>Ga0172371_10014796_pt1 | contig 10017 bp, 5 predicted proteins | sample Lak12m_FD_114543 | JGI IMG/M metagenome (GOLD analysis project Ga0172371, IMG submission 114543) | Freshwater microbial communities from Kabuno Bay, South-Kivu, Congo - kab_022012_12m | ecosystem: Environmental > Aquatic > Freshwater > Lake | place: Democratic Republic of the Congo: South-Kivu... | reverse complement strand
GCCGCTCCAGCGCCCGAAACAACCAGGCGCCGTACAACGACCCCCGAACCACGCACGCCCACAGCGCTGCCTCCCGCACCACCCACAGCGCCGCAGCCACCATGTCGCGATTCTTGCAACCCGCCTCGTATCACGCCATGATGACTGCCGGGTATGTTTCACTCCACCTCCGCCTGCTCAAGGCACTAAGCAACCTCGATTAGGCGGCAGGTGGATCCTCCTGCCAAACTTTCTCCTGCAAGTTCTTCGCTCCCGGGGCCGCACACCGGCATCCAGGGCCGGTCAGTAGCGGGTACGCTGCGCTACGACCAGGACCACGGAAACCTCGCCGTCCCCTTGACCTGTCATGTCAAGTCGCATCGCTTCCGGATTTTCGTCGATTTTGCAGACACCTGCTGCGACCAGCGACTACCAGCCCCGCACAGATGCTGACGCGCCACTCATATACTTGCGGAACGCTCTCTGGTTGCGGGAGCCCGCCGTTTCGGAAGCCTGGAACTTCGGTTGGGGCTGGTGGGATGCTACTTCAGCTCGAGCTTCATCCAGAAGAGGTCTTCGTCGACAGTGGCACCGTTGCCGTTCTTCTTCTCGGTCGCGTCCGTGAACGTCAGCACGTCGGGGAGGTCCTCCCATTTCGCAGGCGACACCTCCGCGGAGTTGCGAGCTTCGCCATTCGTGGTCGCAAACAACGCAGGCTGCGCAATTGCCCCCGGCGTGAGCTCGGGGTAGTCGGCAAGCGACCCCAGGCCGTCGTACCAGTAGCCGTCATATCGGTACGACGAATCCCCGGTCGAACCCGTGTATACCTGGCCGACCAGGTACAAGGATGTGCCCGCGACAGCAACTCCCTTCACCCGGTGCTCCTCGATCTCGTTGGGCCCCTTGCCCGTGTAATACACCCCGGACCAGTCCAGCGCACCGTCAGCCTTGCCCAGCCGCAGGATGAATCCGTCCCCCATCTGAGCGTCCATCACGCTGAAGCCGATACGGCCGCCCGCGTACACGTGCTCCCCGATGACCCGGACCAGGTTGCAGTTGTTGTTGTCGCCAGCGTTGCCTTCGTAGGTCTTGGCCCACGCCACGGTCCCGTCCGCACCCTTGATCCTGGCCACGCTGAAGAACGTCGCGGCCCCACGCCGATCCAATGCCAGGTACACGTCCCCGCCATCCTCGTCCATCCCGTACACGTCCGAGCCCGTGCCCATGTCCAACTGCTTTGCCCACGCGACTTCAGGCGTTGCGGTGTCCGTCTTGCCGAACTTCACAAGAAGGCCCGACCCGTTGGTCAGACCACCAACATACACGTTCGCCCCCGTCGAGTCCGACGCCACCGCATAGCCGCGGTCGTTGAACCCGACAGCTACGTCCACTGCTTGCTGGAACACCAACGTACCGTCTTCCGCCGACAGCGCCAGCAGGAAAACGGAGGAATTGCCGGGCAGAGTGCCCGCTGCATTTCCATCGCCCGACGAGCCGGTAACGAAGACGCGGCCGCCTGCCACGTCAACGGCATATCCTGTCGCATTCATGCGGTCCAACAGGCTCCCATCCGTCCACTCCGGACGCCATACCTTGTCCCACGCAAGCGCCCCGTCCGCCGCGCCTACCTTCATCACGTGCGCCGCATTGTTGTTGTTCTGGTTGCCCCCGCTCATGGCCCCTGCCACGTAGATGAACCCGTCCGCAAGCACTATCGCGTTCGGGCTCCCACCCGTCTCGTCGTTCTGCCCCGGGTCGGGGCTCCACTCCCACGCGTTCTCCCTGCTGTAGATCTTCAACCACCCCTTGCTTCCGTCCGCGTTTATCCGGCCCACAACCGTGTCGTAGTAGAACCCGTCGAAGCCGGGCACGACCTTGGTCTGAGCAAGGAAGTACGTGTTGCCGTCAGCGTCGCCGACCATGCCGGTCACCTGCTCGTCAGTGCCGATGCTTCCAAGCACCTTGTGCAGCGACAGCGCCGCGCCCGAGAACGGCACCGCGTTGTCGCTGGGCCTTCCGCTGCCCGTGACGTTGAGCTCGAACGTATGAGCCCCGTCCGACGCCGTGTAGTCGATTGAAAGGAGAGCCGAGCGCTCGCTGGAGAAGACAGGGTAGAACCTGACATAGAAGTCGAATGTGCCGCCCGCGGGGATGACCTGATCCGCAACCGTCAGCGGTTCGTTCTTCAGCGACTCGGCATCGACGATCGAGAATTCCTCGTCGAAGGTGCCTTCGTTTTCGATGATGGTGATCGAATTGACCGTGAGATCCGCAGTTGATCTGTTGGTGAGAGTCATCAGGTCCTTCTGCTCGCTGAACAACGCCACGTTGCTGCTTGCGGGATCGTTGTTGTCGGGGATGTTGTAGCTTCCCCCGGCATCGATCGCGGCGCCTGCGTGCGAAAGCTCGATGGGCCCGGTGTCTGCCTGGACCGTATCCGTCCCGCCATCGTCCCCTCCACCCGTCATGCAAGCGGGGAACCACATCGCCGCAGCCGTCACTGCCATCACCAACACAAGGACCTTTCTCATGCTCACACGACCTCCTGGATACGCAGACCGTTTCCCGCATCTCGACGGAGCGCACGCACACCGTGCACCCCACGAGCTTGATGGAGCGCACGCAAACCGTGCACCCACCGAGGCGGTCCGGACGATTCTAGGTGGCCTTCCGCTTCCCGCAAGAAACACTCTCGAACCTACGTCAGGTGCCGCCATGAACGGACCTGATGGTCGCGGCGCAGGTAGGTCTTGTCGCCACCGTAGACGAGGATTCCCCCGGCGACTCCGGCGAGTCCCATGAAGTAGTCGAGCCCGGCGAGGAAGTCTGCTGCCACCGTCTCGCCAGACTTCACCTCCACGGGAACGCACCGAGTGCCTAAGTCCACCACGATGTCCACCTCTCGCCCACGCGAATCCCGCCAGAAGAACAGGGGGGGACGCTGCCCACTGTTGAGGAAAAGCTTGCGGACCTCGGCAACCACGAGATTCTCGAAGACCATTCCTCGCAACGGATGGGTTCGCAACTGCTCGACGTCGCGAATTCCCAGCAGGTGACACAGCAGACCCGTGTCGTGGAAATGCAGCTTGGGTGATCTCGTGATCCGTTTGTTGAAGTTGCGGTGATAGGCCGGAAGCAGCTCCACGACGTAAGCCGCACGCAAGATCGATAGCCATCGTGCGGCCGTCGGGTGCGTGATACCCGCGTCGGCCCCCAATGACGAGAGATTCACCAGACTTGCGGCGCGTCCCGCACACAGCGCCAGGAAACGGACAAATCCATCCAAGTCGCCCACGCTACCCAGGGTTCGCACGTCACGCTCCACGTAGGTGCGTAGGTAGGCATCCAGCCACGGTGCCGCTTCGATGGCTCGGTCGTGGATCGGTGGGAAGAAGCCGTTGAGCAGGACTGCAAACAGGTCGACGTTCCATTGGGCGCTCCGGAGTGCCCGCGGGCGAGTGCCCTGGACGTCCTTTGGCAGGCTTGCAAGAGACTCCGGGGTCGCTGCTTTGCGACCGGCAAGCTCGGCTATCGAGAAGGGAAGCAACTCGAGAATGGCTGCTCTTCCGGCCAGAGTCTGGGCTATCCGCTCGTTGAGGAGGAACTGCTGAGAGCCGGTGAGGATGAACGGACCTCCACGATGGTCGTCCACGAACCCCTGAAGATAGGAGAAGAGCGACGGGACACGCTGCACTTCGTCGAGCACGACACCGCCCGCGCCCTCGAATCGCCGCAGGAATCCCCTGGGGTCTTCGGACGCTTCTGCACGTTCCTGGAGATCCTCGAGGGAGATGTACTGATATTCGGGAAACGCCATGCGGCACAGGGTGCTCTTCCCTGATTGACGAGGGCCGGTCAGGAAGACCACGGGGTACTCCCGAGCACGGCGAACGAGAAGCGATTCCATGGTTCGGCTGATGAGCATCGCCCTACCTCCCGGTTCCGCACGTGCAGATTGTAAATGCCGTATTCAAATTGTGCAAGGGGCTGGCCATCGACCGTTTGACCGAGATGGTGTAGGGTGGAGGGCGTGATTGGGGAGGGGGGCCGCATGTCGGCTCGAACGACATGGCTGCTGACTGTGTGCGCCGCTTGCGTGTGTGTCGCTTGCGCCGCGTGCTCGAACACGTCTCCGGGCAGCAATGCAGCGGATCCGGGCAGCAGCCAGACAGCAGAGGTGCACGGGCCTCTCGACCGAGTGCAGTTCAAGGACACGGCCGAAACGAGCCATCCAGACGACATTCTGGACATAGGCGGCCAGCGCCGTGCGCCGGATGGTGCAGACGAGCTCGCGGGGCAGGAGGACTTGCTCAACGCCGGCGAGGCGCTGATCGTGAACGGGGACGACGACGACGACGACGGGGTCCGGGACTGGGAAGACATGTACCTCAACGGTGCAGACGATGCGCTGGACCTTGCGCCGATCCTGGTCCGGCTTCCGTCGCTGCACGGCAAGGGGTGGACCGCGACCCTGTCACTCGACGGAGCCTCCGTGGGCCACGCAAGGCTGTTCCGCTTCGACGGGGGGGACGCCGTGCCGCAGAAGGGAAACGGAACCATCGAGATCCCTTTCCTCTCTGACACGGTCGCTTTCGGTGTCGAGGCATTCCACTTCCCGGGGCAGGAAGGATTCGATGGGTACATCGAGCTGACGGCTGAAGTGCGGGACGAGCTGGGCCAGATTGTCGAGCAGGACAGCGCGCAGATGAGGGTCGCACCGCTCATTCTGACTTCCTCGCTCAACCCGCCCAAGAGGGTCCTGGCCGTCTTCGACAGCGTTGAACAGGCAGGCTTCCTTGAACAGCTCTCCGTTCTCTTGGGGCCGCAGGGGACAGCCGTGCAGTGGGTCGGACAGCTCTCGGACCTGCCGCTTCCCGTGCCGCTTGCTGACGACTTGTGGCTCCAGGACGCGGTGGAGATCGGTTTCACGACCCTTCCGGCGGCGCCTGAACCCCACGTCCTGTTCTTTGCACTCGAAGCACCACGGGGAAAGCCGTTGGACCTGGCCGCAAGAGAAGCGTTGCTCGGCCCTGACATGGGCTGGGTTGAGTGCGCTGTCCCGTTCGAGAACCCACCAGCGCAGCATGGCTTCGCCAACCTGGAGCTGAGCCCGGTCCTCCTTGCGGACGAGATGTACGTCCCTTACGGCAGGCTCTACGCGGGTTTCGACCCATTCGGAAGCGCGCAGGAAGCCCTGCACCCGGAGGTCGCAGCGTTCCTCGAATCCCAACAGATGCAGGGACCGATCGTCCAAGTGGATACGGGGTGGCTATCCTCCGGCATGGTCGACGAGATGATCGCATGGATCCCCTGGAACGGCGGCCCCGGCTGCTGCGGCAAGGGATTCGTGATGCTCAAGCCCAGCCCGCAGGCCGGTCTGGACCTGCTGGAAGAGCTGTCCACCGCGGGGCACGGTGCCGCTCTTCTCCTGGAAGGAACTGCCAATGAGGTTGCGGTCGACGACCTCCTCTCCGACATCGACTTCGTCGCGTTCAACCAGGGGCTCCAGGTGCGCATCGACGCTGCGATGGAAACGCCCATCACCGCATTCGGCCTGATAGAAGAGGACATGGTCTCACTTCCCGTGCTCTTCAAGCCCGCGGCGCAGGAGGGACTGCCCGGCAACGACAAGGCCGTTGCCCTCCTGCCGAGCCCGATCAATTCGTTGGTCCTGGGCAAGCTGGCGATCGTGCCCGATCCGCACGGGCCGATGGTCGACGGCGAGGACCAGTTTGCAGCCGCCGTGATCACAGCGGTGGAGCCGTACTCGGAGGTGGTCGAGCTCATCGACGACTGGGCAGCATTCGAGGCCGTCGGAGCGGGCGTGCACCGGGCAACCCAGATCGTTCGCCTCCCGTTCAACATCGAGTGGTGGTACCTGTGACCTCTCCATGGGTACTGGCCACAGGCTTGTTCCTCTCCGCTCTCGGCGAGCTGCCCTTTCTGCCCGGTCTTCCCGGCCGATTCGGCTTCCTTACCGCAGGCGCAGCCACCGCCATCGCCTTGGCCCTGGCCGCCCTGCGCCGCACCCGCGCTTGCCTCAGCAGGGAGGTCTGGGTGCTCGGCGCAGCTTGCGCGGCTGTGGTCGTCTCCCGGTTCGTCTCCGTCATTGGGGCAGCAGATCAGCCTGCGGCGCTCTGGCAGGCGGTGCGCGTAATGACGGTCCTCGTGTTCTTCCTGCTGGTCCGCGCAGAGGCCGCTCGTTTCTCAGGAGCAGGAAACATCGTGGCAACAGCGGCTGCCGCACTGATTGTCGTACACACCGCGATCCTGGCCTGCGGCGCTGCCTGGTTCGCGGCATCGGGCGAGCTTGGCTCGTTTCGTGGACTGTTCGACACTGAGCGGCATGAGGCCCTGGGCTTGCTCCCGCGCTTTGCCGGCCTACCGGGAGAGCCGTTTGCGACCGGGTGGCTGATGCTTTCGTGCGCCATGTGCGTGGCATGGATCGAGCGCCGCTCTGCCTCGCTGTGGCTCACGGTTGCAGCGCTTGCCGTCTGCCTTGCGACGCTGTCGTTCGCATCGCTGCTGGTCCCGGTTGTGCTTGTCCTGCGCTTCGTGCCGAACAGGTGGGGCAAGCTGTCTGCGGTGGCGCTCACGCTGCTTGCGGTGACGGTCCTGTACGTCCATCCCGTTGCGTTCCAGCGCGGCGGCCAGCGCATCGACTTGCTGCCCGCGTACCAAGGACCGCCGGAGGTTTCCGACGTCGTGGCGCTGCACGAGACGCAGCTTCCGTTCTGGACGCTCGTGTGGCAGCGGACCGTGTACCTACAGCTTCTGCCGGCTTCGTTGGACTGTTTCGCAGGCTCCCCTATTGCGGGCGTCGGAGGACGCAATCACGCCGTTTCATGCCGGGCCCCGACAGTAAACACCCTTGGGGAGTGGGCACCGGGCCGCGTCGCACACAGCGAGTACACCGGACTGCTTGCCGAGCACGGCTTGCTCGGCCTCGCCGCAGCAGCGCTGCTGGCTTTCTTGCTCGCCCGCCTGTGGAGCCCGCGGCAGTCGGCGTCCGCCGGTCCGCTCGCCGGCGTCTGGAGCCCGCGACAGTCCGCGTGGACCGGTCCGCTCCTGGTCGCGTACCTGCTTGCCGGCTTGGCCGGCGAGGTCTGGTTCCAATTCCCGATGGCCGCAGCCATCGGCTTGGCCACATCCGCTGCGGGCGGGCTGAAGGCCCGCCGTAATTCGGCCTGGGGTGGAACCCCAGGGCCTGCGGATGTGCCCCCGTGACGGAGCCGATGGATGTGACTACCGCGGGTAACCCGTCGGATGACGACGGCGCCAATCGAGGGCGGAGCCGACGATCTCATCCAGCGACGAGTGCATTGGCGACCAGGAGAGCGCCTCGCGGGCGTGGTCGTTCGATGCGACGAGCTCTGGTGCGTCGCCTGGGCGTCTCGGCGCGTAGTCGAAAGGAACGGTTCGGCCGGACAGGCGCTCCACGCAGCGAATCACATCGAGGATCGAGCTCCCCTGGCCCGCACCCAGATTGGCATAAAGAGTCGTCCCGCGCTCGCTTTCCAAGAGCACGCGGCAGGCTGCTGCGTGGGCTTCGGCCAGGTCCCGCACATGGACGTAATCCCGAACGCAAGTGCCGTCGCGGGTCGGATAGTCAGCCCCGAAGATCTTCAGGGAACGAGATGCACGCGCCGCGTCTACCACCAGCGGGATGAGGTGCGTCTCCGGCCTGTGGTCTTCACCCAGGTGTTTCCAAGCCCCGGCCGCGTTGAAGTACCTCAGGAACGCGACTTTCAGTCCCGCTGTCCTGGCAAGCCACGAAAGCAGGTTCTCGCACGTCTGCTTGGTTTGCCCGTACGGGCTCTCGGCAGGCTTCACCGGATGCCCCTCCGAAATGGGCAGCGAGTCCGGAACGCCGTAAACGGTGCACGAGGACGAGAACACCAGGTTGCGGACGTCGGCTTCGAGCATCGCAGCGGCTAGCGAGGCTGTGCCGCCCACGTTGACGTCGAAGTACTCGGCGGAACGCTCGAACGACTCGCCCACGTAGGCCAGCGCGGCGAAATGCAGCACGCAGTCCGGTCGGAGTGACGACATCACCGAAGCCAAATGGCTGCGGTCGCGGATGTCTGCCTGGACGAAGTTGGCATTTCCTGGAAGCGAAGCGATGTGGCCGCGGTCGAGGTTGTCCACCACGGTCACGTCGATGCCGGACTCGGCCAGCAGGTCTGCGGTAACGCTGCCGATGTAGCCCGCTCCGCCGACGACTAGAGCGCTGTTCATCACGGGTTGCAGTCGGCGTTCAGATCGATGTCGTCGATGATCACGCCCACTCCGCCGCTTCCTTCCCCGCCCAGAGAATCGAACGAGAAGCGAAGCGAGGCCTTCTTGCCAGCGTATGAGCTGAAATCGATGGTCACTTCGGTCCACGACGATCCGAAGGCGCCGGCATCCAGGTCGGCCTTGGACCAGATCTCATCCACGTTCGACCCGGAGAGCACCTCGAGGATAAACGAATCGGCGTCGGCCGAATCCGAAATGTCAGGCATGATCCAGAACTTCAGCGTGTACGTCTGTCCTTCAGGCAGCTCGAACTGCTCTGAAGTTGCGGTGCCCGTCGCGGGGAACATGTTGGGGAATCCGGGGATGCTGAAGCCATATGTGCAGCCGGGTCCCATCAGCCCCTGGGTGATGCCGAAGTAAAGCGCGGCCGGCTCGGAGTGCGTGCCGCAGTCGCCGGTCACGCTCCACGAAGGCATGAAGCCTTCCATGCCGGGGAAGCCCAGGCCGCCTTCGAACGAGAACCCCTGGTCCGAGCCGTCGTTGAAGTCCTTGAGCCAGGAGAACGGCTCGCAGCAGCCGGGAGCCGCAGTGAACGTGTAGTCGCAGACGTTGTCCACGCAGGTATCGATCGTGCAGACGTCATCGTCGTCGTTACACTCCGTATCGTTGTGGCAGCAGCCAGCTATGGGGTCGAAGGAGCAGGTCCCCGTCGCGACCTTGCAGACGCCGGTCATGCAAGGGTCGTCGGAGATGCAGTCTGCGTTCGCCTTGCAGCAGCCCTCCGCCCCCGTGTAGCTGTGGTGGCACTGGTTGTCGATGCACGAATCGTCGGTGCACAAGTCATCGAGGTCGTCGCACTCGGTTACGTCGTGGCAGCAGTTCGGCACCGGCGAGAAGACGCATTGGTGCTCAGCGCTGCATGTCGGGCCCATGCACACGTCGGTCACGTGGCAATCCTCGGGAGCCAGGCAGCAGTTCTCGGCGTCGGTCAGCGTGTGCTCGCAGACGTTCTGAACGCACTTGTCGGTCGTGCAGACGTCGTCGGAGTCGTCGCACGTTTCGTCGTCTTTGCAACAGCCGGGAATCGGGGAGTACTCGCACTCATGATTGGGCTTGCAAATCGCGGTCAAGCAAGGGTCAACCGCGTCGCAGTCGTCGCTGGTCAGGCAGCAGCCGACCTCGTCTTTGAGCACGTACTTGCAGTGGTTGGCATCGCACTTGTCGATGGTGCAGGCGTCGTCGTTGTCGTCGCAGTCGCCGTCGTCGTAGCAGCAGTCCGGCCCCAGCTCCGTAACACAGTTGCCGTTGACGCAGTGAGGAATCTCGCAGTCGAGCATCGCCGGGCACTCGTTGTCCGCGTGGCAGCATTCCTCCTTCTCGCTGTAAACGCACTTGCTGTTCTCGCACTTGTCTATCGTGCAGGGGTCCTGGTCGTTGCACTGGCCGGCGTCCTTGCAGCAGCCGGGCTTGTACTTAGGCTCAGTGCACTTCGAGTTCAGGCATTCTTCGGTCGTGCAGTCGTTGCCGTCGTCACAGTCGGAATCCAGAGAACAGCACTTGGGCAACTCCCAGAAGAAGCACTGCTTCGCTTCGCACTTGTCGTCCGTGCAGGGGTCGCCGTCGTCGCAATCGGAGTCCACGTTGCAGCAGTTGACCGCTCCTTCGAAGCCGCACTGGCCTTTAGAGCAGACCGACTTCTGGCAAGGCTTGGTCGCAGGAGGACAGTCAGCGTCGGCGTGGCAGCAATCTTCTGCGTTGGAAATCCAACTGCACTTGTAATTGAGACAGCCGTCCGTGGTG
>Ga0172371_10014795_pt1 | contig 10018 bp, 7 predicted proteins | sample Lak12m_FD_114543 | JGI IMG/M metagenome (GOLD analysis project Ga0172371, IMG submission 114543) | Freshwater microbial communities from Kabuno Bay, South-Kivu, Congo - kab_022012_12m | ecosystem: Environmental > Aquatic > Freshwater > Lake | place: Democratic Republic of the Congo: South-Kivu... | reverse complement strand
TGCCGGCGTGAGCCGTCCCGTCGCCGGGTACAAGCAGGTAGGCCCGGATCTCCCGCCAGTCAGCCTGCTGTAAGGCGAACGACCGACTGACCAGCCCCAGCCCGCCGCAATGGTAGACGGTGAACACAAGTCGGCCGACCGATGCACGGGCCGGGCTACTGGCCAGCGCGCTGGCCAGGGAAGCCGCGCGGGGAACACCGCTGGCCATGCAGACCCCTTTGTGGGCCTCCAGGCCCATGGCGATGATGATCCGGGGCGCCACAAGGTCGATCAACGGCCGCAGGAACTCCGTTGCGCTCTCCCGGAGCATTCCGACGGTAACCGGGTTGCCTCCCTTGCTCTCCGTGTCGAGGATGCCCATGATGGCGTTGGTGAAGAGCACGGGGGCTGCCCGGTTCGGCCTCGTCGGCGTGCCTATGTTGATCCCCAGGCAGGCAAAGAGCTGGATCAGGTTCCGGTTGGTCACGCTGTTCGGGTCGCACTGCCCCCTGAACTGGCGGAAGAACCCCAGCCCACCGAAGTCTTTCCCGACCAGCATGACCTGGGCGTCAAGGTCCCCCACCCACTGCGCCCAAGGCTCGACATGGTCGCAGTCGTACCGGCCCCCGTCGATCTCGGACGGGTTCAGTAGCCCGGCGAAGCGGAAAGACTTGCGCTTCGCGACCAGTTGCCGGTAGGCTTCTGCCTTGGTGCCCATCACGTGCCCTCCTCGGCCGCGACGGTTCACACTACCGGCCCTGGCTCTGCCTGTCAACCCCACTTCCGGCCCCGGCAGCAGGGGTCGGAGCGCCCGTCAGCGCGCCGCCATTGCCCTGCCTCGCGCGCCCAGCGCGTCAGCGATTGCGGCCACAGTCCCGATGTCCAGCTTCTTCTTCCTGGGGTGGCTGAGGTAACGTTCAAGGTCGGACAGCGGCTTGACGTCTACGCGGACATTCCTGTCCCCGCCCCGGTCCACGTGGGCAATCGGGAACACGATGGCAGGCTGCACCCGGAAGTCGGCGTCGCTGACGCGGGACAGGAGTAGCTGCCTGTGCCGGTTGGTGTTCTGCAACGCCCTGCTACATTGCCCACGGAGTCCGTTCCGTGCGGGTGGCACCCCCGGGGGAGAAGCTGGTGGTAAGCCACGCGGCCAAAGCCGCAGCGCCGACGCGGGCGCAGGCTTGGCACCCATCCATGTCCCGGGGGTACTGAGCCCCCGATCTGCAGGGCATCCGCCGGCACAACGGTCTCAAGTTCCACGCCAGAGGTCACGGAATCGGCGGTCATCCTCGTACGGGCACGCACCGCACAGGGGTCGCGGCAGTGAGGCCCGGGCGACTCCTGTCCCGAGGCGACCGCGGCAGACCGGGCTGGCCAGGGGGCACCCGGTACCCGTGACGCCTCAGGCTTCCCCGTCAGGGACCACCACCCATATGCGCTTCAGAGGCAACTCGGCCCGGATCTCCTCCGTCAGTCTGTCGTAGTGATCCAGCACCATACCGACAAGGTCATCAGCGTCCCACAGCCGGATACTGAAGAACTCCTTCGCGCGTTCCTTCTGCACGTTGGCGTTGAACCCGCCCCAGGCGACCAGCAGGCCCTGGTCCGCCTTGTGGCTGGCCATGGACCCGCGTAGAGCGTTCAGCACCTCTGCTCCAACAGGAGAGTCTGAGGACTTGACTTGCACGCAGAGCCGCGGCACATCGAATCCCATTGGCCCCCTTCCCGCCAGGATGTCCACGCCACCATCGGGACCGGCTGGGGACTCATGGACTCGATAGCCCTGGGCGGTGAGGACAGCACCCACCAGGTGCGCCAGGCCATGCCCCTTGAACGTGCGACCGATATGCTCACGGATCTGATCCGTCGCGGGCTGGGTCAGGTCCTCCGGTGGCACAACGTCCTCATCATCACGCGGCGGCGGAGTGCGTACCTTGGGGTCAGGTTTCCCTGCGGCGACGGCAGCTACCCGCACATCGGCATCGTTCCGCTCGATCCGGCACACAGTCATGAAGGCGCCGAACGAGTAGAGCAGGTCCTTCCCAAAGGTCGTCCGGGGCACGTCCGTGCGAAGCCACTGGACGCGACGCGTGTGGCGTTGCTTCGTGTACTCATAGCCCCCCAAGACCTTGCCGATGGCGATAGCTCGCTGCGTCTTCAGCGGCAGGACTACGAGGTCGCCGACCTGGATCTCGTTCACGAACCTCCAGATCTGGCTGGCGTTGCTGATGACGTTCTTCCCCTTGCTCTTGGGGTTGTGCTTCGCCTGTAGGGCCTTCATCTGCTCGCGCGATCTGACCCCCGATAGCTCGGGCAGCTCTTTCCAGCCGACCACGGTAATGCCCTTCTCCAGAGCGAGGGCTTCATCTTCGCCGTACTTACCTGCCCGGACCAGCCAGACTGCCATGGCAGTGTCCTCCTCGCGCCTACGGCATAGACGTTGGGTGGTGTCCAGCCATCACGCCGTCGCCCAGCCCTCGGAAAGCACCTCGGCCTGTTCGAGGACCGTCTGCGTCGCCTTGGCCTGCTTGTCCGGCGGGTAGCCGTACTTGCGCAGGATGCGCTTGACCAGCACCCGGAGCTGGGCCCGGACGTTCTCGCGGACGGTCCAGTCGATGGTGACGTTGGCCCGCACGGTGCGCACCAGTTCCCGGGCGATGTCGCGTAGGGTGTCGTCGCCGAGCACCTTCACGGCGCTGTCGTTGGTCTCCAGGGCATCGTAGAAGGCCAGCTCGTCCTCGTTCAGGCCGAGGGCTTCGCCGCGGGCGCCGGCCGTACGCATGTCCTTGGCCAGCGCGATCAGTTCCTCGATGACCTGGGCCGTCTCGATGGCCCGGTTCTGGTACTTCCGTATGGCCCGTTCGAGCATCTCCGCGAACGACCGCGCCTGCACCACGTTGCGGCGGGACCGCGCCCGGATCTCGCCTTTCAGGAGCTTCTGGAGCAGTTCCACGGCCAGGTTCCGCTGGGGCATGTCGTGGACCTCGGCCAGGAACTCCTCCGACAGGATGGAGATGTCCGGCCTGCGCAGGCCGGCCGCGGCGAAGATGTCGACCACCTCGTCGGAGACCACCGCCTTGGAGACGATCTGGCGGATGGCCAGGTCCAGTTCCTCGTCGGACCTCTGGCGCCCCGGACTCCCCTTCGCCAGCACGGCCCGCACGGCCTGGCAGAACCCGACCTCATCCCGGACGGCCAGGGCCCGCTCGTGGGGTACGGCCAGGGCGAACGCCTGTGACAACTCGGTGACAGCGCGCAGGAGGCGGTCCTTGCCGTCCTTCTGCGCTAGGATGTGCTCCTGCGCCGCCGGCAGCAGCGACACGCGGTCGGTCGCCGTCCCGGTAGTCCAGCGCGACCAGTCGAAGCCGTGGAACAACCCGCGACAGACCTCCAGCTTCTCCTGCATGGCGGTAACCGCCTCGGCCTGGTCGATGGCCGTCTTGCCGGTGCCGCCGCTCTGGGTGTAGGTGGCCAGGGCCTGCTTCAGTTCGTCGGCCAGGCCCAGGTAGTCCACCACCAACCCGCCGGGCTTGTCCCGGAATACCCGGTTCACCCGCGCGATGGCCTGCATGAGGCCGTGGCCGCGCATGGGCTTGTCCAGGTACATCGTGTGCAGGCTGGGTGCGTCGAAGCCGGTGAGCCACATGTCGCGCACGATGACCACCCGGAAGGGGTCCGCGGGGGCGCGAAAACGCTGGGCCAGGGCCTCGCGGGCCGCCTTGTTGCGAATGTGCGCCTGCCAGTCCAAGGGGTCCGTGGGCGAGCCGGTCATCACCACCTTCAGCGCCCCGGCCTCGTCGCCCGCGGGCAGTCCGGTCGCCGGATCGATGGTCCACTGTGGCCGCAGGGCGGCGATCTCGCGATACAAGGCCACGCAGATGCGCCGGCTCATGCACACGACCATGGCCTTGCCGTCCATGGCGGCCAGGCGGTCCTCGAAGTGCTCCACCAGGTCCCGGGCGATGAGGCGGATGCGGTGCTCCGTCCCCACCACGGCCTCCAGCTGGGCCCAGCGGCTCTTCAGCTTCTCCTTGCGCTCGATCTCCTCGCCTTCGGTCGCCTCCTCGAACTCCGGGTCGATCTTTGGCCGCTCGGAGTCCCTCAACTCCAGCTTCGCCAGGCGGCTCTCGTAGTAGATCGGCACCGTCGCCTTGTCCACCACCGCCCGCTGGATGTCGTAGACGCTGATGTAGTCGCCGAACACCGCCCGCGTGTTGGCATCCTGGAGCTCGATGGGGGTGCCGGTGAAGCCGATGAACGAGGCATTGGGCAAGGCGTCGCGCAGGTGCCGGGCAAACCCGTCGATGAAGTCGTACTGGCTCCGGTGCGCCTCGTCGGCGATCACCACGATGTTGCGCCGCGCCGACAGGGCCGCGTCGTCCCGGCTGGCCCCGGCCTCGGGCACGAACTTCTGGATGGTGGTGAACACCACCCCGCCGCCGGCGACCCGCAGGAGTTCGCGCAGGTGCTGGCGGCTCTCGGCCTGGACCGGCGGCTGGCGCAGCAGGTCCCGGCACCGCGCGAAGGTGCCGAAGAGCTGGTCGTCCAGGTCGTTGCGGTCGGTGATGACCACGACGGTCGGGTTCTCCATGGCCGGATGCAGGATGACCCGCCCGGCATAGAAGACCATGGTCAGGCTCTTGCCCGAGCCCTGCGTGTGCCAGACCACGCCGACCCGCTGGTCGCCGGGAGCACCCCCGGGGTTGCGCCCGGCCTCCCACCGCCCAGGCCCGTCGGTCACCTCGCAGGCCCTCGCGGCCCGCAGGGTCTCCTCGACGGCCACGTTCACCGCGTGGAACTGGTGGTAGCCGGCCATCTTCTTGACCAGTGTCCCGGTGCCGGGGTCCTCGAAGACGACGAAGTAGCGCACCAGGTCCAGGAACCGGCGCCTCTCGAAGACACCCTCCAGGACCACCTGCAACTCGGGCATCCCCGCAGGCGCGTCCTCCCCACCGGCGATGGTCCTCCAGGGCTTGAACCACTCCTTGCCGGCCGCCAGCGTCCCGATCCGGGCCTGGACCCCGTCGGAGGCAACCAGGGCGACGTTGGTGGCGAAGACCGCCGGGATCTGCGCCTGGTACGTCTGGAGCTGCTGGAAGGCCCCCCAGACCGTAGCGTTCTCGTCGGCGGGGTTCTTGAGCTCGATCACCGCCAGCGGCAGTCCATTGACGAACAGCACCACGTCCAGGCGCCGCGTATGTTGAGCCTCGGCCACGGTGAACTGGTTCACGGCCAGCCAGTCGTTGTTCGCCGGCGTGTCGAAGTCGATCACGCGGGCCTGGGCCCCGGCAATCGAGCCATCCTTGCGGGTGTACTCAACCGTGACCCCCTCCACCAGCATCCGGTGCAAGGAGCGGTTGCGGGCAAGAAGCGACGGCGCGTCCATCCGCATGAGCTTGCGGAAGGCGTCCTCGATGGCGGGGGCCGGCAGTGCCGGATTGAGCCGCGCCAGCGCCTGCCGCAGCCGGCCCTCCAGGATCACGTCCCGGTAGTTCGGGTCGGTGCGCTCCGCCGCCGGCGCCCCCACGGCGATCTCGGGGCCGTGCAGGACCGCGTACCCCAGGCCCTCCAGCCAGGCCAGGGCGGCGTCCTCGACGATGGATTCGGTGAAGGCGTGTGGCATCTACCCGCTGGCCCCCTCTCTGCCATCCGGTCACGCCTTGGGCAGGAGCTCGGGACGGTGCTTCCGCAACCAGGCCCGGACGTCCTCCCGCAGGGCCTGCGCGAACTCGATCAACTCGTCGGCATCCGCCGACGTGGCGCCGCCGACGTAGTCGTACTCGACCGTGTTGCGCTTGCTCCGGCAGGCATCCAGGTAGTCGGCGTCCGCCTTCCGGGACGCACCGAGGACCAGCGGCAGGGCCTGGAGGGTCCGGTAGTGTGCCAGCGCCTTCTCGGGCCGGTAGCCCGAGGCGTATAGCAGAACGGTGCAGAGCTTGAACGCCGCGTTGTAGGCGATGCCGAAGCGCCAGTCATCCGAGACGCCGCCGCGGGCGTCCGCCAGGTCACGGTCGGCGATGGCCAGCAGGTTGCCGATCTCCTCCCGGCTCGTCTGGTGCGGCCGCAACCAGCCGCTACTGGCCCACTGCGCCAAGCTCATCGGGCCCTCCCACCACGAACAGCTTCTCGGACCCCATCACGGCCGTCACGAAGTGCTCCCCCGCTGCCAGCCGCCTGCGGAACTCGGCCGGCGCCATGGCATGGGGGTTAACCTCCCGCCCCAGCCGGGCGGTCACGCCACTCAGTCGCCGCGAGAGCTCGCGCAGTCCCACCGTGCCGATCACCATCAGGTCCACGTCGCTACCTGCCCTCTCGGTCGCCCGCGCAACGGAGCCGAACACGAAGGCGACCGCGATCCCCTCGGTCCCCAGCGCCTGGCGCAGGACCTCGGCGGTCCCCACCGTCTTGGCCACCAGGCTCCGCAGGTCCGGGTACAGGGGGTGGTCACGGTTCGCGGAGAAGCAAGTCCGGTTCCCGTCCTTCTCCTCCACCACCAGGTCCATGCCCACCAGCTTGCGCAGGTCCTGGCGCAGGGTCGTGACCGCCAGCCCGGACCGGCGCTCCAGCTCGCGGAGATGCACCCGGGCCCCGTCGCCGCCAAACAGCAGGCGCAGGATCTCGGCGCGTACCCGCGAACACACCAACTGGGCGAGCAGGTTCATGTTGATAGGCCAGACCTCACAATTGAACGGCTACGCCTAACAGTAACGCCATGCCGGGACGGCGCAAGGACGGCCTGGGCCGCGCCCCAAGCGGCTTCACTTCCCGGGCGCTTCCGATTCCTCGGCCTTCCAGGTGTCGCGCAGGTCCGTGGTATGCACCAGCCCCACAAGGTACGGTTGCCCTCCATGGACCAGTCCTGCCCACCCGTGACTGGGTCAGAAGTTCCGGCACATGTCCAAGTCTATCCCGATCACCCCACTCACGTTCTCAAGGTCGGCACTCGGCTCCTTGGCTTGACTAACCATCTGGAAGTCGCCTGTCTTGGTGCCCCTAAGCAGTTCCTGAATCTCCGCGTCGTGCTCCGCCGCCACCTTGGTCCTAAGGCTGGGGTAGATGATCAAGCAGAGCCATCGGCTGCTGACCGGGACCAGCCATCTGGGCCAACTGTCGCGGCTGGGGAACTCCTCCGCGAACCCCTCGGTATCTTCCGGCCGGCGGAAGTGCGCCCAAGTCGCATCTGGCATGCCGATCCTGACCGCGTCCTCTGGGCGGACGATCCTCCATTCCGCCTCGTCGTAGTAGCAGTACCCAGGGCCAGTTTCCCCTTGCTCCCGGTTCATTCGCTTCAGGAAACACCCGAGCACGGACCCTTGGACTGTACGCCCCCTGGCCTGGGCTTCCCTGACCAGCCAGTTCATCTCCGGCCAATCGGGGCGCGCACCGTAGTAGATAACAGGACCGCCCGCGCGCTCGAAGAGGAAGGTTCGCTTGAACCCGATGCCAAGACGCCCATACCGGGCAGCATGGGCCCTGGCCTGCGACATCTTGAGCTCGGTGAAGCACGTTCGCGCGTAGCCCGGAACCTGGACGCTATGTCCGCCGACCTCGATCTTCTCCTTTCCTTCTTCCGCCTGGTTCATCCAGAGGCCGAAACGGATTGTGTGCTTCAGCCGCCGGAGGTACCCACTAAGCTCAGCAGGAGTGACTTTGCTCGGCTCGTTCCGGACCCAGTTGGGGGGAACGCCGTCCGGTCGGCGCACTGGTTCGTCAATGTCCTTGCCCGTCCAGTGCACCAAGACATCGGACCGGGCCGGGATGTAGTCCGCATAGTTCTGCATGGTGCCTCGCTTCAGGAAGGCCGGCACTGCGGATCTCCGCCGACTGTCGGAGCACCGTCACACACCGCCACCAGCGGGAGAAGCGTCTGGAGGAGCCCGTCTGCCCGCTCGCCGGCGATGACGTTGTCGTAGCGGCCGGTCTCGGGGCTCACAACGAACTCCTCGACGACCTTCGGCGGCACCTCGACGATCCCGCGGGACACCAGCGCCACCCGCGCCTGGAATGGGAACCGGCCGCCCCAGGCCTGCGGCACCAGCTTCCGGCCGCCATCCGTCTCGGCCCGCCACAGGGCGAACACGGTGCCCACCTCGTAGTGCCGCAGCAGGCAGTAGTCGCCTTCGGCCACCTGCAACGGCCAGGGCACGTTCGAGCCGAACACCCCCTTCTCGATGCACTCAGGCTAGGTGCTCGTGCTGCACTCGAAGACGTAGACTCGTGGCAACATCGTTGCACCGCCTGCTTTGGCGCGCGCGCGTCCTCCGCTGGCAGGTCTGTACCACGGCTACCCGTGACTGGGCACGCGGAACGCCAGTCCTATCTGGTGACCTTGAAGACCCTCACTCCCTCCCTGCAGACCCCTCTGTCCACCGGTGTCTTGACGCCGGCGCGAGCGCCCGGCAGCACTTCCACCGCCGGAGTCCTGTCCTGCTGCAACTCGGTGCACCCGAACTCGTGGTAGTCCACCGGTCCCTCGATGGCCAGGAGGTCTCCCTTTCGCACAGACTCTGACCGAACCGCGATACTGACAACCTGGGCGTCTGGGTAGTAGTGGTACACCTCGCCCACGAGCGTGTAGTGGCCGGGAACCGGTGCAATCAGTCCTGCCCTGTAAAGGACGGACCGTACCCGGTCCAGCGGCCATGAGTTCACGGCCACGCCGCGGCAAAGCCGGTAGAGGGTCCACGCTGTGAGCAGGCCGACCTGCTGCTGCTCCGCAGTCGTCACAACGTCCTTGCTGAACGCTGATTCGTGATTCCGGTCCAGAGCTGGAAGGTTCCTCCTCTGGTGATTCGCGATGCACAGGCCGATGATGTCCAAGCGGCTCAACTCCCGCATCCTCGGCGCCATGTACTTGACAACCTGGAGCGCTTCCGCCTCGGACGGGAACCCGGCGACGCCCTTGACCTCGACGAGAACCAAGGGGGACGAGTCGCGGATCTGGAGGTCCTCACGTCTGGTCTCGCCCTTCCCATCTCCCGTGGTTGTGGTCGCGTCGACGTCTAGGACATCATCAAAGCAGCCTTCGGCCGCAACCAAACCCCGGACTCCCCGGCGGCTGGCCGACGGATCGCCAGGGCGCATAGCCGACGTGGTGTGCTTGCACTGAACGGGTGCCGGAAGTAAGAGAGCCATGACCGCGCGACGCCAACGGGGGCGCCTTCAGGTAACTCGGCCCGTCCTTGCGGGACAGGGAGCAGCGGCCATGGCTCAGAGCTTTCTGGAACGGCACGCCTCTACTATAGCCGGCTCGGTATCGTGTTTCGACCGGGTGATCTTCAAGGGCTACCTCAAGCACCTCAGCCATCCCTGCGGCATGATGAAGTTCCTGGCTTCTCGCGGTGTGCTGCTGAAGGACTTCGATCGGTTCGTGCGCAAGCACACCGACCGGATCGTGCTGTCTGCCAAGGAGATGTGCCGCCAGCAAGGCCGATCCTACGCCTACCTGAACAGCTACCACATCGACAAGGACGCCATGGCCCGCCAGATCGCCGCCAGCCAGGACATCCGTGAGGGGCTGGTCTGCTGCCTCTCGGTGGTGGAGAGGACGAACACCTTCCGCATGGTGGGCGGCAAGGGGGCCCCGAAACTGGTCTCGGCCATGCGCCCATGCCTGTGCCTGTACTTCTACCTGATCGACCGGCAGTTCGGTTTCGTGCATGTGCGCCTGGCCTCGTGGTTCCCGTTCACCCTGCAGGTCTACATGAACGGACACCAGTGGCTCCAGCGCCGTCTGGACGCCGAGGGCATCGACTACGAACTGTGCGAGAACTACTTCCTGTCGGTAGCCGAGCCTGAGACAGTCCAGCGGATCTCCGACCAGTTCGCCCATCTGAACCTGCAAGGCATCCTCTCGCGGTTCGCCGGCCAGGTCAATCCCCTTCTGCGCGACCTGCTGTACGGCTACTCGTACTACTGGGTCACCGACCAGGCCGAGTACGCCACCGACGTGCTGTTCGGCGATCCCGCCGATCTGGAGGCGCTTTGCCCGGAGCTGCTCCGGCACGCCGTGCTGGAGTTCAGCGCCGAGGACATCATG
>Ga0172371_10014793_pt1 | contig 10018 bp, 9 predicted proteins | sample Lak12m_FD_114543 | JGI IMG/M metagenome (GOLD analysis project Ga0172371, IMG submission 114543) | Freshwater microbial communities from Kabuno Bay, South-Kivu, Congo - kab_022012_12m | ecosystem: Environmental > Aquatic > Freshwater > Lake | place: Democratic Republic of the Congo: South-Kivu... | reverse complement strand
TCGCCGTCTGAATAATTTGTGTGAATGTGAAGATCTGTATTTCTCATTTTTGTTCACTGCATTGTCTTTGTTGCTAGCTGAATATCTTCTCCAGTGACGGTTTTTCTTTTTGCATGTTTTGCAAGTTCAATTGCCTGTTTAGAAATGTCTGTTGCAACATCACATAAAATCTTGCTAAGCTCTTCAGCCGCATCCTCTGCAACCCTTTCAGCACCTGCTTTCCTTATTAATCTTTCAATTGCTGCAATTGGTAAATCTCCCATGTAAATGCCTCCATTTTTTAAAATGAGTTTTATTTATTTTTCTTTATTGGCAAAACATTTTTAAATGGTTGTTTTTTCAAAAATTAGTGATAATTACATTTAGCTTGTCTTTAAAAATATTATTATATATCTTATATATTATGGCAATATCAGATTCAATATTGTTGCAGATTGGACAAAAGCAAACTTCTTATAATGATCTTCTTACAAAAATGGTTCCAACATATTCAAGTGTCAATTCTGCAAAGGCAGCATTATCAAGGACATTGAAAGACCTTATTGCATTTGGTGAAATAAAGAAAGAAGATGATTTTTATATTCTTACAGAAAAAGGCAAGCAAGTGGTTGAATCAAAATTAAAAAACAAGATATTGATAAATATCAATGAGCTTTTGAAGAAATCACAGGGTCATGAACTACAATATATTGATGACATTATAAAAAATCTTCAGCTTTTTATTGAAAGGTCAAAGACAGACCAAACATTGCTGAAGATTGGAAAGACAGGAGCTTCTTTTTATATTTCGGATTTAGAAAAGGTGAAGAGTGCAATTTCTGCAAAGATTTCTCACTTTACAAACATGTCGCAGGTGTTTGATAGGCAAGTTGTGGCATTGCAGGAGCTTAACTTTGAGGATATTGTTTCCATAAATATAGATGATGATGTTTTTGATTATGTGAAAAGATTCTGTGAGCAGTATAACCTTTCTGAAATAACAATTGATTGTGATAAGAATGACGTTATCACAAACAATCTTTTCAAGGATAACAACATGTTTTCACAGAAAATAGAAAGTTTTTTCATTCTTAAAACTTTAAATCTAGAACCATTAAAGAAGGTAGTTCTTACAAGTTTTGAGACCGCAATGAGAATTAGCTTCAAGATATATTTGAATGAAGTTATTGTTGTATTTAATCTTGGTAAAGTTAGCTTCATGGGGCCTTATAAACTTATCAATGATCTGAGAAATGAAATTAAAAAGAAAGAAGAAGAGGAAAAAGATAATGAAGATTAAGTATTTTGGGCATTCTTGCTTCTTGATTGATAATGAAAATGTTAAGGTTCTCACAGATCCATTTATTTCTAAAAATCCAAAGGCAAATGCAGATCTTTCAAAGATTAATCCCGATATTATTATTGTTAGTCATGATCATGGAGATCATTTAGGAGATGCTATAGAAATTGCAAGGGCTTCTCGGGCAGATGTTGTTTGTGTGTTTGAGCTTGCACAGGAGCTTGCAAAGCAAGGTGTTTCTGCAATTGGCGGAAATATTGGTGGAACTATTGAGTGTAAACAGACAAGGATCACATTTGTAAAGGCAGATCATTCTTGCTCTAAGGGAACCCCTGTTGGGTTTATTATTTATTTCAAGGATTGTATTTATTTTGCAGGAGATACTGGCGTGTTTTATGACATGAAGGTTATTAAGGATCTTTACAAGCCAGATATTGTGATGCTTCCAATTGATGGTGTGTTTAATATGGGGCCTGAAGAAGCAGTGTATGCCATTAAGCTTCTTGAACCTAAGATTGTAATTCCAATGCATTATGGTACCTTTCCTTTGCTTAAAGGCACTCCTGAGCAGTTAAGAGAGTTAATGAAAAAGGAAAATCAAAATGCAAGAATTATTGAGTTTAAAATAAATGAAGAAAAGGAGATTTAAATATATAATATTGCAACCATAGTCTAGCGGTTAGGATATGAGCTTCCCAAGCTTATGACCCGGGTTCGAACCCCGGTGGTTGCATGATCCTTTCTTTTGCGAAAAGAAAGTGTTCAATCTGAAGAAACACTCAAAGGATTAAGCCAAAGAAAAAATTATACTCTAAGAAATAGTTCTATCTGAAAATTTTTGAAAACAATAATTTCTCTGGAAAAACAAAATATGTGATTTATGAATTTTTTTTGTTTTTTATTCTAGATAATAAACTAATTTTTATATACAGTTATACTTTATGATTTGACACAATCTAATCGAAAGGTTTTTATTTGTAATTACCCGATAATATTATCGGAGAGTTGCAATGGCAAGAGAATCTACAATAACAAAAATAATATCTATCTTTATGCCTGAACTAGTTAATGTATTTAATATACGAGAAATTGCAAATAAATCAAATATATCTTATGATGCAGCATATCGTCATGTTAAGGAGCTTGCTAGTAAAGGAATATTTAAAGAAAGACAAGTTGGAAAAGCAGTTGTTTGTAATTTGAATTTAAGTAATATTATGACAAGAAAGTATCTTGAAAAAATAAGCCTCTTAAAGACAGACGAGTTTCTAAAGACAGATGCTGTTTTGAAGAAAGTACTCACTGAACTTGTCGAAAATCTTAAGAAAGTTGCACCAAATGAATTGCTGTGTGTTGTTTTGTTTGGTAGCTATGCAAGATTGGAACAAAAGAACCACAGTGATATTGATATACTAATTATAAGTTCCACATTTGATGTTAGAGAACGATTAGAGCGAGAATGTGGGGGAATTGGATATAAGTATGGAAAAGAAATAGCATCACTTATTACCACAGCTTCTGAATTTGTAAAAATGCTTAAATCAAAAACAAGAATGGTTGCGCATGAAGTGCAACAGGATGGAATAATACTTCTGGGTTTTGAAAATTATTTTTCATTGTTGAGTGAAGGTGTCTTAAATGATTAATGTTGACAAAAAACTTAAGGATTTTGAAAAAAAAGAATTGTGTGGTAAGGCTCCATTTATCATAAGACTTAACCAAAGTTATTTGGTAAAAGCAGACCATAATTTCATGGTTAGTAATATATTGTTAAAATTAGGAGATAATGATGACGCAAAGAAGGCATTGAATTTGCCGAAAGATTTTTCTGCTTTTGACTGGGTTGTTATTACAGCTTATTATGCGATGTATCATGCATCATTGGCAGTTCTTGCATCAATTGGCTATAAAAGTGATAATCATACAGCAACTATAGTTGCTCTTGAAGTCTTCTTTGTGAAAAAAAATCTTTTGGAGAAAGAGTTCCTTGATAAATTGAAACAGGCGAGAGAGCTTGAGGAAGAATATGTTCAAAAGCTACAACATGCCAGAAGGCAGAGAGAAACAGCACAATATGGGGTTACAGAAGAAACCGGAAAAGATGCTGCAGAAAAACTATTGAAAGATGCAAGACATTTTGTCAATCGAATTGAAAAATTAATAATTGATTTAGATGTGAGAAGATAGTAAAGCATTATTTTTTTTGTTTTTTTATTGTAGCATCTAAGAACGCAACAAACAAAGGATGCGGCAAAAGAAGTTTTGATTTCAGTTCAGGATGTGCTTGTGTTGCTATGAAGAAAGGATGATTAGAAATTTCAATAAATTCAGCAAGCTTTCCATCAGGGCTTCTTCCACTTATAGTCATGCCATTTTCTTCAAGAAGTTTGTGATAGCAAGGATTTACTTCATATCTATGTCTGTGCCTTTCAGTGATTTCATCTTGCTGATATATAGAATGAGCTCTTGATCCTTTCTTAAGAATTGCCTTATAGCTTCCAAGCCTCATAGTTCCTCCTATTTTTGTCAAATCTTGTCCTTTAAGTATGTCAATGACTGGATGTTCAGTGTCAGGGTCTACCTCTGTGGTATTTGCATCTTTCAATCCGCACACATTTCTTGCAAATTCAATTACTGCCATGTGCAGGCCATAGCATAGGCCTAAGAATGGAATATTATTTTTTCTTGCAAATTCTATTGCCTTGATTTTTCCTTCAACACCCCTTGATCCAAAACCGCCAGGAATTATTATTCCATTTAAGTTATTAAGCTTGTTTATGTCAAGATCTGTTGTATCAATATAATGTATGTTTGCTTTCATATTGCACAAAGCAGAAGAATGAGTGAGTGCTTCAATTATAGAAACATAAGAATCATTTAGGTTTGTATATTTTCCGCAGATGCCAATATCTACAGATTCTTTTATTTGTTTTATTTTATTAACTCTGTCAATAAAATAATTTGTGTTTTGATTTGTTTTAACATTTAACTTATCAGTAATTATTTTATCAAGACCTTGATTTCTGAAGTTTATTGGTATTTCATATACTGGATCAACATCATTGTCAGATATTATGCAAGTTCTTTTAAGACCTGTGTATGTTGCAAGCTTTTCAATGGATTTTTCATCAAGCATTCTGTTGCTTCTGCACATAATAATATCAGGAATAATTCCTCTCTCCATTAACAGTCCGATGCTCATCTGCGATGGCTTTGTCTTTTGTTCAGAGCTGTTGCTTAATTCTGGAATATAAGTTAAATGAATATTTATCACATTTCCCTTGTCAAGTCTTTGCTTGATGTTTTTGCAGGCATAGATATATAACTCATTTTCAATATCTCCAACAGTTCCGCCAATCTCTAAAAGAACAATTTCTGCATTGTGCTCTATTATGCTTGTTAATATGCGTTGCTCTATATAATCAGTCACTTCAGGAATAAGCTTGACTGTCTTTCCAAGAAATTTGCCTTCTCGTTCTAAATCAATAATTTCTTTGTATATCTTACCCATTGTTAGGTTTTGCTTGCTTGAGCTTGATATGTTTAGGAATCTTTCATAATGACCGAAATCCATGTCTACCTCAGTTCCGTCGTCCATAACAAATACCTCTCCATGCTCAATTGGGTTCATTGTTCCAGGATCATAGTTTAGATAGCCATCGCATTTTATTGGGAGCATTTTATATTCTTGTGAGAGCAGAAGGCAGACGCTTGCCCCTGCAACTCCCTTGCCTAAACCTGAGAGCACACCACCAGTGATAATAATAAATTTGACATTTCTTTTTCTAATATCTTCATAGATTTCATTAAGATTAAAATTATTCATAAGTATCACCTAAAACAAGTTGCCATTAAGTTTATTGTTAAGTTATTTATTTAAATCTTATCATAGGTAGTTGGGTTTATATAAGTTTTCTGACATAATTATTGTATAGCGCGCAGTTGTTTTAGTTTGGAAAAAATAGTTGTTTAATAGAATCCTCTTTACGCAGAAAGTTAGTTGTGAATGATAAATTATGCAGGGGTGGCGGAGCGGTCAAACGCACCAGGCTTGAGACCTGGAGTCGCAAGACTACGCGAGTTCGAATCTCGTCTCCTGCGTGAAGCCCTTTTAGAAAAAGTGCTTTCATTCCCAAAAGGTGCTTGCATCCAATTGTGAAGAAAGTTATTTAATTTCTAAAGAAAAACTAAATTTTTTAAAGAAATGATTTTTATGACCGAAATAAAGCAGGAAATTAATTTTGATGATTTTATGAAGCTTGACATAAGGATAGGAACTGTTATTTCTGCTGAGCTTGTTCCTAACAGCAATAAGTTGATTAAAATTGTATTTGATTTTGGAGATTTTCAAAGGCAGATTGTTGCGGGAATTGCTACAAAATATGAGCCAGAGTTTTTGATTAGTAAACAGATTCCTGTAATTGTCAATTTAGCGTCAAGGCAGATGATGGGACTGGAAAGTCAAGGAATGATTTTAGCAATTGGTAACAAAGATGTTGAGTCATTGCTGATGCCTTGCGAGTCAGTCAAGGCAGGTGCAAGTGTGCATTAATCTTGGCTTTTAGCAATTTAATTTTTGGTTTTTTGAATTAAACCTTTTCTTGTTAAAAAAGGTTAGCAGAGGTTCCCGAGCGGTCAAAGGGGCTAGCTTCAGGGGCTAGTGCTTAGTGCTTCGCAGGTTCGAATCCTGTCCTCTGCATTCAACTGGTTTCGCTCAGTTGACACGCAATGGTTTGCGAAGTTATCTTCGCATTGAGCCTGTTTCGCAAGGCTCGCGTGCAATACCCTTTTCTTAGAAAGAAAAGGATTAAGCCAAAAGAAATTCGCACCCAATGGTTCTTTTGAAAAACACAAGAAAAGTGATTTTTCTGTGTACAGGAAACAAGGTTTCCTTGTGAGAAGGGTTAATCCAATAAAAGTTATTGAAAAAGTGCTTTCATTCCCAAAATCATCCTGCAAAATAATTAGAAAGTTATTTAATCTTATTTTGTCAAAATATTATAGAAAAATATTTATGGAGGTTTTTTATATGAAGAAAGTAATTGGGCCAGGAATTGTTGCTGGTGTTGGAATGGTTGTTGTTGGATGGCTGGTAAGTTTGGTTTTTGGCAAGATTTTCCCGTCATTGGCAATTGAATATCAAAATATTGCGATCTTCAGGCCTTGGTCAGATCCATTGATGTATTTGTATATTTTAGCGCCATTTGTTTTAGGTATTGCTTTGGCAATTGTGTGGGACAAGGTTAAAACACATTTATCAGGATCTGCTTTCAAGACAGGTATTAGCTTTGGATTGTTTTATTGGTTAGTCAGCCTTTCAGGAATGATTATAAGTTATGGATCATTCAAGATATCTTTGCTTATGACAATATCTTGGACAGTAACAGGATTATTTCAGGCATTAGTTGCTGGATTAATAATAGTCAGCATGAACAGCAAGTAATTTCTTGCTGTTTTTCAGCTGACATTCAGGTTTTAAAAAGATTTGTTCATATTTCTTTAAGAAAGGTCATTTTGGATTGTGCCTTCTTTGGAGTTGTTTTTGGTTGAAGCATACCTTTTATTAGAAAGAAAAGGATTCTTTGGATTGAATCTTTCTTTTCAAGAAAGGTCAGCAGGGGTGGCGGAGCGGTCAAACGTGCCAGCCTGGAAAGCTGGAGTCGCAAGACTACGCGAGTTCGAATCTCGTCTCCTGCGTGAAGCCCTTTTAGAAAAAGTGCTTTCATTCCCAAAAGGTGCTTGCATCCAATTGTGAAGAAAGTTATTTAATTCCCAAAGAAAAACATTTTAGTTATATGTTGCTTGCAGTTTGGAAGAAAAGGATTTAGCCAAAAGAAAATTTATTTGAAAAAAAGAAGTTTTAATCCAAGAAAAATTAAAAGGGAAAGTGCTTTCATTCCAAAAAGATGTTTGCACCAAATTGGTCTTTTGCATTGAAGCTTTTTTTGTTATATTTTATATCTATCTAATTTTATAAACATATTGCTACTATATATGTGTGAGCAAATATGCCTGTAGAAAAATATAAGTCAGACGGTAATGATTTTTTTGATGAGCTTGAAAGGGATGTTAAATCTAAGGATAACAAGCAAAAAATCTATGATGACTTGAGCAACAAGATTAAGAATATGGAAGAATATGTCAAAGAAATACAGCCTAAGCTTGTCTTCTTAGAGGATTCCGAAGATGTTGGGAAGGTGTACATTGGAAGAAAAAGATCTGTCCAAAAGCAGTATGGCTCAAAAGCATGTGCATTTATTGGGAAAGTCGCAGAGGAACAATGTAAGGATAAAAAGGTGTATCTTGATGGACTTAATCCTCACGTTGTTTTCTTAGATGGCGCAAGAGGCACAGGTAAAAGTTATCTTCTTGGAGTAATTGCAGAAGAATTAGCAAAGACAAATCAATTTATTGGCCAGATTGTTGTAGATCCTGTTGGCGTTTTTTGGTCAATGAAATTTTCAAATAAAGATAAAAAGGAATTGCAATTGCTGGAAGAATGGAATATTAAGCCAGAAGGATTAAGTAATATGAAAGTGTTTGTTCCGGAAGGTGTTGCTACAAAAGTATCCAAAGAAACATATGACGATGTGTTTTCATTATATCCATCATTACTTACAGTTGATGATTGGTGCATTACATTTGGTATTGATAGATTTTCACCTAGCGGATTGCTTCTTGAAAAAACATTGGATTATTTAAAGAAAGGATTCACAGCAACAGGAACTGCAGAAGTTCCTGATAGATGGATTGAACCAAAAGGTAATCAATTTGCCTTAGATGATATAATATTTTGTTTACAGAATAATGTTGAATTTAGTTCTGCACAAAAGGGTTATAAGCCAGATTCAATAAGGGCGTTGGTGTCAAGGTTTGATGCTGCAAAGGCATGGGGGGTATTTAGCAATAGAGGAACGCCATTAGGCAAGCTTTCCAGAGAAGGGCAATTAACTATTTTAGATACAAGCTTTTTGGAGGAAAACATAACTGCCTTGGTTATTGGAATACTTGCAAGAAGAATATTGTCTGCAAGAAAGTTGATTGCAAGAGAGGATGCTTCTGGAAAAGAAGACAATGGAGAAATAAATCCAGAAGATGTCTTGGAGAATGAAATTCCTCCAACATGGCTGTATATTGATGAAGCCCATACCTTGATACCTTCTGGAAATACACAAACACCTGCAACAGACGCATTGATTGAATATGTGAAGCAGGGAAGGAGGCCAGGTTGCTCATTAGTTTTTGCAACACAACAGCCAGCTGCAATAAATACAAAGGTGCTTTCTCAGGTTGATATTCTGATAAGCAACAAATTGATATTTAATGATGACATACATGCAATTCAGAAAAGAATGCCTGCAATAATTCCTGAGCCATACAAGCATCCTAATTTTGTAAAGACCCTCCCATTTGCAACTGCTCTTGTTGGGGACAGATCAGAAGAAACATCCAGAGCGTTTATCTTGAAGATAAGGCCAAGGGCAAGCCAGCATGAAGGGAGAGATGTAGAGACAATTAGAAATATTCCATCTATTACACAATTGCAAGCAATATCAATTGTTGTAAAGATGATTATTAAGAAGATGGAGCCAAGCAAAGAACTTGAGATTAATCGTGCAAAAGATGTTCTTGATGCTGTAAATGTAAAATACCATAAGAATGTACTTTGGGAAGAAGCTCTTGAAAAACTTGGCACTAAAGGAATTGTTGAATCAGAAGGGCAGTTAATATTTGGTGAAAAAGCAGTAATTGTTGGACACGAAGATTTTACTGAAATTTCTGAAAATATTGTTTCTACTGAACAAGAAACAAAAGAAGAAAAAGTTCTTGATCAAGTAATTTCTACAAAGCCAAGAAGTTATAATTGCTTGCCATTGAGGATATCAAAAATTGATGCAGAATCTATTGCAAGGTCATGTGTTAAAAACAAGTTTTTGTTTTTCAGAGCAAGCGAATCAATTCAGTCAATCTCTTTAACTTATAGGCCAATATATAAGATTGATTATAATCTTTATAATGAAGCTGGCATGTTTGTTAAGAAAACCTGTTATATAGATTCTGTTACAGGCGAGTTTTTGCATTTTGTTAATTCTGAGTTTAGAGAGTCAAAAGGAGTTTCTCTGCTTTCTGAGCTTTCTGAGATGGATTTAGAGTTGTTATATCTTCTTGAAAAGCCAAAGGTTCTGTCAGGATTAGCAGAGACAATTGGCCTTCAGGAGAGCGAGATTGCAAGACGGATAAGCTTCTTCAAAGAAAATAGTATTGTTGATCACATTATCAAGAAAGACAGACACATTTATAAATTATCAAAAAACTTTGATTTGCCATTTGATGCAGGTCACAAGATACTTTCGTCATTAGCAGATATTCCATTAAAGAAAGAGTTTGTAGATGCTGTGGAAAACACTAAGTTTGCAATATCTGAGGTGTATTCATATTTGGAGAAGCTATGGGGGGATATAGAATTTATTGGTTTGGAGGAGGTTTATTGGCCTGTATGGCATGTGATACTGGTTGGAAACGGGCAGAATAAAAGAGAACTATTGGTAGACGGGGTTATTGGCCAGGTTTTGCAATAGTTTTTTGGAATGTGAAAAATAGTTTGCTTGAAACTTTCTTTGGATTGAACATTTCTTTTCAAGAAAGGTCAGCAGGGATGGCCGAGTGGTCGAAGGCGCTTGTCTCGAAAACAAGTGATGGCAACATCCGTGGGTTCGAATCCTACTCCCTGCGTTGAGC
>Ga0172371_10014792_pt1 | contig 10019 bp, 6 predicted proteins | sample Lak12m_FD_114543 | JGI IMG/M metagenome (GOLD analysis project Ga0172371, IMG submission 114543) | Freshwater microbial communities from Kabuno Bay, South-Kivu, Congo - kab_022012_12m | ecosystem: Environmental > Aquatic > Freshwater > Lake | place: Democratic Republic of the Congo: South-Kivu... | reverse complement strand
TGGTCCAAGATTCCTAGAGCGAGCTTCGGAATGTCGGTGCGCCTGCTCCGAAGAGGCGGCAACTGCACCACCCCGCAGTTCACACGGTAGTACAGGTCCTCCCTGAACCGTCCTTCGCGTACCTCTTTGGCAAGGTCCCGATTCGTCGCCGCAACGAGCCGGACGTTCACCTTCTTGGGTTTGGTCGCCCCGAGAGGTTCCACAACCCCATCCTGGAGCACGCGAAGCAGCTTCGCTTGTGCGGCCGCCGGGAGTTCCCCGATCTCGTCCAGGAACAGAGTCCCGCCGTCCGCAGCCTCGAACTTACCCTTCTGATCCGAAACCGCTCCGCTGAACGCCCCCTTCTTGTGTCCGAACAGGATACTCTCGACCAGTTCATGGGGAAGGGCCGCACAGTTGACCGGGAAGAACGCTTCGCGGGGACGACCACTCAGCAGATGGACGAAACGGGAGAAGACCTCCTTCCCGGTCCCCGTCTCGCCGAGAACCATGACTGGGACGCTGGCTGGCGCAAGCAGGGCTGCCGTCGCCAGAGCCTCGCGCATTTCGGGGTGGTCCCCCACGATGCCGAGTTGCCGGATCAAGTGGTCCGGAGACGGGCGTCCTTCCGCAGCTTCAGGTGCAACCGCCGGCAGGAACCTGACCGTCGGAAACGCACCGTCGGTCAAGTCCACCTCGGAAGCCAAGGGAACATCGGCAGTCACGAACTGGGGTGGCCGCACATGAAGGATCTTGGCAGGCAACTCGCCGCCCGCCACCAGGAGGAACCAGCACGCGTGCATCTGCGGAGTCCCGGAGGCAACGGCCACGAAGAACCTCGCCTTCGTGTGTCTGCCCTGGACTTCCTCGCACAGGTTTCTGAGGAGCGACAGGATCTGCCTGTAGTCGGTGGGATCGTCCAGCGGCATGTCGATCCGAACCACCTGCGTGTTGGAGTGAAGCCGAGCGACAGCCTGCTCCGTCTCCCTGGTATGCCGTTCAGTCCTGGGTGTGGAGAGAAGGTAGACTGCTTCAAACCGTCTGGCAGACAGCAGCGAGAGGATCGGCCCTGTCTGCTGCTCGCCCTCGATGAGCCCCTGGAAGAAGGGATCGTGGAAACCGGTGAATGTGATTAGTACGTCCATGGGCTCCCGTCCGAGGCGAGGGCAATGGCCCGACCGCGCTCGGCTTCGCTGCGAGGTCGCTCTGGAGCCGCTGCAGTGCCCAGATTCTGGCTCCACAACCTCGCCAAAGTAATCGTGATCCTAGCGCGATGAACCTACGGAGTCCAAGGAATTCCTGCCGTTTCCTCCCCCAAACCAGCGCGAGGCTCAGAGTGGCCGAAGGCCGCTGCGGATCCTCGTCCAAGCCGCTCGCTGCCTGCTCCACGCGGCTGTGGCTGTGAGGGGCCGCAGGTTCCCCTCGACCACAGGTTCCCGTCCCGCCGTGGTCTGGAGTCCGAGGATCTCCGCCTGGATGTCCGGAGCGAGGAGAAGGAGATTAAGGATCTGCGTGACGCGGGCGCGGGTGAGGCCGAGGACCTCCGCTGCATGCACGCGGTCCCGGAGGACGCCGTCGTGGATCGCCTGCTCCAGCTTGTGCGCGAACGCCAGCATGATCGCCAGCCGGGCCGGACGGACAGTGGGCCGAGGGGGGACTGGCGGCGGGCCCTCTGCCAGGACGACGTGGTTCCGATGACGGCATCTGTGGAAGCTGGCTGTGAAGACGAGTGGAGACGAAGGGGAGGGAGCGCCTTCCATGGAGGGAGCGGCGCTGCTGTCGGGGGTCGTCATGCTGAGGCCTCACTTGGGTTGCGCAGACTTGTGGCTGGGGCACTGTTCGGGTTCAACTCGGCGGCCGGGTCCACGAACTCCACGGTGATCGTGCCGCGGGCATCGTCAACCAGGACCATGCGGATCAGGGACCGGACCAGTCGGCCCCGGTTCCGTGGCGTCAGCAGACCCCAGGCTGCCTCGAAGTCGCGCAGGGTTCGCAAAAGCCATTCTGTGTCCATCGCTGCCTGCGCGGTCCGAGCGATGTCGTGGTCCAGCTCGACGAGCCGGGCCGCTGTGCCTTCGGCCGGTGAGCAGCACTCGCAGGCGGGCGATGAGCGGTCGAAACTAGGCGGCTGGCGCAGGGCTTCTCGCTCCGCTGCAAGGGCGGATGCTGACGCACTCAGGCGAGCCAGCCGGGATTCGAGCCCTTGGACAAAGCTGCTGCCGGTGCCAGAGACCGAGCGGATCTTGTCCAGCACGAAGTCCTCGATGGCCTTCGCCGACAGGGGACGGGCACGGCAGGCATCGGTTCCGCGGGAGTCCCTCGTGATGCAGCGGTAGTACCGGTACTCCTTCCCGTGCTTCCGGGAAGACGCAGGAGTCATGGCCCGGCCGCACGCGCAGCGGATCACTCCTCGCAGCAGGTAGTCCGGATTGCGAGGGTGGTCCTGGGACCGGTGGGCAGCGCTGTCCAGCAGCGCCTGGGTCCGGTGGTACAGGTCGCGGGGGATGACGGCAACGTGCTCGCCCGCGTGCAGGGTCGAGCCGTGGCTCATGTATCCTGCGTAGAGCGGGCTGCGCAGGACCGTCAGCACAGCGTTCTTGTGCCATGCAAGCCCGCCTCGGGTACCGCCCGTGCGGCAGACGTGCTGCTTCGTGGTCCGGGAGCGGTGGTTGAGCTCCGCGACGACGGCCAGGACGGAGCGGTGATCCTGGTATAGGTCGAACACCTCGCGAACCAGGGTAGCCTCGGCCTGGTTCACGACCAGTTTCTTGTCCACCACGTCGTACCCGAGGGGGACCGTTCCGCCGGTCCACTTTCCGCGGCGGCGGGCGGCCGCGATCTTGTCCCGGGTGCGCTCGGTAATCATCTCCCTCTCGTACTCCGAGAAGCTCATGAGCATGTTCAAGGTCAAGCGCCCCATCGCGTCCGCTGTCGAGAAGTTCTGCGTTACGCTGACGAAGTCCACGCCCCGCTTCGAGAAGTGGTCCATGACCCGGGCGAAGTCCAGGAGCGAGCGGGAGAGCCGATCCACCTTGTACACGACCACGACGTCCACACGGCCGCCGTTGACGGCATCGAGCAGCTGCTGGAACGCGGGGCGCTCCAGGTTCGCACCCGTGAACCCGCCGTCGTCGTAATGGTCGTCGAGGGCGACCCAGCCGTTCCCCACCTGGGACTGGATGTACCGCTCGCACACCTCTCGCTGGGCGTCGAGGGTCGAGAACTCCTGCTCCAACCCGACGGTGGTGGACTTGCGCGTGTAGATTGCGCACCGGCGTTGGCGTCGCTCCGAAGCCATGCAGCGGCCGTTGCCGTTCCGCATTGCGGCCGGGGACTCACCGTGCTTCATGGTCGTTCACCAGGTTGAAGAACGCGAAACCCGACCACGGAGTGCCTGCAATGGCCCTGGCCACCCGCGACAGGCTCTGGAAGTGCTCGCCCCGGAACTCGAACCCGTCTGCCAGAACGCGCACCTCGTATGTCTCGCCCCGGTAGTCCTTCCTGATGGTCGTGCCCGGAGGCGGCAGCCGCGGGTCGCGTGGCTTCAGGTACCGGGCGTTGCCTGGGGCAGGTGGGAGCTGGATCTCCTTCAGGTTGGGTCGCCACCGGAGCGGAGCGAGCGGGGCCAGCTCTTCGATCCGGGCCAGCGCCAGCTCGGAAAGCCCGCCTTCGGCCAGCGCCTGGATCTGCCACGCGACCTTCTTGCGCAGGTACTCCCGGTTCCTCGACTGCGTGGGCTCGCCGTACACCTTGAGATACCGGTCTCGCAGCTCTCCGGTGGACATTCCGGCCAGCTCGGCCAGTTGCTCGGCCACGTTCCCGAGCTCCTTTCGGGCCGTGGCGTCCTGCTCTCTGTGGTTGCTTCTCATGGTCTCCGCCTCCATCTCGGTTCGAGCGGCCGGTCCGTCCAGCCTCTCTGGGGACAGGAAGGCGGGTTGTGGGCCCCGTATCAAGGGGTTTCTGCGCCGTGGACGGTTGGTTCCGGCAGACCGCTTCGAGGGCCGAATCTGTGTTAACCAGCGGGTCAGCGAACGGCCATTCTCTGCCCCAAGAGACCGGCAGGTTTACTCAAAACCGGAGGGTCCGGCGCGGCGAGTCTCGTTAAGAACGGCACCGGCTGGAAATCCGCCGACGAGCACCAAACCCGCATCGTTACTGGGGGGCAGGCGGTTCTCGCACGAGAGCGAACGCACCCGGAGCTGTTAAGCTGGGGTGCAAGAGTTCCCATCTTTTGTCTGGGCTCCCCAGGATGGACTCGGAAAGGTGACCGGCTGATGAACATGCCAGTTACAGCTTGGGGAGTCGGATGGTAAAGCGGGTGCCCTTGTCCTTCTCCGACTCGAAGGTGATCGTGCCGTTGTGCTGATCCACGATCTTCTTGACGATGGCGAGGCCAAGGCCCGTGCCGTCCTTCTTGCCCGAGGTGACGAAGCTCTGGAAGAGGCGGTCGCGGATCTCTTCCGGGATCCCGTGTCCCGTATCGGAGAAACGCAGCACCACGAAGTCGCCGTCGTCGTCCGCCTCGATCTTGAAGACCCCGCCGCCAGGCATGGCTTCCCTGGCGTTCCGGGCGAGGTTGAAAACGAGACGGCCCAGCTTGCCTTCGTCCGCCTTGATCTTGCTCTTGCTGCGGTTCTCCAACACGAGATCTATGTTCTTGCCGCTGAACTCCTGCTTGAGGAATTGGACCGTCTCCTCGAAGAACTTCTGCAGGTAGATGTTGCGCTTGAGTACCTGGCTTTCTCCCCGGGCGAACGCCAGCACTTCCTGGGTCATCGTGCCGATGAGCTTGAACTGCTTGAGCACGTCCATCGCGAAACGGCCGCGCTGTGCCGGATCGTTCTCCTGCTCCATGAGCTGCACATAGCCCGAGATCACCGACATCGGTGAACGAAGATCGTGCAGCACGCCGCTGAGCGCCTGTCCGATGAGCGCAAGGTTGTTGGCCTTGGTCAGGTCCTCGTGCTGCTTCAGGCGCTCCATCGCAACGCTGACCTCTCGCGCCACGATGCGCAGGAGCTGCGAGTCCTCCCTCGTGAACCCAGGCACCTTGCGCCTGTTCACCAGCCCTATCGAGCCGAACGCTTCCCCGTCGCCCCCGATTAGCGGCTCCGCAATCACGGTGTCGACGTCCGCGTCGACCTGAGGATGCAGGATGGGCGCGGTACCCGCCGGAAGCACGCCGTCCACGACCGCCTGGCCTGTGTCGACCACTGCACCAAGGATGCCGCCTCTAACAGCAGGATCGACCACGCCGACCGCCTCGCTTCCCAGGCGCTGCACGAATACCTTGCTCGGGAACGGAAGCTGCAGCAACAGAGCTGACGCCTCGCTTGGAATCGTCTCCAGGAGCTGCTTCATTACGCCGCCCACCAGCGCCTTGACGTCCCAGGTCTGCCCGATCTCCGATTGGATTCTGTAAAGCGTCTCCAGCCTCTGGTAGTTCTTCTGGAGGCTCTCCTGCGCTTCGCGCAGCCTGTAGTTCGCATCCTGGACCTGACCCAGGTACTTGGAGTTCTCGATGGAAATCGTGGCCTGCGTCGTGATGGTGGAGAGAAGGTGCTCGTCCTCCATCGTGAAGTAGCCGCCGTTCTTGTTGAGCACCTGGATGACGCCGACGATGCGCCCCTTGTACGTGACCATCGGCTGACACAGGATGCACTCGGTCTTGAAGCCGGAGATCTGATCCACGCCAGGGTCGAAGCGGCGGTCCTTGTACGCGTCCTTGACGTTGAGGGTCTTGCCCGTTCTCGCAACCCAGCCGGCGATGCCCTGCCCCTGTTTCAAGCTGAGCTCTTTCAGCTCCGGGCCGATGATCACGTGGGCCTTGAGGTTCCCGCTGTCGTCGTCCACCAGGAAGACCGTGGAACGCTGGGCATCCAGTAACGCGGTCGCCTGCTCAGCCACCGTGTGCAGAACCTCCTGCAGATTCAGCGACGACCCGAGCGCTGCCGCGATCGTCTGAATGCACTTCAGCCGCTTGTCCAGAAGCTCTACACGGCCGTGCAGGAACTCGATGCGTTCCAGCATCTGCTCCTTCTCCATGTTTCCCCCTCGCTCAGCTCCTCATCGTTTCGAACGCTCACCACCGTTGCGCCAGGCGCCGGCTAACCGTGCACCTCTGCCCAGTTATCTCCCACTTCGATGTCAACTTTCAACGGGACACTGAGCTTGAAGGCCCCCTCCATAGTCTCACGGACGAGCGCGGACACCTCCTCCGCCTGCTCGGGTGCGACCTCCAGCACGAGCTCGTCGTGGACCTGGAGCACCATCGCCGCGTCAAGGCCGCGGTCCCGGATCTCCTTGTCCAGCCGGATCATGGCGATCTTTACGACGTCCGCTGCGCCGCCCTGGACCGGGGTGTTTATCGCCATGCGCTCACCGGACGACCTCACCTGGTTGTTCTTGGACTGGAGCTCCGGAAGGTAGCGGCGCCGCTTGAGGATTGTTTCCACGTACCCCTTCTCGCTTCCCTCCTGCACGCACGCATCGAGGAACTCCTTGATCTTCCGATACCGTGCGAAGTACGCGTCCACGAACGCCCTGGCCTGCGCCAGGGGGATCTTCTGCTCCCTCGCCAGGCGATTGGGGCTCATCCCGTAGATGACTCCGAAGTTTATCGTCTTGGCAACGCGGCGCATGTCGGGCGTTACCATGCCTGGCAGCACCTGGAAGATCTCCGACGCGGTGCGGCTGTGGATGTCCTCCCCGCGCTGGAATGCCTGCGTCAGGCCCGGGTCGCCCGAGAGGTGGGCAAGAATGCGCAGCTCGACCTGCGAATAGTCTGCCGAAAGGAACTTCCTGCCCGGAGCCGGGATGAAGGCCTTCCTGATCTTGATTCCTTCCTCGCCGCGCACGGGGATATTCTGGAGGTTCGGGTCTGAGCTGGAGAGGCGCCCGGTCGCGGTCACCGCCTGGTTGAACGACGTGTGTATGCGGCCCGTCCTGGGCAACACCAGCGTGGGGAGCACATCCACGTACGTAGACCGGAGCTTCGCCAACGTACGATACGCCAGGACCTTCTCGGGAAGAGGATGCTCGGACAAAAGCTCTTCAAGAACGTCCTGGTCGGTGCTGGGGCCCGTTTTCGTCTTCTTCACGACGGGGAGGTGCAGACGCTCGAACAGGATCTCTGCAAGCTGTTTGGGCGAATTGACGTTGAACGAAGTGCCAGCCAGCTCGACTATCTCCTGTTCCAGCCGTGCGATGCGCGACCCGAAGTCCTTGGACAGCTCGTCGAGTGCTGCGGAGTCGATCGCGACCCCTGTTTGCTCCATGCGGGCCAGCACGTCCGACAGCGGAAGCTCCACGTCAACAAGAAGCGAGAGCATTCCTTTCGCCTCTATCCGCTGCCTGAGCTTCTCCTCGAGAAGCAGAGTCGCCCACGCGTCTTCGCCGGAGTATCTGGCAGCGTCCGCGATCGGCACGAGGTCGAAGCGGACCTGGACGCCGGACCTGCTGGTGACTTCCTTATAGGAGATCGTCCTGATGCCCAGGATGTCCATGGCCAGGGCGTCCAGACCGTGGCTCCCGCGCCCGGGGTCGAGCAGGTACGAAGCGAGCATGGTGTCGAACGCGAGGCCGGCAACCGGGAACCCGTGGTTCCACAGGACGACGGTGTCGTACTTGAAGTGCTGGCCGATCTTGCCGATTGCGGGGTCAGCCAGGAGCGGGCTCAGCGCATCTCGTACGTACCCGAGTGAAAGCTGTTTGCCCGCGCCGTCACCCGCGTGGCCGACCGGGATGTAGAAGACCTTGGATGGGTCCACGCAAACCGAGATGCCCACCAGCTCCGCACCCGCGGGGTTCACCGACGTGGTTTCCGTGTCTACCGCTGCCCTGCCCGCCGCGGCCATCGCGTGCACCAACTCCACCAACTGCTTCGGCTCGGTGACCACCACGGGCAGCGGCATCCGCAGAGTAGTGTCCACCCACGTCAGCGCTGCCGCAGACACGTCCCCTCCCCCTTCGTGGGGGAGGGCCGGGTAGGGGGGCACCAGCAGGCCCGGCCCCTCCTCCTTCCTCTTCTCCGGTGCCCGGAACGGCAATCCGAGGGCGCCAGGAACTTTCCTTTGCGGGCCCACTGTCTCAGTCCCCTCTCCCCCGAGCTCACCCTGAGCGGAACGAAGGGCGGGAGAGGGCGGGGTGAGGCCGCTGCCTGCCTGTGCCGGTGACGTCGGAGGCTGGCTTCCGGGCAGTAGCTTCTTCAGGTGCGTCCGGAACTCGAACAGGCCGAAGAGCTCCCGCAGTTTCGGTACGTCCTTGTCCATGGGAACGAGCTGTTCCGGCCGCGCTGCGACCGGGGCGTCGAACCTGAGTGCGACCAGCTTCCTGGACAGCAGAGCGTCGTCCCGGGACATACGCAGCGCCTGCTGCTCCCGTGGGGACTTGACCTTGTCCACGGAATCGAGGATCGCCTCAAGAGATCCGAACTGAGCCAGCAGCTTCGCCGCGCCCTTGGGGCCGATGCCGTGCACCCCCGGAACGTTGTCAGAAGCATCTCCCATTATCGCCAGGAGGTCGCCGAGCCCGTCCGGTCCCACGCCGAACTTCTCGATCACCTCCGCAGCACCGATTCTGCGATCTTTCATCGTGTCGTAGAGCGTGACGTTGGGACCGATGAGCTGCATCAGATCCTTGTCGGACGAAAGGATCAGCACTTCCAGGCACTGCTCTTCGCCCCGCTTGGCCAAAGTGGCGATGACGTCGTCAGCCTCGAAGCCTTCGGCCCTGATACAAGGGACGCCCATGGCCAGGGTCAGCGGCTCGATGTACGGAAGCTGCTCCTTCAGCTCCTCCGGCACCGGCGGCCTGTGTGCCTTGTACGCCGGGTACATCTCCTTTCTGAACGTCGGCCCGATGCTGTCCAGCACCACCGCGGCGTACACAGGCTTCAGCTCGTCCAGCAGCTTGATGAGCATGTTCAAGTAGCCGAACAAAGCGTTCGTGGACATACCCTTTGAGTTCGACAGCCCGCGGACCGCGTGGTAGGCCCTGAACACGTATGAGCTTCCATCGACAAGGCACAGCAGCTTCCGTTCGGACATGAATCCCCCAACGCACGCCTATCTAATAACACCACCGGTTGGCGGGCACAAAGCGCGAAGTGCATGACGCCTGTTTTTTGACACGCTGCCGATCGCTGACAAGATCGATTCCGGAGCAGAGAGGTGTCCCATGGAAGCAGCGGGAGACAAGAGAGGAGGAGATCGCCAGGACGTCCGGTTGAGAGTCGTGCTGGACGACCAGGTGAACCTGAACATGGCCGCAACGCTCGATCTGTCGGAGGACGGAGCGCTGCTTGCCACGGGGGTCTACCTCAAGCCCGGCACACGGGTCTCCATCTTCCCCCTGTGCGACGAGCTTGATGCCAACCTGGCAGAGCTCAAAGGCGAAGTCGTGCGCACGTTCGAGGACATCCTGGTCGAAGCTTACTCCGACGACCGCTACAGGATGGGCGTGCGGTTTACCCTCGATGAGCAGCAGAAGGAAGCAATTCAGAAGCTCATCCGGCACCATCAGAACTAAGCAACGGCACATCCGCGCGCCCAGGGCCTGCGGCCCTGGCTAAGCTGAGGCGCCCCGATGGGGCGCGGCGGATTGGGAAGAACCCACGCCATTGGAAGGGATCGATCGGCGCTCCCGCGGCAGATCTACCTCTAGTCAATCGGCGAACGGACGGAAGCGGGCAGCCGTTTGGCCAGGGCGTAGATGAAGAGGGCTACGCCTGCGGCCGCAAATGGGATGCTGAGCCACTGACCCATGTCCAGCTCCGCGGTGCCGGGGGTCCAGATGATCTTGTTCACCGGGTCCGGGACGAGCTTGACCCACACCTGTTTCTCCTTCACGAACTCGATCAGGAATCTGAAGACGAAGTAACAGATCAGGAAGAGAGCGGCGAGAAGACCGCGGGGCCGCTTCTCCTTCAGGCGCCAATCCACAGACAGGATGACCACGAAGACAGCGAGACCGCCCAGCGCCTCGTAGATCTGAGAGGGATGGCGGGGCAGCGATTGAGCCACGAAGCCGAGCTTCGCCCC
>Ga0172371_10014791_pt1 | contig 10019 bp, 9 predicted proteins | sample Lak12m_FD_114543 | JGI IMG/M metagenome (GOLD analysis project Ga0172371, IMG submission 114543) | Freshwater microbial communities from Kabuno Bay, South-Kivu, Congo - kab_022012_12m | ecosystem: Environmental > Aquatic > Freshwater > Lake | place: Democratic Republic of the Congo: South-Kivu... | reverse complement strand
TTGGCATTTTTGTAGTAATCAATTAACTTCTGATCATCTATAGCACCGACAAAATTAATTAACGGACCAGCAAGATTCTTTAGCTTACTTTCTTCTGATCCCGTGCCGACAATGACAAGTGGTTTTTTTAGTTTGTTGAAGGCTTTTATCGCCAGATCAACCTTCTTGTATGGTACAAGTCTGCTGACTAACAAATAGTAGTCTCTTTTGTCTTTGGGAGTAAAATCTAATGAGTAGAATTTGTCATCAATAGATGGATAAATAACTGATGATTCACGGTGATAATACTTCTTAATTCTGTCTAATACTTCATTGGAAATGGCAATATATTTATCTGGTCTTTTGGACATGAGTAAATCAGTTATTCTAAAATATTCTCTCAACCAACTGGGGATAATTTTGATTTTTGGGTCTTTTCCGTACTGTTTTTTCCCGCTCCAAAAATAGCGAGTGGGAGTAAGGCAGTAACAGATATGTAACTGATTTGGCTTGGTAATGACCGCTTTGGCGTCACTACTTGTGATACTTATCACCACATCATATTCTCGAAGGTCAAGGGATTCAAAAGCCATGGCGGCAATAGGTGCCAGCCACTCATGTTTGTTTTTTAGAAGACCAATCTTGTTGATAAATGATGGAATTACTTTGAATACCTTTGCCCAGGAAGCACTCTTTTTATCGTAGACCAGTGTGTAAAGAGGTGCTTCAGGAAATATTTTGTGGAGCGCCAAAAGAACTCTTTCGGCTCCGCCGAACTTATTGACCCTATCATAGACAAGCGCTACCTTCATTTTGTAAGTATCTGTTTGTAGGCTGAGATAGTTTCTTTGGCCATCTTGGTCCATGAGTATTTTCTTGCCTGAAGGAATCCATTGGTTGCCATACTTGAGCGAAGCTCTTGATCTTTTAGATAGGTCTCGAGACAAGAAACAAGATCATCAACATCATTTGGGTTAAAGTACAGAGCAGCATCTCCATAGACCTCCGGAAGACAGCTCGCATTTGAGGCAATCACAGGAAGACCTACACTCATTGCTTCAAGGCCCGTGAGACCAAAGCCTTCCATCTTGCTAGGGTGAACAAGAGCGAGAGCCAGACTATACAACTTAGAAACATCTGCATCTTCGACAAACCCCAAAAGCTTTATTTTGTCTTGAAGATTTCTCTCGTTTATTTTTTTACTAAGACGTTCCCAAAATACAGAACGAGAACAGATTAGAGCAAGCTCTAAATCGACTTCTTTATTTTGATTGTGTTTTTCGATTGCCTGAACTAGTATCTCGACATTTTTATGGGGATAGACACTTCCAGTGTAAACAATGAATGGCTGAGCAAGATTGTATTTGTGCAAAATTTTGATTTTATCTGCGTCAGAAAGGGCTACTTCTTTGATACTCCCAGTTGCGGCCTCGTAGGTTACTGTAATCTTCTCTGATGGCACATGAAGGCGTTTTACTATATCTTCTTTGACAAAGTTTGAAGGAACCAAAATATGATCTGCTCTGGCAGCGATGCCATTGGTAAGAGCCAAGTAACCTAGACGCTTGATGGAGTAAAGCCAACGATGACGAGTGGTTGTCTCTGGTCCTTTGGAGTCGTGTTTAATTAGATCGTGAACAGTAAGAATCAGCTTTCCATCATAGATTAAGGGTGCGTTGAAATGAGGAACATGAAGTAAATCAAGCTTTTCTTTGGAAAAAACAAAAGGAAGAATTGTTTGCTCTGCGAGACTATAAATTGGGATATTGGTGGTGACCACCTTGACTCTTTTTTTGTTTTTGAACTTATCGGCATGAGCTGAGTTTAGAAACAAGACATACTCGTTTTTTTTATCAAGCTTTAGTACTTCATCAACCAAACGCATTACATAACGACCGAGTCCGGCGTGTTCTAAACCGTAAAGCCTTGCGTCGATTCCTATTCTCATTTATTTTCCTATCTGGTATTTAAGAACTCTTAATTTTCCTTTGACTGCGATACCGGCTAGTACGATAGCAGTGACAATTTTGGGGTATCTTCTGCTATAAAACTTTTTGTAGAAAATTCTCCATGCATCTGCTGATGATTTGGCGACTCGGATTTTGTTGGCTCTGTCCGAGACGGCAGACTTGGCATTCTCTTTACGAAGACCAGAGCTAGCTCCGCGAAGATGGAGAGTGCTGACCTTTGGATAGTAAATTATTTTGTATCCGGCTTCGTTTATTCTGTAACAAAGATCGATGTCTTCTCCGTAGAAGAAATAGGTTTCATCCCACATACCGATATTCATAAATAGCTTGGTGGGCATCATCATGTATGAACCGGCGGCAACTGGAATCTGATGAATTTTATCTAACTTTTGGAAGCCAAGATGATAGCTATTAAAGACAGTGGATCTGGGGAAAAGTTTGGCTAGACCAAGGAATTTGGAGATAGAGGCAGCTGGAGTTGGGTATCCGCGGTGATTATCGTAGTCAATGGTGCCATCTTTGAGGTAGAGCTTAATGGTTACGGCTCCAACTTTTGGATGCATTTTAAGATATTTCAATGGCTTAACCAAACTATAACGTTTGATAACTGTGTCGGAGTTTAGGAATAGAACAAAACGAGCATCTGAAGCAGCTACTCCGATGTTGTTGGCTTTGGCAAAACCAAAGTTTTGGCCATTTTTGATGGATATCACGGCTGGATATTTTTTGGCGACCATTTCCATGGAGTCATCTGCCGACCCATTGTCTACAACAACAACTTGAAGCCCTCCTTGCGGATGATCGGCTCTATAGATAGAGTTGAGACAGTCATCTAGAAGCTGACGAGTGTTGTAGTTGACGATAATAATAGCCAACTCGTTTTTAAATTTTTTCATTTTTTCCCTAGTTTTTGATAAATATCATCGAGGCTTACTGCAATTTTACGCCAATCAAAGTTTTCTTCGACATGGTTTCTGGTGGTTTTGGCTAGATTTTCGGCTAGTTTTGGCTCTTTGATAACTTTGATAATCAGCTCAGCTATTTTATCTGGAGTATTTCCTATCAAGACATGAATTTTGTCTTTGACTTTTAGACCTTCAACGCCAACTTTAGTTGAAACAATTGGGAGCTGACTGGCCATGGCGGCAAGATTTTTTAGACGTGTTCCCCCGGGACCTTTGATGGTTGAGGCGAAGACTGATGAGTCGTGATATGCCTTGACTAGGCTGTCGACATCATCTTCGGCTATCTGGGTTACCGTGACGTTTTTCTTTCCTACGGCACTTTGCTTGATATCGTCGGTGATGTGCTGACCGAGAATTAATAGCTTGGATTTGGGAAGGGATTTCTGCACCAAGGGGAAGACCTTTTTGATAAGCACGTGAGCAGCTTCGATATTTTGTAACCATTTGAAGTTACTGACGAAGAGAATGGTTGGCTCTTTGCTACTCCAGTCTGTTTTCTTTTTGAATAGATCTAGATTAACGCCGTTTGGGACTATTTCTACGGAAAGATCAGGCTCAAGTTTGTTCATTTCATTTTTGTCAGCTACGGAGACGGCAATTACCTGACTGGCCTGACGCCAGTAAAAACGCTCGGAGTGTTTGAGTTTCTCGACGTCTATCTGTAGTAAAGGACGAATAAACCATGGGGCTGTTTCATTGACGTAGTGCTGATAGACAAGATACTCGATTGTTTGGTCTACCAAAATCGTAGGGATATTGGTTTTGGGAAGACTGGGCATAACGTAAAAGGTCTCGGCATGAATAATATCGTAGTCTCCTTTTTCGAGCTCTTTGGCGACGGCTTCCTTGACGCCAGGAGCGGAGTTTCGCACAATCAAAAAGGGATCAAAAGAAAAACCAGTTCTGAAAATATTTTTGAGGGTCCATGGAGTAGCACTTCTGGGGAAAGTCATGACTTTCTTACAGTACTTCAGAAGATGCTTGATATTGTCGTTTTCTTTTTCGTTTTTTATTAGAGAAACGAGGGTAATCTCGTTGTTTTTGCAGAGATGTTTTAGCAAATTTAATGTTCTTATTTGACCTCCGGAAGAGTCCGGATATGGCAAATAAGGGGTGAGCATTAGTATCTTCATTTAGTGATTTTTGGGGTCAGTTTGATAATGATGTATTGGTCGTTTTTTTCTACCAGAGTGTATCTCTTTTCTAGGTCTCTGGCCTCGCCATCGTAGCTTGTGGAGACATAATAAGTTGCCCCCGCTTCAATTCTTTTTTCTATATAAAAGCTCACTGGCCAGCCACTACGCCTTGTTTGATAGAGGAAAGCCGTGTCACCATTGTAGGGAGCAATCACCTTGGCGTCTTTGGGGGTTAGTCTATCTATAGCTTTGCCGGCCTCAATTATGGCTGGATTGTTGATCTGATAGAAACCTTTGACGTCGTACCAAGACATTCCAATGGTAAAGACAATGATAAAACCCGTCATAACAAGAGTCAGGAATCTTGAGTAAGTTGATTTGGTAAGACTCATGAGTAAGTAGATTCCTTTTGCCAAGAAAATACAGATAAAAGGCATAACAATTGCCTGATAATAATCATGTCTTACATTACCTCCAGCGAATACTGCAAAATATAAAATAGTGCCGATACCCCAAAGCCAGTAAGTAATCCCCTCTTTAGTTGGTTTGGCCACTATTCCCAAGACCAACAGGGTGGTTCCCCATGATCCTAGTATTAATTTGCCGATTCTCTCTCCAAAAAGCCAACGGAACCAAGCTGGACGGAAACGAATATTCCCCTCGTTGTAAAGCCAACCACTGGCGGGAATTCCTTCTGGAAACTGAGCAATGTGTCTTCGCCAAAGGCCAAATGGGACAAGGGAAATCGCACCGTAGCTAATAAAATCGAAAAAGTTAATTTCTTTGGTCGCCAGAGATCGGAAAAGAATGGCCAGATGAGGAAGGGCAAAGAAAAGCGCATAAGGCTTGACCATAACAGCGACTGAAAGAAACACAGCACTTAGAAGCAAATTAAGCCTTTTGAAACGCGATTTTGAATCCGTGGTTTTTAACAGGAACCAAAAAGATGCTAGAAGCGTAACAATCATCAAGGGTTCGGGCAAAATAACGCGTGAGTAATAAATATTAAATGGCAAAATCGCCATAAAGAATGCGGTCAAGAAGGCTATGAAAAAACCTGAGAGTTTGTTGACAATAAGATACAAAAGCACAATCGAGATCAAAGAAAGTATTACAGAAGTGAGTCTGCCTGCCTTATCAATCCCCATTTCAGGATTAAGGTTGAGTACTCCCAAATGCAAAGCATTATAAAAAGGAACTTCAACCATACGGTAACCATTGGGATTTTCGGCTCCTCCCGTGGGAACGTTGCTTAGATCATGATACGTGGGCATAAGCATATTAAGCCCTTTCTCGGCAAAATTAGCAGTAACCGAGGCTGTGTCTGCCTGACGCCAAGAGTGCCAGTCGGCAACTGGGTTATCGATTTTGTAAAGTCGTACAACTAGAGCTATTACTAGTATGCCAACGAGGAAAAAAGTTCTTAATATTTTCATGATTTGGTACTAAGTGATAATCCCATGTAAGCCCAGAAAAGTATAGCTATCTTGCTTGATTCAAAGACATCAAGAAATATTGCCATGGTAGAAAAAACAACTAAAATGCCGATAGCTGAGATACTGAGTAGCTTGTCTTGGCCGGTTTGTTTTTTGATATTTTTAAATAGACGGATGAATAGGCCAATAACGACCGATACAAAAGCCAGAAGTCCGAGTAGCCCTGTCTCTCCTATCGCGCGAAGATAGTCATTGTCTGTGGATAGAGTAAGCGAAGAGTAGCCAGTCCCGAGGAATGGATTTTTGTAAAAAGAGCGCATAGCTCTTGGCCACTCGACATCAAACCTAATGCTTGTACTGGTATCTTGCTGAAGGGGGCGTAGCTCTTCTGGGGTGGGTGTAGGTGTTGGTGAAGGAGTAACTGCCGCATAAACTGGAGTAACAACTACTTGGCTAAACTTGGAGGTAACAACATTGATGATTGATTTGAATCTATCGATATATCCGGGGGAAGTGGCGATAAACGCAAACATAATAATGACTAAGAAGGCGCCGATTAAGTATTTTCGATACAAGAAGCAGACAACGGAGATAGATAAAAACAGACCCATTAAGCCAATACGAGATCCTGCCTGCATAAACAACCAAAGTGTGCTCAAAAATCCAACAAAGGTGAGAGCCAGCTTCCAGCGTTTTTTGAAGGTACAAAGCAAGGCAGTGAGGATGGAAAGCATCATGGTGAGATATACTGCCAGATCATAATGACCTGCAAAAGTGCTGGACAAGGGAACTCCGGGGCGAAGGGTGAGAGCGGCTCCCTTACTCGACTCGACATTCATCGTGGAGATTACGGGGGCTTCTAGATATATTTGGGCAAGGCCATAAAAGAAAACTCCAACAAGTGGAATGATAAAAAGTTCGAAGAAAAAGCGTCTGTTTGTCCCCTCTTTGGCTGCAGTGTAGATTAAGAAAAAGATGGAGATGTACTCAACTCGACGGAAGTAATGAAGAAGAACTTCAGTAGGGATTACATTTTTGGTGATTAAAAGCGCCGAGACAGAAGAAAGCAAACCTACAGCTAAAAATATGGCTATTTGAAAAGATACAGGTGGAAACTTGAACTTTTTGTTGACGAGAAGCCTCACAAAAAATATGCCCCAGACTGCTGCGATGAGAAAATCCTCAGCACGAATCTGAACATAGGTAAAAGGAAGCGTAAAAAGAGGAAACTTTGGATAAAGCGGTATAAAAACTAGGACTGCTCCTAAGGCATACTTAAATAATGAGTCTAAGAGCTTGTGAATATGCATTACGGGCTTTTTCATCTCCTTTGATTATCCCAAATATTAATAGGCGAAGCAATGAACCGATTAAGAAAAATAGCTTGACGAGGGGAAGCTGCCACTTGGGCTGATGCTTTTTCCAGAAATAAATCATGTTTTTGATCTCACTCGTAAGCGCAAAGACAGAGCCACCCGAAGCTCCTCCAAGATGGATTATGGCTGGATTTATCTGGTATATAGTTTTGTATCCCAGTTTGTCGAGACGGAAACAAAGCTCCATCTCTTCGGTGTACATAAAGATGTTTTCGTCAAAGCCGCCAACTTCGTCAAAAACCTTTTTGGGAATTATCATAAACGCACCAGTAACCCAGTCCATCTGTTTGTTACGATCGTATGAGCTTAGCTTGGGGTGGAATGATGGAATGAGACTACCGACAAGAGGAAGATCGTCGATAAAAAACTGCCAAGCAAAAACATTACCAAAAGTGGGGAAAAATCCACCAGACGCTTGAACTGATTTATCGGCATTTAGTAGTTTGCAGGTATAAACTCCGGCGTCTGGGATTTTCTTAAGATTTTCAAGAGACTCGGCTATTGCATTGTCAAAAACGAGGGTGTCAGAGTTTAGTAGAAGTAAGTACTCTCCTTTGGCCTTTTTGGCGCCTAAGTTATTGGCTCTGCCAAAGCCAATATTTGCCTTTGCATCCACGAGAATTACTTCTGGGTGTTTCTTTTCTAGCTCTTTTATTCTCTCTAGTGAGCCATCTTTGGAGTCGTTATCTACTATGATTATTTCGTAGCTTATTCCTTTGGTGTACTTTATGACAGACTCCACACTGTCTGTGAGAATTTCTCTGGTGTTAAAACTAATGATGATAATTGAAAGATCGATTTTAGGCATCTTTTAGAGATTTTTTAAGAGATTTGATGACGAAAAATGCAGCTGGGAAAATAAGTGTCCAGACTAGAATTCTGGCATAGACTGAAGAAGTAACAGGTCGAAGAGTGACTTTGCTTAAGTAGTACTGATTTTTAAAAGCCACTCCACGAATATCTTTGGGGTCGATGTGTCTATTAATTGGCAGATTTATGGGCTCAAAGCCGTTGACAAAAAGTGAGTCTTTGAGGGGATAGACAATTTCTTCCAGATAGTTACTATAAACCTGATCTCTTACAAACTGAAATGATTCTTCTGGACGATAGTTTAGTCGATATGAGGGAATTGAAATTCCTGAAATACTGGTGACAAACTTTGACTGCATTTCTCCTACTACCTGCTGTCTGGTCATATCTGTATAAAAACCTTTTTGATCTGGGTGCTGCCAAGTATCTCCCGCTTCATCGGAACGAACTGCTAAAGACAGATCTGGGGTTGCTGGAGTTGGTAAGGTAAGATAAATGACTCCAAGTAAATAAATTAATCCGACAATGAAAAGTGTCGGTTTCATTGGAATAGTCTGGCTCTGCCCAATTTGTAATTTTGGGTTTTGAGAGGTCTTTCTCCGATTACTTTAGCAGGAACTCCGCCGACAATGGAGTTTTCTTCAACGTCTTTGGTTACTACAGCTCCACCAGCCACAACTGCTCCATTTCCAATTTTTACACCGGGCATGATAATGACACGAGGGCCGATAAAAACGTAATCACCTATCGTGACTGGCTCCTCGATGGCTTTGAAAGTGGGGTCTGACAGATCGTGTTCGGAGTTGTAGATCATGACAGATGAGGCGATATCTACTTGTTTGCCGATTTTTATCTTGGCTCTGCCATCTAAAAAAGCATTGTCTCCTATGATGGTTCCCTCACCAATCTCAATATTTTTGGGAAGGAAAAATCTGGCTCTCATATGGAAGGTAGCTCCCTTTCCCATCTTGATTCCGGAAAGACGATACCAAAAATTACGATAACTGTGACTTGGGAAATGACCGACACAGTTTAGCTTCCATAACCATAAATCAAGAAAGAAATTTGAAAATCTATTAGTTATTTTGCCGACGGCTTTGGAAGTGTTGAGTTTGTTGCCATCTTTGTCTACGAAATATATTCCATCTGAGGATATATTTAGATTGCTTACTTTCATATTGTTTTTAAAATATTTAAGATTTTTTGAGCGGAGATATCCCAGTCGAAACGCTTGGTATTTTCCTTCCCCTCTTTAATTAGTTTAAGCCTTTCGCTAATGGATAGTGCAAGTACTTGATCCAAGGCACACTTAATACTATCTACGGACTCTGGGTTTTCGATGTATATGGCTGATGGTCCGGCGACTTCAGGAAGGCTGGAAACAGCTGAAACGACAATGGGAGTACCTACAGCTTGGGCTTCGACTGCGGGCATACCGAAACCTTCGTACAAACTGGGGAGTACAAATGCTCGACTGCCTTTGATGAGAGCTGGGAGATCGTCGTTGGGGGCAAAGCCGGTAAAAATAACACGATTTTCTATACCTAGATGTTTTGATTGCTCAAGAATTTGATCATAAAGCCAGCCCTTTTTGCCACAGATAACGAGCTTTAATTGAGGTTTGTCTATTTTGGCAAAAGCGTCGATGAGTCTACTAATATTTTTTCTGGGCTGAAGAGTGCCCCAGTAAAAAAGATAGCTTCCAGTGATGCCGTATTTCTTTTTAACGGAGATTACTTTGGTTTTGGGAACTTTGCCGTGATATACCTCTTTATCAAAAGCGGGGTAGATGACGTCGATTTTGTCACTAGGCGTACCATAAAGCTTCATGATCTCGCTCTTGGAAAACTCGGAGATGGTGAGAACCTTACTAGCCTTTTTGACGGATAGAGGGGTCCATTTTTTGAGTTGATTGATATCGTAATTGGTGAAATACTCTGTGCCAAATCTCTCAAAACTCATGTCCATGAGGTAGATGATGGTTTTGGTGGGAGAAAACAGAGGAGTGTAGTGACTAGGTGAAAAAAGAACATCTATTTTGGGTTTTCCGAACCAAAGTCTTTTGGTTAGGCTGGTGAGAACCCATGCTTTTTTTGATCCAAAAATTTCATAAAGGAGATTTTTATTTTCGACAGGCATATCTGGCAACGGGCGTTCTTTGCCTAGAGCAAACAGCTTATCCTCTTCTTTATTTTGTTTTACAAGATGAAGAAAAATATTGTATGCAACCTGATTAACACCGACTCTTTGAGGAATATTTGCTTCGTTTATATCAAAACCAATGTTCATTTTTTGTTTTTTTCGGCTAGGACTTGTTTATATACTCTGTAGGTTTCTTTGGCGGTCT
>Ga0172371_10014790_pt1 | contig 10019 bp, 4 predicted proteins | sample Lak12m_FD_114543 | JGI IMG/M metagenome (GOLD analysis project Ga0172371, IMG submission 114543) | Freshwater microbial communities from Kabuno Bay, South-Kivu, Congo - kab_022012_12m | ecosystem: Environmental > Aquatic > Freshwater > Lake | place: Democratic Republic of the Congo: South-Kivu... | reverse complement strand
CGGGTCGCCGACCAGGCGCATGGCCTCGCGCGGCACGCCGAGCCCGCATTCGACCTCCGGGCAGACCGGCACGAACTCAAAGTACCGGGCGAGGGTGTTGACAATGAAGTTATCCAGCTTGTGAGAGCCGTCGTAGCGGACGTTTTGGCCCAGGAGGCAGGTGCTCACGCCTATCTTGATTTTTTGCATGTTTAATCAGTCTTGCTATGAAACTATTGTATTGTTCCGGAAATTCTGTACATTAATTCTCGCCTTGTCATTCCCGCGAAAGCGGGAAGCCAGAATGGAAATACCGGATTCCGGGGCCTACTTCGCTGAAGCAAAGCTTCTGGCTGCGACCGTCCTACGCCCGCCATAGCTGGCTTCGCGGGAGGCTGAATCAAGCCCGGAATGACACACATATTTAAATTATTAATAGGTCACAACATTAAAGTACATATAACATAAAATGGCGAGTTAATAAAACATCAATGTTGCCGGGTGACCTACTGATTTAGATTTAAAAATTGACTTCACCGATCCATAATTGTTGAACTGATGAAATGAAGAAAATTGCGGCAGCAGCTTTGATCGCCTTCCTGAGTTCCGCGCTTTGCGCCGATTTTATCCGGGATTTCCAGGCGGCCAACAGGCTCTTCAACGAGCGGCGATGGGCGGAGGCGGCGGAAGCGTTCGGCCAGATCGCCGAAACCGCGCCCTCCGCGCACAAGGACAAGTGCCTGGCCTATGTTGCGCGCTCCCTGGCCATGCAGAAAAAATATGACGAGGCCATCGGCGCCGCCGGCGGCATAAAGAACCCGCAGCTCAGGGCCTACGCCACGATGGCCGCCATGTCCGCCTGCGGCAAAAACAAGGAGCTTTTGCTGGCCTTCAAGGATGAAAACATCGGCGCCTGGCCGGAAGAAATCGATTACCTCGGTTACAAGATGCGCGGAACCGCCTGGTACAACACGGGCGGTCATGCCGCTGCCGTTTGCGACCTTGAACAGGCGGCCGCCCGGGCCGGTTCCGACCCATGGCCGAAGTGGGAGGCGCTTTATTACCTGAAGTGCGCCGCGGAACAGGCGGGCGACATCGAGCGGGCGCGGCAAGCGGCCGACACCCTGCTGGCCGACGAAAGCACCGGCCGGGGGGGCTGGCCCTACCTGCTTTGCGCGTTCTGGAAGATACACCTATTGATCAGGGAAAAACAGTTCGATACGGCGGAGAGGATGCTGGCCGGGTTAAACGCGGGCCGCACCTGGGGCCAGGACGAATACCAGTTGAGATATCATGAGACCGTGGGAGACCTGGCGGGGGCCCGGGGCGACAAAGCCGCGGCAAGGGAAGCCTACGTTAGGGCCGCCGCCGTCCAGACTCATCCGGGCTACACGGAAAACGTCCGGAAGAAACTGGAAGCACTCAATCAGCCCGGGGAGGCGGCAAAATGAAAAAGCTGAAAATCGGAATGCTATGGTGGGTGATGCTCGCGCTGCCGGCCGGAGCCCTGGACATGGTGCGGGACGGGCGGGCCGTATCCGAGATCGTGGTAGCGGCGGACGCCCACGAAGGCGTCAAGCGCGCCGCCGAAGATCTGCAATTCCTTGTGGAGCAGATGTGCGGGGCGAAGCTGCCTATCGTGAATGCGCCGACGGCGGGTGTGGAGAATAGAATCCACGCTGGGGAAAGCGAATTCACCAAGGCCCTGGGCTATGAGCTTCCGAAGTTCAACAACTCCGGCTATGACATTCTGGTCAAGGGACATGACGCCGTTCTGGCCGGGCCCATCGTGACTTCCATCCATTCGCCCTTCAGTTGGACCCAGGAGGACCGCCAGTACATGGATCCGGTCTCAAAAATGGAAAAGCCCAAGGATTTCCCATCGCCGGGCTTGCAGAAATGGTGGGACTATACCGGCGAAGCTTTCGGACTTGAAAACGTCGAGAACGGCGGCGGAGGTTTCAACCAGAAGCTGAAGGTCTGGCAGAACGACGACATCGGTCCCTGGCACGCGGTCAGCGCCCTGCTGGAGCAGCTCGGGGTCCGCTTCTACGCTCCCTACGAGGAAGGCACGATCGTGCCGGAGCGCAAGACCATCGCGCTGCCGGACCAGCGGGTTACGAAGGAGGCCGCGTTTGCGCGCCGCTACCTCTATTATGGGGACGGGCCGGCGAGCGGAGACCCGGAGGGCGTGGCCTGGCTGATGCGGTTAAAGGGCGGCTGCCACAAGCCGATCATTTTCAACCATACCACCTACAACATCTTTGCCAACCGCCTGCAGCACGAACGGCATCCGGAGTACCTCGCGGAGGAATCCCCCGGCAAACGCTTCCAGGGGTATCCTGTCGGCCGGGGCATGCCGCGGCTGACTGATCCCGGCTTCCGCCGCGCCTGCCTCGTCTGGTTGCGCAAGGTGCTCGATACGTTTCCCAGCCTGGGCGGCATTTGCATGGGCGTCCCGGACGGGGGCGTGATTCTTGATTACCGCGACCGGCCGCGGTACCAGAAGGAAGGCATGTCCACGCGGCAGGCAGCCTCAGACTACCTCTGGGAATTCAACGTTTACATGGCCCGCGAACTCCAGAAGAGCCACCCGGACAGGACCTTTGTCTGCTTCACGCACTCTTCCTGCGATCTCTTCCCGACCGCGCCCGGGGAAGTGTCTGCCAATGTTGCATTCCCGTATATCGAGTCGAGCGCCTACCGCGTCCAGGGCGCGTACGACCGGGAAGTTCTGGCTTTGCGGAAGCCGTTCGCAGAGGTTGTCGGGGAGCGCCGCCTGAGCAAGGGCCCGACCTGGGACTACTGGTTGTACTACTCCGGGATGAAGCCGCGCTACCCGGTCTTTTTCTGGAAATCGCTCCAGCGGGAAATGCAGGAAATGCGGCCCTATTCCGACGGCAAGTTCATGGAGCACGGCCCCGAATCCCAGGACAGCGGGCTCAAGGGGCCGCTGGGGGGCCGGATCGGCAGCTACCCGATGATGCACCTGATGCTCTACATCCAGTTCCGGCTGTACTGGGATCCGGACCTCGATGTCCAGGCGCTGCTGGATGAGTACTACCGGCTCTACTTCGGGCCGGCGGCGGCAGAGATGAAGGCCTTCCATGAATTCGCGCACGAGGTCTGGAACCGCCAGGAATCGCGGTCAGTCACGGAAACGAGCGGCTTCCTCAAGGAAGCCGACGTGAACACCTATTTCAAACTGCTGGCTGCAGCAAAAGACCGGGCCCCGGCAGATTCGGCTTACTTCCGCCGGATCGAAGCGCTGGAAAAGGGTTACGCACCGCTGAAGAAGCTCTTTGCGGGCCTGAAGCGCACCGGTCCGCTCTTCCGGGCCTATCAGGTGCCGAACGATTCGCCGCTCGACGGCGACCTGTCCAAGTACCGGCACTGCCCCTGGTACGAAATGTGCGACAATGCAACCGGCGAGCAAGTCCTCAAGAACCGGGCGGACGCCACGATCAACTTGACCGAAGACCGGCGCTTTCTGCTGGTGGGAGTGCGCTGCTGCGAAAACAAGATGAGCGCGCTGAAAGCCGACTGCACCCTGCGCGACGACGCAAGCATTTTCGAGGACGACGTGATCGAAGTCTATGTTGATTCCGCGGAACGCAGCTATTTCAAGATCGTGGTGAATCCGAACGGGGCGATCTGGGACGAGACCCGGGACAATACCATCATCGAGCGCGACACTCTGCCGATCCTCTGGAACCCGGGCGTGCAGGCCGTCGTGAAGAAACACGCGGACCGCTGGGAGGTGGAAGTCAAAATTCCTACCGCCGATTTTGGCAAGCTCGGTCCCACCAAGGAATACCCCTGGGGCATCCTGGTCGGGCGCACCCGGATCGTGGACAACGGCTTTGTCAACCAGAAGGGCTATTCCATCACACCGACCGGCGGCGGTTACGCCACGCTCCCGAAATGGGGCAAGCTCTGGGCGCAGTGATGCCGCATTAAATTATCTGCCCGATGGCTGCTTGCGAGATTTGCGCGCGCCTGGCCAAGCTCGGGTATCCGGGCAGATTCAGCTGCTTTTTTCGAACCGGGTTAAAACGCCGCGCCGGCCGAGAAATTGAACGAGGGGAAGAAGTTCGAGTCAAGCGTTTCAACCGTCGTGCCGTCGCTCCCGCAGAATTTATACCGCCGGTAGAGGGGCGTCGAGGCCGCGACCTTGATGAAAGTGCCGCGCCAGAACTGGTAGGATAGCGCGGTGACGAGCGGGATAAAGCGGTCGATGAAAATGCCGTCCGGAAGTTGCGAGCGGCCGTCCATGCGGTATATGCGGTTTTCAACGCTCACGCCAGCGTCGAACATCCAGTGTTTCTGCCCGGTCAGATCGCAGGAAAGTGTCACCCCTTGGGCGGTGCGCAGGGCAAGGCGGTCGTTGATTTTCCAGTCGATGCCTGGAATGGGCAGGATGAGCGGCTGGTCTTCCAGGCGCGACCGGGCGATGACGCCCACCTGCCACGCGAACGACTTGTTCACCTGCTGGCGCGCGGCCACGAGCCCGCCATAGGTCATGCCATCTCCCCAAGATGCATTGTTCTCAACCGAAAAAGTCATATCTCCGATGGCAAAGAGCGACCAGCGTTCGCCCAGCTTGTGGCGGGCAATCAGGCCGAAGCGGTTGATGGAAAGATGCATGGAACCAATTTCCGAGACGGATGGCGGGATGAGGTCAAGGTCGTAATGGCTGAATTCACGCTCAAAGGAAGCGCTGAGGCCGGTTTGCTTTGCAACCGGCACGTCAATTGCGGCCAGCACCGATTCCCTTACGGCCTTGATATAGCCCCCGCCGTCCTTGAGCGTGTTTTCCAGGTCGGCCCCGGCGCCGATGGTCAGGGCGCCGTGAATGCCCGGTTTAAGGGGACGCGCCATCACGTTGATGGCCTTGAGCTCGAGGTCCTTGCCGGCATCCGCCTCGATGACAATGTTGTTATTGCTCTGGGCGGAAGATACCGCCGTGATGACAGCACTGATAAGCGCGATGCAGAGCATGCGCCGCCGGGCATGTTTTAATCCGGACATATCACCTTCCATACCCGGTAGAGCTCGCTCACGCCCCAGGCCTGGGCGTCGCATCCGCGGGGGAAATGCGGGTAATCGCCGTCCAGTATTTCTGGAATTTGGCCGAGGCATCCGCGGTTGATGATGCGCAGGCTGCTGTTCAGGATGGCCAGGGCCGCCGGCCGGCCCGCGGCTCCGTAATGTTTAAACCAGGCCTCGCAGAAGGAGGGGAAAATCCAGGTCCAGGCCGTGCCGTTGTGGTAGGCCGGCTTGCGGCGGGTATCCTCGTCGCCCTCATACCTGCCCCAGTAGGGATTTCCGGGATCGTTCAAAAGCCGGCCGCTGTGCTCAACCGGCAGCGGGTATCGGACCGGCCTGTCTGCAAGGGTGCGGATCGCCCCGGGCACGAGCAGCCTGGAACAGGCCGACAAAGCGCCGGCCGACATTTTTTCGTCAGTAACCAGGCCCATGGTCAGCGCCAGGAGTTGGTTCGGGCGCAGGGCGTCGTCGGCCGTTGCCTTCGCGGCCGGCCGGCCGCGCGCAGCGTGCAGGCAGTCGGCGAAGAAATTTTCTTTTTCATTCCAGAAAAGCTTCATAACCGATTCCTGCACGAGGCGCGCCAGGCCGGCCCACTGCCGGTCGCCGGTTACTTCGGCCAGGAACTTCAGCGCGGCAAACCAGAGCGCCTGGATTTCGACCGGGTAGCCCTCGCGCGGGGTGCCGGCGGGGTGGCTGGTATCCATCCATGTGAAATGGGCGGGGCTGAAGATGAGCCCGCTTTCCGGGTCGCAGGCAATCCCGTTATACGTTCCCTTGCGCAGCGATTGCGCCATGGCAACAAGGGTTTCAAGCATCGTGCGCCCGCCGCCGGCTGCGCCCGGGCGCACGATGCGCTCGCCGAGCCAGGCGGTATCGCCCAGGGCGCGCGTAAGGTCGGCGCAGGCCGTGAAAAGCCAGAGCGGGGCGTCCGAGGAATCGCGGTTAGAAGCGTTGTCGCCCAGGATCATGTTGGGCAGCGTGCCGCCCTCCTCGAAGGCGGCGAACTGGCGGAGGATGCTCAGCACTTCCTCCTTCATGCCGGCGGCCGCCATGCCCCTGCAGAAAATGAGAGTGTCGCGCCCCCAGTCAAGGAACCAGGGATAGCCGGCGATGACGGTTTTCAGGCTGCCGCGCCTGACTATGAACTGCTTCATCGCGTTCAGCAGGACCGCGTATATTTCCTCTTCCTCCGGAGTTTTTGCGGTCGGCCTGAGGTGAACCGGCAGAATTTCTCCCGCGCTTTCCTGCGGCGTTTCAATCACGGCCGAAAGGGCGACCTCGTCGCCGCCTTTCAATTCACAGCGGAAGTAGCCCGGGCTGAAAAGGTCGCAGTGCGCCGGCAGGCCGCGCCCGGCTTCCACGGGGTGGTGGACCATGTACTGCCATTCGGGGTCGTGGTGAAATTCGCCGCGAGACACGTTCACCTTCAGCCGTCTTTCCGCGGCCGGGGCGAAAACAAACCCGCCGGCCTGGGGCCGCACCGCCTGCCGGAACGCATTCTCGGGGCCAAGGAAAGCTTTGGTTTCCTCGTGAAAGCTGCGGTCTTCCAGGTCGGGGCGGATGATGAGCGTCACACTTTCGCCATCCGCGAGGCAATGCCGGCGCGGCATGGCCGGCATGCGCTTGAACGAGAGCCTAACGGCGTTAAGGCCGGGCAGCATGGCGGCCTCGGCTTCCACGAAAACCATCTTGCCGTAGCCGAACGGGACGCGGAAATGCCAATGGGCATGGGTGTCGTCCACGGCAAAAGATTCAAGGCGGTCGATGGTCACATCCTGCGAGTAGCTCTGGTAAACCAGCCAGGCCCGGCAGCGGGTAAGCATCACGCGCCGGTCCTCGGGGTGGTCAGTGCTCAAGTTGCCGGCCAGGAGCGCGTCGTATTTGCTGCGGACCTCGCCCCACTTGGCGGCGGCGCGCATCATTCCGCCGCGGCCGTTCGTGCCCAGGAATAAAAACTCGTCGGCCAGCACCTCGTTGCGGCCGAAACGCCGCCGCACCCGCATGAGGCCGGGCTCGGGAAGGAAAAGAACCGGGCCCTTTGCATGCAGGGCACTCCCGGATGGGGAAGGAAAGACCGCCATATCCAGGGCGCAGGCGAGGAAGCCGGACGGGGCCGGGCGCGGCATGAAAAGCGCGAAATGACTCCCGTCTTCGGCGCGGACGGCGTCCTGCTGGGCCAGCACGTTGATTCCCTCGCACAGGCGGGCGCGGAAAGGCGAGGCCGCCGTCACGAGCAGGAAATGATTCGGCGGAATCATGACCTCGCGCCTGGCATCAACCGGCCAGTTCCAGATGACAACATTGTCATCTGACTGCAAGTTAGATCCCGCAGAACAGGATAATTTTTCAGTTGGCAGGGCGGGACAGCTTGTCCCGCCGTCTTTTCGGCCGCACAGGCTGTGCGGCCCTACCTCTTGGAATGTTCTATGCATTAATTTACCGCAGAATCCGCGCGGATCGCGCGCCAGCTCATCGGCCATCTTGTCGGGGTCTGTTCCGGAAACGTCGCCGATCCGGCCGATGGCCGTCAAGGCTTCCAGCGCTTTAGCGCGGAGTTTCTGGCGCCGGAGCTGCTCGCAGCAGTGCATGCCGCGCATCCTGTCCGGGGCAACTAGGCGCATGTCCGCCGGCTCCGGGGTGAGGCAGAGCGCCTCGCCGGGGGCAAGGCTAATACTGTTGTCCCCTTCCGCAACCTTCATTTCACGGCCGGTCAGGAGATCAATCAGGCGCGCGGAGGAAAGCTGCGCGTCGCCACCGGACCAGGCCGCATCCTGGGCGGACTTGTCGTCCAGGTTGACCAGCACGAGCAATTTTTTACCGCTCGGCGGATGGTGGCGGAGGAGGACTATGCTGTTGCCCCTGCCGCGCTGGATGAGCTTGAGGCGGGCGCCGGAAAAGAAGGCGGGGTGCGCGGCCAGGATATGGTTGAGGCGGGAGATGAAATCAACCTGGTTGACCGGGTTGTTCCAGCTGAGCGAAGTTCTCTTGTGCACGTCTATTTTCCCGGCAGCGAACCATTCGACCCCGTTGGCGAAGGCGAAGGCGGCGTTGACGGAACAGAGCGCCGAGAGCGCGGTGCGCATACGCGCGTAAGTCTGCGAGCGGGCTGCAAGGCGCGGGTTATCGTGCGTTTCCGCGAAGTGCACCAGGAGGCCTTCGCTTCCGGAGGCGCGGAAAGCAAAGTCGAGGTAGCTTTCAATCTGGCCGCGGTCATAATGCTGAAACAGCTCCGAGTAGGCCCAGTTCAGGTTGGATATGTTAAGGAGCGAGGTGGTGGCGTCAATGCCGCCCCCGAGCCCTTCCAGCAGGAAAAGCGTGTCCGGGAACTCGCGGCGGACCGAGGCCACGATGAATTCCCAGGCCGGGACGGGTATCATGTAGCCGGCGTCGCAACGGAAGCCGTCCACGCCCCGCCGGCACCAGGTCAGGAAAACCTCCGCCAGGTAGCGCCAAAGCTCGGGTCGGTTATGATCGAGCGCGGTCAGGTCGGCCCAGGTCGTGCCCCAGGCACCGGGTGAGCGAATCGAGCCGTCGGGATTGCGCAACAGCCATTCGGGGTGGGCGGAATGGATCCTGGCGGCCCAGCCGGTATGGTTGATGGCAATATCCAGGAATATCTTTGCGCCGCGGGCGTGCACGGCGTCCACCAGCTCGCAGAACTGATCCATGGGCGTGGACCTGGTGTCGAACTCTGCCAGCGCGGGATCGACCTCCATGAAATCGAGCGCGGCATACGGGCTGCCGAATTCCCCCATCCGGCCGTAGACCGTCGGGGTGGGGTGAATCGGCAGGAGCATCAGGATCCGGCAATTGAGTTTGCCGACAATGAAATCCAGCTGGCGGATCAAATCGCGGAACGTGCCCGAGCGCGGTATTATGGCGTAGCCGAGCTCATCGAGGTGCTTGCAGCATTTTTCCCTGACCGGGTCGGATTCCTCCTTCTGGCTTGTTTCCTGCCCGAAGAGCCGGACGAAGGCGTTGTACAGGCTGTTGCCGCAGGCGTATTCCGCCGGATGCACGTTAATCGCGGTGTTGTCGCCCTGAGGCCAGAGGGGCACCTTGGCGCCCTCGGGCAGGAAAAAGGCCTTGGCTTCAAAATGGCCCGGCTCGGTGAGCGGCAGGACGATGCGGAAGGTGTCGCCTCCCGCGGGCGCCATGGGGACGTCAAACCAGTCCTCGGCCAGCCGCTTCTGGCGCAGGGTGGTCTCGGCAACAATCGCGGTACGGGCCGTATCCGCGTGGCCCACGTTTGTCCTGAGCCAGGCGCGCCCCTTGCCGCCGCCCGGCACGCGCAGGGTGAACTCAAGCGTATCGCCGCAGAACGCCAGCACATGCCGGCCAGGATGTGGATTTTGTTCCATGATCGGATCTGCGGTAAATACTATCAGGCGCGCCCTGATCGGCCAATAAATTTCTGGCGGACATGCGCGGGGGGAAATCCGGTTAAGGCCATGCTCCGCCCGGCCCGGAGCCGCGGGCAAGCCCAAATGGCCCGTATTTCAGTGGCCCTCAGGACATGCTTGACGAGACGGCTTCACGAATGGCATTATGGCAGGCGGGGGCAGCACTCGCATGACACCACAAATACTTCCGCATCCCGGGCCGCGCCGTTGGAAGGCCAAGTGGATCTGGCCGTCCACGGCGCCTTCTGAAGAATCCAATGTTTACGCGTACTTCCGCAAGACCTTTGTTCTAAAAGCCGCGCCGCGCGCTCATAAGCTGTTTATCAGCGCGGACCGGTTGTACAAGGTGTTCGTCAACGGCAAGCTCCTCGGAAAAGGTCCTCCACCGTCAGCTCCGTGGTTTCACTACTACGATGAATACGACCCGGGCGGGTGTCTTAGCCGCGGGACAAATTGCATTTCCGTGATCGTCTATCATGTCGCGGCGGAACCGTACGGAGATGCGGATGGCCGCGGCCGGGGCGGATTGCTGTTGGAAGTGACAGATGCCCGGGGAAAACCAGTGGTGCAAAGTGACGAAACATGGCG
>Ga0172371_10014787_pt1 | contig 10021 bp, 8 predicted proteins | sample Lak12m_FD_114543 | JGI IMG/M metagenome (GOLD analysis project Ga0172371, IMG submission 114543) | Freshwater microbial communities from Kabuno Bay, South-Kivu, Congo - kab_022012_12m | ecosystem: Environmental > Aquatic > Freshwater > Lake | place: Democratic Republic of the Congo: South-Kivu... | reverse complement strand
TACACTCTTGAACACACCTAGACAATCTAAACGTTTAAGATGATCAAACATTTTCCCGAGAAAATAAATCATACACCTCCACGCCATTATCTAGATCTCGCCACAGAAAACGCAAATTCAAACCGGCGCGACTTTTCCATGCCCCCATTTCAACTCTTCTGGTTTCACCAATGTGCTTAACCGTACCCAGGGCGCCATATCGCGGTCCATGCTCGGAAAAATTTTCCAAAGCTTTAATGACGATTCTAGTGGTTTTATCATCAAGGCCTTCATAAAACTTCCGAAAAGTTTTTGTGTACAGAAACCTTTTACCGAAGTGTTTGCAGTCTCTTGGAAGAGTACTCTCTTCTGACAACTCTTCGGCCTGATCAATTGATGGCTGATTGTTTTCGTCAATCGCATCCGGGGTCGTCTTCAATGGCGCCTCGCCTAATAGCTCCACGAGCTCCATTAGTTTTTTCTGTATGTCAGGCGAGAGCGTTGCCATGGCTTCTTTTTCAATCAACAAATCCTGCAAACGAGTAATTTCTTCATCGCCGATAGCTATCAGCTGATTGGCTGTATCCAGATCATCTTGAAGCTTGGTTATAAGCAAATCCCTTTTACGCAACTTTTCTTCACTACGTCTCAAAGAGATTTGTAAAGTGGCAATCTGCTGATGCGAATTGTTCATTTCAGCATCAAAGGCATCAACAAATTCAAGAAGATTAAACATGTCTTTAACAGAATTACCATCTACGGGAATAGGCTTAAAATCATTAACTGCCAAATTCCTATTATAGCGCTTAGATACTCGACTGCTTTTTTTTGCCGGCGATTTTAGCCCCGCCATAATTTTTTCCCAAGAGTCAAAGCCATCTTGTAAAAGCAGTGACAAACCCATGGTTGTCCAGTTTTTTTCTGCAATTTTTTGAGAAATTTTTTCTCGAAAACCATGGAAATATAAAAAAACCGAACGATAGACTTGAATATCCGCGCTAACAGTTTGCCTTGAAACTGTAAAACCTTCCTTTTTGAGCCTTTGTAAAACTGCGGCTAATACATTCTCACTCAATAAATACTCATCATTGAGATACTCAATAACGATTAATCGCCTTTTTAAAATATCATCGCCTCTGCTTTCTCTTCTTTTTCTTAAATACTCAAGATAAGAATTTGATAAAGACAAAATATCCTTAGCCATTTTTTTCTCCGAAGTTTTGATTTATATTTAAAAGAACTCTCTTAAGCAAACTTAAGTATGTCTATATTGCCTTATTTTTTGAGCTTTGTCAAACCTTCCAACAATTTCGCCAGCCTCTCGTCAGCTCCAATTAATTCAATTTCACAGGTAGGTAAATTTTGCAATAAGTAAGTAATTTCCGCCTCCATCACCTGTAAATAATCTTGGTCAGTCGAAAAACTCGGCACGATATTAGTGAGAATTAATTTTTGCGGTTTTAATAAACGCAGATGCGTCTGCGCATCACCCAACTCCGAAATGCCCAATTCCAAAATCAAAGTAGCCACAGGCGACAAGAATAAAGCGCGCCACATAGCCTTAACAAAAACTAACAACTTACACGATTCCGCCTGCCAATCCAGTCCCAACACCGACAAAATCAATCCCACTTCCGTATTGTTGGATTTCGGATTGGCGCGCACGGACTTTTCTTTTTCCAATTTCGCCACCAACTCGCGCTTTACTGTTGTCTTGTTGGTGCTGCCGGCAATGACGATGATTTCCGGTCGCGTGCGCCAGAGATAGAAGCGCGCGCAAGTTCGCAAAAAAGCAATCGCAGTGCGTTTGAGCCACGACACGCGGGCAGCTTGTTTGGACAGCAGTAAATTATGGGACGACAAAGCGGCAGTCGTCGCTCCCGCCTTAAAATATTCATTCAGGCGTTTAAACGCCTCCTCAATATTTTCCATGGAGTAGCCGTAAGAAATGCGCAGATGCGATTCGCCGGTCGGACCAAAGGCGGCACCGGGCACCAAGGCCACGCCGACCTTGTTTAAAATATCATAAGCCAATTTGGTCGAGTCATTAGCATAAGGCACCGAATCTTTGACGCGCGGAAAAACAAAATATGACGAGTTCGGCTGTTGGTAATCAAAGACATGCGCCAGTTCATTCAAGAGTTCCAAGGTACGATTGCGACGGCGCAAAAATTCTTCCCGAAATTCGCGCACAAAATCACCGGCGCGTTCAAAGGCGGCAATCGCCCCGTATTGCGCCACCACCGGCGCGCAGGTCACGAGCGAATCGTGAATCTTCAAAATCTCAGCGATATTTTCCCGATCCGAATGTACAAAACCAATTCGCCACCCCGTCATCGCGTAGGCTTTGGAAAAAGAAAAAACCCGCACCACCCGCTTCCGCAACTCCGGCAATTGTGCCAGGGAAAAATACGCTTCGTCGCTATAAATAAAATCTTTGTAAACTTCATCGGTCAAAATCATCAAGTCGTGCCGCTCGGCAAAGTCCGCCAACTTCAAAAGCTGCGCCTGGGAATAAATCGTGCCGGTGGGATTATTGGGATTGCAATAAAAAATCACCTTCGTCTTGGCGGTCAGATATTGATCCAAATCATCAACACGCAAATCAAAATTGCGATCCTCGTCCAAGGGAAAAAAGCGCGGCACCGCCCCCGCCACCTTGATCGCCTCTTGATAAGAAACATAAGTCGGAGACGGAATCAACACCTCGTCCCCCGGATTGGTCAAGGCCAACAAACTCGCCGTAATCGCCTCAATCGAACCGCAAGTCGCAATAATCTCCGTCCAGGGATCGTAAAACATTCCATCGCGCGCCAAATTCTCCGCCACCACTTCCAAAAGCTCCGGCAGCCCAATAGTCAGCGAATAGCGCGCACACTTCCCCTCGTCGATCTTCTGCTTCACAAATTCCTTGATCGGCAGCGGCGTATCAAAACTCGGCACCCCCTGCGCCAAACTAATCGCCCCCGGAATCCGCGCCGCTGCCAGCTCAATCTGCTTAATCGGCGAGACCTTAATATCTTTAGTTCGTTCAAAAAGTTTTTTGGACATTTGTTTAAAATCGAATTTATTTAAAAAATAACAGCCACCATTGTTGTAAACAATACGCGACCGCGTAAAATTTACAACAAATCAAATTTCCTTAAAAGATTAACCCCAACTCAATGCTTTTAACAACTCTTGCTTCACCCTCTCTCGATAATCATCATTCGAATTCTCATCTAGCCCTGATGCTACTTCCGACATTGATCGTAAAGTTGCTAACTTAATTACCATTTTCCCTGCAGCCTCATCACCCAGCTCGCGAAATTTATTCAAAATAATCTCATCCAAAAATGTAACAAATTCAGACCTACCAGTCTCAAGAGCATTAGCCCGCAATTGACCGTAATCATAAATCAAAACATTCAAAAAGTTATTTGTCACGCCTACTCGACTCCAATTAATCGGCATCGCCCCTTCGGATAAATTATCCAGATTACAGTCACCGTTAATTAAATAAGCTTCATCCCATTGTTGATATTTGTCCAAAGTCGATTTACTCGCCGCAATGACAATCTCCGCCTTGGTCTTAAAATTCTCAATAAACTCATCAGCCTCATCCCAATTTTCCAAAATTGCGTTCGTATTATCCTTATATCCCTCCCAGCTATCGAAATAATCTTCCAAAATAAATATCGTTTCCTGACAACCGAATTTTTCTTTCATCACCTCAATCACTTCTTTGCGATCAACTCTCGTTTGCAAATTAAATAAAAAATCCACAAACTTCTCCGCCTCGGCTTGATTAAATTTCTCCAATTTTTTCGGCTTCTTTTTATAAGCCACTTCCAAATCAGTCATATCTGCATCAATATTGCCACCAACAACCTCAGCTTCGCACAAACCGTTGACACGTAATATTTTTTGCATCTCCACGCCGCGAGAAAATTCTCTTTCTTGCACCTCCCCGTCCGTCTCCGTCCAATCCGCCTTCGGATTCAATTCATAATAGGCCGCCTGTTGCACCAATTGCGCATATAACTTTTGGCGCTCCTCGGTTGAAGTATAATCACCATCAAGAATCAATTCAAATTTTTGATTATATTCATTAGACATTTGCTCCATTAATACTTGATGTGGTTCGCGCAACACTTCCTGCTTTTTTAAGCGCCGCGCCACAATCTGTTTAATCGCCTTCAATAATTCCATCGATTTTAAACTCTCAAATTTATCCAAAAAAGCATGTCGCTTCTCCTTACGCTTAAAATATTTCCCATTCCGCTCAATTTCTTCCGGCTCAATCTTATATTTTTCGGTTGACATTATCTTAACATCATCCGACAAATCACCAATGCCAACCTCAATAACTTCCAAAGGAAACACATCTTCATAGCTCCTACATTCAGTTCCCTTAAAATCTTTAAATTTTTCTCTATCCAAAACATACACCCTTCCAATCTTCTTGTCAGCATCTTTATATAATTTACCATCAACCGAATATTGCAATTTATCTTCCCCAATACCAAATCTACTTGTTAAACCACCTGTCAATGATCGAAAAATTGCCACATCTGCATAAGGCGTCGCAAACACAGCTGTTTGACCGTCTTTTTCTCCGTTGTTATGAGCCTGTCTCGGTTCCAGTACATCGATAAAATGCGCCGAACCATGAAAGACATATTTCCCCTCCTTTTCCAATGCCAAAAGTCTCTTCTTGCCGCTACTCATCTCCGCCCTACTATCAAGAACCGCATCCGCCAAACGATAATCATCGCCGTTCAATCTCCCGATTTCGCCTTTTTGTTCCTGAATTTCAAGTGCCTTTTTTTGAATATCCAAAGCATTATCCTGACTATTTTGAAAAGAAAATTTTTCCATATAAATTATAATTAAGCTTACATTATCAAGCTGTTACTATTTTATAAAAATCAATTGTTGTAAAAAATACGCGACCGCGTAAAATTTACAACAAATCAAATTTCTTTTTATATAATAATTCGTTGCTGATTTTATCCGACACAATTAAAATCACATACTTCTCTATTTTCTCTTCCTTAAGAAAATTTTGGATTTCATCAAAGTCGCCATACGGACAAATCCAATTACTGTTTTGCAGCATCTTAAATCCTATATCCTTTAGATAAAACCTCAAACGCTCTCGCGACAGTCTGTTTTTTTCCGGAATATCAAAAATCACAATCCGCCACTTCTTATCCCACTTCGGCAAAATTTTACCGCCACTATCTTTCTTGTGCCACTTTTTTAATTTATCCAAGGCCTTAGCCGTAAAGCCATTTTCACTAAAATACCCAAAACGCTCCAGATGATAAATCTGCTGGTAAATACGCCTCCGCAACTTCGCATCCTTAATATCCCGCTCCACCGCTTGATAATATTCCCAGCACCAAGACTTGCTCACACTCCGTGACTTCTGGACAAATTCATAATAACTCCCCGCCATGGCAAGCAAAGTCTCTTTCAATTTTTCACTACTCCCACCCATGTCAATTAGTAATTGTTGTATAAATAACGCGGTCGCGTTGAATATACAACAAGCTGCTTTAAATTATATAAACAAAGACCGTTCATTTGCATACAAAACTATTACTACTTTATTATAACACAGAAACAAGTGTTGTAAAAATAACGCGGTCGCGTTTGATTTACAACAGTTTGATATTTGATATCTAGCTTCGTTTATTGAATTTTAGTTAAGTCACCATCGATCACGATAGGGCGCATTGCGTCCATTTCGGTAATTATATAAGGAAAATCTGGCATTTGGTTGAAAGCGAATATCTTTTGATTTAGGACGTGAGCGAAGCCGACTTCCAGGAAAGTATTCGCGCCGATGTAATTTTTGACGCCACTCTTGTCCAGGTTCAAAATCAAGACGGCATCAGCGCCTTGCATCATACGCCAAAATTCTCGAATCGCATCCATATTATTTTTCTGATGCAATTTTATCTCTTCGATTTCTTCAGCGGACTTTCCCACCATTGTTTTGTGCAAATCAGTCACAAAAGCCTCATGACCAAGATTATTTAATTGCTCGCGCACTTCCAACATCTTGTCAGTAAACTGCATTGAGCCGATAATTCCGATTTTCATAATTTTTTATGATTAGTGATAAATAATTTTTTATTGCTATAATATTATTAAGTAATCAAATTCAAAACATTGCTCATTTTCGCAACTGCGGTGCAAATTACTGAATCGCTCGCGCCGTAATAAATTCGCAATTTATCGTTAACCACCACCGCGCCGCAGCAGAAGACAATCTTGGGCATTGTGCCTTTTTTTTGGGCTTCAGTGATGTATTTTTTCTGTTCAGATTCGCTGAGTTTTTGTAAAGCATCGAGGCCACCTGGCAAGACGTCGACTAGACCGGCTAGCTCATATGATTCTTGCGGTTCAAAAATTGGTTCGGTAGAGTGATATAATATTTTACGCGGGTCGCTTAGGTCGAGCAACAGTGCGCCGATGCGATAACAATTTGTATTATCAATACCATGATACAAAACTAACCAGCCCTTTTCTGTCTTGATTGGCGGTGGTCCCATTTCCACAAAACAATTGTCAAAATATTCACCTCCGCGCGGATTTAAAAACGGCTCACTGTCACCAACCCAATGCACACCGTCAACGGATTCAGCAAACCAGATTCGGTGTTCGCCGAATAACAGCAAATATTTACCGTCAATTTTTTCCGGAAAAATTGCACCTGACTTCGACCACTCCTTAGTCATTTCTTTTGTCTGCGGTTTGCCGTCAACGAAATAAGTATAAACACCGCCAGCGCGAGAAAAATTCCAATCAGCAAACACTGCGCCTTGTTTTTGCCAAGTCCTTAAATCACCTGAAGTTGCCACTGACAAACGCGGCGTTTCACCGTCGTAAGCGGCATAGGCCATATAAAAAGTGTCGCCAATTTTTGTAATCCGCGGATCCTCCAAGCCGCGCAACTCTGATTCATTATCACTTCTCAAAAGTGGCTCTTCGAATCTTTGAAAATTTTCGCCATCATCTGACACCGCATAACCAATCGACGAACGCCAATCCGCGCCCTTATTCACAGCCCGATAAAACAAATGATATTGCTCGTGGTAATAAATTGCGCCCGGATTATATAATTTTAAATTTTCCCAATCGTGATTTTGATCAGGTTTTAAAATCGGATTTGATTGTGAGCGTGTAAAAATATTCTTCATTTTATTATAAGACATTAATTAAAACAGCATGAGCAAACTAGTTAAAAAAGCGAAAACGAAAGAAAGCTTTACGTTAGTAATAAAAATCAAAAATACAGCGTAGGCAATCAGGCGACCCAAGACTTGTGGCGCTTCAACATAGACTAAAAACTCTTCCTTTTTTTGATTCTTAGATAATTTGTAAATCAATGACTGCATTGGTATTGATATAAAGACTGTAAAGACGCCGAGCGCGATTGATAATAAATAAAGATATTTCGGATCTTTGAGCCAATACGCAATTAACCACAGAACTGCAAAAGATAAGAAGCCAAAATGAACCAACTTATCCTTGCCATAACGATCATAAAATCTGCCGACATACATCGTCAAGACAACACTAACCACGCCAATAATCGCATCCACAAAACCGACAGAAAAAATACCCAGCTTTTGCCCAGCCACACCGCCCGCCTTTGAAATCGCCATAAAAAATACAATCGGCCAAATCACACCCTGAATATCACCGCGAATATTTTCAATAATTAAAAATTTTAGGTGTTTCTTGTTTAAAGTTAAAAATTCCTTAAATCGTTTCCAACTAAAATCAACTTTAATCTTGATATCTTTTATCGCTCGATAAGCAAACAGTGACGTCAAAAAATAAACAAACAAAGAGGCGCCAAACAAATTTTTAAAACCAAAAGCAATTGCAATAAAACTCGAAATCAATGGCATCACCATTCCCACAATCTGCGGCCAAGCATAAAGAGAGGCCACCTTCTTGCCCATTTCCTTCTCATTGGCATGATTGGCAAAAATAAAATGCTGCGGATAATACATAAAGCTCGCCTGCAAAGAGCCGAGAATTGGTGCGATATACAATAAAAATTTAAATTGATCAATATAAAATAAAACCAGGAAATAAAAAAATAAAAAGAAAAACCGCCAAAATACTGTCTTGCGAAGACCATACCGTTCGCATGACTTAGCCGCTAGTGCAAAAAAAGGTACGATACCCAAATGATGAATCGCTAAATAGATAAAAATTGACTGTAAGCTAAAACCAGTCGTAAGAAGATAAATCGGCACAAAAATGCCATATAAGCCACCAGCGATGGCTTCCAGGGAATTCATTAAATTAATAATGCGAAGTTGAGACATATTCAATTAAATCGATTGTTGTAAATCAAATGCGACCGCGTTGGATTTACAACAATTCAGAATTTTAGCTTGACGCGCTTGAATAATGTTTCAGCGCGTAGTGGAAAAATTTGCGTGACGTGACAAAAAAGATAATTGTGATGATGAATGAATATGCGATCAAATCTAGGCGGGGGCCGAAGAGGAATATTTTGGCTGGAATTGTGGAAATAAAGGCAATCGGTAGGATGGTTGAGAAAATAATACGCACGGCGGCGGGGAAATAAATATCGGTTGGATAGCGCGACATTCTGATCACGCTATCTGTTATCGTAAACAAGGCACGGACTTCTGTAAACCAAATTGACAAGGTTGCTACAAATAATGAAATACTGTAAATAATTACATAGGCCAACAAAAGCAGCAATAAATAAAAGAATAAATTTACGAGCAGATGCCCCCAGGTGAATGACAAATCTCTTGCCGCCATTGCAAAAACCATGGCCGCCGTAACTAGACGCATCCAATCTTCCGGATCAGCCCTGGAAAAAGACGCTGTAAATTGAGCATCAATCGGTTTAATCAAGACGATATCAAAATTTCCAGCCCTGATGCTCATTTTCAAACCAGCCACAAAAGCGTGCGTTGCCCATGAGAGACCCTCAACGAACATATAAGCCGACAAGACAATCATTGTTTCACTCCTGCTCCAGCCTGACAAATTTTCTGAAAAAAGAAATACAACATTGATCAAAATTACCGGCAATATCATTTGCACGACAACACCGATTATCATCACAAAAAAATTAATCGGATAAGCCATGCGCTCCATTAGGCGCGCCTTAGCATTAATCAACCAAATAATATAATATTTTCGTATTTTTTTATGCGCCATTTGCTTCATATTTTTTTACACCGCTATGATAAATAAATTTTGCCAATAAATGTAGAGCCACCACCCAGAGCGCCCCGATCACAAAACCCCAAATAATTTCCTGGAGTGATAATTTCCCCTGTATGATATTCAAGGGGAAAAAGGCAATATATTTAAATGGTAGATAATTAGCTAAAACACGTATGCCATTCGGCAATAAATCAAGCGGCATCAAACTCCCTGAAAAGAAGGCAATAACGTTGGACATGATAAAATTGAATCCCATCACCATGCCAAAATGAAATGACGATAAACCGATTGAATATGTAATAAAAAAATAAATCGCCGACGCCATTATCAAGCTGGGAACAAATAATAACACATTCACGGGTAAAAAATTAAAATTTGCAAAAAAGAACAAGGCAATAATGATAATAATTAAGACTATAAAATCATAAAGAAATGAACCCATAGTTTCAAAGATGTAGTATTTTGTCAGATCCACAGGTTTCACTAAAAAACTTGAAAATGAACCGAGTCGAATACTGTCTCCTAAATTCCAACCGATATCACCCATTCCTTTGTATGACAAAAAAATCACAAACATAACCAGATAATAAACCACTAATGACTTCAAAGAATAAGCGCCGGCAGATCCGCCATTGCGATAAACCGCCAACCAGACATAAACCATCACCACCAAAGACAAAAAACCACCAAAGAAGTTGGCGAAAAAATTAAAGCGATACATTACGCTTCGTTGTGCCGCCATTTTTAAAACTGTAAAATATTTTTTCATACTATTTTCTACCTCACCTCCGTAAAGAGCGCGAGGCTCCGACGGAGCTTTTCG
>Ga0172371_10014785_pt1 | contig 10023 bp, 16 predicted proteins | sample Lak12m_FD_114543 | JGI IMG/M metagenome (GOLD analysis project Ga0172371, IMG submission 114543) | Freshwater microbial communities from Kabuno Bay, South-Kivu, Congo - kab_022012_12m | ecosystem: Environmental > Aquatic > Freshwater > Lake | place: Democratic Republic of the Congo: South-Kivu... | reverse complement strand
CCGCATCGAGGTTTTTTTATCGGACAGACTCAATTACTTTGGCTTTGTAGAGGGGTTTCTGGGTAGTTCCAAAGTAAATAAAAAAGGCAGCAACGGCAATGTTTGTTGTCTTTTCTCTTACCTATTCTCTGGGGACATACCATCTTGCGGAAAACTTAAAAAAGTTTCAGGATAAAAAAACATTATTGCCGCTTCAAGCATTATGAAAAAAATTATCACCCAAGGACTTGAAATCTATACTTTCCAACAAAATAAAAGCGATTTTATCTCGCTTACTGACATAGCAAGATATAAAAATCCGAACGAGCCGAAAGATGTTGTCAAAAATTGGATGAGGAATCGTAGCACTATTGAGTTTTTAGGCATTTGGGAAACCATAAACAACCCTAATTTTAAAGGGGTCGAATCTGATGCCTTTAAAAATGAAGCGGGAAGTAATTCGTTTGTGCTTTCTCCTCAAAAATGGATCAAAAAAACAAATGCGATTGGTCTTATCTCGAAATCCGGGAAATACGGGGGCGGTACTTTTGCCCACGAAGACATCGCTTTTGAATTTGCTTCTTGGATAAGTGCCGAATTCAAACTTTACCTGATTAAGGAATTCCAAAGGCTTAAGCTGGAGGAGAATAAAAAGCTGGAAATTGGTTGGGATGCCAAAAGAATGCTCACTAAAATCAACTACCGCATTCATACTGATGCCATCCAAAAAAGTTTGATGCCGAAAGTAATTTCAAAATCACAGGCAAATGTTATTTTTGCCAGCGAGGCAGATGTTTTGAACAAAGCGCTTTTTGGGATGACAGCCAAAGAATAGCGGGATAAAAATCCAAAATTAAAGGGGAATATCCGTGACTATTCTGATGTCACCCAGCTTGTCTGTTTGGCAAACCTGGAGTCGCTCAACGCGGAATTTATCAGGCAGGAAATTCCGCAGGCCGAAAGGCTGTTGAAGCTCAACGGGATTGCCATTATTCAAATGCGGTCATTGCTTAATAACGGTTCTCTTAAAAAATTAAAATAAGCAGGGAAACAATAAGGTGGCATGTGGGCGTTACAGCAAGTTCCATGACGTATTGGAGATACTGACGGTGAAAAGATGGGGGTACCAACTAGCGGTTTTTCCTTTTTTGAGACAATTTGTTGCTAAATAAAAAAGGTGTATAACGAATCAAGACTAGGAGTCCAGTGTCGTCCTCTCCGAATTTAACTTAAATCGAAAAATGGCATTTTTTAATAAAATTGGGCTATTGGTTTTAGATGAAGACAGCACAAGGTTTTTGGTTTGCGAGAAGGATAATTTTACTTCTGATTTTATCATGCCGGGAGGGCAATTAGAGAAAGGAGAGGATGATATTTCCTGTCTGGCGCGGGAGGTAGAAAAGGAGTTGGACGTTGATACGGATAAAGACAGCTTGAAATTTATCGGCGAATATATTGATGTTGCCGCAGGCGATCCGACAAAAGATGTTTCAATAAAATTATACAAGGGGAAAATTATTGGTGAACCGAAGCCATCGCAAGAAATAATAAAATTTCACTGGATTGGCAAGAATAACATTGATCGTCTGTCTCCGATAATCAAAAACAAAATTTTACCCGATCTTATCGAAAGAAGCATCCTCAAATAGCATACGGGCTTTTCATGTTTGCGTAAAAATGGTTTATAATCGACAACATGAAAAAAGTAAAAGAAAAACTGAATTATTTCGTTGACAGCTTCAATTACGCTTCCCGGGGAATCCAGTACGCCTGGAAGACCGAGCAGAATTTCCGCACCGAGATTGTGATTGCGGTTTTGGTGCTGATCATGATGCTGGTTTTCCCCCTGCGGCCGATCCAGCAGGTGCTGCTGGGCCTTTTGATCATCTGGGTTTTGACGCTGGAACTCATCAACACGGTGCTGGAGCGCATGGCGGACATCGTGAAGCCCAAAGCCCATCCCTACGTCAAAGTGACCAAGGACCTGATGGCGGGCGCGGTGCTGATCTCAGCGGCCGGGGCGGCGGTGATCGGCGTCATTATCTTTTATCCCTACTGGGCCAATTTTATCGCCTATCTGTTGAACGTTTATGGAGGATAAAAACAAAAATCAAGGCATTATCACGCGTTTTTGGAAAGAAAACGGCCATTGTTCCCTTTTGGAATACGAAGAAAAAGGGGGTTTGACGGCGTTGAAAAACGTTTTTTCGGGTAAAGTCACCCCGGAAGACGTAATTGCGGAGATTGAACAAAGCGGTCTGGCCGGTCGGGGCGGCGGCGGTTTTCCCACCGGCCAGAAATGGCGGAAGGGGCTGGAGGCGGTTCAAAAAGCGGATCCGCCCGTTTACCCAGCCGAATCGGCGGCCTATTTCATCTGCAACGCCGACGAAAGCGAACCGGGAACCTACAAGGACCGGCTAATCATTGAGAACAGCCCGTATCTCTTGCTGGAAGGATTAATCATCGGTGCCTGGGTTTTGGGCGCCGGCAAAGGCTATGTCTACATTAACAGCAGTTACAAAGGCACGGCTCACGTTTTGCACAGAGCGATCAAGGTGATGGAAGATGCCCGTTGGTTGGGAGAAAATATTCAGGATAGCGGCTGGTCTCTCCGGCTGGAAATATTCGAAGGGGCCGGCAGTTACGTCTGTGGCGAGGAAACCGCCCTTATCAATTCGATTGAAGGAAAACGGGGTGAACCACGCTTGCGGCCGCCTTTTCCCGCCGAACAGGGGCTTTTTGGCCGGCCCACGGTGGTCAATAACGTGGAAACTCTGGCCAACGTCCCCTATATTTTAAATTCCGGCGCCAGCGCCTACCTGTCCCGGGGAAAAAGCGAAGACACGCCCGGAACCAAACTGTTTATTGTCAACGGGGCGGTCAAAAATCCCGGGGTCTACGAAGCGCCGATGGGGGTTAGCATTAGCGAACTGATTGACAATTATGCCATCGGAATGGAAAAAGGCAAAGAATTGCGCTGCGTCCAGGTGGGAGGGTCGGCGGGGGGATTGTATGCCGGGAAAGACTTGGACAAGCCATTGGGGTATGGCGGTGGGGACTGTATTCCCATGGGATCCGGCGCCTTGCTGGTGATTGACAAAGGGGTGGATTTGAGGCGCTTGCTTTTGGCCTGGGCCCGTTTTTTTCGGCGGGAATCCTGCGGGAAATGCGCCCCTTGCCGCGAAGGAACTTACCAGCTTTATTTATTGGCCGAGCGTATTGCTCGGGGCAAAGCCCTGCCTGGCGACCACGAACGCATCGAAGACCTCATTTTCACCATGCAAAGAGCCACCTTCTGTCCCTTCGGCTGTTTCGCGGTGAACGCTTGGGAAAGCTTGCTAAAAAAGTTTCCCGATGAGATATTTCCAGCATGAAGACTCTAATCACCAATCGCCGGGCGAAATTTGATTACCAGATCCTGGAAACCTTCGAGGCCGGCATTGTTTTGTGGGGAAAAGAGGTCAAGTCACTGAAGAGCGGCCAAGGCAAGCTGGACGGGTCGTACGCCTATTTTACCGGCGGGGAGCTCGTTCTGCTCAATATGTACGTCACTCCCTATCAGCCAAAAAACACGATGGGCGCGGTGGAACCGGACCGGTCCCGCAAGCTGCTGCTGCGCAAAAAAGAACTCAATTATTTGACCGGGAAATTAAAAGAGAAAAGATTTACCCTGGTGCCCTTGAGGGTCTACCTGAACCGGGGGAAAGTCAAGTTGGAACTCGGTTTGGGCCGAGGAAAGACCAGGTTGGACAAGCGGGAAACCATCAAAAAGAGGGAAGCGGAGAGAGAAATGAAGCGACGCCTTATCTGACATATGAAATTATTCTGATTTTATCACTTTTTTTTGCATCTCTTCACACTGGCAACAAAAGTTTCACCCTTGGGGCATTTGCAGGCGTTGGTGGCCTTGGTCCAGTGCCCCCCCGAATTTTCGCACAGTTTTCGGCTGGTGGTGCCACTATTGCTATCCGAGCTGGTGCTGGCGGTGTCGCCAGTGTCGCTGTCCGAGCTGCTGTTGTTGGCAGAAGCGTTATCGGTGGCGGCTGCGCTCTCGCTCGAACCGGAGGAGCTGGCGGAAGGGCTGATACTGGGCGCGTTGCTGTAGGCCACGCAGCCCCCGTCATTTTTGTAGGCGCAAACGCGAAAATAGTAGTTGTTGCCGTCCCCGCTCATCTCCCAAAGGTAGGAGTTATTCTCCTTAGCCAGGGTGCGGTAGGAATCGTTGGGGTAGCTTACGTCGGCCCCGCCGCCTTTCAGCACTTTCCAGGATTCAAAGTCGCTCGGGGCGCCGCCCCAGGTGAGCATAACTCCCTTGTCGTTTTGCTTCGCCTCTAGGCTAATATCCGTTTTTCCTTGGTTTTGAACGGATTCGGTGGAAATATTGGTGTTCGAATTATCGTTGGTGTTCGAATTGGAGTTAGAATTTGAATCAGCTTTGACCTCACCGGAAGAGGACTGGGCGATTTCCGCCTTGAGACCGGCTTTTTCCAGCACGCCGCCGTCGATGGCCAATAAATTCTTTTGGTCGTTTTTCAACTGGTTTAAGGTCCAATCCTCTTTCAATTCCTGATCGCTGATTTCCTGAACCTTTTTCCCTACCGGATTGATCAGGATTTCTTGGCCGGCTTTGGCCTGATCGGTGCTTTTGTCTTTGTAGGTGATTTTCACTTGGTCATCAAGAACCATCACCGTGGTATCGGTGTCCTTTATTTTAACCTCGAAAGCGGTGCCCGTCGATTCCACCACCCCGTCACTCGTGGCCACTTTATAGGCTTTCCGATCGCTGTTTTTGGCCACCTGGTGGTGGGTTGAACCGTCCGACTGCACCCAATTCACTTCTCCCACGTTGCCGGCGAGTACGATTCGGGAATAGCTTCCCAACCCTACCTTGCTTCCGTCGCTCAAAGACAGAGTGGCTTCGGAATCGGCCAAAGTCCTCACTTCGGTGGAAACCGGCACTTTCATGGGGACACTGGTAATTGTTTTCCAATCTTCTTTTTCGTTGGCCCGGTATTGGATGGTGCCCTTGATTGAAGACAGGCTGGCCTCAAAAGTTTTACCCCGGCCGACAATGAACCAATACAGGCAAACCCCGGCAATAGCCAAAATCGTGAGATACAGAATCCATTTTTCCAGAGTCCGGCCGACTTTGACCGGCCGACGGGGGTAAGTTGACGGACTGTAAGCTTGGATCATCACAAAGCCTTAATGTGTTTCGATGTTACTCCATTTTCCCTCCCGTGTCCAGCGTCTGGGCTACCTGCTCAATTTCAGCCGCCGGCAAGCCTTTTTTGACCAGAGGAACCAAATCAGGGTTTTCTTTATCGCCGGCCGCTTTTTTTTGCCGGGGGAAATTTATCCCGATTCTTCGCCAAAAGTATTGTTTGGGTTTGCTCAAAAACATCAAGACGCTACCGCAAAATCCGATCAGGCTTTGATTATAGGGGCGAACGAAAGCGAATCCGGCCGAGAGTCCCAGAATAATGACCGCGCAGACGACGAACAGCTGAAAATCCAACATTTTCCAGAGGACGATGCAAATACCCACGCCGCCCCCCAACCAGCCCAGCTGCTTCAGGGTTAAAGGACCGGCGATGCGGTCTTCAATGTCAACGTCTTTGGGAACTTTGAACCTCATGATCCTAGATCCTACTTTTTATTTTTTACTACCTTTGCCCTTGCTGATAGCGGTGAATCGCGTCGGTCACCTTGGAATCGTCTTTCAAGTCTTCAATGAAAACGACTTGGTCGCGGTTGATCATCATTCGATCCAGCGGTCCGTGGAGCTCGTTGCCCAGTTTTACCAGGGAAAGCTCGGTCTTTTGCTCCTGGGGGTTTTTGTTGTCGTTGCCGTTGTCCCCCTGCTGAAGCACCGGCTTCACCTGGAGGTAATAAATGTCGTCCAGTTCGACGTAATTGCCTTCATGGCTGGCGACTTTGCCGAAATAGACCTGGCCGTTGGTGAGGAACACCGCTTGGTATTTGCCTTGGTCAATTTTCAGGTTGTCCGTGGCGGCGCCGAACAATCCTTCTCCTTGGGGAGCGTTGTCTCCCAATCCGACTTTGATTCCCTTGAGCTCTTTAACGGCGAAGAACAGGATCAGCACCAGCACGATCAAACAAACCACCAGCACGACGCCGATCGAGCCGCGGCGGCGGTTTCCTTGAGGCTGTTCCATGTCCCAAGCGTCATACTTGGGCTTCTGTCGGGATTCCTGGGCGCTGCGGAGGAAAGAATCCACCTCCCGTTCCCGATCTTCTTTGGTTTCTTTTGCCATTTGTTTTGACTTATTTTTTAAATCGATGCGTTTAATAAGTTTAAATTAATTTTTTAAATAACCCAATTGTCGGAGTTGTGGGACGAAGTACGAACCTATTTAATAGACTAAACTAATTTAATTATTCGTTTCAGATATTTGGGCGTTTCTATCAAACAGTTTTTGGCGGCTTCATATATTTTTTTCTGGTCAAGTTCATCGTATTCGTGAGCCAGGCGGTTGCGTAATCCAGCCGAATCAGCCAAGCTTTCAGCCAATTTTTGGGGAAGATGTTTGTGCTTTCCCAATTCAATAAATGACTGGTAGTAATCGTCCGGAATTTCGCTTTCGATTTCGGTCAAAATATGATAGTTTATGTCTATCATCCGCATTATTATTCTTTCCAGATAACGCTCTGTTGCGGCTTGGTATTCCCGGTGTGCCAGGTAATTTTTGAGCGAGAGCTTTCTCACTCCCGCCAGGCTTTTTAAATCCTTCTCGATAAATTTTATTTTTCTAACGATAATCTTGCTTTCGAAAGTCATTTACTTGTTATTAATAATTTTGGGCTGCCGCTTGTTTTACCATTTGCTCTTCCATGTTGAAGTAAGGCTTGTAATCATTGTATCGGTGAAAAGAGTATAGCTTCAAGTTGGAGAATTTACTCCCCGACCCATAAATTAATTTGCCATAGCCGCAGATCTGGCGAAGTAGGAGAGGGTTAGCGTATTCAACCAGCGAAAGATCAACTTCCCGATTAAACACATCCCGCAAATCCCCCGCGAGTCGTAGCTGCTTCCGAAAGTCCAATTTTGCCCGGCTTTTCACCGCCACATCCGCATCACTGTCTCTTCGGGCTCTGCCTTGAGCTACCGAGCCAAACAGAATAATTAATTCCAGTTCATACTTCTTGGCGATCTTGCCCAAGGTATTTTTTTGTAAATTTGTCATTTCAATAATATAAGCTTCAGTTACTATCTTTATAGTGGTTTTTTAAGCCCCAGTCCAGCAAAATTTTATTTGTCGGAGTTGTGGGACGAAGTACGAACCTATCTGATTGAGAATGCAGTTTGCTAATTCACAAGCTTGCTTTAGTAAAACCAGATTTTCTTTGTGCTCCATAGTCCGCATCATCTATGCTAACCCAAAATGTATTACCTTTTTCATCCATATACTCTCCATAAATTATTTCGTCTTCGACTTTAGACCCTTCGCTTGGTTGATAAAATAAAAATGGATTTTGCTGGAATTTCCTTGCCGTTTAAGTCAATGCCACCATTTTTAAAAATAATGCGATTCGGAAACTCATGCATTTCGACAAATTCTTGCAATGATTCATCGTTCTTAGGTAAACTGGCTGGAGGCTCTTGCTCAAATTTAGACATTTTGTTTTTTTAAGGCTTAAAATATTCTAGATTCAGATTAAATCTCATTTTCGGCAGAAGCAATATTCCGGTTATTAATTTCTTAACTTTATGATCTGCGATATCTAAAAATTGAGTCGTCCAGCATTGAGAAAGATATTTTTTACGGTCTCTAAATTTGACAAATAGGTTATCTGTTGTAATCTATTATTAGAAAGTCTCCTGCGCCTGCTTCGGCAGTGTGCAGGATTTTTTTTGGCCGGATTTTCTTACAAATTTCAAGAAAATTTTGACCAATATTTTCTGTTACTCTAGCATAAGCTAAAATATGAAAACCAAGAAAGAAACTGTACAAATATTGATTGACGGAGGGAATTTTTACCATCTGGCTCTCAAGAAAATGGGAGTGAAAGATATTGATTTTTCTTTCGATGAATTTGCTAAATTTTTAGCCAACGGCAGAAGTATATCACAACATGGCAAAAGATACTACTCTGGTACCGTAAGAGAAGAAATCGGTAATTTGAGGAGCAAAGAAGCAATGTCAAGACAAACAAAATTTTTAACCGTTCTCAAAAAAGGCGGCTGGGAGATAAAGACCAGCAAATTAAGGAGCCGTTTGGAAAGAATAATTATCGATGACAGAGTTGCTGGCTATAAAAATCTGCACAAAAAAGGAATAAAGTTTATCGAATACAAAACGACAAGGGAAAAAGGCATAGATGTAAAATTAGCGACTGATTTAATCGCCGGTGCAGTTGATAGAAAATATGATACCGCTATCGTGGTGAGCTCTGACAGCGATTTAGTGCCCGCGATAGACTGGGTGAGAAAAAGAACCGCCAAGAAAATCGAATATGTGGGATTTTCGCTAATCGACAAAAAAGACAAAAAATCAAGCACCAGGCCGCTTCAAACAATGATAACCTATACTGACATCCAAAGAATATTGATCGAATCTGACCTGAAGAAGTTTGTTAAATAAATAATTTTGTCGGGGTTGTGGGACGAAGTACGAACTTATTTAATGGAAAATTCGCTTGTTAATTGAAGTGGAAAACATTGTTACAGCTAGAGAACTTTTAACTCAACCAGTTTCTCGTGTAAATCATCAAAGTTCCGAAATAGTATAGCTTCATTACCAATATCTCCAGCATTTTTAATGTTTTTTGTGGAATCGTCAATGTATATAAGCTCGTCTGTCTTTACACCGAGCATACTGCAAAACTTCACGAAAGCTTCCGGTTGAGGCTTCATTGCTCCCATTTCCGAGGAAATTCCGATGACATCAAAATATTCGGCAATCCCTTGAGATTTTAATTGTTCCCGTAATTCTACGCCGTAATTGCTTAAAAGTCCTATTTTGTAACCAGTAGAACGCAACTTCTTGATTAAATTGATAATTTTTTGATTAATCTTTTTATTATTCTCGTAGTCCTCAATAATATTTCTAACCTGCTTATGCTTTTCTGAATGACCCAACCCTGTTGCGATACGTTCCCATAACTGAATCCAGTCTAAAGATTTTTCAATATTTACAAGGTGCTGGTTTTCAAAGAACTTCCTTTTTAAATCGTCCGTGGAAACATTTAACAATTCGGCAATAGAATCCATAAAGGCAGAGCCGGGAAGTCCAAAAATAACCCCCGAATAATCAAAGCCTAAAGCTTTGTAAAACATTTTATTCCCAAAATTTGACTTTTCCATTATTTTTGGCATAATATAAATACTAAACGTGAGTCGGATATTTCGCATGTCCGGCTCATTTATTTTTTGGCATAAATTCTATTTCCTTTTTTAATCTTACAAAATCCCTGAAATTTCCTCCGGCGAATTGGCGGATTTCTCTGGCAGTTCTTGGTCCTCTAGCTAAAATAAAAACTTCTTTTCCTGATTTTTTCAAATATTTCAAAACTGGCAGGAAATCTCCGTCACCCGAGAGAACCACAGCCCGATTAAACTTGTCTTTCTCTTTCATCATCCAAAAAGTCATATCCACGTCACAGTTAGCCTTTTTCTTGGCGGAACCATTTTCTGAAAAATACAGTTTCACTGGTTTTAGGTGGAGTTCGTAACCGAACTGGTCAAGCTTCCGGTAGAATTTTACTCTCTGCAGTTGGCCGTTTACTTGCAGCGATTCTGCTTTTTTGATATGTTTGGCCTTTGATTTTAATATTTTCTGAAAGTAATTATAAAGTTTTTCAGTTGGAACACTTTCGTATTTTAAACAATCGTAATCGAAGTTATATATTTCCACTCCTCCAAAATACAAAAACCGCTTGACTTGGTATTTTTTCTTTAGATATTGCTTCAATTTTCGGTAGTCAATCTTAAACCCCAGCGACTTTTCTCCGCCGTAGAACAAGTTCGAAGCGTCAATAAAAGCGTAAGTTTTCATAACTCCTTATTGCGCGGTTTTATAT
>Ga0172371_10014781_pt1 | contig 10024 bp, 9 predicted proteins | sample Lak12m_FD_114543 | JGI IMG/M metagenome (GOLD analysis project Ga0172371, IMG submission 114543) | Freshwater microbial communities from Kabuno Bay, South-Kivu, Congo - kab_022012_12m | ecosystem: Environmental > Aquatic > Freshwater > Lake | place: Democratic Republic of the Congo: South-Kivu... | reverse complement strand
GAACTACCTCTTTCATATAGCAGTGATGATTCTGCTCTACATCATGCTGGGTCTGAGTCTGAATATCGTTATAGGTTATAGTGGGCTTATATCTCTTTGTCACGCGGCTTTCTATGGCTTGGGAGCGTATACATCCACCCTGCTGATTGTGAAAGCAGGCTGGCCTTTTCTGCCATCTGCTATTGCCGCCATCATCCTGACGGGGCTTCTGGCATGGATTCTCTCTTATCCGGCTGTCCGTTTTCATGATGACTTTTTTGTCTTAGTCACCCTCGGATTTCAGATGATTGTCTTCTCTGTGTTGTACAATTGGACCGATTTCACCCGGGGCTCATTTGGGATTCCCGGAATCCCTCGTCCCTCATTCTTCGGATTCACTGCAAATTCTCCTTGGGCCCTTGGGTTGCTAGTGGGCCTTTTCACACTCCTTGTCATTTTTATCGTCTATCGCCTGCTTCAATCCCCTTATGGGCGCGCCCTCCAGGCTGTACGCGATGACGAGATCGCCGCCCGTTCTCTGGGGAAGGATGTAGCCTTTTTCAAGCGTTCCTCATTTATCATAGGAGGCATGTTAGCAGCCCTGCCGGGTCTGCTGTTCGCGGGGTATGCCAGCTATATAGACCCGACAAGCTTCACGATAAATGAGTCCATATTCATAGCATGCGTTGTGGTCATAGGTGGCGCCGGCAACCTCAGAGGGCCTATCGTAGGAGCTGTGGTGCTCGTCCTGCTTCCAGAGATCCTCCGTTTCGTTCATATCCCTGATGGCATTGCGGCCAATATGAGGCAGATCATCTACGGCCTGTCACTCATGCTGCTTATGCGCTTCAGAGCGCAAGGGATTGCTGGACAATATCCATTTGATTGAGATGAGTATGCGGCTCGAAATAGATAATTTGAACAAGCGGTTTGGCGGTGTGACAGCACTGGAAGATGTATCATTGGAATTTGCCCCGGGGAGTGTTACTGCTCTTATAGGTCCGAATGGAGCAGGGAAGACCACGCTGTTTAATGTTGTCGCAGGCTATCTGCGGCCAGATTCCGGCAACGTCTATCTTACCGATGATGGGCATGAGCCTTCGACAGAGAATACACTCATTGGCTTGCCACCCCATAAGATCGCCCGGAAGGGAGTAGGGGTCCTCTTCCAAGACGTACGGGTGTTCGAAAGACTATCGGCACTCGATAATGTGGCAGCGGGGGTGAAAGGACAGCAAGGTGAGAATCCTTTGACCAGTCTTATACGGCGAGGACAGGTTCAAAAAAATGAGTGCGACACCGTGGAGACCGCCGGGCGATTTCTGGACTACGTGGGGCTTGTTGATGTCGCGCATGTATGGGCCGGGCAACTCTCGTACGGACAACAGAAGTTGGTAGCGCTGGCGCGTTTGTTAGCCGGTAACTCTCAAATATTGCTTTTGGATGAACCCACGTCAGGAGTGCATCCAGACATGATAACGAAGATCCTGAATCTGATCCAAAAGCTTGCCGATAACGATGGTAAGACGGTGGTTATGATCGAGCGCAATCTAAATGTTGTGAAGCGTGTTGGCGATTGGGTATATCTCATGGCCAATGGCAGGGTAGAGGTCTTCGGGAAACCCAAAGAGGTGTTACGGGACACGACTCTGCAAGAGATCTTTCCTAACCTGTAGGAAGAAGATTTGGGCAGAAATTGAGTTTGTAAATGGGCATAGATGAGACAAAAGCACCCTTGCTGGTGGTAGAGGACGTTCATGCCTCGTATGTAAAAAAGGATATCCTCCATGGCGTATCGTTCTCTATGGAGAGAGGCGAGATAGTGGCCTTACTCGGTGGGAATGGATCGGGCAAGTCCACCCTGCTAAAGACTATCGCGGGTTTGCTTAAGCCCAACCACGGCAGAATTTTTTTTGACGGCGTGGATATTTCAAGCGATCTGGTCCAGTCTCGCCAGCAGAAAGGCATCGGATATTTACTGCAAGGCGGTCAGATATTTCCAAGCCTGACCGTAGCTGAGAACTTTCGGGTTGCCTTCGATCATGCTCCGAAGCATAGCCGATGCGTGCCTATTTTGGGAGCCATATTCCCAGATCTCAAGACACGCAAGAACGAGCGGGCAGGACTTTTATCTGGTGGCCAGCGTCAGATGCTCGCCCTTGAGATGGTTTTGTGTCAATGTCCCCGATTGATTTTGCTTGATGAACCGACGGGATCTTTAGCACCCAACACTGTAGGTCTCATACTCGAGGCAATACTATCCTTCAACAAAGATTTCGGTTGCAGCACTCTGCTTGTAGAACAGAATGTGATGAAGGCAGAGATGATAGCTGATCGTCGTCTTCGTCTGCAGGATGGGATGGCCTTTTTGCAGTCGTAGCACTTATATAATAAACGAGGAAGAGACACAATATGAAAAAGTGGACTTGGTTTGTTTGTTTGGTGTCAATGGTAGTCCTGATAATTACAGGTTGTTCCCAGAATGAGGTGAAGGAAATAAAGATTGGAGCTGTTCTACCTTTGACTGGTGATGCTGCCGAATATGGCAATAACGATAAGAGTGGAATTGATCTTGCCGTGGAGCAAGTGAATAAGGCGGGTGGGATTGAGGGCCAAAAAATAGAGGTGGTATACGAGGATTGCCAAATGGATGCTAAGCTTGCTGTTGCCGCAATCAACAAGCTTGGAATGCAGAAAGTTCCTGCCGTGATCGACGATGCCATCAGCAGTATTGCTCTTGCGATGGTACCAGTGGCTGGATCGAACAAACAGACGATCATCTCAACTGGAGCCAGCAATCCTTCACTTTCTGGAATAAGCCCATATTTCTTCCGTATCTGGAACTCCGATGCGGAAGAGGGGATCTTCGCTGCCAGGTTTGCCTTTAATCAATTAAGGGTTAAGAATGTAGCAATACTATATATCAACAATGATTATGGCCTAGGCCTCTCCAAGGTGTTTTCGGAGGAACTGGCTAAGTTAGGGGGAAAGATTGTTGGAATGGAAAGTTTTGACAAGGATTATAGGGACTTCCGAGGGCAGATCATCAAGCTCAAAGAGAAGAGACCTGATGCTGTCTACTTGGTCGGTTATGCCGCTCAGACAGGAATTGCGGCAAAGCAGCTCCGTGAACAAGGCGTGACTGCCCGTATAATTGGTACGGTCGCAATGGAGGATCCCCAGTTTGTCAAACTTGCTGGAAAAGCATCGGAAGGTGTTATATACCCATTTCCCAAACAACCGACTGGTGAGGCCGCGACTAAATTCAAACAGGCGTTCAAACAAAAGTATGGAAAAGAGCCCGGTCTTCTCTGTGACTGTGGATATGATGCCGCAAATCTGCTCATTATGGCACTGAAGCAAGGTGCAAGGACGGGTGAAGAAATTAGAGCGAAATTGAGTTTGGTGAAGAACTACCAAGGTGCTTCCGGGGTAATATCATTTGATGAAAAAGGTGATGTCCATAAGCCAATGATCATAAAAGTAATAAAGAGCGGGCAGTTTGTTCCACTATCTGATTATAAAGGGACACAGCGATAATGCCATTTAATTACCAAAATCTTTATGGTCTTTTTCACAAGGCTAATAATGAGCAGCTTTCTAAGGTTGACCGTATCCTTAGCCATGCCAAGAAGAGTCAAGGGCTGGCCCTTGAGGAAGCTGCTTCGCTTCTTGTAGCGCCCCCCGATTTCGATCAAGTTATTTTCGACACAGCAGCAACTGTAAAAAGGGTAACGAAAGGCACCCTTATAACTTTCTATGGTGTTCTTTATATCCATGATTACTGTATCAACAGTTGTCCTTACTGTGGCTGTAGTTGCTCCAGTTCGCGCTCCGAAAGGAAGCTTCTTTCCCCTGACGAATTCATGGTAGATTTCTCAGCTCTTTGTGCGAAACACGATTTCAAGGAGATTTGCTTTCTGACCGGAGAAGACAACAGGATTTTTCCGCCGAGTGAACTGGCTCGCTATCTCCTCTTGGCCCGGCAAATATACGCGAATAAAATCATCATTAACGTTGCACCAATGAGTATTGAGGAGTTCGCAATGATTCGGTCAACGGTTCCGGGGCGGCTTCACTTCAGAGTCTTTCAGGAGACGTATGATAGGGACATTTATGAGCGAGAGCATACAAGGGGGCCCAAGCGTAATTATGACTGGCGTATAGAATCGCAGGTGCGAGCTTTGGATGCCGGGTTCGATGAAGTTGGGCAGGGCGTGCTGTATGGACTGAATGACAAGGAATACGGATCAGAATTCGAGACGCTGGCAATGCTGGCCTATGCTCAGGACATAAAGGCAAAGTTTGGTAGATTTCCGCAATCTATATCTTTTCCCCGATTGTGCCAGGCTGAAGGAGTGGAATCATACCAGGTGCCAAAGCCAGTGACGGAAAGACAATTGAAGCGCTTTGTTGCGGTGACAAAGCTTGCCATCCCTGAAATAGATACGGTCATTACGTGCAGGGAGACAGCGAGGTTTCGGCGCGAAATCAGACCCATCGTCAATATCGAGGACTTCGGCGCGAGACCTGGTCCCGGAGGAAACACTTATGAATCCGTGCATTTTCAAATGACTTTACCTGATCCCCGCAGCGGTGCCGAAGTCCGGCAAGAAATGTTGGAGGACGGTTATGAAGTGCAATAAAGAGTGCGCTAAATTGAAACCTAAACAGCGACTCGAAAAGTGTCCCCTACCAGGCCATATCTGCTTCCAGAATGAGAGTGTTTTTCTGCGCTCTCTGATAACATTTACTGAAAGAGCCCTTGGTCAAGGCATAAGGGGTTCATTGCTTGAGGCTTACTACGACGCCAAGAAGCTCTGGTATGAAAAGAAAAATGTGCCGCATAGATTCGCGATAAAAATTCTTGATGAGCTTGCCAAGGTGTTATTTGGGGCATTCCATGCGACCGCAAGAAAGAAAAATGACTCAGTACATCAGGAAGGTTCAAACCACTATATTATACTCGCCCCCTTGGAATGCAAGGCAGTCGATGGGGCACTTAATAATACTGAAGAAGTATTTAGAGGCATTTTAAAAACATCAATTTCTTCAAAGTATAGCAAAATTGTACAGAAAAATGCTAAAAAGTGGACCCAAAATTGCGTACTTATGCCCCAGGATGAGGATAAAATTAGAGAAGGCTATTTGCAACATGTTGCTTGTAGGCAAAGTTTTTTCAATATCGACCGTATCATATTTTTTGACTGGTGCTGGTTCACGGACTCGGTAAAAGAGACATACGAAATACTTATTCTGTTCTCTAAGGAACACAAGTTTAAAAATTATGGTTTTCCCACAAGGAAATTGTGCCTCGTAACCGCACAAGCATTTTTGCATGGATTTTCCAAGTTTGTGCTTACTAAACCAGAATCAAGTGAGAAGAATGAAGAGGCGCATGGGTATGACTTAACGAGTCTGAAAAAAAGATATATATCAGAAAAAGTCGACAGTAAACATTCGGTAGCTCTTGATATAAACATAGAGGATGCTATTTCCCTTACTACACCACTTGCAAATCTGTGGACAAGAACTCGAGGTAACTATTCTTTAGAATTTTTTATACCTCTGGTTACCGAATATCGTGAAGAGTATCTTAAATCTCTTAAAAAATTACCTAAAGAAACTGAGTTTTCTGTTTTTGAAAAAGTGTTCAGTCTACTCTTTCTCTGCAAGCTTACAGATGGTTGGGTGTAGTTTTTAGATGCATGCCAAGAGACTATGCTTAGAAAATTGGCAAGCAATAGAGGGATCGATGAGTCGGATTTTGTTAATGTGTGGAATAATTTTCGTTTTAAACACAGCGGCATCATCTGCCATATGGAACGTAAAGGGCTTCTTGCTGATGTCGTAAGTAAGCCTGAAAAAGAATTGATTTGTAATCCTATAGGATATATTATCGATGCCAGAGACCCTGGGACGGCTAAATTTTTTGGAGATATAGAACTGACATTCCCGGGGGTTGCTAATTCGTCCTTCTTTTATTTCCGGCTCACAGGGCATGCTTCCAAAAGCAAATCGTTAGCTGGGGAACTTGATCCCGGCGCAATAGTAGCGGTGTTTAGGATTCCTCCGAATAAAAATAACCCTGATTATCTTAAGCTATGGGAGTATCAATCGGTATTTCGAAGGCTGGCTGAAACTTGGCGCATCAAACTCATTACCCTATCTCAGCTAAGAACACATGTTGAACGGGTTGTTACTGATGCAATAAAAAAGCAAGAAGAAGAGGAACGCGCGAGAGCAATCGCTGGTTTTAGTCACCAGGTTGGGCATACATTGGGGGACAAAAGTGGTTTTTCTCTGCTTAACTTTGCTTGGGAGCAGCGTGAGAGCGGGGAGAGTGAAAGGCCGAAGATAGCCGAAGAAGTCAATGACAAGCGTTTGGTAGATTTCTCCGCTAGTATTCCGGAAAGGGAGCTAAAGGGACGTCTTGCGCAAATCCATTATGCAGTTAAGCTGCCCCATGTGTTTGAAGAGTTCCTCAGTGAAGGTAGCAAAACGCCACTCATACCTACGCCTTTACCGCTCCTCCTGCGAAGGGCATGGGATAATCTCGCCCTTCCCATCCTTGCAGTGGTGAAAGACAGACAAAAGATATGGGGAAGCTATAAAAAGAATTTTCTCTTAGAGGGTTACAGCCGTGAAGCCATGTCTCCATATCGGACCCGGCATGTTCCCAGCAGCGAAATTATTGAAGCTATTCTTTTTGAAATGTTGTGGAATGCCGGAAGACACGGGGAATTTAAAGAAGATTACGCTAAGGTTATTGTAAAGATAGTCGAAAACAGGTTGGATGCGTCTATCAAAATCATCATATCCAATGCCTGCGGATTTAGTAACGATTATCAAAATTCAAATAAGAGAGGTGGGATAGAACATATTAAAGCGTTTATAAAATATTTGCATGGGTTACATGAAATACATGCTCAGAAAATGCATTTCGACTGTCGCATGATTCAATTTGCAAGCAAACGGAGAAAGGAAGATTTATTGTTTTGGGATACATTTCTTCAATTGCCGTTCTTCACGGTGGAATCGTTGGAGGAGGAAGATGATGACATATAGATATCGATGTGCAATTGTCGATGACACGCTTAAAAAGGAGGATGAGGCTTCATATAACCTTGGTTATGGTATTGAGACTACGATCTTCCCGACAATAAAAGAGGCACTGGAAAATTTTGGGATTAATGATGCCGTGATTAACAGCAAAGGCATTCTTGTGCCCTTTCATAAACTCGTGCATCAATACGACATAGTACTTCTTGATTTTCATATGGATAAAGAAATGAACGATCATCCCATGGGCGCATTAAGTCTCTTACCTCTTTTTGTTGAGACGTTCGAGGGTAGACGCATGGGGCGTGGCAATTGCGTGTGTCTGCCGTACTCAGATAAGATTTGGTCTATTTACCCAGCAGCAGCAACAATTTTCCAGGTAACGATGTCTGCAGCGCTAAGGAATAAGGTGGAAATATTTCCTAGCGCCCTCACAGGATTAATAGAGCGTAATGTCGTAGAAGAGTTGTTAGAACATCGAGTGAAGAGCATTGGTCAAGCGCTCCCTAGTTCTTGTATACAAGAAGCGATGGCTTTGCTTTATGAGAATCGGGATGCTATTTTTAATCGTCCTTTAACCCGTGTTGCCAAACACATGGGGGTAAAGAACCTTTCTTTAAAAGAACTATTACCACATTATAAATCTGGAAAAATTGTCAGAGCATGGATTTTGTCAAATCTTGGGAAGAACAGTTTAGCGATTTCACTAGCACTGGCATATCGAGAATTCTATGAACTCAATGATGGAGCTCATCCAGGGGAGGTTATGATAGATGATAATGGGATAGAAGTGTATTTGAATAGTAAAATATTACGCAGTTGGTTCGGTAAGACCCCTAATGGAGAATACGCAATTAAGGGGACAAGAAGGAATTATCCTGTTTGTGAGGAAGTTTATAATGAAATTATGCAACTATCTTGGAAAGATAACATAGAGCGAGCTAGTAAGTTACGAACATGTTTCAGGCTTAATTTGGATAATAGTTATCCTGATGAAGGATATACACCAGAATTGTTTAATAACTTAGTTTCAGGATTCGCATTTAAATGGCATCCTACTTCTGGCTATTGTTTTATTCATAGGTATGCTCTTAGAAACCTGATCATCTCCGCGGCCACCCAACTTAGAAAAGGAGTTATGCAAGAGAGCAGGCAAGTGTGCCATGTGATTGGTATAAATGGAGATCCAAACCCCGAACTTCTTTTTGTTTTACCCCAGGAGGACACAATAAACGATTCCGTTGCAAAGCAGTTGTCAACAAATTTAATAAGCAAGCGTACATGGGGCTTATTCCCATCTATCCTCCGATGGGGGACCGCGTACCTCAAGTCGCCGGACTCCTTGCACACCATTGGCCCCGGATACTGCCTTAGCAAGACAGGCGGGGAGGAACCAGTAAAGGATGTGTTCGACAAATTAAGTTCTCTGGGAATAGTTAATGCAATTTTGTTCGGAATCCCATGGGAGCCACCGTTATAAAGATTTCTTAAAGGGGGCTTTATGACAATGAACTTTCTTATTTGGCGATCAACAAGGGAAAATTTATCAATATTTCTTGTAGAGGACAAACCTGAAGTCTGTGAAGCCTTCAAGCAAGAATTCCCAGGGGCTACTGAGACCAATGAAACAGATTTTGTTATTAAATTCAAGAATGAGAAGATTCTATCAGTTTGTCTTATAGATTGGAATGTCACTATTGGGGCGCGCCGTGGAAAAGCTGATCAATGGTTAGAAAAACATAGTATTTTACTAAATAATGCTACAGAAAAATGCGTTGCTATTTACTCTAAAGGGGTTCCGGAAAGAAGCAAATATGCGTTTAGATGGTATACCAAAAATAAATTTCAAGAGGATTTTTCTATCATCAAAAAGCTTGCCGTTCAAACAGCCCAAGGTAAGCTATCAGTGGAAAAATGGCCTAAGGAATTGGTTGGGGACCAAGAGAAGTTATCTCAAGTCATCCATACTTTGCACAATTTACTGGTCCCTATAGAGCTCGATTCTCAGACTTGTGCAGGTTTCCTGAATAAGAAGGAAGAAAAGGAGTGGAACAGTGGTGCAGGGTTTACAATTAACGATGCGCAAAACATGACTTTAGACATGCTCCAGCAGTACTTTCGACCAGACGAAACCTCTTACCTAAGCGCAGAATCACAAGTGCATCAAGGAAAGGACATTACCGGCTATATTGAGGATATTTTGAAATCGCTCCCCAAGAAGGTCCAGGATGAAATAGAAAAAATAAAACCTTCTTTTGGCCAGGAAGTTGAGAAAGCAAGGAGCCGATTCATCAGTGATGATTTTGCGATTAAGCCGGAGGACGTTCCGCCAGCTTTAGCGGAAAAATTAATCAAGGCATTATATGACGTGGTAGCCAGTGGCAATAAAATACTTACGACGTTAAGGGCCGAGAGGAAGGCAATTCAAAGTGAAACCCAAACTACTCATTGTCGATGATCAGGTAATGTACGGCCGGTCACTTGATCGAGCCTTGCGGTCGGACTTTTCGATCGTGGTTGCCTCCACGGTTCAAGAGGCGCGGCAGAGCGAAGACGATGATCTATTCTGTGCCTTGGTGGATATACGGCTTGACGAATCGATGCCGAATGATCGACAGGGCTTGGAATTTGTTAGTTGGTTGAGAGAACGTAAGCCACAGATTCCGATTGTGGCGATGTCGGCCCTCGACGAGGAGAGTTTGGAGGCTGATGCGCTGAAGGCCGGTGCAACGCGATTCCTCCGGAAACCCATTGTGATTTCAAGACTGAAAGAACTATTGCAGGAGTTACAGAAGTAGATGACCCGGCAGCGGAAAATACTGGTTATTGACGACCAGATTGGGTTGGAAGGAAGCATCCACCACAAATCTTTTCTTCGTGCCTATTCCAAGCTGCCCTTCTCCTTTTTCTTCGAGGCCTGCCTGGATGGAACAACATACAATCCATCAAAAGCCATTGATGCCTTGGCTAATAAACCGGACAT
>Ga0172371_10014780_pt1 | contig 10024 bp, 9 predicted proteins | sample Lak12m_FD_114543 | JGI IMG/M metagenome (GOLD analysis project Ga0172371, IMG submission 114543) | Freshwater microbial communities from Kabuno Bay, South-Kivu, Congo - kab_022012_12m | ecosystem: Environmental > Aquatic > Freshwater > Lake | place: Democratic Republic of the Congo: South-Kivu... | reverse complement strand
TGGCTCCAACGACCTCCTCACAGACCCTTGCACAGAGGCCGCAGAGAATACAGTCCTTATCCTCTTTCTTAAATCGGACCTCATCCACGCCCATCTCCCTGGCCATCTCCTGAATCTTCTTGTCCCCGGGGCACATCGCCAGGAGGAGTTCGATGATCATCCGGCGGGCTCGAAGGACCTTCTCTGTTCCGGTGAAGACCTTTATCCCCTCCAGAACAGGATAGGTACACGAAGTGGTCATCCTCCTCCGGCCATGGCGCTCCACCTCCACAAGACAGAGACGGCAGGCACCGTAGGGCTTCACCGATTCGTTGTAGCAGAGATGGGGAATATCCACCCCCGCCTCCAGGGCGACCTCCAAAAGTGTCCCTCCCTCTTTTCCCTCAACGGGTTTTCCATCAATCGTAAAAGGAATCATTTATCTCCTCCTGAATCGAATCTTCGAGCTATCCTTTTTGTTAATCATTATTGGACTTCGATCGCTTTGAATTTACACGCCTCAAAACACATCCCGCACTGAATACATTTCTGCTCGTCAATCCGGAAGGGAATTCCTTTCTCCTTCTTGGTCTTTGTTTTACCGCTGATCGCCTTCTCCGGGCAGACCTTTGCACATCGGCCACACATCGTACACACATCGGATAGAATCCGGTATTTCAGGAGGGCCCGGCAGACCTTTGCCGGACATCGCTTGTTCAAAATGTGCTCATCATATTCATGGCGAAAATATCGAATGGTGGAGAGGACGGGATTGGGTGCGGTCCCTCCCAGGGCGCAGAGGGAAGCCTCTGCGGTCACCCATCCCAATTCCTCGAGAAGGCTGATATGTTCGGGTTTTCCCCGGCCTTCGCTGATCTCGGTCAGGATCTCATGCATCCGTTTCGTTCCCTCCCGGCAGGAGGTGCACTTCCCGCAGGATTCGCCCTTCAGAAAGTCCATAAAATATTTGGCCACATCCACCATACAGGTGGAATCATCCATGACGATCATCCCTCCTGAACCCATCATGGATCCCACCTCGGTGAGCCTGTCAAAATCCACCGGCAGATCGAGCAGGGACTCAGGGATACATCCCCCTGAGGGACCTCCGGTCTGAACGGCCTTAAACTTTTTTCCCTCAGGGATGCCCCCGCCGATATCGTAGACAATCTCCCGGAGGGTGATCCCCATGGGAACCTCAATCAGACCCGTATTGTTGACCTTCCCCACGATGGAGAAGACCTTTGTCCCTTTGCTCTTCTCCGTTCCGATTTTCGAGTACCAATCCGCCCCTCTTGAGATGATCACGGGGATATTATTCCAGGTCTCCACATTATTGAGGTTGCTGGGCTTATCCCAGAGGCCGCTTTCGGTGGTATGGATATGTTTTGCCCTCGGCTCCCCCACATTTCCTTCAATGGAAGCCATCAGGGCAGTGGACTCCCCGCAGACGAAAGCCCCGCCGCCCCGGAAAAGATTGATCCTGAAAGAAAAACCCGATCCCAAGATGTCCTCTCCTAAGAGGCCCATCTCCACAGCCTGACGGATCGCCGTTTGAAGTTTCTGAATGGCCAGGGGGTACTCATCCCTTACATAGATGAATCCCTCATGGGCTCCGATCGCATAAGCCCCGATGATCATCCCCTCGATCACGCTGTGGGGATCCCCCTCCAGTACGCTCCGGTCCATATAGGCCCCTGGATCTCCTTCATCGGCATTGCAGAGGACATATTTTCGATCTCCCTTCGACTTGCGGCAGGTCTCCCATTTATTCCCTGTCAAGAACCCGGCCCCTCCTCTCCCCCGGAGCCCTGAGGCCTTCACCTCTCCGATAATCTCCTCGGGCTTCATCTCCAGAAGGGCCCTGCAGAGGGTAAAGTATCCTCCCCTTGCAATATACTCCTCGATATGATCGGGATTGATGAAACCGCAATTTCTCAAAGCGACCTTCAACTGTTTATTGTAAAAAGGGATCTGGTGGTAATGGGGGGTTCCATCCAGCCCTTTGGGAATCTGCCGGACGGAATAGTCATAGAATCTATCCTCTCCGATCCAGTCCTCTTTTTCCATCTTAAAGAAGAGCCAGTCCGAAACCACCTGACTCTCTCCCCACCGGCGGACCAGTTCCACCGCCTTCTCGGGAGTGACCTCCTGATAAAAGACCCTGGGTTTCCCGGGTTCCAGAATATCCACGACCGGCTCCCTCTGACAGAAACCGATACAACCCGTTTTGGCCACATGCATCCTGAGTTTCGATCTTTCAACCTCTTTCTGAATGGCTTCGTAGACCCTGTCCGCTCCTGTAGAGAGACCGCAGGTGGCCATTCCGACAGAGATCTTGGTCTCTTTCGGGAAGAGCGTCTGAAGGCCTGCCTCCCTTATTTTTTCCAAATCACCCTTTTTCAGAATCTTCATCTTTTCCTCGACATCCCCCTCCTCTCTCCAGGGGAGCAGGAGGGTTTTTCTCAACAAGGAGATTTATTTGTACTCCTTTAAAAGAGAGCTTACCTTATCCTGCGCAAGACGACCGAAGACTTTCCCGTCGACCACTGCCACTGGACCAAGGCTACAGCAGCCCAGGCAGCGGACCAACTCAAGGGTAAACCGCTTATCCTTTGTCGTCTCGCCCACGGAGACCCCCAGTTCCCTCTCCAATTTTCCAAGAATCTTCTCACCGCCCCGAACATGGCATGCTGTCCCCAGGCAGACATCGATCTTATGCTTCCCCCTCGGCTTAAGGCTCAGGGCATTATAAAAGGTTGCGATCCGGAAGATACTGGATAGGGAGATCTGCATCTTCTGAGAAACATATTCCAGGGCCTCTTTGGGAAGATATTTCTCCTCTGATTGTATATCCTGCAGGATAGCCAGGATGGCTGAGCTTTTCTCCCCGTATTTTCGGATGATCCCGTCAATCTTCGAAGCTTCCATCTTACACCCCTCTCGATGCCTTCCATTTCAAATCTTCGTATTCCTGAAGAACACGCTTTTGAATCTCCTCGATCATCTCCTCGGTCAGATGCCGGAACCTTCCCTGAAGCTTAATATAATCTTTCAGCGGCCTTAGCTTCGGAAAATCAATGCTCAACCGGTATTTCCCATGATCCACCTCATAGAGAGGAAAGACCCCGGTCTCCACAGCCAGCCGGCCCAGCCTGATCGAAAGCTCCGGCGCAGACCTCCATCCCGTGGGGCAAACCGAAAGGATGTGAATATAGGCAGGGCCGGGAGTATCCGCTGCCTTCTTTACCTTCTGGATGAGGTCAATGGGATAACTCGGACAGGCGGTGGCCACATAGGGGATTTGATGAGCGGCTGCAATGGCCGCCATATTCTTCTTCCAGGTGATCTGCCCCATCTTCACCTTTCCGGCAGGGGAAGTGGTCGTGGAGGCACCAAAAGGGGTGGAGGAGGATCTCTGGATCCCCGTATTCATATAGGCCTCGTTATCCGTACAGACATAGAGGAAGTCATGCCCCCTCTCCAGGGCACCTGAAAGGGCCTGAAGCCCGATGTCCGCAGTGCCTCCGTCACCTCCCATGGCAAGGGTGACAATCTTTTGTCGACGGATCCTCCCCTTCCTCATGAGGACCTTAAGTGCGGACTCAATCCCGGAAGCGACCGCAGCCGTATTTTCAAAGGCCACATGAAGCCAGGGGACCCGCCATGAGGTAAAAGGCAGGGGGGAGGAGACGATCTCCATACATCCCGTGGCATTGGCAATGATCACATTCCTTCCCAGTGCCTTCGCCACAAGCCTCACAGCCAGTGCCTCCGCACACCCCTGACAGGATCGGTGCCCGGGGGCAAAATATTCCTTCTGGGTCAATGTTCTGACAGCAAAGACATTTAATTTTTCCGTCATTCTCTCACCCCGTAAATCTCAAAGCCTTCTTGATTTCCTTCTTCGATTTCGATCTCTGCCTTATCCACCATCTTGATAAAGTCAGAAGGCGTCACATCCCTTCCTGAAATTCCGGCAACAAAGTTATAGATGGAGGGTTTCTTTGTTTCTCCGTAAAGGGCTGCCTTGACCTCCGAGGCCACAGGCCCGCATGCCCCGGCAGAAATGGCCCGGTCGATCACGACCAGCCGTTTTGCACCCAGGGTGGCATTCTTAAAGGCCTCAAAAGGAAAAGGCCGCCAGAGACGGATCTTTACAAGCCCCGCGGATCTCCCCCCTTCTCTCATCTTATCCACAGCCACGGAGGCGGTCTCCCCGAAACTTCCCATGGTGACCAGTAAGGTATCGGCATCTTCAGCCTGATAGGTCTCGATGGGGTTGTAATACCTCCCTGTCATCTCTCCAAAGGCCTTCCAGGTCTCTATGATCTTGGGCAGCGAGGACCGGAGGGCCACCTCCTGGGCCTTCTTCGCCTCCGCAAAGATACTGGGCAGGGCAAAGGCTCCCATGGTGATCGGATGATCGGGGTGAAGCTGGTGAAGGGGTTGATAGGGAGGAAGAAACTGATCGATCTTTTCCTGCCCGATCAGCTCGACGGGTTCGATCACATGGCTCAGGATGAACCCGTCCATATTGATGATGACCGGAAAGAGAACCTCTCTGTCCTCGGCTAACCGGTAGGACACAAACACATGGTCATAAACCTCCTGGCCGTTTTCCACAAAGAACTGAATCCACCCGCAGTCCCGTATGGACATCGCATCACTGTGATCATTCCAGATGCTCAGGGGAGCGGAGATGGTCCGGTTGGCAAGTATCATCAGGACCGGCAGCCTCAGACCCGATGTGATATAGGTGATCTCGCTCATCAGGACCAATCCCTGTGAACTCGTGCAGGTGAATGTCCTTGCTCCGGTAGCCGCGGCCCCCACACAGACGCTCAGTGCGGAATGCTCCGACTCCACACAGAAGAATTCTGCGTCGAGCTCTCCGTTGGCCACCAGTTCGGACAGGTGCTCAACAATATGCGTCTGGGGGGTAATCGGATAGGCCGAGATCACATCGACATTGGCCTGCTTGACGGCCTCGGCGGCAGCAATGGAAACTTCCATCCCAACCCTTTTCCCCATCTATTTCTCCTCCTCTTCTAACACCATGGTGATGGCCCCGGTGGGGCATTCCTTTGCACAGATCCCGCAACCCTTGCAATAGAATAGATCCGCAACGAAATAGCCCTCTTCGTCCAGGTGATAGGCCATATCCGGACAGAAGATATAACACACTCCGCAATGGACACAGAGTTCCCTGTTCAGAACCGGTTTAAGGGTCTTCCAATCCCCTGTCCGGTACTGGCTGGCATTGCCGGGCTCTAAGATGACATTTCCGACCGAAAGCTCCTTCCATGTCCATTCTGACTCTGGCTTTGTCATAGCCCTTGACTCCTTCTCTTAAATAAATTGCATCCCCGAACCTCTTATCATGGGAATGGGGGATCTTAAACATTGATTAAAGGAGGATAGTCTCCCGATAGGCCCTTTCAAAAGCTGAAATATTCTTCTCGGCAATCCGGCCAAAACGCCCCTTCAGGGGAGGGATAAATGATTCCTTCTTCACCAATTCCGAGGCCTTTACCAGAGACCCAAGCATGGTTGTATTGGTAGTGGGAAGGCCAAGAACCTCCCTCGCAATTTTCACCGCATCCACCACTCCGACCCGGTTTTTTATCTTCAGATCTTCTTTCACCTTTTCAGGAGAGTCACTGCTGGTCGTAACGATAATCCCATCGGGTTTCAGCCCTCCGGCCACATTGACGATCTTCAAAAGAGAGGCATCAAGGACCACCACAATATCGGGTTCATAGATATTTGCTCTGATCTTAATGGGTTGGTCACTGATCCTGCAGAAAGCCAGGACAGGAGCTCCCCTGCGCTCCGGGCCGAAGCTTGGAAATGCCTGGGCATATTTTCCCTCCTCAATAGCTGCAAGGGCTAAAAGTTCAGCAGAAGTTACAGCTCCCTGACCACCTCTTCCATGAAATCGAATCTCAATCATTAGAATCTCCCGATTAATCTTTCAGCTTTCTAATCCTAAAATATTTTATTCTTCTTTCCAATGCTAAAAAATAATAAAAATCAAATAGTTAACAAAAAAATCCTCTAAAACCCTGCTTTTGAAAATATTCAAAAAATTAATGCGTTAACGTTAACCTTTTAAAATAAACTTGTCAAGAAAAAAAGCCACCTTTAAAATTCCCTTCTCCCTTCCAGGGCCTTGGATAAGGTAATCCCATCTGAATACTCGATCTCCCCGCCCATTGGAATGCCATAGGCTATTCTTGTTACCCTTATCCCTAAGGGTTTGATCAAATCGGATAGGTAAAGGGCTGTGGCTCCTCCTTCAACCGTTGGATTGGTGGCCAGGATCACCTCCATCACCCTGTCCCTTCGAAGCCTCTCCATGAGTTCCTTGATCTTCAGGTTCTCAGGGCCTATTCCTTCCAATGGAGTAATGGCTCCATGAAGCACATGGTATCTGCCATGATAAGCCCCTGTGTTTTCAATGGCGATGAGATCACTGGGCCCTTCCACGATGCAGAGGATCTCCCGGGATCTTCGATCATCTTTACAGATCCAGCAGGGATCCTCATCCGTCAAATTGAAACAGGTGGAGCAGAGATGGATCTTCTCCTTGACCTCCAGAATGGCCCCGGCCAGTGCCTGTGCCTCCGGCAGGCTGGATCGTAATATATGAAATGCCAGCCTCGAGGCTGTCTTTTTCCCAATGCCCGGAAGTCTGGTCAGGGCTTCAATCAGGTTGTCAATAGGCTTCGCATGGAGAGCCATACTATACTTTCCTAAAAATAGTGAAGCTCCCCGCCCACAGGGCGGGGCTTCCCGGAAAGGAAATCTCATTTATATTGTGCCCCTTGACCCCGCCTACAAGGCGGGGCTTGCGGGGCACTTGCCGGTCATGCCAAATGGCAGAGTTCAAAAGAGGCCGGGTATAGTTAATCCTCCTGTGATCTTCTTCATCTCTTCCGTCATCATCTCCTGGGACTTGCGGATGGCTTCATTGAGAGCGGCTGCGATTAAGTCCTGAAGCATTTCGATATCCTCTTTATTGATGACTTCCGGATCGATTCTGATGCGAAGGACTTCCTGCTTTCCATTCATCACCACCTGGACCATCCCTCCGCCCGAACTGGTCTCCACTGTTTTGCCGGCCATCTCCTCCTGGAGTTTTGCAATCTGGGTATGAATCTGCTGGGCCTGCTTGAGTATATTTCCAAAACCTTTTGTCATGGGATTCTCCTTCTCGGTCTATTTCTCAACGACCCTCCCGTTAAAGAGGCGAAGGGCCTCCTGGACCATCGAATTTTCCCCGTCCTTATTCCCCGTTCTCCCCTCTGACGGACTCTGTGAGTTCCTTCCCGCATTCAAGATCCCTTTTTCTTTTGTTTTCGTCACCTGTTCCATAGGGGAAATGACCACTTTTACCTTTTTATTGAAATACTCATGGCAGATGGACTCCAATTGGCTTCGGTTGCTTCTCTCCAGTATCCGGTCGTAGTGGAAAGAGTCCTTCTCAAAACCAATCTCGATCTTCTCATCATCCATATAGAGAAGAACTCCAAAAACCAGAAAAGACCCCAGGATAGGGCTTTTCCCCCGGGTGAAATCGACTAACCCTTTCCATGTCCCCTCGTAAACGGCTGCGGGTATTTCTGAGCCCTCACCATGTTGACGATCCTCTCCTTCCCTGACTCTCTCCCGGGAGGGTGCCTCCCCATCCCTCTGGCTCTCTTCGGGAGCCTTCATGTTTTCTAAGACCTTCTTTTCCTGGAGACTATCCGAATCCCTTTCCGGCTCCTCTCCTTTCTTTTTTCCCTTCTGCGAAGGTTTGGGGCTGATCGCTCTCTCTTCCGGAGCCCTCACCGCCTGCCCCTTCCCCGGGAAAGACGGCACCTTCCCCATCCCTTCTAACTTCTCTATGATCTCGTCAATGGGGAGAATGGCCCTGAGAGAGGCCATCCGGATTAAGGTGATTTCAAGCATGGTTCGGGGAAACGTGGATTGAGCCACTTCTTCCTCTCCTTTCAAAAGGAGACTGAAGAGGTGATTCAATTGCTCAAATTGAAATTTTTCTGCCTGTCTCTTTAATCCCTCCAATTCTTCTGCTTCGAACTCCAACAGCTCTTCCGGATGTTCACTCACCTTGAAGAGGATTAAGTTTCTGAGATACTGGAGGAGTTCCCGACAGAAGAATTGAATGTCATATCCATAATGATAGACCTCGCTCACGATCTCTATGCATCTCTCCGCATCCCGGTCGGCAATCGCCTCGATTGCATCGTATAGAATCTTCTGATCGATCAACCCGAGAACCTCGGTGACATCTTCATCCCTGATCTCCTTCCCTCCGTAAGAGATCACCTGGTCGAGAAGGCTCTGGGCATCCCTCATGCTTCCTTCTGACTCCCGGGCAATCAGCAGAAGGCTTCTCTGGCTGATCTGAATCTTCTCTTCCTCGATGATCCGATTCAGGCTTCCGATGATCTCTTTCAAAGGTATTCTCTTGAAGTCATATCGCTGGCACCGGGAGAGAATGGTGGACGGGATCTTGTGAGGTTCGGTGGTTGCAAAGACAAAAATGATGTGGGGAGGAGGTTCTTCGAGCGTCTTCAATAGAGCATTGAAGGCCTCCCGCGTCAGCATATGGACTTCATCGATGATGTAAATCTTATATTTGCTTTTCGCAGGGGTATAACGGACGTTCTCCCTTAACTCCCGTATCTCCTCGATCCCCCGGTTGGAGGCCCCATCGATCTCAATCACATCGATTGAGTTTCCATCCGTGATCTCCCTGCAATTCACACATTGATTGCAGGGATTGGTTTGAGACCCCTTTTCACAGTTGAGGGTCTTTGCCAGAATTCGAGCCGTGGAGGTCTTTCCCACTCCTCTGGCTCCTGTGAACAGAAAAGCGTGGGCGACTCTCTTTTGAGAAATGGCATTTCGAAGGGTTTGTGTGATGGGCCGCTGCCCAACGACCTCTTCAAATACTTGTGGCCTCCACTTCCTGGCCAAAACCAGATAGGACATATGACCTCAACTCGGATCTAAGATTGCGGATTCCGGATCTGGATTTTACTCTGAACCGATCGCTTCCTCAGTTTTTTCTCCCTGACCGAGGCTCCCTGGTTTCTAAAAATAACTTGTTGATAGCCAGGCACCCCTGCGGCACACAAAGCGAATTACTACCGTTGCTTCCTTCCGGACCTGGCGGGGTTTGTAATCTTTTGTTGCGCAGGACCCGGCTATCAACAAGATTTCACTACGTGAAATACAATAAACGGTCAACTTTTAACAGGTCATGGTTCTAAGTTAATGTTATAACTTCTTCTTAAAATTTTCCCGAAAATTTTCTGGCGGAGAGAGAGGGATTTGAACCCTCGATCCCGTTTTTAGCAGGATACTCGCTTAGCAGGCGAGCCCCTTCGGCCTCTCGGGCATCTCTCCGCAATTTTGCTTCTCAAAATACCTTTTACAATAATCCCGTTACTGATTACTCTTAAACAAACAAGATACCAATGCGATCTTGATGTTTAAGGTCAAAAATCCATACAATAAATTTCTCTGGCGGAGGGAGTAGGATTCGAACCCACGGGACTTTCATCCAGCGGTTTTCAAGACCGCCGCCTTAAACCACTCGGCCATCCCTCCGAGATTTTAAAACTCTCTTTAATCCATCTTCGCCCAACGCCGGACTTTAAAAAATTCTCTTTTTTTCGTGCTTCCCTATAATCTGTAGCCTGCTCCTCATAGATAAGTCTCCAGGGACGCCCTCCCTTTGTAAACTTACTCTTCCCTGTATTATGTGATTTTAAACGATTATCAGCACTATCCTCCCTGCTCGAACCAACATAAAATTTATTTGTGCCTTCACTATACAAAATATAAACACAAGGCATATTAAACCATTTTCACTAAAAACGGTTTTTCCGCCAAAGGCGGACCCGCCTCAGGCGGGCAAGACCGCCGCCTTAAACCACTCGGCCATCCCTCCGAGATTTTAAAACTCTCTTTAATCCATCTTCGCCCAACGCCGGACTTTAAAAAATTCTCTTTTTTTCGTGCTTCC
>Ga0172371_10014779_pt1 | contig 10024 bp, 8 predicted proteins | sample Lak12m_FD_114543 | JGI IMG/M metagenome (GOLD analysis project Ga0172371, IMG submission 114543) | Freshwater microbial communities from Kabuno Bay, South-Kivu, Congo - kab_022012_12m | ecosystem: Environmental > Aquatic > Freshwater > Lake | place: Democratic Republic of the Congo: South-Kivu... | reverse complement strand
TGAAATTAGCTGCCAATCCTAAACTTGTTGCCAATTTGTATTCTTTCTTGTTTTCTAAAAAAAACTCCCATGTATTCCCATTGCTGAATAAAGGGAATGTTAATGCCGCTACTATTAAACATGATGCGAATACCACATCCCCGTCAATATAATATTTTATGCTTAATATGAGTAATAAAAGACTACCTATACTCCCGTATTTTATTTTCTCTTTAACTGTAACGTCTAAAGCACCTTCTTTACCCCTGGCAACGTCTGAACATAAGCCCTTATTGAATCCAGGCAAAGATAAGAATCCTATTGTTGTCGTGAAAGCAATTACTAATTGATAATCTCCGTAAACTTCTTTCGATATAAATCTTGAATATATCATCCCCATCATAATTCCTATAATTGTAACGATGAAGTATTTCATCATTAAAAAAAATGAATTCTTAACGAAATATTTTAAATCCAGCCCGATTCTTCCGCTTATTGTTTCTAGGAATTTGTCCATCTTAACTTATTGTCATAAGTTCTTGCTCCAGATTAAATTTCTCATCCCAGCTTAAATTTGCTTTTATATTATCTATATCCGCACATGACCGCTGTATATCTCCTTCTCTTTTGCGACCATAATTTATATTAGATTTAGATTTATATATTTTAATTATCCTGTCTGCTAGCTCCTTAATTGTAATATCATGCCCGCTTCCTACATTTAATATTTTACAGCCTTGAAATTCTTTATCTACCGCTAATAAGTTCGCTTCTTTTATCTTGCTCACTGACACAAAGTCTCTTGTTTGCATACCATCTCCGCAAATACAAATATTCTCGTTTTTCTTTGCCATATTCGTGAATTTAGCTATAACTCCAGAATATTCCGAATTTGGATCTTGTCTTGCTCCAAATACATTAAAATACCTGAAAATAATTATATTTATATTAAATAAATATGAGAAAACCTGGCAATAATATTCCCCTATTGCTTTGCTAAATCCATATGGTGACAACGGCTTCAATTGTACGTCTTCTTTTGTTGGCACATTGTCCGTATCGCCATAAACGGCACTGGAACTTGCATATATGATTTTTTTTGTTTTATTGCTTTTAGCCGCTTGAAGTATATTTAATGTGCCTAATGCATCTATATCTGATGTTTCTTTTGGATTTCCGATCGATTTCTGAACAGAAATTTGAGCTGCATGATGAATTATACAATCTGTCCCATCACAAGCCTTCGTCACTGCTTTCAAATCTCTTATGTCCCCTTGTATTAATTTAACTTTGTCTTTAATCAAAGATAGATTCTCGATTTTACCAGTTGATAAATTGTCAAATATATGCACGTTGTGCCCTTTTGCCAATAAACCTTCCGCTATGTGCGACCCTATGAATCCCGCCCCGCCTGTGATTAAAACAGTTTGATAGTCCGATAGTCTCATAGTTTAAAGTTGATTAGCCTAGTCCCCTAACCTCCTGAATACAAAGAAATAATTAAGTGTGTACTTCTCGCCCGTGTGTCTGTTTTTTGTCAGTTTGTTGAGAATTTTATCCAAAAAAATCAGCTTCAAAATCGCAAGTGGTCGTAAAAATTTCGGCATCATCGCTGCGAGGTTGTAAAGCCCTGCAGTAAACGGCCCGTAACCGAGTTTTTCCATTGCCACCTTTTCAAATCCTTCTTGCGTAAACATCTTTTCAAGCCCGGAGTGCGTATATCTGAAATAATCATCGGGATCCGCATGATAAGGTACTAAAAACGGTACCGATCCGATAAAAACTCCTCCTGTTTTCAATACTCTTTTTGATTCCATGACCACGTTTTTGAAATTATATATGTGTTCAAGCGTATTGAAACAAAGAACCGCGTCGTACGTATCGTTCTCGATATCGAATTTTCGCTCAAGGTCGATTTTTTTCACGGAGCGCGATTCCGAATGCAAATCTGTATATGTTATTTTTGCATCGCTGGATTTATTTATGAATCTGTTGTAGCTCATCGAACCCGATTTACTTCCCAAATCCAGAATTTCTCCCCGTAGTGGATTCCTGTCCGTATATTTTTTAACAGCCCGATTCATGAGGATTCTCGGGAGTGTTTTGCCGTTAAGCGTTTCTGTAATTAACATTGTTTTAAGTACCAGTTAATGAATTTTGCAAGGCCCTGCTTGATGTCGGTTTTCGGGTTGTAGGCGAGGAGTTTTTTCGCTTTTTCTATATCGGCATATGTTATCTTAACATCACCTTCCGCTTCTGGGAGTTCGTTTATTTTCGCTTTTTTGCCGAGATTTTTTTCTATGGTCGCGATGAAATCATTTAGCTCGATAGGCTTGTTGTTTCCAAGGTTTATTATTTCATATCCGAGTGGTGTTTTTAATGCCGACATGATGCCCGCAACTATGTCCTCAACGAACGTATAATCCCGCTTAGTATCTCCTTTGCCGAACCTGTTAATCGGTTCTCCTTCGATGATCGATTTCGTAAACATGTAAGGCGCCATGTCGGGCCTTCCGGACGGACCGTAAACCGTAAAAAATCTGAGGCAAGTTATATTCATGCCAAATTGTTCATGGAAATATCTGCAAATATTTTCACCTCCGAGTTTTGTCGCCGCGTATGGAGATATCGGACTTAAAGGCCATGCCGACTCCTTAAAAGGTGTTGTTTCGAGCCCACCATAAACCGATGAACTTGATGCAAATACGAAATTTTTCACGCCGGCTGCCTGCGCCATGTTTAACACATTTAACGTACCTGTAATGTTCACGTCGTGATAAAGAATCGGATCTTTTATAGATGGTCTGACGCCCGCCCTTGCCGCCAAATGTATTATTTTCTCGGGGTTATGTTTTTTAAATATTTCAGAAAGTGTTTTTTCATCTCTTATGTCAGCTTTTTCAAGTTTAAATCGAGCGTTATCGCCAAATTCGGCGACGTTTTTTCTTTTTATTTCCGGATTGTAAAAATCGTTAAAATCATCCACTCCGACCACCTCGTCCCCTCCTGCCAAAAGAGCTCGCACCGTATGCGAACCTATAAACCCGGCGGAGCCCGTTACGAGTATTTTCATCTTCCTATTGATTTATATTTGAATCCGATTTGCTTAACCTCGTCGGGGTTGTAAATATTTCGACCGTCACAAATCAAATCGCCTTTCATCAACTCTTTTACTTTGCGCAAATCTGCCGCTCTGAACTCGTCCCATTCAGTCAGAATTAGCAGAGCATCCGCTCCTTTCACAGCTTTGTAAGCCGTATCGCAAAAATTAATCGCGCTTTTGCCAAAAAGCTTCTTCGCATTTTCAATGGCAACCGGATCAAATGCGTTTATCGTGCCCCCCATTTCCAAAATACCATTTATGATATCTATCGACGGCGCTTCGCGCATGTCATCTGTTTTTGGCTTGAACGCCAATCCCCAAACAGCAATAACTTTCTTTTTCAAATCAGGAATCGTTTTTGCAAGTTGTTTGAGAATTTTTACTTTTTGTAATTTATTAACATCTTCAACGGCATTCAATATTTTGAATTCGTAACCTTTATCTTCGCCTGTTTTAATAAAAGCTTGCACATCTTTCGGGAAACAGCTCCCGCCATACCCTATTCCGGCGTGCAGAAATCTCGGACCGATCCTGTCGTCCAATCCCATCCCTTTGGCAACTTCTTTTACGTCGGCTCCGACCAGTTCGCAGAAATTCGCAACTTCGTTTATAAATGAAATTTTTGTCGCAAGAAACGAATTGGATGCGTATTTGATTATCTCCGCGCTATGTATATCCGTGAACATCAATGGCCTTCCGGCGCGTACCAATGGGGAATATAACTTTTCCATCACTTCTTTGGATTTTCGGGCATTTTTGCGAATCCCGACAACGATTCTATCCGGGTTCATGAAATCTTTTACCGCAGTGCCTTCCCGTAGAAACTCTGGATTGTCCACAACGTCAAATTCGTATTTATCATTCGATGCCTTGGATATTATGTCGTGCACCATTTCGCTCGTACCAACCGGAACCGTCGATTTGTTTACAAAAACCTTGTATCCGTTTATGTTTTTGCCGAACGTTTCCGCAACTTTTTTGACTGCGGTTAAATCCGCCTTGTGATCCTTGTCGGGAGGCGTGCCCACCGCGCTAAATACAACTTCGCTTTCCTGTATGGCTTTCTTGGCATCCGTAGTAAATTTGAGACGGCCTTCTTTGAAATTTCTTATCGTTAATTCCGTTAAGCCGGGCTCATATATTGGGATTTCTCCTTTTTTAAGCTTGGCTATTTTTGATTCATCTATATCGACACAAACGACATCGTTCCCCAATTCCGCCAAACACGTTCCCGTCACGAGCCCAACATACCCTGTTCCGATTACAGTGATTTTCATATTGAAAAATGAAATTTAAAGCTGTTAAATTTTACCAGCCTTACTCTTGCAAGTACACATAAAATTCAACGTTCCCGTGCTTGTCGTATATCAATTCTTCATCTGCGTTCGCAAGATCGTATGGCGTTTTTGAAATTAAAATCTCTTCGGGATTAAGTTCTGCCGGCGGTATTGCGAAATAATCATAATCGTATTTTTCTTCGTAATTCGGATCACCGTAGTATTCTCTTACGATATCGTCTATATGCAGGTACCATTTCAGACTTAAATAATTCAGTTTTTCGTCCAAAAGAAGTTTTGTATTATCGTCTGTTTTATATTCAATAAAAGTTTGTAATTCATCCCATCCTGCATCGTTCAAAAACGACACCGCGCCATAAGAAAACATGTTCTCGAATTGATTATGCCATGTAATTTCAAGCTCAGAGCCCTCCCCCGATCTCCCATATTCTTCGATTATCGCCGGTTCTTTCAGAAGTATATTTGTATTGATATTAAAAATGAGCGTAAAAGTCGCCACCGTTATTATTGCTCCCGTTTTTATTTTTTGATTTTTGATAAAATTCATCCCGACCAAAACCGCAAACAGCACGGACAAAAAGGACGTGTAATATGTTCTGAAACCGTTCAAATCGTAAAATAATATTTTCAAACATATAAGCGCGATCAAAATTCTACATTCGCGATTTTTCAAGCTCGAAAAAAACACCCAAGCAAACATTATTGCAACCGCGTACCCCCATTCGTCTATCAGAGCGAACGGAAGTTCTATTAGTGTCAGTATCGGACTCCTCAGATCTCCGGAATACAACGTATCTTCTCCCACACCGAGATTCATTACGGATTTCGCGTTTATCCCGAACAAATTGGCTATTTTTGAAAAAGGTACGTCCATGTAGCCCGTCGTAACATAAGCCCCTATATTATAGATAATTACCGGCGAAAAAATGGCAACCGTCACCAACAAAGCCGGCAAGATCTTCTTCCAATCCTTGTAGAAAATCAGAAGTAGCGGTATCAATACTATCCCTGTAAATTTCGTCATTAATAATATCCCCAGCGTTACCCCTATCATAATCGCGTTTAAATTGCTTTTTTCTTTTTTGAATAAAAGAATCGCAAGCAAACAGGTTAGCAAAAAGAAATCTTGCGAGTTCAAATCCTGGAATATGGCCAACCTTGATGCGAAATTCGAATAACTGCTTATCGCGATAATAAACGGCGGCAAAAGTATCGCCCATGTATTCTCCGGTTTTACAAGCGTCTTAGCCAAAACATATGTACCGAATATAACCAGCATCCCCATAATCACTTGCGGAGCTCTAAATATCCAATCCGTCATTTCGTAAAATCCTCTCGGTTCAAACAAATTATAAAAAGCGTGCCCTATATAAAATCCCAATGGGGAATGTGCAACTTGCGATATGAAATATGCGTTCCTACCCGCGACCATACCATCAACGAGATCATAAATTCCCGCTCCCATATCTATTTCGTCGCCATTGAGATTCGCAGCCCCAAGATTTATCGTCCGTAAAATCAGACCAAGTATAAATATGCCCGCCAATACAATCAGGTGATTTTTTTCTTCTTTTATCTGAATATTTTGCGCTTTTATTTCGAGGATTTTCTGGACCAAAAGACCGAGAAGCGAAATGCTCAGAAGTATTGAAATAAATCCCGTCAGATGCTCTCTGTATATATCATTTTTACCTTCGATAATGATGTTTACAAGCCCCGCCGGATATATTAAAAACAACGAAATCGCTATCGTAAAAAGCGTCCTGATCGACGTCCTAATCTTCCCGTCCTTATCCAACAAATTCATGTACGGCCAGCCCGAAGTCAGAATAAAAATTATTCCGCTTACCGTCCTCGCGACATTCAACAAGTAGTTATCAAAATATTTTGAAAAAATTGCGCAAAGTAGCGCTGAAAACCCCGCAACAATAACGATCCTACTAACTGTTTTACCTCTTATGGTAATCATTTATTTTTGAAGCTACGAATTCCACTTCTTCATCCGTCAGCCCGGCACTCGAAGGCAAGGATATCCCGTGCTCGTAAGCATCTGTCGAGTTTTCAAAATCACCTTTGCCCATGTCCTTATAACAAGGTTGCAAGTGTAATGGATAGAAAAACCTCCTCATGCCGATGTTGTTTTCTTTCATGTATGTCGCAAGCTTGTCAGGGTTGTCGACTTTGATGCTTGTGAACCAAGGTACGCAATCGACATTTTGCGGGTAGTCGTAGATATAAACGTTCTTAAGAAGTTTTTTATACATATTCATGATCTCTTTTTTCCTCTGTATAATCTTGTCGAGTTTGCGCATTTGAGCGATCCCGATAGCCGCATTAAGATCTGTAGTGCTGAAGTTATATCCGATTTTTTCATGAGTGAAAATCCCTTTCACCTTCCTGCCATGATTTTTAAAAGCATAACATTCTTCTGAGAATTCCTTTGATGCTGTCAAAATCATCCCGCCTTCACCCATCGTGATTGTTTTATTCCCATAAAAAGAGAGTATCCTCATGTCTCCAAAAGTCCCAACATGCCGACCGTTAAGCTTGACTCCGATGCCTTGAGCCGCGTCTTCGACCACATACAAATTGTGTTTTTTCGCCAGCTCTAAAATTTCATCCATTTGCACCGCCCCGCCGTATAAATGAACCGGAATAATCGCCTTTGTTTTTTTTGTGATTTTTTTCTCGGCGTGTTCTTTTGTCATTTGCAGCGTCTTGGGATCTATATCGCAAAAAATCGGCGTTGCCCCCGTTAATATCACTGCGTTTGCAGTCGCGATGAATGTCATGTCTGGCACAATAACCTCATCGCCCGCCGAAATCCCGAGCGTTTTAAGTGCCGCGAATATCGCCATAGTGCCATTCATGTAAGACACAACGTACTTCGCGCCTGTATATTTTGCGATCATGTCTTCGAGCTCTTTTGTCTTCGAACTTTCGGTAACGAATGTAGATCTCATTACTTCCGTGAGCTCCCTCACCTCATCTTCATCGAACCAAGGTTCTATTTGGGGTATAAAGTTGCGTGAGTGGGACGGCTGGTCCCCCTCACGAGCTCCCCCCCGATCTGTTGCTCGCAAAACAGCTTTCGCCAGGGGACGCGAGGTGGCAATTTGGGGCCCAGCGAGACCCAAATTGCCACCTCGCGCCGTAAGCTCTGAGCTGTTTTGTTCGCCTTTTTTATGCGTTGAGAAGTTTTTTACCATGCATAAGTGTTTTTATTGCCGCCCAAGTATAAATAAAAATATATTTCGAGAAATGCGTTTTGCTTTCGCCGCTTCGCCTTTTGCCGTAAACGACAGGGAATTCTATCAGTGATGCTTTTATCAGTTTAAATCCGTAAATGAGCCTTATGCAAAATTCGCCGTAGCCCGTGAATATTTTTTCGATGTTAAGATTTTTTAAAAGTTCTTTTTTGAAAATTATGTATCCGCCGGTGTTGTCTGTCGTACTCATCCCCAAAAGAACTCCGACAAATTTGTTGAATAATTTACTTCCCATCCAGCGATTTTCCGCATTTTCCATGCCGCCTCCCCAAATGTATCTCGATCCGTTAACCACGTCGAAATATTTTCCCAATTCAAGTATCATCGATATGTGTTTCGGGTCGTGATTGAAATCCATATCAAGCAATAAAATTCTTTCACCTTTAGCCGACTTGATGCCATATAAAATCGCGGTAGCGAGGCCTCTTTTTTTCCTTAAAAAAATCCTCACATTGCTATCGCTTCCAAAATTGGTCGAGAGAGTTTCACCGGTTTTATCGGTGCTGTCGTCCACCACTAGAATTTCATAATTTGTCCCCGCCGGAATGTTTTTTTTAATCTCTTTTATGAAATCGGTGATATGCCCTTCTTCATTAAAAGTTGGCAAGATTATCGATAAGTCCATTTTTACTTTTTTAAAATTGCTCCCATATTATCCCATTTTTCCTTGTAAAAGAAATATGTTTGTGCGAGACTTTCTTTCGCAATCATCAAGAGTGGTGGAGGGATTCGGCCCTATGAAACCACAGCAACCGTCCCCCGCTTAGCGAGGGAGAAAGGTGCTAAATCCGACCTCCTAAGGGAGAAAGATGTTGATAAATCTTATCTCTCTGAGGGATAAGTTTTTTTTAAATTAACTTAAAAAATATGGCAACGAATCTATTTACTTCCGAGTCTGTGACGGAAGGACACCCTGACAAGGTCGCAGATCAAATATCCGACGCCGTCTTGGATGCCCTTATCGCACAAGATCCAAAAAGTCGCGTAGCTTGCGAAGTTTTGGTAACAACCGGCCTCGTGCTTCTCGCCGGTGAAATTACGACAAACGGCTACGCAGACATCCCCGGTATAGCTCGCCAAATGATCAAAGAAATCGGATACGATGATGCTTCTTACGGTTTCGATTATAAAGCTTGCAGTGTCATAACTGCCATCGATGAACAAAGCCCCGATATCGCGCTAGGCGTAGATACCGGAGGAGCGGGCGATCAAGGAATGATGTTCGGTTTCGCGGTAAACGAAACTCCGGAACTTATGCCTATGCCAATCATGATGGCTCATAAATTGGTTCTTAAACTTGCCGAAGTCAGAAAGGCAAAAGGTATTTCTTATCTAAGACCCGACGGCAAAAGCCAAGTAACTGTCGAATACGAAAATGGCAAACCAAAAAGAATTCATACGGTTGTTATTTCAACTCAACATGGACCCGATGCAACTCATGATCGCATTAAGACCGATGTGATCGAACAAATAATCAAGCCCGTTTGCGGAAATCTTATTGACGACAAGACCGTTTTTCATATCAATCCAACAGGTATGTTTATAATCGGTGGGCCTCCGGGCGACAGCGGTCTTACCGGCAGAAAAATAATTGTTGATACTTACGGAGGTATGGGCAGACATGGCGGAGGATGTTTTTCTGGCAAAGATCCGACAAAAGTCGATCGCAGTGCCGCCTACGCGTGCAGACACGTCGCCAAAAACATCGTTGGAGCCGGCCTTGCAGACAAATGCGAAGTGCAGGTTTCTTATGCAATCGGCGTTCGTGAACCTTTGAGCATATTTGTTGAAACTTTTGGCACCGGCAGGCTCCCGGATGAAAAAATCGTCCAATTAATCCGTGAAAAATTCGATTTAACTCCGGGTGGAATTATTGAAAAATATCAACTAAGAAGACCTATTTTCAAAAAAACAGCATCTTACGGACATTTTGGAAGAGATTTGCCTGAATTCACTTGGGAGAAGTTGGATATGGTTGACGAATTAAAGTCATTAGCCACTAGTGACTAGTGGCTAATGACTGTGGTATAAATTTGCGAGCTTTAACAAATTTTTATGGATTACGAAGTGAAAGACATAGACCTTGCCAAGCAAGGCGAGATGAACATCGAGATCGCTCGTAGGAATATGGGCGCGCTCATGAAGGTGAAAGAAAGATTTTCAAAAGAAAAACCTCTCAAAGGATTGCGAATAGGCATGGCTCTTCATATCACAAAAGAGACCGCCAATCTCGTAGAAACTCTGATTGCTGGAGGCGCCGATGTTGCTATAACCGGATGCAATCCTCTTTCGACTCAAGATGATGTCGCGGCGGCTTTGGCGAAAAACGGCGTGAAAGTTTACGGATATAAAGGAGAGTCAAAAGAAGATTATTA
>Ga0172371_10014778_pt1 | contig 10025 bp, 12 predicted proteins | sample Lak12m_FD_114543 | JGI IMG/M metagenome (GOLD analysis project Ga0172371, IMG submission 114543) | Freshwater microbial communities from Kabuno Bay, South-Kivu, Congo - kab_022012_12m | ecosystem: Environmental > Aquatic > Freshwater > Lake | place: Democratic Republic of the Congo: South-Kivu... | reverse complement strand
GGTTGGGGATAGCAGTAGTTATCATAGGCTATATTACGGCTTCTACTATTTTAGGCTTAAGGACATTGCTATAAAGTATGGTCGATCTTGAGATCCCATCCGGTAAAAGAACGTTAAAGTATCGTTTATTCGAGATGTTACCGGCGGTCATAAGCTACGGAGCGTTAATACTGCTAGTGGTCCTGTCGTTACTTAATCCCACCTGGGCTGCGGTTTATTTGTTGCTAGTTATAACGACACTATTAGTCAAGGCGGTAGGCATAGCCTTCAGGACTATTCAGGGGCGCAGACATCTAGAAGCTGCCCAAAAAGTGGACTGGCACAGTCGGTTAGCCGACCTTGAAGACCCGCAAGCTTCATATGAAGTGATGAAACATAGTAAATCAAGGATGTTCAAAATCAAGGAACATGTCGAAAATCTCCGGATGCTGTCTATGGATCCGGGCTCCTACCCAAAACCTTCCCAGTTATATAATGCAGTAATCATTGCAACCTATAATGAATCGCATGAAATTTTAGCGCCGACGATTCAAAATATAATTGATAGCACATACGATACAAAAAGGATAATTCTAGTTTTAGGATACGAGCATAGGGGTGGCGAGAAAACCAAAGCTAATGCTTATAGGCTTCAAAAAGAATTTAAGGATAAGTTTTTTGATTTCTTATTGGTTGAACATCCGGACAGTCTACCCGGTGAAGTTATTGGCAAGGGACCAAACATAACTTACGCAGGCTTTTATCTGAAAAAATGGCTCAAAAAGGAAAAAATTGAATCTAAAAACGTCATGGTTACAACCCTTGATTCGGACAATAGACCTTATCCTTCTTATTTCGATTATGTGATGTATGAATATATAGTTCATGAGGATCGCAAGCATCTGTCATACCAACCGACATGTCTGTATTTTAATAACATATGGGATGCTCCTGCGCCAATGCGAGTTATTGCTACCGGTAACTCATTTTGGACGATAATCAGTTCGATGCGGCCGCATACTTTACGTAATTTTGCTTCTCATTCACAGTCTATGGACGCATTAGAAGAAATGAATTTTTGGAGCACGCGCTCGATAGTGGAAGACGGGCATCAGTACTGGCGCAGCTATTTCCATTTTGATGGCGATTATGCCGTTTTACCAATTTATGTTCCCATCTATCAAGACGCCGTTCTAAGCAAAACGTTGCTCAGAACCCTTAAGGGCCAATTCTTGCAACTTCAAAGATGGGCATATGGCGCCTCAGACGTTGCATACGTGGCTGTTAGGGTATTTTCGCGTAATCGTAAGGTTCCACTTCTGGGTGGCATCGCAAGGCTTCTGAGGCTGCTTGATGGCCATGTTACATTAGCTTGTGTATCAATCTTGGTTGCTTTTGGTGGCTGGGTGCCGTTGTTAATCAACAGTCAAGCTGACAGAAGCATTGCAGCCCATCAGTTACCAGACATCGTCAGCACCATACAGCAAGTTGCTCTGATTGGTTTATTTATCACGATTTTTATTACTTTCAAGATGTTGCCGCCGCGCCCCGAACGTTATAAGCGCACCAGATCATTCTGGATGTTGGCGCAATGGGTATTGATGCCATTCACAGCCGTCTTATACAATTCAATGGCAGCCTATAATTCTCAGACACACCTATTAATAGGTAAGTATCTTGAGGTGTTTAACGTAACTGATAAAGAAACGCACGAAACTGTGGCGAAGACTAAAAAGAGTCATAAGCTCCCCTTGAAGTTACGCGAAAGATAAGTAACAAGAAATAAACGCGGGGAGACCACTTGTTAGAAGGGCGGTCTCCGTATTTTCAGACATATCAATTTTATAAGGAATGTTATTCTAATGTTCGAATGCGCACATCTCGTTTGACTTGCTGTAGGGTTTTATCGTACTCAAAACCCAGGACAAAGCGTTCCAATTTGGATGCTGTCTCGGTGGTTTGTATCTGTTGTTTCTTGTCCATAACTACATATTAGCATAAACACTAAAAATTGTCAATAGAACATGGTTACGTGTATTATGCGATGTATGATATAAATATATAAACATACGACCCGATTATAGCGTGGAAAACTCCTGAAGAAAGTGGGAAAACATATAAAAAACCCACCACATTGTTGTGGTGAGCTTGTATGAATTGGTGGGTCCTGGAGGATTTGAACCTCCCACCTCCACAACGTCAATGTGGCGCTCTAGCCAAATGAGCTAAGGACCCCCGTGTTCCAGTTACTTTAGAATACCAAAATAGGGGTGATGACGCAAGAATATGGTATTATTATTAGTGAACGCTGAAGCGGTCTAACCATCCGCCTAGTTCCGTGGGAGGTGGCGATGTACGTAACGTTGCCTCATGAGCGTTCGCCATATGGCGAAAAGTCCGGTGGAACCGTCCGCACTCAATAGCGGACCCGAGACATGCGATATATCCATTTAATGTATTTAAGTGCAAAAATCGCATGTTTTTACTATTTAAACAGGGACTGATAACATGAATGAAGACCAACTACATATAATGCGACACAGTATGGCTCATATTACGGCTGCTGCTGTTAAAAACCTATGGCCTCAGGCAAAATTCGGGGTAGGACCGGTGGTGGATGATGGATTTTATTATGACATAGACCTTGGTGAAACTAAAATTTCCGATGCTAATTTTCCAGAAATTGAAAAAGAAATACGCCGAATTATTGAGCATGGTGATGATTTCGAAAAATCCGAAGTTACAATAAACCAAGCTATTACTTGGGCAAAAGAAAACAAGCAACCCTATAAAGAAGAACTTTTAAACGACTTAAAGCGTTCTGGCACAACCAGTGCAAGAGATTTAGATATGAACGAAATTGGTGTTGCTACTGATAAAGATTCAGCAGTTGAAAGCGTAACGTTTTATAAGCTTGGTAATTTTGTGGATTTGTGTCGTGGGCCACATATAGCGAATACCAAGGAGGTTTCGAGTACGTTTAAACTAATGCGTGTCGCAGGTGCTTATTGGCGAGGCAAAGAAACGAATCCACAAATGCAACGCTTGTATGGCGTCTTGTTTGCAAATCAAGCAGACCTTGATGAATACATTGCAAGACTGGAACAAGCCAAACTACGTGATCATCGCAGGATAAACCATGATTTAGATTTGTATCATATTGATGAAGAGGTTGGCGGGGGTCTGGTGTTGTGGCATCCAAAAGGGGCTTTGTTGTGGTTTTTGATTGAAAGTTATTGGTATCGTGCCCATCTTGACAGCGGTTATGACTTGGTTAGGAGCCCACACATTGGCAGCAGATTGTTATGGGAAAAATCAGGACATTGGGGGTTTTATAGTGGCAGTATGTACCCGCCATTAGAAGTTGGTCAAAGCCTAGAAGATTCAGAGGCGTCAAAAGCCGTTGAAAAATCAGAGCAATATTTGCTTAAACCTATGAATTGTCCTTTCCATGTACAGATTTACAATCATAGTCAGCATTCTTACCGTGATTTGCCTATGAGGTGGGCCGAGATGGGGGACGTTTACCGTTTTGAAAAAACCGGTGAACTTTCTGGGCTAACAAGAGTAAGGGGCTTCACCCAAGACGACGCTCATATTATTTGTCGAAAAGATCAGGTTAAGGATGAGCTAAAAAGGGTTATAGATTTTATCCTAGATATATATGATGCATTTGGTTTTGATAAAAAGTCAGTTAAAGTGTATCTATCTTTAAGGGATCCAGATAACAAAGATAAATATGCCGGAGATGATGTTGGCTGGGAGTTTACCGAGAAAGTGTTACGGGAAGTAACTATCGAAAAAGGTCTTGATTATAAAGAAGAGCTAGGCGAGGCGGCTTTTTATGGGCCTAAATTAGATTTTAAAGTTAACGATGTTATAGGGCGCGAATGGCAATGTTCGACACTGCAATTCGATTTTAACTTACCAGAGCGCTTTAATATGTCGTTCGTGAACGAATCAAGCAAAGACGAAAGGCCCTATATGCTTCATCGGGCGCTCTTTGGCTCTATGGAAAGATTTATCGGGCTACTTGTCGAAAACTATAACGGGGCTTTCCCTGTTTGGTTGGCTCCGGAACAAGTTCGAATATTAACAATCAACGATAAAGTTGAAGATTACGTAAAAGAGATAGAAGAAAAACTGAAATCCGTAGTATTGATGGAACCAATAAAATACAACGAAATTCGTTATACCATTGATTCTCGTAATGAATCGCTTGGCAAAAAAATTCGAGAAGCTTCAACCTGGAAAATCCCCGTACAATTAATTATTGGCCCGAAGGACAAAGAAGCACGCGAGGTTAGTGTCAGAACCCAAGGAAATGAAGAAAAGATTAAAATAGATCAACTTGCGGATTACTTAAAACGATTGTAGATATGGTTAATGGCAACTTTCGACAAAAAATACATGAACTGATTAACCAAATTCCTAGGGGTAAAGTTACTACTTATGGTGATCTTGCGGCGCTTGCCGGACACGCCAACGCGTCCAGAATTGTAGGTGGTATTGCTCACTATGGAGATGAAAATCTACCGTGGCATAGATTAGTTAACCGTTTCGGGGGGTTAGCGTCTGGTTTTCCGGGTGGCAGGGAGGTTCAAGAGCAACTTTTGCTTGGTGATGGCGTATCATGTACTAATTTCATAGTTGATGATTTCGAGGAAAAACGATGGCGTCCAAAGCCTTAAGTTTACCGCTCGTAGTAATTGTTGGCCCAACTGCCAGTGGTAAAACATCACTCGCGATTGAAATCGCAAAACGATTTAATGGCGAGATTATATGTGCTGATTCAAGATCAATATATAAAGGTGCTGATATTGCTACAGCCAAACCTAGCGTCGAGGAAAGAAAAATAGTACCTCATCACGGACTTGATTTGGTTGAACCTAACGAGTATTTTTCAGCAGCTGATTTTAAAAAGTATGCCAATAAAAAAATCGATGAGGTTAAATCGCGTAACCATATACCGCTTTTAGTAGGTGGTACGGGTTTATACATCGATTCGGTAATTTTTGACTATAAATTCGGTCCAAAAGCGAATATTAAGTTGAGGCAAAAATTACAACGTATGAATTTAGGTGAATTATATTCATATTGCCAAAAAAATAATATTAAGCTTCCAGATAATATCAAAAACAAGCGCTATATTACCAGATCCATAGAGGTTAACGGGCAAGAATCCCAAAGAAGAAATAAACCGATAAACAATTGTATTATTGTAGGAATTTCAACAGATAGAAGCGTTTTAAGGGATCGAATTGAAAAAAGAGCGGTTATAATGTTTAACGATAAGATTATTGAAGAGACTAAAACACTGAGCGAAAAGTATGGGTGGGATAACGAGGCCATGAAATCAAACATATATCCGTTAATCCATTTGTTCTTGATGAATAAAATTTCAATCGATGAAGCAAAAAACAAGTCCATTACGTTAGACTGGAGGTTAGCAAAGCGCCAAATAACATGGTTAAAACGTAATAGATTTATTCATTGGCTTTCACTAAATGATGCTATGGATTTTTTGACGGCCGAGCTCGCAAAGAGTATGGAATCATGATATTATTAGGGTACTAAAGTTATTCGGAGTGAGTATATGATTGATGCATTATTTGGTTCTAAAACAAGGGTAAAATTATTGCACCTGTTTCTGAATAATCCTGGAAAATCTTTTTTTGTACGCGAGATAACTAGAAAGATCGACGAGCAAATTAATTCGGTTCGCAGAGAGCTGTCAAATATGTTAAACATAGGTATTATTACAAGCGACAGTTCCGATAACAAGTTATATTACCAAGTGAACCAAAGATACGAATATTATATACCGCTTAGGGTAATATTTGGAGACAGCGGTATGGACATAAAAGAGGTACATGTAAATGATGACGGTGATTTGACCGACAAGTACGCCTCGTTATTGGGGGATATCTCCGGGCTCAGACTAGCCATACTATCAGGAGTTTTAGTAAAAGGCTCAACGGCATCCGTAGATGTATTAATGGTTGGCAATATGCCACCCGCTAAAGTCAAGGTGTTTATGAAAGATATCGAGAAAAGTGAAGGCCGCGAATTGAACTATAGTGTTATGTCACATGATGATTTTTATTATAGGCTGAGCATGCGCGATAAGTTTATTACGGAAATCATAAATGGAGCACATAGGGTTATAATTGATAAAGATAAAATAATAAATAAGCAGTAGCGGGGTTTCGGATAGAATGTTTGAGATTGAATACAAGGGTGCAAATTCATTAACTATTAGTACAAAAAATATTAAATTAGCAGTTGATCCTAAATTATCAATCGTTGGGCTGAAGGATCTGCCGACTAAAGATGCTGTTGAAATAGCGACCGAACAAAGGTTTGCGAATTATAATCCAGATGCAAAATTGGTTATTGATGGTCCGGGAGAGTATGGTGTGTCTGATTTCGACATATTAGGCGTGCCGGCTCGCAGACATATTGATACCGAGAATGACGGTCTTAAATCTACCATGTACAGGGTGGAAATAAATGAAACTCGTATAGGCGTAATAGGTAATATTGACGATAAGCTGTCAGACGAACAGCTTGAGAAACTAGGTGTATTGGATATTTTGATTATTCCAGTTGGGGGTAATGGTTACACGCTAGACGCAACCAGTGCTGCGGGGCTGGTACGTCTGATTGGACCAAAAGTAGTTATCCCCGTACATTATGCGGATAAACAACTTAAATATGAGGTTCCGCAAGGTGAACTAAGTTTGTTCATCACCGAGTTGGGTGTTCCTGTTGAAACTGTGTCTAAATACAAATCAAAACAAGCTGCTAATCTTCAGGCGCAGTTATCGGTAGTAGAGCTAACGAGATCTTAAAAAGATGTAAATAATAAAATAATCCCCAAGTTAGGGGATTATTTTATTTTGAGTATTACTCTTATTTTTTGGTAATAACACCTTTTTTCTTAAGCGTTCTTATCGCTTGGGTGCTTAGTGACATAGTTACTTTTTGACCATCAACTTCAAAGGTTTTCTTTTGCAGATTAGGCTTGAAGACCCTTTTGGTGCGACGTAAAGAAAAGCTGACGTTGTGGCCAAATTGTTTACCTTTTCCGGTTAATTCGCAGCGAGCTACCATAATATACTTATCTTTCTAATTTACTTTTACAGAGTCTTAATAAGTATATTCATTTTTACCCCATATGTCAAGATATGAAACGGTGAAGCTAAACAGGTCGTAAACTGATATACTGGGACATATGAGTATAGATATCGTCTATCTGTTAGTGGTTTTCGTGGTTATCATAATTTCTATGACGTTCCATGAGGCTATGCATGCGTACGCAGGTTATTGGCTTGGTGATGACACAGCCAGGCTAAGCGGCAGATTGACATTGAACCCCATAAAACACATCGATCCTTTTTTAACGATTTTACTGCCACTACTATTGGCTATATCCGGAGGGCCAATTTTTGGTGCCGCAAAGCCGGTCCCTTATAATCCAAATAACATACGCTGGAACGAATGGGGCGCCGCCTTACTTGCCATAGCGGGCCCCTTAAGTAATTTACTATTGGCCTTTGTTATTTACGGTATATCGGTAGCTTTGGGCGAACCAGTTGATTTTACCACCAGTTCGGTTGGTTTGGACGAGCTGATTCTTACCCTAGGTGTAGTGGTCAACTTGGGTTTTTTCATTTTTAATATGATACCGATTCCGCCGCTTGACGGGTCAAGGGTGTTATATGCACTTGCACCGGAATTTGTTAGACGATCCATGGAGTATCTAGAGCAATTTGGTATTGTGATTGTTTTCTTACTAATTATTTTTGCCGGGTCGGCTTTTACCGTGTTTATATCTTCGATAATGTCTTCATTTATTGATTTATTCGCACATATTTTCGGGGTCTAAAAAATGTTATAATAGATATGTCTCGGGGTAAGCCTAGGCGTGTATGATTTTCCTGAATATCATATAGATAGGGAGCTCTAATGATTCATCTCTGAGGAGTTGATTTGCGAGCACCCACCTTGCCTTTACGGCGGGGAATATCAAGCGTCGATAGCAAGCCTCGAGATGTTTTGTAAAGATAATTAACTGATATTTTGATATAATAATCATGGCAGCTTGTTAGGTGATCGCCCCGTGTATTTTGTTTACATGGAGAGGAAAGTCCGGGCAGCGTAGGGCAAGACAGTCGCTAACGGCGACCGGGGGCAACCCCAGGGAAAGTGCCACAGAAACAAAACTACCCCTCACCATTTTCAGGATGTAATAGTCTGGTTACAAATCATGAACGTGGTGAGGGGTAAAGGTGAAACGAGTGGGGTAAGAGCCCACAGCATTCCGTGGCGACACGGCGTGGAGGTAAACCCTGTCTGCTGCAAGGAGATCTGCATAAAATGGCGGCTCGTCAGCAGGTCGTTATCCGCTCGATTTGACAGGCAACTGTTAGACTAGATAGATGATCATCCAAGACAGAACCCGGCTTATAGGCAAACTGCCAAATAAAATAACCATTCTCATCGCAGAATGGTTATTTTAATTTAGGTATTTATTTTTTTGATTCTTTGACTATTTCCGCAAAAGCTCCAGGTTCGCTAACTGCAAGTTCGGCTAGGATTTTCCTATCGATGTGTATATTAGCTTTTTTAAGGCCAGATATAAGCTTACCGTAAGTGGTATCAAGTTCGCGGGCAGCCGCATTAATACGTGTAATCCAAATAGCTCTAAGATCCCTTTTCTTGTTGCGTCTATCCCGGTATGAGTATGACAAGGCCTTTATGACCGCTTGTTTTGCAAGACGATATGACCTCGTTCGATAATGCTGCATGCCTTTGGCTAACTTTAGGGTCTTCTTGTGCTTTGCTCTTGCTGCTACGCCTCGTTTTATTCGCATAATGTTTCTCCTTAAACTCCTAGGGCTTTCTTGACGTTTTTTGCTGCCGACCCACTAACGCTAGCCGTTGTATTGATGGCACGTTTACGACCTTTGCTTTTTTTGGCAAGCATATGATTGCCAAATGCGCGTCGACGGGTAAGCTTACCGGTGCTAGTAATTTTTATACGCTTGGCTGTTCCTTTATGGGTTTTAATCTTTGGCATTATTTACTCCTTATAACTATACTCAAATTACGTCCATTCATTTGAGGTTTTTGTTCTACTACTGCATATTCTTCAAGTTGGGTGGCTATTTTGTCTATCATTTCATAACCCAGTTCTTGATGAGCCATTTCTCTTCCGCGGAAGAATATTAAGATTTTTACTTTATGTCCAACGCTTAGAAATTCACGAATTTTGCGGAGTTTTATCTCTAAATCATTTGCACCAATTTTTAATCCAAGACGCATTTGTTTCAATTCCATTGTCTTGGCATGCTTTTTGTTCTTCTGTTGCTCTTTCATCTTTTGGTATTGAAATTTACCCCAATCGACGATTTTAGCAACAGGAGGATCAGAATTAGGTGAGATTTCGATTAAATCAACCTCGGCATTGTCTGCTGTCTTTAACGCATCGGACAGGCTCATAATTCCCAGCTGTTCGCCGTTTGTCCCTATGACGCGCAATTGCTCAGCCTTAATCTCGTGATTTATTCGAATTGCTTTACTGATCTTTTTTCTCCTTGGTTGGCACGATAACAGTTTTTTAATGGACTGTTCGCTAGTTATTCTATCAGATAAGCAACACTAGTTCAAGTAATTATTGCTCTATACTGTAAAGCTTCTCCAATATGTTCTGCAGTTATATGTCTTTCTCCTGCTAAGTCTGCTATTGTTCTAGCCACTTTTATGACTTTGAAATAGCCCCTGGCGCTTAGCTTGAGTTTATCGGATGCTGATAAAAGAAGGTTTTTCGCTTCGTTTGTTAGATTTGCGTACTTATTGATCTGGCGGTTTGACAGTGATGAGTTGTAAATCGTACTACTTTCATATCGATTATTTTGCATATTTTTCGCAAAATTTATTTCGTTAACAGATGTATTATGTTGTTTATTTATCACCGATTTCTCAATCAGTAATGCTTTGTTTGGAACTTTCGATACATTAACGATTAAGTCGATTCTATC
>Ga0172371_10014777_pt1 | contig 10025 bp, 10 predicted proteins | sample Lak12m_FD_114543 | JGI IMG/M metagenome (GOLD analysis project Ga0172371, IMG submission 114543) | Freshwater microbial communities from Kabuno Bay, South-Kivu, Congo - kab_022012_12m | ecosystem: Environmental > Aquatic > Freshwater > Lake | place: Democratic Republic of the Congo: South-Kivu... | reverse complement strand
GCTGAACTGAGCCGCCGAGCGTCAAACGGCTGAGGCGGTTGGCAGGTATGATAAACCGTTTGCTGGCAGTGGACGAGATTCTGACCCGCCGGCTACGAGTGGCCGAGCAGCCGGGAGCGGCGCGCAGCCTGGCGATCCTGTTCGCTCATTCCGGCGATTCATGGTTCTGGTTGGCGGGGTTGGCCTTACTCGGTTGGTTGGGCGGGGCAGAGTGGCGGGCGCGCTGCCTGTGGCTGATCGGAGCGATTTTTGCCGCCGCGCTGATCGTCTTTGCGATCAAGTTCACCGTGCGCCGCCGCAGACCGGAGGCGAGTGGGGCGGGATATACCGGCTCACCGACCCGCATTCCTTCCCTTCCGGACACGCCGCGCGGGCGGTAATGCTGGCCGTCTTAGTCATAGGCTTGGGTCCGCTCTGGTTTGGGATTATCCTGGTCGTGTGGGCGCCGCTGGCGCTGCTGGCGCGCGTGGCGATGGGCGTCCATTACTTTTCAGATGTGGCGGCCGGGGCTGTGTTAGGTCTGGCGCTGGGGGCGGCGGCGCTGTGGCTGATCCCACGCCTGAACTTGCTATTCCTCTACTGAAGGTCCACGCAAATCGGTCGCCATCCGGTATAGCTGCCGGCGCGGCCAGCCAGACTGTTCAGCAACATCGGAGGCGCATTGGGCAGCCGAACAGCCTTGCGCCAGCTTTTGCCGGATCAGCTCGCTCACCTGCCGCTCACTCCAGACCGTCTGCGCCTTGTTCCCCTCGATCACCAGGGTAATTTCGCCGCGTGGCGGCTGGGCGCTGAAGTGAGCCAGCGCCTGGCCGATGCTGCCGCGCACAATTTCCTCATGCAGCTTGGTCAGCTCGCGCGCCACAGCAATCGGTCGGTCGCCCAGCCCGGCCTGCAAATCTTCCAGCGCGGCCAACAGGCGGTGAGGCGTCTCCAGGAAAACCAGCGTATAAGGCAAGGCGGCGATGGCGCGCAACAAAGCACGCCGCTCACCGGCTTTGCGCGGCAGGTAACCCAGGTAAAGAAAAGCATCGGTTGGCAGACCAGAAGCCACCAAAGCGGCCAGCGGGGCGCTGGGGCCGGGGATCGGGCTGACCGGAAAGCCGGCCTGTAAAGCTGCTTTGACCAACTCGTAACCGGGGTCGTTGAGCGCCGGCGTGCCAGCGTCAGAGACCAGAGCGACATCCGCCTCAGCCAATACGGTCAACACCTCGGTTAACCGGGCGAGTTTATTGTGTTCGTGGTAGCTGAGCAGCGACGTTTGGATGTGGTAATGATCAAGCAGCTTGCGGGTTTGACGGGTGTCTTCAGCAGCGATCAGGCGCGCCTTGCGCAATGTATCCAGAGCGCGGCTGGTGATATCCTGCAAATTGCCAATCGGCGTCGCGACCAGATAAAGCGTGCCCACCCCACACCACTCAGGGTAAAGCCCAGGTGTTGATCTGCACCGCCAGCGTTCCGTTATTGGCGTTGAAATTCTGGATGCGCAACCAGCCATATAACCCCTGGTCGGTGCGATAGCAGATATAGAGACCATCAACCAGGTTTGCGATGGTCGTTGCGCCGCCGCCTGGGTTGACCTGGTTCGTATCCAGGTTAATCCGGGCGGCGGTCGCCAGGCTGTTGCTGCCGCTCACCTGGAAGCCCAGGTTGGTCGCCTCGGTGGGCAGGGGGTAGGGATTGGGCGAGGTGGCGGTGGGCGTAAAGGTCGGGGGATTGGGCGAGGTGGCGGTGGGCGTGAAGGTCGGGGGATTGGGCGAGGTGGCGGTAGGCGTGGCGGTAGGCGCGGCGGTGACCGTGACCGTACCGTTGCTTACCACCTTGATGCGCACCCAGAAAGGCGAACTGCCGCCCGGACCGATGCCGAACCAGGTTCCGGAGGCGTTGCGCAACTTCCAGTTGCTTTGGTAGGTACCGGGCGTGATGGGCGCGACCAGATCAACCGAGATATCCATGCTCTGACCTGGATCAAATTTATTCGGCAACGGGACTTTGCTCGGCGCGTTCATCGCTTCGCCAGAGAAGACGGAGATCGAATAATCCTTTGACCAGGAGCAGGTACCGGAATTACGCAGCCGCCAGGTCTTGGTGAAACTCTGCCCCGGGGTCATCTGGGTATCATCGGGAACGGTGACATCAATCGGCGAGCCGGCTTCCGCCTGGTCACAAGACTGAACGGCGGAGGTGGCTTGCGGACTGGGTGTGACCGAGGGGATGGTCGCGACGCTGGTTTCGGTGGTCGCAACTGCCTGGGTAGCGGTGGGTGGCGCCACGGTTGGCGAGGGCGGCGAGGCTAAAATGGCCTGAGTCAGGCGCGCTTCCACCGTCTGATACGCCTGGGTGACATTCAACGTAGCAGTCGCATTGCTTGCTTTACCGGGCATGTTGCAGGCCGCCAGCCCAAGCAGCAGAATAAGCGGTAGACAGAAATTGGAAAAAATATTTCTCTTCATGAGCTTCCAGCTTTAGATAAAATGGTCTTTAACCGCCGGGCGAGCGTCCGGCGGGGGAGTAAGACGCGGCGACCACAACGCAAACATTCCAAGCCAATATCTGCCCCCAGGCGGTAGATTTTCCAATCAAAACTGCCGCATGGGTGCGGTTTGCGCAGACGCACAACATCTTCTGGTTGTAAATCGGGTAACACAAACGGCATTATAACATGCACAAGAGGGTGCGATTGTCAACTGGAACGGTCGCAGAGCAATCACTCATGATATAATTCCGCAGGCTTGATGAAAATCCAGCTAACTGATCTGCGCTTGTGCGCCAAGTTTGATTAATTCTCTCCAACTGACTAGAATGCGGAGGTTTGACAATGGAAACCACTCACACCCAGTATAAACATTGCGATCTCGTCAAAGCGCAAGGCCGGATTGATAGCGCGACGGCGCCTCAATTAGCCAAAACCCTGGACGACATCACGGAAGCGGGTCGTTACAAAATTATCCTTGATCTCGGCGAGGTTGATTTTATGTCCAGCGCCGGTTTACGGATTCTCATCAGTACCCAGAAAACATGCAAGCGTTACAATCGGGGTGAAATCGTACTCGCCGCGGTGCCCAAGCGTATTCATGACGCGCTGGAACTGGCTGGTTTCATTCCGCTGTTTAAGTTCTTCGATAACAACCTGGACGCGGTCGGCTCAATTTAACCGGCCTCTTCCTGCTCCAGAATTCGGAGGCTGGAGGTTAGGCAACCTTCAGCCTCTATCTTTATCATGGTTAAACGTATTGCATGAAAGATCCCGTTTCGCGTCATCCGAAAGCGCACTCTAAGCCTCCCAAAACTCCCCCAACCAGGCTGGATTCTATTTTCGACGCCTCTGCTGGAACGCCAGAGGCGGTTTACTACCCGGCTCAGTTTGAAAACCTGGACCGCGTCCGCGAGTTCGTAGGAATCGCCGCTCAAAAATGTGGCCTGGACGATTCTGCCATCTACGCCGTTCAGTTAGCGGTAGACGAAGCCTTCAGTAACATCATAGAGCATGCTTATGGGGGGGAATGCCTAAATGAGATCGAATGCACCTGTCAATGCGCCAACGCAAGTCTGACCATCACGTTGCGGGATTGCGGGAATCCGTTTGATCCCGCAGCCGTGCCAGAGCCAGACCTTGCGGCTGATCTGGAAGATCGTGATATTGGGGGACTGGGTCTTTACTTTATCCGCCAGTTGATGGATAAGGTGGAATTCGCGTTTATGCCAGACCCCGAAACTGGCCGCCGGTGTAACGTTTTGCGGATGCAAAAACGCAAAAGGTGACGATTTGAAACCCGGGCAGCCGGCTGGAATTGAATTTTCGCAGACAGCCTTGCGCGAGGTGTTGGGCCTGGGCGAAGACTTGTTGTGCATTGCCCAGGAAGCCGTAACCGCCGGGCAAGCGGAAGCGGAAACCCTGGCCGCCCAGGCCGAATGGATCATTCATACAGTCGCCCGCCTGTCTGGGGGAAAGGCGCAGTTGTGGTTATCTGAGCCGGTACTGCGCAGTTTCATCGGGAAAGCGCAGGCGCGCCCCATAGCCGGCCAACTCACCGCGTTGATGCAATTCTGCCTGGAAACGCTCCAGGTCTGCGCGGCCTCCAGTCCCCAAAGCGAGACTTTTTTTGACGTTTACGCGCAAATTGGCGCAGAGAAAGAGACAACGGCGCGATTGCTGGCCGCTCCCTTGCTGATGCAAGACCGCGCCGGTCAGACCTTAGCGCAGCTTGGCGCGCTGCAAGTGGAGCGCGACACTGCCTTTTCTATTGCAGAAATTCATCTGTTAGAAGGGCTGGCGATCCAATCCGCCCTGGCGCTGCAATCCAGCCTGCGCATGGCAAACGAACGATGGCGACGGGAGCAACTGACATTAGTACAGCAAGTCAGCTTACAAATCGCCAACCTGCGCGACCTGGATGAGATTGCTTTACAAGTTACCCGGTTAATTCTGCAAACCTTTGGATTTTATTATGTCGCCATCTTCACATTAACAGCCGGGCAGGAGATATTGCATTTTCGCGCCAGCGCTGGCCCCGGCCAGGACTCAAAGGCCGATTCGACCACCCGCGCTCTGCCGCTGGTCATCCACATCGGGCAAGGTATTATTGGTCACGTTGCCCAGTCTGGGCAGGAAATCCTGGCGAGCGATGTCTCACAGGATAGCATCTATCGGCCATATGACCTGTTGCCGGAAACCCGCTCGGAGGTCGCGCTGCCGTTGATCGTCCAGGAACGATTGGTCGGCGTCCTGGATGTGCAAAGCGATCAGTTGGACGATTTTGATGAAGCAGATTTACTGGTCTTGCGCGCCCTATCGGGCAATATCGCCATGGCAATCGAAGACGCCCAACTTTACGCCGCGCTGCGACGCCACGCCGTTCAGCTTGACGCGGTTTATGATGTAAGCCGGGCGGTCGCCTCCATCCTTGACCAGGAACAGCTACTGAACGAAGTGGTCGAGTTAATCCACACCCGCTTCGATTACCCCTACGTTCACCTGTTCACGGTCCATCCGGGCAGGCGCAAGATCTTTTACGAAGCCGGCAGCGGGCCGCGCAGCCAGGCTATCCACAAAGAAGACTATTTTTACGATCTGGATGACCCGCTGGGCATCATCCCCTGGGTGGCGCGGAATGGCGAGACCGTGCTGACTAACGATGTGCGTCAGGAGTCCCGGTTTCGCCCCTCTATCCTGCCCCCGGACGAAACGCTCTCCGAACTGTGCGCGCCGCTCATCTTTGGCGGCAAGGTATTGGGCGTGTTGGATGTGCAGAGCGACAAGCTGGCCGCCTTTGGCGAAGAAGACCGCTTCTTGTTCGCCGCCCTGGCAGATCATATCGCGATTGCCATGCGCAACGCATATCTTTACCGTTCTGAGGCCTGGCGGCGACGGGTCGCCGACAGCCTGCAAGAGGTGGCCGGGCTGCTTTCAGCCGACCTGGATTTGGATCAGGCGCTGGAGGCCGTGTTGGCCGAACTGGAGCGCACCCTGCCCCTGAATGTGGCCGCGATCTGGCTGTTGAGTGAAACATCGGACGATACGCCATCCGGCGATCTGCCCAGCCTGCATTTAGCTGCGCTGCGCGGCGCAGGCACATTCGACCTCGAGCTGGAAATCGGCCTGTTGCCGGAGGAAGTGTTGGAGTATAACCCGCCCGCTTCCGGAAAACACGCGGCGGCGCAGGCTTCGCTCTGGTTGAACCAGGCGCTGCGCTCCGACACGCCGATCGTGCGCACGGCTGGCTCGCCTTTCGATCCGTTGGGGGCTGCGCTGGACTTCCCACCCGATCATTCGGCCATCGCCGCGCCGCTGCGGGTGGGAGAGCGGTTACTGGGCGTATTGACCCTGGCGCACCGCACGGCTGGTCGCTATGGCAGCGAAGCCCAGGCGATGACGGCCGGTTTCGCCAGCTATGCCTCGGTGGCGTTAGAAAACGCCCGTCTGTACGAAGACGCCCATGAACAGGCCTGGGTCTCAACTGTGCTTTTACAGGTCGCCGAAGCCACCCAGTCGCTAACCAACCTGACCGAGCTGCTCGATACGGTGATACGCATCACGCCCATGTTGGCGGGCGTCAAAGCCTGCCTGCTCTATATCCTGGATGAAGAGGGCGACTTCGTACCGGCAGCCGCTTCCGGTTTAAACCCCGACCAGCAACTCGAATTTGAGCGCTGGCGTTTCGCGCCAGGCGATGTGGCCGCCCTGGATCGGCTGATGGAAGAACATATCCCCGTGATTCTGCACGAGGGGCAAGAAGATGACCGGTTATTCAGCATCCTATCCGTCGCGCCAGCTAAAGAGAACAGCAAAGAAGTGAAATTGCCTGTATTGGTGCCGCTGCTGGCGCGCGGCGAAGTCCTGGGCGTCTTTCTGGTGGATTACAGCAGCGCCTTGCCAACCATGGAGATGGGGAAATCACTCGAAGCCTTCTTTGATGAACGGTTGGCGATCCTGCAGGGCATTGCGCACCAGACCGCCGTGGCAGTGGATAATATCCACCTGTTGAAAGCTCAAAAAGAAGAGGCTTACGTCTCGGTAGCCTTGCTGCAGGTGGCGCAGGCAGTGGTCAGCGCGAACGACCTGGGTGAAGCGCTGGGTTCGATTGTCCGCATTACGCCTATCCTGGTTGGCGTCAACCGGGCGGCTATCTACCTGTGGGATGAGTTGCAGCGCACCTTTCGTCTGGCGCAGTCCTATGGCCTTGCCCGCGCCTCCGAGCGCTCGTTTGGGCTGGGCGAATTTCCATTGCTTGACGCAGCCTTGCTGGAAGACAGCCTGCTGGCCTGTCCGTTGCCAGAAACTGAAAACGAAGAAGACGCCCCTTTGACCTGGACCTGCCTTCAGCCTCCCGACCTGGAGCGTGTGGATGAATACCTGGAAAATGAAGCCAGCCTGTTAATCGCCTTACCCCTCTCACTCAAAGGGAAAGTGTTGGGCATTTTCCTGGTGGAAGAACCGCAGCCTGTCTCTGCCGATGGCACACGCAGCGGGGCCGCCAACCGCCGCCTGCGCAGTAAACGCCTGGAGATCATCACCGGCATCTCTCGGCAAGCTACTCTGGCGATCCAAAACGCCTTGCTCCAACAGGAGATGATGGAACGCGAGCGCCTGGAACGTGAGATGCAACTGGCGCGTGAAATCCAACGCGCCTTCTTGCCCCATGACTTGCCGGATCTACCGGGCTGGGATTTGCGCGTCACCTGGCGGCCGGCGCATCAGGTGGGCGGCGATTTTTACGATTTCTTTGAATTGCCGGATGGCCGGCTCGGTCTGTTGATCGCCGATGTCGCTGATAAAGGGATGCCGGCCGCGCTCTTTATGACCCTGGTACGCACCCTGGTGCGCGCGACCGTGCGCGACCTGGCCTCGCCAGCGGCTGTGCTGCACCGCGTCAATAATCTGATCGTGCCGGACGCGGCTGGCGGTATGTTCATTACATTGGCGTATGCTGTCCTGGATTTGAAGACCGGTCAGCTTTTCATCGCCAACGCCGGTCACAACCCGCCCGTGTGGCTGAAACGCCGCGACTGCCAGATGGAAGAGCTTCACCGTACCGGCATGGCGCTAGGCGTCTTTGCAGACAATCCGTTTGAGGAACGGCAGTGCCAGCTTCGCCCGGGCGATTTTCTGATTATGTACACCGATGGAGTCACCGACGCATTTTCGCCGCAAGGTGAAGCCTTTGGCGAAGTCCGCTTGCGCCAGGCGCTCCTGGAAACCTGCCAGTTGGCGCGCCACGCTCAATTGAGCGCCCAACAGATGCTGGAAGCCATTGACCAGCAGGTAGTCGCTTTCGTCGCTGAGGCCGCGCCATCCGATGATCTGACTTTATTGGTTTTGGAACGATTGCCAAGAAGGAACAAAAGGATCGCCGGACGTGGAGAACACATCCGGCGATCTAAGGAGGGCCACCGGAAGCTTTAGCACGGGGGGGACGTGTTAAAGCTCAGACCGGTGACAGACACCTGTAAATACCAGTAAACAGGGAGCAGGTGTCGGCGATATTTAATATACACTATTTTGATCGAATTTGCATTAGAAATGTATAAGAATACCGGACGATTTCTATCCGATTATATCCTGACCTGTTTACTGATCCCCAAACAACTTAAGCCACTCATCCAGATCATCCACATCAAGCCCGGTTTCGCGATTCGCGCCCTGATCCACTGGCTGCTCGTCGAACGCGTTTGCCAACAAGCTGGCGAAGCTTTCAGATGACATCGGGCGCGCCTGGGCTGCACGCGCCGCGCTCTGCACCGCCAGATCAGAGCTGACCACCGTCCAGTTACGCGCCAGCTTGCCCATGCGGATCAACCGTTCGCGGATCGCCTGGTCGGCGGTGGAGCCCTGGCGCACAAACCGGGCAATCACCAGGCCAAAATTGCGCGCCCGCACGCCGCCGGGCGACGCGTTATCAAAGAATACCTCAACTTGTTTCCTCTTCTTCCGGCAATATTCTTGCAACAGTTGGATCAGTTGCTCTTCATCATCCAACTCTTGCAGGCTCAGCCCGGGGATCTTTGGGATCAGGTTGTGTCCATCAATCAAATAAGGCATAACTCCATTTTATGTGCAAATTGGCCGCCCGTCAATCTAAATTCTGTGCTATCATTTTTAACGATCTTCACAAGGTGTTGGATTTTACTCAACCCGCAGGTTCTACCCGGGTTCATTCACAAGAATAAAAAGAAATCCGCCTATGAAATCCTGGAAGCGTCTTCTCTTTTACCTGGTGCTGAATATTCTGGTCTCCGTCTGCGCCACACTGGCAGCGCTGTTCATCTGGGATCAATTCAGCGGTCCGATGCCGCGCAACCTGTTGCCGAAAGCGCTCGCCGGATTGTCTCCCGCTTCCACGACAGCCCCGCAGCCAGCCAATCAAGGCGCCCAAACCCCTCGTCCCACCCCAACCGAGGCCTTCATCATCTACCAGGTCAAAGCCGGGGATACTTTTGAAGACCTGGCAAGCCGATATAACTTAAGCGTGGATGAATTAATTGCTGCGAATGGTTTTCCCCGCTCGCAGCCGCTGGGTGAAGGGGAGGTCTTGCGTATCCCGGTTACGCCGCGTGGCAGCGTGGCGATTGACAGCGTCGTCGGCGCTGGCGACCTCGAATCGGAGCGCCTGCTGCTCAAACATCATGGCGAAGGCGAACTTTCGCTGGTCGGCTGGCGGTTGGAAGACGGGCAGGGCGATATTTTTATCTTTCCTCAGTTTCCTCAACTCATCCTGTATAAGGACGGCGCGGTAAACCTTCATACAAAATCTGGCAATAATACAATCGTGGACCTGTATTGGGGGTTGAACGCCCCGGTCTGGAAAACCGGCGTCGCAATCACCTTGAAGGACCCCCAGGGCAACGTTCGCGCCACCTACATCGTGCCGTAACCGATGCCAAATATCGAAGACCTGCTCCAACGCGCCATGCGCGAGGGCAAATTCGACAACCTGCCCGGTAAAGGCCAGCCTGTGCGCCTGGACGAAAACCCTCACGCCGACCCCGAGTGGCGATTGGCCTATCATCTGCTTCAGCAAAATGGCTTTTCCCTGCCCTGGTTGGAATTGCGCCAGGAGATCGAAAACGAAATTGAATCGGCGCGCCTCAACCAGCGAATCTCCGATTACAACTTGCAAGTCCCGCTGGAACGCTTCCAGATGCGCCAACTGAACCTGCAACAAGAGCTTGCCCGTCTCTGCCCTGCCGGGCATTGACCGTAATCGCCCTCCCTGATACACTCTAGATATGTCCCAAGCTTTTTACCGTAAATGGCGTCCGCAGACCTGGGCGGCAGTGATCGGCCAGCAACCGGTGGTTGAAACCCTGCGCAACGCGCTGGCGGCCAAGCGCATCGCCCACGCCTATCTATTCGCCGGGCCACGCGGCACCGGTAAAACCACCACCGCCCGCCTGCTGGCTAAAGCGGTCAACTGCCTGGATGAGGACATCACCGCGCGACCGTGCGGCAAATGCGTTCACTGCCTGGCAGTCAACGAGGGACGGTTCATGGACTTGATCGAGATTGACGCAGCTTCGAACACCAGCGT
>Ga0172371_10014776_pt1 | contig 10025 bp, 10 predicted proteins | sample Lak12m_FD_114543 | JGI IMG/M metagenome (GOLD analysis project Ga0172371, IMG submission 114543) | Freshwater microbial communities from Kabuno Bay, South-Kivu, Congo - kab_022012_12m | ecosystem: Environmental > Aquatic > Freshwater > Lake | place: Democratic Republic of the Congo: South-Kivu... | reverse complement strand
GATTTTTCGGAGGGTCCGGGGGTTCAGGTTCATCAGCTCGTTACCTCGAAATCCTTCTGAAGGAGGATCGCACCGGACTGGTCATAGATCAACACCCTGATCGATGAAGGGGATTCCAGGCTCTGGCCCAGGTTGAATCGCCCCTGAACGGGTTTGAATCTTTGTATCGTGAACACCTGTCCATTGCGGTAGTTCTCGGGAAACCCATTGACCACTTTTCCTGCCGGATAGGCCCATTCTTTCGGCGGATCCGAGAGCTTCCCCCTTGCCAGGATGTGGAGGTAGCCTGCCACGGTGCTGTCTCCAGGCTGCAGGTTCACCAGCTTGAAACTCACCAGGATCCTGGAGGCCTGTTTCTGAACGGCCAGATCCTCAATGCTGACGGTTTCCTGGCCTCTTGGAGCCTTGTCTGCGGGAGTGCCATCGCCTCGCCTTGCCGTTGTCTTTTCCGGTTTCGCAGATTCCATCGCTTGCTCGCTCGCTTCCTCGAGATGGCGCAGATACTCCTGGAGGAAGGCGGTATGCTGGTTGGACCGAACAAGCGCGGACCGAGCCTCTTCGATCTGCTTTTCAAGCTGAGCCACGGCACGGGACTGAACCTCGTGATTCCGCCGAAGCTCCAGGTAGCGGTTGATGGCCAAAACCGACAAGGGAAGGTAGGCCAGAAGAAACAATGCAGCCCAAGAAAGAAGACGAGGAGAAATACCAAAGGACCGGACTTTCCCTGTTCTTCCCGCCACCATAACGGTGAAGGGCAGAGGGCGTCGCGGTTTCTTTTTTAGGGGCGGGACTCCTGGTGCAGGCGCTTCCATTCTTCTTCTTTGATCTTCCAGCCTTTGCCCCTCTTCACGAGCAATAGGCTCTTCAGTCCCACATCCTCATAGACGTCGGCTTCGTATTTCTGTGTGAAGCGGACGCTCGCCATGGCCGCAGATACCTGCTCGATCTTCAAATCGCTGATCCCAACAACGATGGAGCGATGCTTCTGGTTGAGTTTCTCCCTGTGCTTTTTCCACGCCTTTAAATCCATGCCCCGGCACTGGAAACCGGAATCGTAGAAGGACATGTACGCGCTAAGATCCTTTTGCTCCCATGCCTTTTTCCAGGCCTCCACCACTCTCCTGATCTCTTTGCCTTCCCCGGCAGGCCGGGCGTCCTTCTTTACGCCCACCGGTTTGGATTCCTCTGCGCTTGGGACCGGTTCCTTCCCGGCCAGGACCGGCTTGATCTCTTCCGCCGTCATGGTCGGCGCTTTCTTGGCCGGCACCGGCCTGGGCTCCTCTGCCTTGACTTCAGGCCCTTTCTTCGCCACCACCGGCTTGATTTCCTCGGGCGGGAGCACCTCCTTCTTGGCGGGTTTGAGCCCGGACCCTTCGTAGACCTCTCCGATAATTCTCAGCCGGCTGGCGTGCTTCAGATAAAGCGTTTTCCTTCCTGAGCTGCTGAAATACTCATTGCCGTATTCCTGGATAAACGTGGCAAAGACCAGCCCGTCGTTCCGCACGATGCGCAGGTTTTGAACCTCGACCCTGATCCGGTTGTACTGTTTGGCGAGGCGGGCCTTGTGTTCCTTCCACTGGTGCCAGTTCTTGCCTGAAGAGGTGAAATCGGGGCTGTAGAGGGACATGTACTTTTCAACGTCTTTTCTTTCCCAGGAGGTTCGCCAGGTTTCGATAATCCGGATCACCTCGTCCCTCTCTTTTTCCATCTCCGACAGGTCCACCATTTCAATCCGTTCGCTGACGATGACCGGGGTATCTTCGATATGGACGAAATGGGCCAGATCATCGATGTCCTGATTTTCCAGAGCCACGCAGCCGTTCGTGTCTCTGGGCTTCAGGGGTTTGTTAAGTCCGTGAAACCAGATCCCGTGTCCGTTCTTCCCTTCTCTTTGATCGATAATATTCGGATAGTCCAGGGCAAAGGCCCTTGACCCATAAATGGGAAGCAGCTCGCGTTTCTCAAAGGCCCTGATGAAGAAATACACGCCCTCCGGCGTCTTGCGATCGAATTCCCGAAGTTTCGGACCCTGATTTTCACCCGTGGAACAGGTGTAGGTTCTTTGCGGTTTATAAGGATTGTCTCTGTGGTAAACAAAGACCTTTTGCAGCGATTTATCAACAAGGATCGCGTACTCGGAGCCTTTCTCAGGCCATTTCAAAAGAGGGCCGGGTACCTTTTCTGCCGGCGGCTTTGTGGCCAGAGCGATTGAAAGATCATGCCACTGGGCAGCAAGAAGGGAAAAAAAGAAGCAACAGAACATCCAGCCCAACACGCAAAAGATCTTCTTCATAGCCGATCTCTTGGAATTCTCCCCATGAGCTTTCTGTTTGAACGTCGAACCACCGTTTATCCGAAGACCCTCTGGAAAATATCCTCTACGTGTTTCAGATGGTAGTCGAGACTGAAGATCGCGGCGATATCTTTCTTCGTCAGGTGCTTTCGGATCTCCTTGTCTTCAAGGAGGAGGGACTTGAAATCCCTGCCCGTGTCCCAGACCTTAAGGGCATTCCGCTGAACCATCTCATACGCTTCCTGCCGCACCAGACCGAGATCGGCGAGCCTGAGGAGCACCTGCTGCGAGTAGATCAGCCCCTTCGTTTTGTTCAGGTTCTCGATCATGTGATCCGCATAGACCACAAGGTTCTTGATGATCCGGTTAAGCCTGTGAAGCATATAGTCGATCAGAATCGTGCTGTCCGGACCGATGACCCTTTCGACCGAAGAGTGACTGATGTCCCTTTCATGCCAGAGCGCCATGTTCTCCATGGCGGCCATCGCGTTGGATCGCACAAGGCGTGCGAGGCCTGCGATGTTTTCACATCCGACAGGGTTCTTCTTGTGGGGCATGGCCGAAGATCCCTTCTGGCCCTTCTCAAAAGGCTCTTCCGCTTCCAGCACTTCCGTCCTTTGGAGATGCCGGATCTCCACGGCGATCTTCTCCAGGGTGCCTGCCAGAATTGCAAGGCTGGTGAAGTACTCGGCGTGACGGTCCCGCTGAAGAATCTGGGTGGAGACCTGTGCAGGCTTGAGCCCGAGTTTCCTGCAAGCGGAAGCCTCGACCTCGGGAGAGACATTGGCAAAGGTCCCCACGGCGCCGGAGAGCTTGCCGTAGCTGATCGTGTCGAGGGCGGCGTTGAGGCGTTTGACATTGCGGCTCATTTCCGCATACCACACGGCCAGCTTGAGACCGAAGGTGATGGGTTCTGCATGGATTCCGTGGGAGCGGCCGATCATCACGGTGTTCTTGTGTTCGAAAGCCTTTTCCTTGAGGACGGCCATGAAGGCTTTGGCATCCTCGATGATCAAGGCCATGGCTTCTTTGAGGAGCATGGCGAAACTGGTGTCCAGCACGTCTGAAGAGGTGAGCCCCATGTGGATGAAGCGTGAGTCAGGACCGACATGCTCCTCCAAATTGGTCAAGAAGGCGATGACGTCGTGCCTTGTTTTTTCCTCGATTTGGAGGATACGATCGACATCAAAACGGGCTTTCTTCCTGATGTTCTTTACTGCTTTTTGCGGAATAAGACCCTGTTCAGCCATCGCCTCGCATGCAGCGATTTCCACATCGAGCCATTTTGCATACCGGTTTTCCGTTTCCCAGATCCGACCCATCTGAGGTCGCGTGTATCGACTGATCATTGTTACACCCTCTCGAATTCTGCCTCGCTTCAAAGCGCCGACAAAACAAAGGTCATTGGAAGATGGTGCAGTAATTATAGTATAGTTTAATGCAATTATAAATAATTGATGCTTATAAACATGTCAAGAAGATAAACGAAAATGAGTTGAAACGGAAAAAACACAATCTACCCTGAGTTCAAGCGGAGATCAAGACGGAATCTCCTTGCGCGAGCCTTCGACCTGTCCTTTTGCTTTGACAGACGAGGCCGTTTTTCCTATAGTCCGAGGCCATCCTTTTTGCCTGGAGAGAAACCTTGGCCGGTCGCTTGGTATGGATTGATCTGGAGATGACGGGCCTCAATCCCGAAACATCCGTGATTCTGGAGATCGCTGCGGTGATCACGGAGGGTTCGCTTCAGACCATCGCTGAAGGTCCGGACATAGCCATTCACTATCCGGACAAGATCCTTCAGTCCATGGAGAGCTGGAGCAAGAAGCAACACGCAGCCTCGGGATTGCTGGAGCGGGTCAGGGCTTCATCCATGGATTGCCGCAAAGCGGAAAAGGCTGTGCTGGCGTTTCTTTCCAGGCACTGCAAGAGCGGGGAATCTCCTCTGTGCGGGAATTCCATCTGGCAGGACCGCCGATTCCTGATCAAGCACATGCCAAAGCTCGAAGCGTTCTTCCATTACCGCAACATCGATGTCAGTTCCATCAAGGAGCTGGCAAAGCGATGGTATCCGTCGCTTCCCGTTTACAAGAAAAAGAAAGCCCATCTTGCCTTGAGCGACATCCAGGAATCCATCAGCGAGCTCAGGTACTACCGCGAAAGGGTTTTCCTCCCTGGCTCCTGACCGGAGCGGTCGCGTCTGCGCAAAAGAAAGACCCTGTTTCCAGAATTAGAAACAGGGTCTTTTTTAGCGCTGCACAGGCAGGGTGTGCCAAGAAGGCCGAGTCTACCACCCGAGCGTGAGGTACTGATGCATGGACTCGGAAGCCTTCCGGCCCGCGCCCATGGCCAGAATGACCGTGGCAGAACCGGTCACAATGTCGCCTCCGGCCCACACGCCTTTCTTCGTGGTTTTGCCTGTTTCAGGATCCGCGATGATGTACCCCCATTTGTTCAGCTTCAGGCCTGGGGTCACTGTGGTCAACAGGGGATTGGCCCCGGCACCGACTGCGATGACCGCAAGGTCGCAATCCAACTTGAACTTGGAATCCTGGATGGGCACAGGGCTGCGCCGACCGGATGCATCCGGATCGCCCAGCTTCATCTGGAGGCATTCGACGCCTGCCACGCGGCCCTTGCCGTCAGCCAGGAACCGGGTCGGAGCGGTGAGCAGGTGGAGCTCGATCCCTTCCTCCTCGGCGTGATGAATCTCCGCGCCACGGGCCGGCATCTCGTCGCGGGAGCGGCGGTAGACGATCCGAACCCTGTCTGCGCCGAGACGCATGGCGGTTCGGGCGGAGTCCATGGCCACGTTTCCTGCACCAAAGACCACCACATCTTTGCCCAAGACAATCGGGGTGTCGTACTCAGGGAACCGGTAGGCCCTCATGAGGTTGGATCGGGTCAGATACTCGTTGGCGGAGTAGATGCCGATCAGGTTTTCGCCCGGGATATTCATGAATTTGGGAAGACCTGCGCCGACCCCGAGGTAGATGGCGTCGTAGCCCTCTTCAAAGAGTTCGTCCAGGGTGATTGATTTTCCGATGACGGCATCGCATTCCAGTTTCGCGCCGAGCCGTTCCAGGAAATTCACTTCCGAGAAAACGATTTGTTTGGGAAGTCTGAATTCGGGGATCCCGTAGACGAGAACGCCTCCAGGTTTGTGGAAGGCCTCAAAGATCGTCACCTCGTGGCCTTTCTGGATGAGGTCGCCGGCAACCGTGAGGCCCGAGGGTCCTGAGCCCACCACAGCCACCTTCCTGCCTGTGGGTGCCGCCTTGGGCGGCAGATCGCCCTTTCCGGTCATGCGTTCGCGATCGGCCACATAACGTTCCAGGTTCCCGATGGCCACGGCATCGCCCTTTTTCGCGAGGATGCAGTTTCCTTCGCACTGATTCTCCTGAGGGCATACCCGGCCGCACACGGCCGGAAGGCTGTTGCTCTTCCAGATGTGGCGAATGGACTTGGTGAAGTCCCTCTGCTTGATCAAGCTGATGAACCCCGGAATGTCAATTCCCACCGGGCACCCGTTCACGCAGCCCGGGCTCTTGCACTGGAGGCAGCGTTCAGCTTCCTTGACGGCCAGATCCTCTTCGTAGCCCAAAGGGACCTCGTTGAAATTGCGCCTTCGGACCTGAGCCGGCTGCTCGGGCATTTTCTGTCTGGGGATTTTTTCCTTCTTCTCTGTCTTTTCCGTTTTCTCCACCATGCCTAACCTCCCTATTCAAGCTCCTTGATCCCGGTATTGAGGAAGCTTCCTGATCGATCCGGGGGATCAACGAGCCTTGCATTCATTAAGATAGCGTTCAAACGCCTGCTTCTCAAGGTCTTTGTAAGCGTCAAGACGCTGGGCCAGCTCGTCGAAATCCACGGAGTGGCCGTCAAATTCCGGGCCGTCCACGCAGGCGAACCGGGTTTTCCCTCCCACGCTCACGCGGCAGCACCCGCACATGCCCGTGCCGTCCACCATGATGGCGTTCAAGCTGACGAGGGTCTTGACCCCGTACTCCTTGGTGAGCTTGGAGAGAAATTTCATCATGGGAACAGGCCCGATCCCGACCACCAGCTTGACGTCTTTGGTCTCGAGAACCTTCTTGAGCACCTCGGTGACAAAGCCGTGGTGCCCGTAAGAGCCGTCATCCGTGCACACGTGGAGTTCGTGGGATGCGGCCTTCATCTTGTCTTCCATGATCAAGAGGTCCTTGTTTCGGGCGCCGATGATGGCGATCACGTGATTGCCAACCTGTTTGAGGCCGCGGGTGATGGGATGCAACACCGCCACCCCGGTCCCGCCGCCCACGCAAGCCACCGTGCCCACTTTTTCCAAATGGGTGGGCTGGCCCAGAGGCCCGATGACATCCTGGTAGCGCTCCCCCACCTGAAGGGACTTGAACAGGGCGGTTGACTTGCCCACCACCTGGTAGATGATGGTCAGGGTCCCTTTCTTGGGGTCTGTGTCCGCCATGGTCAGAGGAATTCTTTCCCCCGTCTCATTGGCTTTCAGGATAACGAACTGCCCCGGCTTTGCCTTGGCTGCGATTTTGGGGGCACTGATTTCGTTCAGAACGACCGTGCCGTTGGCCATTTCTTCGCGTCTCAGAATCTCGAACATGACAATCCTCCCGGGTTTTTCTAATTGCACAAATGGTTACCACAAACTTTGGCTAAATAGCACAGGCCGCGTGGCGTGTCAAAAGAAAACATGAGGCAGGAAGAGTTGTATTTGTTGGGTCAGGAGGGTCTTTTTTCAACGAACAGGATGAGCACCATCCCGGCCAGGGCCATCACGCCGTTGGTCAGAAAAGCGAGATTGTAGAGTCCGGTGGAGTCCCGCAGAAGGCCGGTCACCCAGTGGGACAGGATGGCCCCGATCCCGTAAAAAGGCGTCCATGCACCGATCACGGTTCCCATGAGGCCTCTGGGGAAATAATCCCCTGCACAGGCGCCGTAAATGGGGAAGGTGGGGCCGTAAAAGACGGCAAAAAGACCGACCAGAAAACAGAGCATTCCCCAGGAGTGGCCTGAAAGAACGATTCCGAAGAGAGCGGCTGCGACAAAGCTGTCCATGAGGATAATGGTTTTCTTTCGACCCAGATAGTCGGAGAGCGGCAGAAGAGTGAGAACGCCGATCACTTGGGAGGAGCCGTGGATCGTGGCAAGGAGGCTCGCTTTCTCAATAGGGATGCCCATCTGGGTTTTGGCGTAGTCCACCATGAAGGTGGTGACCCCGTAGAGGCTGTAGGCAACAGCAAAATAGGAGAACCCGATGATCCAGAAGTTCCGGCTCCTGAAGACATCGGATACCGATGCCGTTGCAGGTGAAGCAGGAGCTGAAGGAGAAGGAGTTGAAGGATCGCCCTTTTCACCCCAGGGGCGGTAGCCGGAGCTTTCAGGGTCGCTTCTGAGCAAGAGGGCATTCACCAGGACCATGGCCAGAGCGCCGGCTCCCAAGAAATACCAGGCATGGCGCCAGGTGTAATTGTGAACGATCCACGGGAAGGCGGCACCCATGGCTGCAAATCCAAGCCCGTATCCGGGTGAAATGATCCCGAGAGCCAGGCCTCGTTTCTTTGGCGTGAACCACCGCTGAACCACGGTGAGCACAGGGGTCCACATGCCTGTGGCCCCGACACCCACAATCGCGTAGAACAAACACGCCGTCCACAGCTCCTGGATGGTGCCCATGAGCAGGACGCCGGTCCCGAGGATCAGGGCGCAGACGGTGATGACGCGCCGGGCGCCCAGCCTGTCAGTCAGGTAGCCGCTCAAGGGAGTGATCGCGATGTAAGCGAAGAGATAGGAATTGTAGATCGAGGCGGTGTCCGTGCGGGTGAAGCCCAGGCCGCTGATCATCTCCGGCAGGACCACGCCGTAGCCGATGCGGACCGAATAATTGATGAAGAGATCGACAAACACGGTTGCGAGAATGACCCAGGCCCAGTGAAAGCCTTTTTGATCTTCAGACCGCATATGGCGTTTCCTTGGGCAGTGGGCCCGACACAGGGGAGAAGGATTTAGAGTCTTAAAGCGCAACTTCTGTGCAGGATGCATAGGAGTTACACTTTAAGACTCCAAAGCAAAGGAGCCCAGCCGATTCTTCTATCGCGAGGATACAGGAGAAGAGCGAGCCAGGCTGCGGTCAAAGTCTTGGAGAGGGTCTTCTGTTGTGCCGCCAGGCTTCACGCTTCAACCAGCTCGGCTTGCCATGAGACCTGGATGCAGCCCTTGACCGACTGGTATGCAGGGCATTTGTCCGCATACACGGCGAGCGCTCGTTCGGCCTTGTCCCTGGAGCCGGCGGGAATCGTCACTTTGTAGGTCAGGCGGATTTTGGTTATCCTGAGAACGCCGTCGACGTCCTCAATGTCTCCTTCCACAAAAGAGACGAGATTGTCAGCGGCCTTGATTTCCCGCGCTTCCAGCGCGGCAGCGAAGGTCCCGGTGAGTCACCCGCCGATGCCGGCAATCACGTGATCGAGGGTCGCAGGGTATTCGGGGCCCGCGATGTCACGGCCGTATTTCTGCTTGTAGAAGTCCTTGATGCCGCCGTGCATGCCGAAATGCACCGGCTCCGTGAAGTTCTCGATGTAGGCGGTGCGATGAGGGCCTTCATGCTTGAGGATACGAATGTGGCTTGTGTGGGCGACGGTCATGGGGAGCCTCCTTCCCTAATGCAGGCCTTTGGCCGCAACAAGTATTGTTCGAGCCCAGGACGGGGGGTGTGGTCTCTGCCGAGCTCGCAACCGGAAATGGACTCATCCCGGTAATCGCCCCCTTGCCTTCGAACCTTCCCATATGCGGCGCAGACCCATAAGCCAGTCGGAGGGTCCGTACCAAAGGGCTTTTACCGTAACCCACTGACTTTTCGGCGCCGCTCTAGCACCGTGAAGAAATGGTTGCGGCTCTAAAGAGACCACACCCCCCAGTCAGGGCTCAAAAGATCTACGCCCCATTCACAGGAGTTACACTTTAAGACTCTAATTCACTTCAAAGACGACATGCACTTCCACCTGAACCGGGATCTCGCCGACGGCAATGGGCGTTCTGGCGGCTGCGGGGGCCACCTCCCGCATCACGATTGTCGGATATTCTCTGGAATCGTAGGCGATCTTCAAAATCCGCCTGATGGTCATGCCGGCCGCTTTTGCCAGAGCCTCAGCGTCTCTCATGGCTCGTTTGAGAGCATCGAGTCCCGCTTCCTTTCTCAGGTCTTCCTCTTTGTCATTGGAGAAGCTGAGATTGCCGATGCGGCTCACACCGGCCTCGGCCGCGTCGTCAATGAAAGAACCCGTCTTGTCGAGATCCTTAGACTCGAGGACAACGGTGTTCCTCACCCTGTATCCGATCACCCGTTCGGTCTTTTCGTAGACCGGGGAGAGCGCAAAACCGGTGGTTCTCAACTTGGTGTCTTTGTCGGAGACCTTCTTGAGGGCGGCCAGGACTTTCTCGGTTCGTTCGGCATTGTCCCTGACGGCGGTCTGGGCTTTGGGGGAGTCGGTTTCAACGGCAAAGGATATGGTCACGGTAGTGGGCAAGGCTGTCACGGCAGCCCTGCCTGTAATTTCTATGGTGGAGGGTTTGTCCTCTGCGAGGGCCGGCACAGCAAGGCCCAGAACCAAGAAGAGGGACAGCAAGGCGACAAGGTGCTTATGTTTCATAATAGAACCCCCTGTAGGCTTGGGCCGGTTTTAAGATATACGGGATGGAGTGAACGTCCCCGTTTATTAAACCG
>Ga0172371_10014775_pt1 | contig 10026 bp, 6 predicted proteins | sample Lak12m_FD_114543 | JGI IMG/M metagenome (GOLD analysis project Ga0172371, IMG submission 114543) | Freshwater microbial communities from Kabuno Bay, South-Kivu, Congo - kab_022012_12m | ecosystem: Environmental > Aquatic > Freshwater > Lake | place: Democratic Republic of the Congo: South-Kivu... | reverse complement strand
TCAGGTCGTATTGGAGCCGGCGCCAGCCTTTGCCCTCGAGCCGCACGTAAGCGCCTTTGGCGTTGAGCAGCAACTTGATCTCCTCCGGCGTCAGCGTGGTGTCGGATACGTCGAGCACGACGCGCAGGTCGAACCAGTCAATGTCCGCCTCGGTCACATCCAGCTTCACGCGGCCGGCGACGGCGGCGGTGGTGAAGGACGCCAGGTCACCGCCGAGCTTGACGGTGATGTGCGGCGGGACGCTCTGGAGCCAGGCCGAGAAGAGCTCGGGGAACTTCTTGGTCACGCGCACGACCAGGCCTTGGCCGTAGGGGGAAGGCCGCAAGTTCAAGGGCGCGAGCAGGGGCGGCACCGCATCGAGCGCCGACCGGTCGTAAAGGACGATGCGGTCTTGATACCCCGGCTGGCGGCGCCCGCCTTCGGGGGTTTCATGCAGCCAGTTGTATCCGGCCCAGGATTGCCGATGCCCATCCGGGGCTTCCGCCGCGGCGGTGACGACGCATTCTTCGACCTCGCTGCCGCGGAATGTCGGCCGCAGGTCGCACTGGATGACGATCTGGTAAGACAACGTGCGGACGCGCTCGCGCACCCGCGGGGGCAGTTCTGTGCCCAACGAGCGCAGGAACGCCACGCCGCTGGCGCGTTCAATGGCGGGCGCGGGGATCCGGATTTCCCCGCGGGGATCCAAGATGCTCTCGTAGGGAGGTGGGCCGACGAAGACGGCGTTGGGGGTGAGGTAGAGGGGCGGATGAGACGCGAGGGCGCAAAGAATGGGCGGAGGCGGGGTCCCGTCAGTCTGCACCAGGTGCAGGCGGTAATCGTCCTGTTCGTCCGTCGCGGGGTTCACATTCCAGCGCAGCGGTTCGGTGGGCCGGGCGAGGGGCTGGCCTTCGCGGTTGACGAAGCGGCTGTCGAGCTGGCGCAGACGCAGGAACCGGCCGAGCAGGCGAACGGTTTGGGAATCCCGGTATGGCAACTGGGTCGCCATGCCGTAGAAGATGCGCTGCGAAAAGAGCTGCCAGATCAGCTCTGCCTCCGGCGTGAGCCAGACGCGGCCCTCGTCGTAGTCGGTGGCGAGTTGCCGGACCTGGGCGGGTTTGAGGGTATCGAAGTCGGTCTGTCCCGGCCGGCGCCACTGCAAGCGGGCCTCGGTTTCCTCGATCAACACTCGCAGGTCGGTGAGGGCCTGGTCCGCGGATTGGGGCGGCGCTGAGCCCAGGTGGAGGTTGCCGAACTTCTCCTGCCAGCGCTTGATCTCGCGCTCGCGTTGCCAGCGCACCAGCAAGCCCTGAATGGCGCTCACGTCCGTGATCGGCCGCATGAAGTCGGGGATCCCGGTGCCGCGCTGCTGCGCGGCATGCGCGACATAGAGCCAGAACACGTATTCGTTCTCGGGCATCGAGGGCCAGACTTGCAGCGCGTTCCAACCATAGCCGCCCAGCGGCAGGCCCATTTCCTCGAAATCCCAATGCGTGATGTGCCCGTTCTGACGGCAGCGCGCATAGACGTTACGGACCTTCGCCAGGAACTTGCACTCCAGCGGCTTAAGCGGACGCTTGCGCGTGGCCATCAGGCGTCGCACCAACTCGCTGACGTCCGCGGTTGACGGCGTGCTCCTCGAGGCCGCCAAAGCCGCCGAAGCCGACGGACCGCTCGCGCTCAGGCTGCGCACCGCCGCGCGGCTGTTCTCCGCCAGCAGCGCGCGCATCGCCGCCACGACGTGTTCGCAATCCACCCCCAGCTCGCAGGTGCAACTCCCCTCCCATCCCTGCGCCGGGTCATATTCGAGGTCCACCTCATGGGTTCCGCCGTCCTTGACCACGGCAGAGTACGCGCGCCCCGGCTCCTCGGGAACCAGGTCCTGCACAGCGCCGCGGCGAAAACACGCCTCGCCCTTGCGTCTGGCTTCCGCGCTGACTTGCTTCAGGAACGCCTGGGCGTTGCGTGGATCGAGCAGCTCAAACGCGTCGTCCACTCCTCGAATATAGCGGCCTGCACCCGCGTGACAAGCAGGCGGAGATGGCATCGGGCGAAACCTCCAGGCGACCGGCGGTCGGCACGACCGGCCCGCCGGTGTGACGCAGTGTGGAATTCTGAATGCGCGCTTTTGGTTGCAGGGGCATCCCGCCGCACGGCGAGCAGTTTTGTGCGCAGGTCGGGTTAAGTTGCCCCACAGCAGCGTTTGTACTTCTTGCCGCTGCCACAGGGGCAGGGAGCATTCCGACTCGGCTTGGACGGCGGTGGCGTGGGTGTTTTGCGGGTCAACGCTCGCAGGTATAACTGGCGCAAGGTCGAGTGCCTCTTGGCCAGCAGAGAATTCAGCTCCGGCTGGACGACTATCAGGGAACTGAGGAGCTCCTGCCCGGATAAGCCAGCAGAGGACGCGCCTGGAAGCCGCTCGATCCGGCCGGTGTCGTAGGCATAGCGAATGGAGCAACTCGGGCCGATGGGACCGCGGTCTGGGCGGGTGGAAGAGGGGAGTTGAATGAACGAAAGAGTTGCTTTACTGCAGGTACACTTCGGCTCGACACAATATTGGTCATCCAAAAACCAGGTGTGCATACCAACGGTAAACGCGACTGCCTTGGCATAGGGGAGGATCTCGTAGTATCCGACCATGCTTCCGTCACCAGCCAGGACTTCAGGAGGAAAATGAACCTCGAGTTGGTCAGGATCGGCTTGTTCGGTCGCGTGCTGCTTTACCGTGGAGTAGAGTTGCCCGAGCTTGGTCCATTGCGGCTCCGAGATTTCAGACTCAACCGCTTTTGCCAGCGCGAAAGCCGCCGGGTCCGCCTTGAGCGCGGCCAGGTTGGCAACGATGCGCTGGGTTAAATCCATTTCGAGGTGATTGGCGGTGGCCGGCTGAGGTTGTAATGGTTCGCCGGTTTCGGGGAAGCAGTCCAGGGCGACTTGCTCGCACTCACAAACGGGGTTTGCGCAAACCCGAACTTCCAGGCGATAACGCCGCCCCGCGAGCGGCCCCGTTTCCAGCAGCAGGCTGCCGGAGGTATCAAGAGGTGATGAGACAGTGAGCTGCATGCGACCGAGTTTATCCAGTCATTCGGCAGAAAAGCAAATTACGCGACGGATTCCTGCCAGGGAGCCTGCCGCGCGGGAGGCAGGTAGTTGAACATGAGCTGGATGTCTTCTTCGAAGGTGGTCTCAGGCGCAGCTTGCTGGCAATAGCGGTGGTACACTTGGCAGGCATGGCGGCGTAATTCCTGGACCGGTGCGGTGCCCAGTCCGGCTTGGGCGAAGGAGTCTATGAGCATCTCCAACAAGGGAACAAACTCGGAGTCGTCCAGAGGGTGTTCGTTATTATAGCCGAACCAATGCTCGATTTGGCTTTTCCCGAAGCGCAGCAAGATGGTTTCGTTGTCTGAGTCGGGCAGGTTCCTGGCTTTGGGCGGCGGAGGATAGATGGTGGAAGGATCTGCGGCGCCGCCCAGCGGTGGCAGCTCCTCGGGGGGAATGCGGAGCCGGATACTCCTCGGCTGGCCTGGGACGCGAGTAATAAGGCCGCGACGCTCCAAGGTCAGAACCATTTGATGCACGCTCGGAGGGGTGACCCGGAAGAACCGCATCATCTCCGCCTCCGCCGGCGGGCGTCCGTGCAGGGTGGTGTAGTGGTTTATGTAAGCCAGGAATTGGCCTTGCCGCGAGGTGTAGGGTGGTTTCATCGGGTCCGGTGCCGGCCCCTGCTGCTTTCATCATACGCCCACTCCGCGGCCATTCGGCGCTTTGCGGCGGGCAACAGGGCGTACTCCATTCGGAGGGCGGATAGTTCCGGGTCGCGGGCGAGGAGTTCGCCGAAGCTCTGGTTGGTGCGGGTTACTGCTTTGCGCCTGGTGGTTCTTCTGGCCATTCTGGTCCGGTGCATTGACGGCGTTGTTGTATCGCTTCCAATGGATACACAAGTCGGACCATTTCCTCAACGCTTATCAGGTGGGGACCAAGGCCGACGTGCAAAAGATGGAGTCCCAGGCCAAAGCCGAGGCGCAACGCCTGTGGACCGAGGCCGAGATGAAACGCACGCGCAGTGCGTGAGATTCACTCGCCCTGATTCGCTCGTGCTGTCCAGGCTGGGTGGTTTATGGAGGAAACGGCCGTGGCATTGACTATGCTTGACAATCCCTTGTGATGAAAACTCACGAGGTGACTTATGAAGCTTCCTTCCCGCCACGCCTTTACGCTTATTGAATTGTTGGTGGTGATTGCCGTCATCGCTCTCCTGGCAGCGATGCTCCTGCCCGCGCTCTCGGCGGCCAAAAAGAAAGCCCTGCGCACCAGCATGAAACACAGTGAATCCGCGTCGCCAGCCGCTCAGCGAACAAATGATGCGAGGCCTGTGCCCACCGCTGCTGCGGCTCGCGCCGTCGCCATCGTCAAGAGCTTCGCGGCCAGCGTTTCGCTTAAGCCGGGCTTGAGCGTCGGAACTGCCCAGCCCGAATCCATCTACACCGCACAGCTCGCGGCTAAATTCGAGGCGCTGAATCCCGGCCGGAGCGGTGAGTGCGAGGTGCTCCTGCCGTTGCCGCCGCAGATTATCTCCCTGGCCGACCTGGCCGTGACCGTTAAGGACCAACCCAGCGGATCGGTCGAGATTCGCGGCGACAAGCTGGTTTGGTTCGGCGCGCTGCCGGGCGAGCCGACGCCGATGACCATTACTTACTCCGCGGTCGGCAAGGGGCTCTACAATCTGCAAATCCCGCCCAGTGGGATTCTGGACACGTTCCACATTGACCTGACCGCCATCGGCTCGGACGTGCGCATGCTCGAACTCTCGCTGCAGCCCACGAAATACGCCCGTGACAGCGGTCAAACCCTCTACACCTGGGATTACAAGCGCCTGCTCTTCGGACGGCCCATCGCCCTGGACGTGCTCGGCATCGCTCCCATAGACCGGTTGGGTGAGCTAACCTGGCTGGGGCCGGCCAGCGTGGTGATTTTCGGCCTGGTGCTGGGCCTGGTGGCCTACGCGTTCTACATTCGCAACTTCGACCGCTGGATGCTCTTGCTGATCCTCGGCACGTTCACCAGCGCTTACCCGCTGATGTACTTTGCGCAGGAGTTCATTTCGTTAAGCACGGCCATCTTCGCCTCCTCGGTCATCGTGCTCCTGGTCATCGCCATTCGTTCGACCACGATCATGGGCTGGCGCCTCGGGATCTGCGGCGTAGTCCTTCCCGCCAGCGCACTTCTCGCCGTGACCCTCCTGGCTGCCATCCACCCGCGGCTCCAGGGCATCCTGATCACGGGAACGGGGATTGCGCTGTTCATTGGAGCGATGCTGCTGGTCCCGCGCCTCAAATTCGACCGATCGGCGCAAACGGCTCTGCCGAGCACGCTTCCGGCGGGGTCTTGATCCCGGCGGCGCTTCGTTCTCATTTCCGTGAACCTCAACGTAGGGCAGGCGTCCCGCCTGCCCCATCCCGCGCTTTTCGAAAGGAGGGAAGGCAGGCGAGACGCCTGCCCTACTCCGGCTCAGGGGTCTCAAGCGCGAATTGGATCCGAGCATTTGCGGATAAGGTTGAAACCGGGGCGCCGGGCTGCATAATGGGCTCAATGATCCATTGCGTGTTCGTCACTCGAGGAGCGACATGAAACTGCTGTGTGCGTTGATAATCCTGTGCGCGTTGGCCGCATCGCCCATGGTCGCGGCGGACCCGCCCAACGTCATCATTCTGTTGGCGGACGACATGGGCAACGGCGACACCAGTTGCTACGGAGCCAAGGACATCAAGACGCCCAACCTGGATGCGCTGGCCGCCTCGGGCATCCGCTTCACGAGTTATTATGCTCCGGCGCCGATCTGCTCGCCATCACGGGCGGGCATGATCACAGGCCGTTACCCGATGCGGGCAGGGATGTCCACCAGCAAGAACATCGGCTCGGCCATGGGCGAGCCGGGCCTGCCGGCGCGCGAGATCACAATCGCCGAACTGGCAAAGACGCGGGGCTACGCAACAGCGGTCTTCGGCAAGTGGCACTTGGGCTCCATACCCGAATGCCAGCCGAACTCGCAAGGCTTTGACCTGTTCGTGGGGCACCATGCAAGCTGCGTGGATTGCTTTTCCCACATGTATTACGCCAGCGAGCCGTGGTATCACGACCTCTACCGTAACCGCGACGAGGTCTTCGAAGATGGCGTGCATATGACCGACCTCATCACGCGGGAGGCGCTCAGCTTCATTGATGCGCATCGCGAGCAGCCGTTCCTCATCTACGTCGCCTATAACACGCCCCATTACCCGATGGTCGCGAAGGCGGAATACATGAAGAGGTACGAGCATCTGCCGATGCCTCGGCGGGTAGCCGCGGCGCTGGTCGCGGGGATAGATGACTCGGTGGGGCAGATCCGGAACCGGCTGCGCGAGCGCGGGCTGCTGGACAATACCGTAGTCTTCTTCGCCAGCGATAACGGCGCGCCCAGTCCTTCGAAGCGGGGCGAAGGCGGCTCCAGCAATGCGCCGTATCGCGAATACAAGACCAGCCTCTTTGAGGGCGGCGTCCGGCTGCCCGGCATGGTTAGCTGGCCAGCCAAAGTGCCCGCCGGCGTGGTCTGCGATCAGCCGGTCGTCGGCCTGGACATCTTCGCTACCGCCGCCCAGGCGATGGGAGCCGAGCTGCCACGGGACCGCACGATTGATGGGCGCAGTTGGTTGCCGCTGTTCAAGAACCCGAAGGAGTCCATCCACGAGGCGATCTTCTTCGAGTGGGCCGGCCAGCATGCCGTCCGGTCCGGCCAGTGGAAGTATGTGGAGAACGGCTTCATCAACATGGAGCAGTCGCGGAAGAACCGGGCGACGGGCGCCCATGCCGCGTATCTCGCCGACGTGGCCGCTGACCCAGGCGAGGAGAAGAACGTGCGAACGCAATTCCCGGAGATCGCTGAGAAGCTGGGCAAGCTGCATGAGCAATGGCGGGCCGCAATTGCGAAGGACCCCACGGCTTCGCCCGACTTCCTGAAGAATGCCACCCGGAGCAGCCAGGACTGATCCGGCCCAGGCTCAAGTGTATGACCGGTAAGGAACGAGCGCTGGCGGCCTTTCGCGGTGAACCGCAGGATCGGGTGCCGGTGATCCCCATCGTCGGTCAGGCTGCCGCGCGGCTTTGCGGCGTCTCCATTCGCGAGCACGCGCAGGACCCGCGCACGCTGGCCCGCTGTCAGATCGAGTGTGCGCGGCGTTTCGGCTACGACGGGGTCTATATCGCTGCCGACACCTGGGTGAACGCCGAGGCGGTGGGATTCCCGAAGATCGAGCATCCGCCGGATGCGCCGGCGTGCGGGCATGGGACATGGATCGAGTCGGTGGAGCAAATCGAGGCGCTGGAACTGCCGGACCCGAAACGGTCGGGGCGCTGGCCGCTGATGGTCGAGGCGGTGCGGCAGGCGGTCGAGATGGCTGGCGACGAGCTGCTGATCATCGGCAACTTCGACCAGTCACCGTTCGACCTGGCATGCCAGCTTCGCGAGATCAACTGCTTCATGCTGGACCTCCTGGAGAACCAGGAGTTCGCCCGCCGGCTGCTGGCCTACTGCGCCCAGGCGGTGAGCCGATACGCCATCGCGATGGCCGAGGCGGGCGCCCACGTGCTCAACACGGGCGACTCGGCCGCCAGCGGGAGCCTGGTTGGCCCGCAGATCTATGCCGAGTTCGCGTTCCCCTACGAGAAGAGGGTCTTCGAGGCCGTGCGCGCTCGCTTCGACACGCCGATTACGCTGCATATCTGCGGAGATACGAGCACCTGCATCGAGCGTATGATCGAAACCGGCGCGACCGGCATCGAGATTGATCATGTAATGGACCTTCACCGCGTCCGGCAGGTTTGCCGGGAGCGGGTGACGGCGATCGGCAACATTAACCCCGTGGACACGCTCCTTCGCGGCACGCCTGACTCGATCAAGGCGGCCTGCCGGGACTGCATCGAGGCTTTTGCCGGCTCGAACCGGTTCATCCTCTCCACGGGCTGCGCGATTTCTCCGCTAACCCCGCCAGCCAATCTGGCCGCGATGGCGGAGGCAGTTGAGAGAATCGGTTAATGGAAATGTCAAGATGCGTAGATTGATACTGTGCAGTCTCCTTGGTGCGGTCTCCCTGGCCGGCGTCATCGCCCCCGAGTCGCCCGCCCGTCCTTCAGTTTCGGGGCAGCCCGTCCCTTTCCAGGTCTTCAACGTGCGCGAGTTTGGCGCGCGTGGCGACGGCCAGACGCTCGACACGATTGCCCTGCAGAAGGCTGTTGATGCCTGCGCCGCGAGCGGCGGCGGAACGGTCCATTTCCCGCCCGGGCGTTATCTGAGCGGGACACTTTTCCTCAAGAGCCGGATCACGATCCATCTGGAAAGCGGGGCAACGCTACTGGGCAGCCGCCGCCTGGAAGATTATACGCCCACCATCCCGGCGATCCGATCTTACACGGACACTTACACCGAGCGGAGCTTGATCTACGCGGAACAGCTCGAGCACGTCACCCTGGAAGGGCGGGGCGAGATTGACGGCCAGGGCGCGTCGTTCAAGGGCCCCTACAAAGTCCGGCCTTACCTTCTCCGGTGGGTGGGCTGCCGGGATGTGCTGGTGCGTGACTTGACGCTGCGGGACTCGCCGATGTGGGTCCAGCATTACCTGGCGTGCGACGGCGTGCGCCTCGAGGGCCTGACAGTGAACAGCCGGTGCAACGCCAACAATGACGGCATTGACATTGACGGCTGCCAGCGAGTCCGCATCGCCAACTGCGACATCCGGTCCGGCGATGATGCGATTGTGCTCAAGAGCACCTTGAACCGGCCCTGCAAACATGTGGTGGTTGCCAATTGTGTGCTCAGCAGCGACTGCAATGCTTTCAAGCTCGGGACTGAATCCACCGGCGGCTTCGAGAACATCGTCATGAACAATTGCGCCATCTACGATACCCGGCTGTCTGGCATCGCCCTCGAAACAGTGGACGGCGGCACGCTGGATCGAGTGAGTGTTGCGAATGTCACGATGGACAACGTCCGCAACCCCATATTCGTTCGCCTGGGGAACCGGGCCAGACCGTTCGAGCAAGGCGCGCCGAAACCCGGCATGGGCATGCTCCGCAACGTGAGCCTGTCTGACATCCAGGCGGCCGGCGCCGATCCCATTGGGTGTGCCATCGCCGGCTTGCCCGGGCACCCGGTCGAAAATCTCACGCTCAGCAACATCCGCATCCGTTTTGCCGGCGGCGGGAAGGAGTCCGACGCGCAACGGGCCATTGAAGAGAAGCCCGAGGCCTATCCCGAGTATTCCATGTTCGGCCGGCTGCCCGCTTACGGCTTCTATTGCCGTCATGCCCGGAATGTGCGCTTTGACCGCGTGGAAGTGGGCAGCCTTGCGCCCGATGCCAGGCCATCCCTGGTCTGCGAGGACGTGGAGGGGTTGCGCCTGTCGGCCTGGAGCGCGCTCACCGGCTCCGCGACTGGCCCGGACATGCGCCTTGAGAATGTGCGCGATGCCATTATCCAGGGCTGCAGCGCGGCGAGGAAGAGCGGCGTATTTCTGAGGGTGGGTGGGAAGGACACCGCTGCGATCCGGCTTGAGGGCGATACCGTCAGTCCAGCGGCCACGCTCGTTGAAACCGCGCCCGAGGTGCCGCGCGGAGCGGTCAAGACCAGCGACGCCTCCCAATAAGGAACAAAGCCGCCCATCAATGCCTCGGATCAAATCATTGCCGGACCAGGCGGAAGAACGCGGACTTCAGCGCCGGCGTAAAGGTCACAGCTTCTTGACCGCCGCTGTCGCTGACTGTGTTGGTGGCCGGGGTCCAGTTCATCGGTGACGTTAGATGGTCGGCTTGTTCCAGACGCGCGGGCGGACATTGGGACCAAGTCAGGGTCAAAAGCCCGCCGTTGCGCTGACAGCTCAGCGCTGGCGGATCGCTGGTAAGGGAGGGTGCAGCATCATCGAAATACCCGGTGCGCGGATTGCTGTCGGCGGACGCCACCTTGAGGAAGACGGTCAGCAAATTCGCCATCGGAGTGCCGGTCCAGCTTCTTTCGACCCAACC
>Ga0172371_10014774_pt1 | contig 10026 bp, 8 predicted proteins | sample Lak12m_FD_114543 | JGI IMG/M metagenome (GOLD analysis project Ga0172371, IMG submission 114543) | Freshwater microbial communities from Kabuno Bay, South-Kivu, Congo - kab_022012_12m | ecosystem: Environmental > Aquatic > Freshwater > Lake | place: Democratic Republic of the Congo: South-Kivu... | reverse complement strand
CCCAATCCACCAGGTCGTACACGTGCACCACGTTGCCGGCGCTGAAAATGCCCGGCACGCTGGTTTGGAAGCGGTTATCCACGTATGGGCCGCCGGTGACCGTATCGATGCGCACACCCGCCTGGCGCGACAGCTCATTTTCAGGGATCAGTCCGACCGAAAGCAGCAGCGTATCGCAGGGGATAATCTCTTCGCTGCCTGGAATGATCTGGCGGTTCTCATCTACCGCGGCTGCCTCGATGGCTTCCACGCGCCGGTCGCCAAGGATGCGTTTGACTGTGTGGTTGAGCTGCAGAGGAATATCGAAATCCTGCAGGCATTGCACGAAATTGCGTGTCAGGCCGGAGAGATAGGGCATGATCTCCAGCACGCGTTCCACTTTGGCGCCTTCAAAAGTCAGGCGGCGTGCCATAATCATGCCGATGTCGCCCGAGCCGAGGATGACGAAGCGTTTGCCGGGCATGAAACCCTCTACATTCACCCAGCGCTGGGCGGTGCCGGCGGTGTACACGCCGGCCGGGCGCGAGCCGGGCAGGCGGATCTGGGCGCGCGTGCGTTCGCGGCAGCCCATGGCGAACACCAGGGCTTTGGCCTGGAATTCTCGGATACCCAATTTGCGATTGGTAACGAACAGGCGCCGGTCGCGCGTGGCTTCCAGCACCATGCTATCCAGCAAAACGTCCACTTTGAGATCTTGCACCTGCTGGATAAACCGTTGGGCATAACTCGGGCCGGGCAGGTCTTCTTTAAATACTTCCACGCCGAATCCGTTGTGGATGCACTGCAGCAGGATACCGCCCAATTCAATGTCGCGTTCGATGATCAGCACCTTTTCCGCGCCGTTCCGCTTGGCGGCGATAGCGGCAGCCAGTCCGCCCGGGCCGCTGCCGATCACCACTACGTCATAATTCAGCTCAGTCATGAGCTTCCTCCGCCTGTTTGGTAGGTCGCTGCAGGAAAGATGAACCCGTACCTTTCTTGCTGATAGCGGTTTCGGGCAAGCCCAATTCGCGCGCCAGGATGTGGGTGACGCGCGGCAGATCGAACCCGCCCTGGCAGCGGCCGGTGCCCAGCCAAGTGCGGCGCTTGAGCGCGTCATAAGTGGTGGCAGGTACGAGAGAATGGATCTCAGCCACAAGCTCGCCCTCGGTGACGTTTTCGCAGCGGCATACCACCCGTCCGTAACGTTCGTCCTGCTCGATGACTGCCTGGCGCTGCGCGTGACTCAGGTGGCGAAAACACGGCCGCGCAGGTCGGATGGGATTCCAGTCTTTCTTTTCCACAAATTTCTCGCCGGCATCTTTCATTAGTTCGATCACGCGCAGGGCGATGGCAGGCGCGGAGGTCAAGCCGGGTGATTCAATCCCGCCCAGGTTGACCAATCCCTGAATATTGGCTGGAATTTCGATGACGAAATCATGTTGGTAATCCACACCTGGCGTTTCGCAGGGGGCATTGCCAGCTGCGCGTAGCCCGGCAAAGATGGCGATCACATGGCGCGCATCCACGGCCGGCACCAGTTTCTTCCCTCCTTCCAGCGCTTCCTGCAATCCCTCCGAGCTATTATCCTTATCTTCTTTATCTCCCTGGTCATGCGCGGTTGGCCCCAACACAGTGTTTCCGTGCACGGTGGCGGTGGCCATGATCCCCTTGCTAACCGTATTGGGCACTGGGAAATATACTGATTGAAGCTGGAACTCTGCGCGATCCAGAATTAAGTATTCCCCTTTGCGCGGTGTGATCTTAAACTCCGGGCGAACCCCGGCTTTGTGCATGATTTCATCAGAATATAACCCCGCTGCGTTGATCACCCAGCGGCAGCCGATATCCCCGCGGTTGGTTTTAACGCCAATGATACGGCCTTTCTCGATGAAGAAATCCTCGCAAGCTGTCTCGCGCAGGATCTTGACCCCGTTCATCACCGCGTTTTCCGCCGCTGCCAGCGTGACGCCGAACGGGTCACACATGGCGCCGGTCTCAGCAAACAACGCGCCGCTGACTAGCGGGTTGATGAACGGTTCGCGCCGGCGCATTTCATCTCCAGGGACGTAATGCATGCCTGGCACACCGTTACGTTTTCCGCGTTCTAACAACTCATCCAATTGGGGTAATTCTTCCTGACCGACAGCAACCACATAATCACCGCAACGCTCATAGGCAAAATTCAATTCCTCTGATAAACCTGGCCAGAGTGGAACGGCAGCCACGTTCATTTCTGCTTTCAGCGAACCGCTGACCGGATCGTAGCCAGGGTGCACCAAAGCAGTGTTGGCGGCTGAGGTCACTGAACCAATATCCTCTTCTTTTTCAATTAGCAGGATCTTTAGCTGGTAACGCGATAGGAAGCGGGCGGCCATGCAGCCGACCACGCCCCCGCCAATGATAATAATGTCGTATAGATTCATATTGCTTTATTCGTGGTTGTAAACCATATTCATGAAATTGGTTTACTTAAAATAGAGCTATTGCAGAAAACCACTCCTTCAGAAGAATATTTTTCATAACACATCGAACATTGATTAACCCTTTGGAAAATAATGTTCAAAATAACTCCTTGCCGTTGGCTCATCGATGATTAATTCCTTCATCAAATTTCCATTTAAAGCACCGTGCAAACCTCTAATCTTAGCCAAACCTGAAACAACGCAAACCCCATGTTTCCTCTGGAATAACTCAAGATTTGGTCCACTGGCCCTGTTATTAATGGGTATGCTTTCAAATGAGCCGTCTTCTTTAAAAAATACCGTAGCGATATCCCCGGCAATTTTAAACCGATTAAGTTCGTTGTAGTCTTTTTCATCAAGATACCCTGCGCTGTGAACATAACTAGGGACACCAGCGTTGACAGCGCCAATACTATATAAAAGAATATTTGCTTTTTCTTGATATTCAAGAATATTGTTTATACTGCCTTCTTTCCATAACCATTTTTTTGTTTCCGGATTATCAAAATAAGTAGGAACCGGGAAGAGATGTGATTGCGCTGAAAAATTATCGGCAAAACGATTAATTATCTCCCCGGCATAATCAAGCCCTGTTGTGCGGATATTTCCCGCTCCATTAAGTTGGATAATATGAGAATTATAGGTATGTTTTTTTATCAGGTGTTTGGAAATGGCTGTTAATGTAGTACCCCAGGCAATCCCCAATGTCATCTCTGAATCAAAAAGCGTATTGAGTTGAATTGCGGCGTATTGCGCGACTTGATCGAGCCAAGCGATCTCCCCGGCCATTTCTGGAACAGGTATTACGTGTACGCGGCTGAGGATGTGTTTTTCTAGGAACTTCTTTTCCAGTATTTTTGGATGTTCAACCGGGTCAATTACGCGTATATCAACCAAACCATTTATCCTGGCAAAGTCCAGTAATCTGGATACTGTTGATCGTGAAACATGCATCTCTCGGGCGATCGCTTCTGTCTTTACCCCTTGATAATAATACATACGTGCGACATTAATCGCATCGTTGATCCGTTCTTGGTCAATATTCGCCAGATCCATTTTCACCATTTCATAATAATACACAATGCACGTTAATGTGATGGATATCTGCACGATTGTTCATGTAAAAAAATAGCATTTTTATTTTTACAATGTCCATGATGCACATAAGTGCAATTTTGATAATTATTAATATAAAGCGTCTATATAAATAAATAGATTGTAGTGATAGATCCCAGACTTGAAATTTGAAAGGAGGAGAATGACTGATATCCTGATAGATTAATTATTTTAATTGTCTAAAAACAAAATAAAAATTGAGAGGTAGAGATGAAATCAAATAATAAGAAAAGCATCTATTGGCTGGCCGGCTTGTTATTGGTGGTACTCTTTGCGGCTGTTATGGCGAATCAGGTGCGCAGTGACTTTGGGAAAACCGAGGTCACTTTTGTTAAGATACCTGCACCAGATGGCCATTTCGTTACTGCAAGGTTATACCGTCCATATTACGCCACAGCCGAAAATAAACTTCCGGCTGTTCTAGCCATGCACGGCGGCAATAACGACAAAGACACCCAAGCCCCTGCAGCAATCGAGCTTTCCAGAAGAGGGTTCGTGGTCCTGGCAGTTGATATGGATGGGCATGGCGACAACACCGGCGCATTCAGTCCTGCGGTTATGGCAACTGGAGAATCGGTATTGGGGGTTGATGTCGTTTACGATTATGCAAAGACATTGCCTTTTGTTGATGCAACCAATATTGGATTAACCGGGCATTCCCTGGGCGGTATGATGTCGGAAAATACTGCCTTAATTCGGCCGGATCATGGAGCTGTCGTTCCGCAAGATGCTTGCAGTGGCGCCATGGATTTAACCAAGGTTAATAATTACATGTGTATCTTGGCAGCCTGGGAATCGGAACCTGCAACTGGGCGCAATGACGAAGCCTTCTTTACGCCGGCATTCTATGAACAATATGGGTTTACTGAACCGATCGAGGCGGATCAGCTGTATGGAAGTTTTGAGGATGACAGCGCTTTTAAAATTGCAATGAATATCACCACCCATCCAGGTATGCCGCCTTCAAATCAGATGGTTACCACCCTGGTGGATTGGATGAGAAACTCGCTGAAAGATGGGAACATCGACGAGCATTGGATTCCTGCCAATCAACATATTTACGTTTGGTATGATGTGTTTATGGGTTTGGCGTTATTGGCAGCTTTGGGATCGGTTATTCCATTGGCAAATCTGCTTTTGTCGGTTTCATTCTTCGCAAAAGTTGCGCAGCCGATGCCCAAAAAGTACGTTGCCTCACCTAAAGAATGGTGGAAGATGGCAACCATCAATGCCTTGATTGCGGCTGTCACGTATCCTTTCTTGACGCAATTTGGCTGGTTCGGGACTTTTGGTAACTGGTTCCAGAAAGTCTTCCCATTCATGAACCTACTGCACCCCAATGGCCTTTATGTCTGGATGATTGGCAATGCGATTATCTTTGCAATTCTGTTTGCTTCCTGGTATAAAAAGAATTCCAAGGCAAAGAAAATCAACATGTATGATTTGGGCGTTTCTTTTAGTGAAGAAAAGACCAAGTTCGACTGGGGTATTTTAGGAAAAACCTTCCTTTTGGGTCTTGTGCTTGTTGGATGGTTATACCTGTTGGTGAGCATATCACAAGCATTATTTGGCGTAGAGTTCAGGGTGGAATATGGAACCTTAAAGACTTTCCCAACCTCCGAGCGGTTTGTCCAAGCTTTGCTCTACTTCATCCCCGTGCTGATCTTCATGCTTCTGAATAATGGTTTATTCTTATTCGGTCAAGCACGCCAAGGGGAATATGAGACCGAAGGCAAAACTCAACTGATTTGGTGGTTAAAAAATGTCTTCGCATCCCTGGCCTTTCTCGTAGTTTTATTGCTTCTGCAAAATCTACCGATCATGGCGTTCAACACAAATTACGGCTTTGACCTGATCGGACTGACTTCATGGAGCGATGCCATTGGAGCAAGCGGTGAGTGGATGATGGCGATTGTATTATGGTACCTGATCCCATTAATGACCATTCTCTATTACTTCCTGACCTGGTTCTTCAGAAAAACGGGTAGGATATACCTTGGTGCAACGTTCGTAGCATTGATCATTGTGTGGATCTGGGCAGTTGGTAACAATATTTTGTTCTAGAAGAAGAATTTTGGATTATAGTTCACCCTCTGCGGAGGGTGAACTATATTTATACTAAGGTAACCGTATTTTTGAATGGAGGTTTTCTATGGCAGATTATATCGCTTCGATTGATCAGGGAACATCGAGTACCCGCTGCATAATATTTAATCATAGCGGAGAGATTGTTAGCAGTCATCAATTGGAGCATAAACAGATATATCCAAAACCCGGATGGGTGGAACATAATCCTTACGAAATCTGGGCGCGTACCCAAGATGTCATTAAAGAAGCCATGAAGCTGGCAGGGCTTAGACTTGAGGATATTGCCGCGGTTGGGGTGACCAATCAACGCGAAACCACCGTTGTATGGGATAAGGAGAGCGGAAAAGTTTTTTATAATGCGATCGTTTGGCAGGATACACGTACTGACGAGATAATTTCGGAAATGGCAAAAAATGGCGGGCAGGACCGCTTTAAAAATCGTGTAGGCCTTCCATTGGCAACCTATTTTTCAGGCCCAAAAATAAAATGGATCTTGGATAACGTTCCGGAGGTTCGCCAGGCTGCCGAAGAAGGAAGAGCGATCTTTGGCAATATCGACACCTGGATTATCTGGAATCTCACCGGTAAGCATGTCACGGATGTAACCAATGCAAGCCGCACGATGCTAATGGACCTTAAAACATTAAAATGGGATGAGGAGATCTGCGGTTTATTTAGTATACCTATGAAGATGCTCCCAAAAATATGCTCATCTTCTGAAGTTTACGGAATGACGTATAAAGATGGGCCATTCGGCGGTGAGATTCCGGTCTGCGGAGATTTGGGTGATCAACAAGCGGCAACCGTCGGGCAAGCCTGTTTTGATGTCGGGGAGGCAAAAAATACCTACGGCACCGGCTGTTTTATGCTGCTCAATACGGGTAATAATATTGTATTTTCGAAAAATGGTCTTTTAACCACGGTTTGTTACCAGTTGAAAAATGAGAAACCTGTTTATGCATTGGAAGGCTCCATTGCAATTACCGGCGCCCTGGTTCAATGGCTGCGTGATAATTTGAAAATGATCAGCAGCGCTGCCGAAATTGAGAATTTAGCGAAGACAGTTGATGATAATGGCGGGATCTACTTTGTGCCGGCTTTTTCCGGCTTGTTTGCTCCGTATTGGAAGTCAGATGCGCGCGGAATTATCGTCGGATTGACTCGTTACGTGAATAATGGACATTTTGCGCGTGCAGTGCTGGAAGCAACCGCTTTCCAAACCCGTGAGGTTTTGGAGGCAATGAAATCGGATTCCGGTGTTGATTTACTGGTACTAAAAGTTGATGGGGGTATGGTGAGGAATGATTTGTTAATGCAAATCCAGGCAGATGTCCTTAAGGTACCTGTTATTCGGCCTCGGGTCGCTGAAACCACCGCTTTAGGTGCGGCTTATGCAGCCGGATATGCAATAGGATTCTGGAAAGATCTAAAAGAGATGCGTTCCAACTGGAAGAAAGACAAGGTATGGAATCCTAAAGAATGCAGTCCATTGTATTCCGAGAAATATAAGGAATGGAAAAAAGCAGTCACGCGGACTTTTGATTGGATAGAATAAAAAAAGGAGAATCGCTTTTGTTTCACCGGGTGGAGAAAAAGGACCATGCATAGCTAAATTAGACATATGCTCAACCAAAGACGTTCCAGTTTCATCATTTCATGAGCAAATACGAAAAATACCTGAGATGGTTTTGTTAATGTCAGGGATTTCCAAGACATGAGTGATAGGGGGCTAAATCATTATTGAATGAGTCACTCATTTTGAATAAGGTGCCCAATTAATAAAAACCGGGATTGGAATATTCAATCGTGAAATGCTAGACTGGATCGTAGGATTTTAAACTGGAACGAATTGTAATGCTAAAACGTTATAATCTAAAATCACCATTCGGGAGATCTGAGAATGAGCCGGTTTGTTGTGACATGCATTTTCTTTTTATTATTTGTTTCTGCCACCGCATGTTCTGCGTCATCCAATAGGCACCCTTCTGACATGAACCTTACTTTCAATTGGAATACCGGGTCGCTGCCCCCACAATATCATTACTCCTACACGATAACCATCCAACCGGATGGCAATGGCAGCCTGGATTATCAACCGGGATACGAGCCGGATGAAGCCACGCGCTGGCAGACAGAGTTTTCTCTAACCGGGAAACAGATGGACGCGCTTTACGGCTATCTTATTGAGAATGACCTGCTGCGCACAACTTGGAACCTGGGCGAACCTTTGCTGGGCGGCAGCGGCACCAGCCTGGTGGTTACTGCGGATGGAAAGGAATATACCGTCCCCAGCATTTCCGAGTTGCAGCCGGATGACCGCAAGCTCATGGAAGCCGCCATCGATACGATCAAGAATCTGCTGCCGCAAAGCATCTGGGATGAGCTGGATGCGCGTCAGGAAGCCTACGAAGCCGGTTTTGAGGAATAAAATCAAGATTTGTCTGCGATTGCCAACCTAACATTTTCCAAAGAAAAAATTTTTCCCTCGAATGCCAAAAAAGTCAGGTCTTTCATATCCAAAGACTGGGCTTTTTTGAGAGCCTCGAAGATGGCCAGGTAGCTGAGTTTGCTGCGCGCTTCCCAATCCAACCCCAGCTGCAGCGCCACCGCCTGAATGCTTTCCGTGCTTGGCCCTTCGATCTCGCAGAAATTACCGAAAGGCATTTCATCCAGCGACACCTCCACCTCTCCCAACTGGTATGCGGCACGATATTTTTCGTAGGATACGATCACCTGGTACCCCAGCGCTTCCAGGATTTCCCGCGCGGTTTGCAGGTCGCTGACTTCCACCTCGATCTCCGCCCGGCTGCTGACAGCGCTGAGCGGGTCAGCCGCGCCTTTGTAGGTCAGGCGGATTTTTCGGTCCTGGCGCAAGCGTAGCACCTGGAAGGATGACGATAAGCGCCGCTCGGGCGTGTCGAAACGCAGGTTGAGTTCATACGTGCGTGGCTGGGTCAACTGTGCGCCCAGGGCTTTCAGGCGTTCTTCCAGACGCCGTGGATCGCGCAGCCAGAACTTGGCTTCTTGTTCCTGTTTATTCCCGCCCATGATATTCCTCCTTGGAAAAATCCTTGTTCCTGACAAGTATAAAAACGACATGCAGGGTTAATAGGCTGATGATGGTTAGCACGAGAACCTGGTCAAAAAAAGCTTCGCGCGTGCCCAGGAAGATGTAGTCGCACCACAACCAAAGCAGGAGAAGGACGCCTGAAATGCGTATGTAGAGCGGTGCAAAACGCAGCTGTATTGCTACGAATAGCACCCCCAGACTGAAGGTTAACCCAATGACAAGCCCGCTGAGCAGGATATAAAGCGGGCTTGGCCAAATTTTCAATTTCAATAAATAGGACCAATACACCAAAGTTTCCCTTGCGCGCAGCCAGCCTGCCATCGCGATGGCGCTCAAGGAAATGATCACGGCAATGCGCCGCCATTTTGCCCTGCGCGCCGATTTTTTGCTTTCTGGATCGAATCCTTGCGTTGCGGATTTCATTAACCTGGCCTGATTATAGCATTCGGGATATATCTTTCTGGGTGCCAGGGTTGTTCCGCAATCTTGCGCCTTGCTTCTTTATCCGCTATACTGGCTACGGTACGACGAAAATTCCCTGCCAAGGTGAGGCGTATGACTGAAAAAGAACAAGCCATTTCCCCCGAGATTTTCGATCATCTGGTAAAGCTGGCCGCGCTGGAATTAGGCGAAGCGGAAGCGGAATACCTGCGTTGTGAACTCAATAAACAGCTTTCCGCCATCCGTGAATTGGAGGCCATTCAGCTCGATCCCGAGCTTCCACTGGCTGCGCACGGCGTTCCCTATGATGCCCAAAACAGCCCGGTTTTGCGCGCCGATGAGTGGCAGGCTTGCCCGCATGTCAAAGAAATCACTGCCCAGGCGCCTCAGTTTGAAGATGGCTACCTGGTCGTGCCGGATATTCCCCATACCACGCTGGAGTGAACATGGAACTATGCGACCTTTCCGCGCTTGAAATCCGCGATTCAATAAAAAGGAAAAAAGTCTCCGCACAGGAGGTGCTGGAAGCCTGCCTGGCGCGCATCGACGCTGTCGATGGCCACCCGGGCGCGCTGGATGCTGGTGCTGAAACCGAAGCGGATCTGCAGCGCGTGCATGCATTCATCACCCGCACCACCGAGACAGCGCGCGCGCAAGCCAGGGCAATCGACCAGCGCATTGCCGCGGGGGAAGACCCCGGCTTGCTGGCGGGCATCCCTATCACTGTTAAAGACATTTTTTGCGTGAAGGGCACGCTCTCCACGGCTGCCTCACGCATTCTGGCGAACTTTACCGCGCCCTATACGGCCACCCCGGTGGAACGCATGCTTTCCGCCGGCGCGCTCATGCTGGGCAAGGTCAACCTGG
>Ga0172371_10014772_pt1 | contig 10029 bp, 7 predicted proteins | sample Lak12m_FD_114543 | JGI IMG/M metagenome (GOLD analysis project Ga0172371, IMG submission 114543) | Freshwater microbial communities from Kabuno Bay, South-Kivu, Congo - kab_022012_12m | ecosystem: Environmental > Aquatic > Freshwater > Lake | place: Democratic Republic of the Congo: South-Kivu... | reverse complement strand
TTATTGTTTGATATAATTTTAACATTTCCTCAGCAGTTTTGCGCCAAGAAAATTTTTTAGTTTGCTCAAAACCTTTTTGAATTAAATCTGTTCTTAAAGACTCATCTTCTAGAACCGATGTAATTTTTTGCGCCATATCTTGAGGGTCTGAAGGATTAAAGTAAACCGCTGCCTGACCATAAATTTCTGGTAAAGAAGTTTGATTAGCACTAACAACTGGTAAACCGGCTGCCATAGCTTCTAATCCCGGAAGTCCAAAGCCTTCATAAAAAGACGGAAATACAAAAACATTGGCTCGCGCATAAAATGCGGCTAATGTTTTATCATTGATAAACCCTGACTTAATAATATCCCTTAAATAGGGTGATTTGTCAATGGCTTCTGTAACCTCGGGGAAGGCGGGATCAATTTTCCCGACTATAGCTAACTTAGCATTTAGATCTTTTCGAATTAAGTTAAATGCCTCGATCAAACCTGTTAAGTTCTTGTGTGGTCGCCATTGTCCAACATAAAGGATTAAAGAACTATCCCCTAAATTATATTGTTTATTGATATTATCTAATTCCCTCTTGTCGATATTTTGAAAAGTTTTATCATCAGCTGCCTCAAAGACAACCTTAATTTTATCTTCCTTGGTTTTAAAAACATCGATAATGTCTTTTTTGGTCGAGTTACTCACTGCTACAATCGTTTGAGCATTTTTACAAGCTTGGCCAAAAATATATTTATACGCCAATTTATGTAAAAAACTTTTTCGGCTTCTGCCTGGGTAGTAAAAAAGAGTTAAATCGTGGATAGTAACTATAAATTTTCCTTTAAATCTAACTGGAACATTAAAATTTAAAAAATGCCAAAAATCGCACTTTAAGCTATCAAGGATTTTTGGTAGTTTAGTTTGCTCGGCTAGTGAATAGTGTTCGATTTCTGTTTCAACAATTTCTATATTTTTATTTAAAAAATGATTTTTTTCAAAGTCTTCTTTATCTTCTCGAGTCATAAGAAAAACATATTGATTTTCTGAATCAAGCTCTAATAAATTTTTGATTAAATTTTGACTGTAGCGCCCAATACCAGCAGCACTTGAGCGATACAATCTCGCATCTATCCCAATTTTCATAATTTTAGAAATAAATTTGTACTTATTTAAATTTTAACAACTTTTTCTCGAAAAACCCAGAGTTTGTTAATAGAAAAGTTCCAGATTAAAACCAAGCTTGTCGCAATAATTAAACCAGCCAAATCCGACCATTTTAACAGACCCGTCACCCAAAAGAAGAATAAATTATTCAACCCCAGTCCGCCAGTGGCAACCAGAAAAAATTTAAAAGCTTCCAGACTAATATTTTTTTCTTGCGATCTAAATGTCCAACGGCGATTCAGTGTAAAACTCGCCGACGCGGAGACTATAAAAGATAAAGCCTTTATTATCTGTTTTAAACTTTGAGTATCCCAATGAGTTAAGTATTTGATTATAAAATAAACCAACCAATCTAGAACCGCGCAAGTAATGCCTACAAGACAAAACTTGATAAATTGACGAACCCAGGCTTGGGTGATAAACAAACGAAACACGATTTTAGCAGACTTTCTTAACTCTCCGGAAATTTTTGATTCTCCTGCGCGGCGGTCCGCAAAGACTATTGGAAATTCTAAAACATCAAAACCTTTTTTCCGCGCCCAGAACAGCATTTCCACTTGAAAAGCATAACCGGAAGCAGTAAGTTTTCGAAAATCGATTGATTTTAAGAAACTCGCCGGGTAACATTTAAAACCAGCGGTGGCATCATGCGGCGTTAAGCGTAACATTAGGCGCGTAAAAAAATTAGCCAAATAACTATTGAGATAACGGTAGGTATTCCAACCTTTTATTTTCCCTCCGGCAATATAACGAGAACCTAGAACAATTTTTTGCGGATTTTCAAGTGCCAATTTGATCATTTTCGGTAAACTTCTTGGCGGGTGAGAAAAATCAGCGTCCATAGACACAAAATAGTTATATTTGCGTTTTAATCCCCACTTAAATCCATCTCTGTAAGCTGTACCTAGTCCAAGTTTTCGCTTTCTCAATAATAAATTGATTCGCGAGTTTTCTTTAACTAAACCGGAAACAAGAAAAGCTGTTCGGTCTGGTGAGTTGTCGTCAACAACTAAAATATCAATCATTGGTGATTGCTTCAAAACTTGCCCAATGATTTTTTCGATATTTTCTTTTTCGTTAAAAGTTGGTATAACAACCAGAAATTTAGAAAACTGTTTCACAACAAAACAATAACATATTGTTTACAGATGTGAATAGTTCGGAATCTATTTGGTGTACTTTTCGACAATTTGCTTAAGAGCATCGAATGCCGGGCGTTTACCTGTAATTTCTCCGACTCCTTTGTCATTTTTGTTTGCTTCGACAATACCGTAGCGGTCTACATAACCACGAGTGCCCGTGTTAGTCACATCCATTAGCTCCAGAATAAAGAAGCCTTTGATTATTTTCGTATTGTAAGCCCATTCGGCCATTTGAGACATAAATTCTGCTTGCTTAGCCCCATCAACTTGTTGATTGTCGCTTGGACCAGTTGGACGATAGTTAACTTCGGCTAAGATAATTGGTTTATTTAGCTCTTGTAAGTGTTCGAGAGGGGTGCGGCCATCAGACATTTTTTTGTCTCCCATAAAACCCATATCGGAAAACCAGTCCCAGCCGACTATATCGTAATCCACGCCGTCGCGAGCAATCATTTCGAAGAAGGCAAAGTGTGTCCATTGATCGGTGATAATTCTGTAAGCTGAAGGGTCAGCCTTTTTAATACCATCGGAAGCGCCCTTGAGCCAGTCACGAATATTTTTGTACTTAACCGGATCATAGTCAGATTCTTTTTCACCAGAATACTGGCCGCCCTTGAGAGCCGAGCTGCCCGCTTCATTCAACAATTGATAATACTTAATTTTCCCTTTGTAGTGGGAGGCAATTTCGAAAGCTGAATCATAGCCATCTTGATAAGGATTAGAAGTTTTAGCCAATTCTGTTTTATTCTCTACAATCATATACACAGAAAGTTTCTGGGCATCGATCTCTTTCATTAAAGTATCAGCGAATTTGATCGGGTTTGGTTTAGCGTCATACTGCCAAGCCATACGGACATATTTGACGTTTAATTCTTTAACTAAGTTGATTTGAGCAGTCCAGGTTTTAGGTGTGTATTTAGCCAAAGCATGAGGTCTGACAGTTACTCCCCATAAAAACGGCTCTTTATTGATCCTGGCTGTGGTAGCCGCCGAATCTTTAGCTTTATTTTTGGAATAAAAATAACCGCCCAAAATCCCACCAGCGATTACTAAAACAACTAGGACATAGATAATAACGTTTTTCACTTCTCTCCTTAATTTAAAGAATTAATTATTCTTTATTTAATATTATCACTAATCCGACTAGACACCAAAAAATCAGGCAAAGATCGTTTTTAAAGTATGTCGTATCGACTAATCCTTGAAGTAATAACGCAGTCATTCCAGCTAACAGAATTGCACTTTCACTCGTCTTGAGTTTAAAACCTTGCTGGTAAAAAATTACCAAAATCCAAATAAAGGCGCCTATTCCCAAAATTCCGGTAGAAAGCCAAAACATTAAATACAAATTGTGTGGAGTTAAAGCCCAGGGACTAATGTACTCTGGAAAATTTGCTCGATTCTTGGTTAGCTCTGTAAAAGCGGGTTGGAAATTTCCCAAGCCCAGTCCTAACACAGGGTTGTTCCGGCCAAGTTCCAAGCTGGTTCCCCAAATCTGCCAACGAATATTATTTGAAGAGGTTACTCGCCCACCATTTTCTGGTGAAAGCGAAAAATTTGGCTTAAAAAAGAACCAACCGATAAATACGGCAATTAAGATAAAAACGGCCAGACTAATTTTAAGATATATTTTTGAACTGATTTTAGACCAATATTTAAAAATTGAAAACGCTATTAATCCAGCTAAAACAACTAAAAGTCCGGCTCTGGACCCAGAAAGGTAAAGAGCAATAAGATAGAAGGCGCTAGCTCCGAGGCTAGCAAAATTATTTAAATGATTTTTCTGCCAATTCTCAATTGAGTAGCCGATAAATAAAGCGGTGATGGGGGCAAGAAAAAGGGCTAAATAGTTAGGACTGTAACCGAATATACCTATAACTCGCCCGTCAGGAGTAATATTTTGGCTTAAATATTGCCATATAGCATGAAAACTAACAAATAAAGCTGATAAACTGACCACCCCCAGAATTAAGCGAAAATCTTTTTTTGATAGATAAACAAGCATTAGCCATAGAACAAGCAATGGATCGATAAAAAAAGCTTTTAACTCACCTAAAGCCGAAATTTTCAAAGGTGAAACCCAGACGGAAATAATGGCAGCTAAAAGCAGTAACCCTGCCGGCAGCCAAATCTTAGCCGGTTTTATTTTCCTTCTGGTTCTAAAAAATAGAATCAAACCAATCGCAAAAACAAGATAAATAATTACTTCTAAAACAGTCGTCGGAATACCAAAAACCGAAAAGCGCACTAAGTAGGCTGGTAGGATTAAAAAAATTAGAGCGACTAAATAATTCAAGCTACTTCTTTCTTAAAGATTAAATTTTGAGTTACCACCATCAGACCGATTAAAACCCAAATATGCATAATATAAAGTGTGGAAAATGAAGCATATTGAGCCAAAATTCCGCCGAAAGCAGCTAAAAGTCCGATCATGGTTAATTTTAGAAAATCATCTTTAGATTTGATAATTGCTAGCAAAGAACGCCAGATAAGAATAACTAGAATCAAACCAAAAGTGACCATTCCGACTAATCCAGTCTCGGCTAAAATTTCTAAATACTCGTTATTTACGATCGCCCAGCCATCAAAAGGTGTGAATCCTGGGTAACCCCGGGTATAAGGACCGTAATTGCCAATTCCAATTCCTAGAACCGGATTGTCATTGTAAGCCTGCAAGGCTTGTTCAAAAGCCGAAAGCCGACCTTGGACCGATTCTCCGACAGTATAATCACGCAAGAAAACATGTTTCATAAATTCATTGGTTGCTCGAGTATCTCCTTTAGATAAGGCAAAAGCAACGCCATAGCCGACTATAGCTATAGCTATAAGACCGATTAAGATATGTTTCCAGGTAAAAATCTTTTTAAAAAGTAAAACTGCTAAAATCAAAAATGAAGCGATAAAACCAAGATAAGCGCCACGCGAAACTGTTAAAATAAAGTTCAGTAACAGCATGATCACTAAAACAATAATTACCCATCGGTTCCAGAAAAAATTTTTGACTTGGCCAAAAAAGTAAGCCAAACCGAGACAAATAGGAATAAACAAATAGTCGGCATAATAAAGCGGTTCCATACTAAAGGCTTGAATCCTAGGAAAACCAAAAACGCGCGAATCATAACCCTGTTTTAACAATGTGATGGAATTGGGTAACCCCACTACGTCCCCAGCGAATTGAAATAAGCCAAAACCACCGACAACCAAAGAAGAAATTAGCAGGACCCTAATTATTTTTATCAAGTCATCTTTATTTGCAATTAAATTTATGGCCAGAATCGATAATAGAATGGTGAAAATAACAAAAGTAGTCACTATATAGGCCCGTTCCAGATTTATGGCTTGAGTGATACTTAAAAGTACGGCCAGGATAAAAAGAGCAATTGGAATAGCTAAAATATTGGGTTGAAGCTTCCACTTTTTCGCATTAAACATAATCGCGAAAATCCAGGCTAAAAGCACGATAAAACCTAAAATTGTATTGATTTTTAAGTTAATTCCAGCAATCTCATATGTTGGAAAACGCTCGAAGGGTAAGAAAAACACAATCGCAGAAAAACCCCACAACGGATCTTTAAAAATCTTGTAAACGATTGGTATGGCCACCAAAAAAACAAAAACCACAATTGCGCCCAGACTGCCATATTTGGCAATCAAAAAACCCGATGCCAAGATGAACAAAATCGTGGCAATCGCAAAAAATATTTTTGTAGTAAGTGTTAATTTATGCATTTTAGTATTCTATTAAATCCCAAATAATTTGTTCCGTCAATTGAACAGTTTTTTTAGCATCAAAATGTTCAACTATATAATTTCTAGCATTAACACCTAGATTATATCTTAATTTATCATCTTCTAAAAGTTTAGTCATGGCTCGAGCCAAAGCCGCACTGTCTCGCTCCGGAACCAAGATCCCAACTTGATCATTTATATATTCGGGAATAGCCCCGGATCGAGTTGTGAGAACTGGCACCCCACAAGCCAAAGCTTGAAGATTGGTCATGCCCACCTGCTCTTCCCAACGAGGCAAAGTGACAGATGCGGTAATTGTAAATAAAGACGAATTGATTAGCTTGGGGAGATCGCTGTTTTTCACAAAACCATGACTCATACGATCACCTTGAATCAAGTTTTCCAGCTCACCCTTTCCGGAGAAGAAAATATTTACATCGGGGAATCTATCTTTAATTTTTTGCCACGCCTCAACAACATAAGGCACACCTTTTGCCTCATCTAAGCGACCCATAACTAAAATTTTTTTCTCTTTAGTAACTTCTGACAAAGGCTTAAAAATATCGGTTTGTACGCCCCAAATACCATAAAGAAGTTTTTTAAGTTTTTCCGGTTTAACACCAACTGCTAACAGATTTTGCCTTGCGCCCTCATTTAAATAAAAAATCATTTTTGCTTGATCGGCGTAATTCTTTAAAACTTTTTTCAGAAAAAAGGCTGTTATTTTACCAAATCTTTTCTCCACCGGCCGGTTTTCCAGCATTGGGAAGATTAAAGGCACATTTAATTTCTGAGCTACTTTTTTTGCCAGAAGACAAAGCTTCAGAGCTTTTTTAGAAGCATAAGGCTCGGCACCCTGAATAATATCTGGCTTTAGTTCCAAGAGTTTATTTTCTAAATCTTTTAAATCCGTATACTGAATTGCCCCACCCAGCTCTTCTTTTTTTAAGTCTCCATAAGGCGCGGATTCGTAAAAATGAATCGGTTGAATCATTTCAAAATACTTCAAAGCATCTTGATTATCGAACCTAATAGCTTCGGTCAAAATAGCTAATGTTGGCTTATGACTAGTTGTGACTTTCTTCATAGACTTCCTTATAAACGGCAGCTGTTTTTTGAGCTGTAGTAACCCAGGAGAATTTCTTGGCCTGCTCCAGCCCTAGTGTACTTAGTTTTTCTCTTAAATTCTGATCTTTTAAAACTTTGACAATATTTTCCGCCCAAACTTCTTCTTGATCATTTTCCAGAAGAATTCCTGCTTCACCGACAACTTCGGGTATCGAAGAATTATTAGCCGCAATTACCGGAGTACCACAAGATAAAGCTTCTAAGGGCGGAAAACCAAAACCTTCGTAAGCGCTCGGGAAGCAAAATAGATCGGCGCCATTATAAAGCGCGGGTAAATCTTCATCTGCAACATATCCTGGTAAAATCACCCTTTTTTCAAGATTTAACTCTTTAATCAGTTCGAATAAACTTTCGTAATACCATCCTTTTTTACCAGTTAAAACCAAATTATGATCAATTCCACCTTCTTTAATCGCCCGGTGAAAAGCTTTAACCAAAAAAGGCAAGTTTTTTCTGGGCTCTAAGGTACCTACATCTAAAATGTAACTGTTTCCGGTTTGATATTTTTGTTTAACGGCATTGATTTTTGCTTGATCCTGGATTGGTTTAAATTCCTCGCTCACCGCCGAATGAATAACGACAATTTTATCTTCGGGAATTTTAAGAAGCGAAATTATATCTTTTTTGGTGTTTTCCGAGATGGCGATTATCTTGGCTGCTTTTTGATAGGTTAGGGGCATCCATTTGGAAAAGTATAATCTGGAACCGCTGGGCATATTTTGCGGAAAATAGTGAGAGATAAGATCGTGAATTGTTAAAACAATTTTTCCAGAATAAAAAATTGGTGCCGAAAAACAAGGCTGATGCAAAATATCTACTTTAGCCGTTTTTGCTTTTTTAGGGAAAGAAAATTGATCCCAGATAAACCTTTGTGGCGTTGTAAAATCAACTTCTGTTTCCGGCGCAATCAAAACATATTCGTTAGTAGTGTCAACCTTTTTAAGATTCTCGACTAAGTTTTTTACGTAGAAGCCAAACCCAGACTTTTGTCCAAGCGTAGTTTGAATATCAATACCTATCTTCATAAACTATTCGCCTTTCTTTAAAATCGTCATTAACATCTCTTTGTCAATTGCCTTTAGGAGCCATAAGGAGGATGCATAAACTATCATAGAAGCAACAGTAATTATTATCCAATTAAGATTAAATATAGAACCGAAAACAAATATTAAAGTCATAAATAAACCAGAAATTAATACTTTATAAATTGTTTTAAGACTAAGTTTTAGGTAAACCAATCGTTTAACAATTTGCCAAGTTACTATTAAAATCAAAAATTCCGTTAAAACCGTGGTAACTGCTGCGCCAATGTAAGAGTACTTCGGGATAAGTAGAAAATTGAGTGTAACATTGAAAACAGCAAAAAAAAGGTTTGGCCAGATCAATTTTATTTGTTTACCTAGAGCAATAACCAAATAGTTAAACATAATTGAGAGAAAAGAGAAAGCAACAGCTACAACTAATATTTGCAAACTCAATACTGATGTAGCGCTTTGGCCAAAAATCGGTGAGATAGTCTGGGCTACCACAAACTCTTCTCCAGCCACTATTTGAATAATCGGTTTGGCTATAGCAATTATAATAATTAAACTCGGCATAGCCGTAATCAGTAAAAAGTCGAAAGCTTTCTGTAAAGCCGATGACAATCTTTCATCTTTAGCATAAATATAACGGCTAATAATTGGGAAAACATTACCCATAAACATGGTCGGTATCAGAGACAACATTTCCAAAACCTTATATGGTGGACCATAAATTCCGACATCAGTTGACGTCTTCATTATCGATAACATAAAGGTGTCGACTCGGAAATAAATTAAATTAAGAATAAGAACAACCGCCATCGGCCAAGTCTCAAAAAAGATTTTTTTCCAATATTTTAGATCAAAAATTGGCTTAAATTTGACGTAAACCCGACCCAGGAAGGCGCTGGCTAATAGGTTTACCAAATTCCCTAAAGCATAGGCCCAAAGGATCGCGCTTAAACCGAATCCGTATCGAATAAGATATAAAGTCAAACCTAAGATAATAAAACGCCCTAACACATCCGTGATTGCCGCTTTATCCATCCGCAGTTTATTCTGAAAAACACCGACATAGGTGGAGTTAAGCGCTAAAAACAACATTGATAAAGCGGCGATTCCAATCCCCGCTTCCAAACCCTTATATTGACTGATTGCCAAACTAACTATAAAGGAGGCGCCAAAAACGATTATGCCAACTATAGTTCGAAGAGTTAAGATGTTGGAAGTCACATAATCAATATCATTTTCTGGGTTAGAAATTTCTCTGACTAAAATCCAAAAAAAACCAAAATCAGCTAAAACGCCAAAAAATGATAAATAAGCAAAGATTGTCGTGTATTGGCCAAATCCGCTAACTCCAAGATAACGAGTCAGAGCAGCAATCAAAAATAAAGAGGTTATAGTAGTTATAACTTTGGCAATAATTTGAATAATAGTATTAAAAGCGACTTTTTTGGTTAGACTCATGGTTTGATTATACCAGATGACCCGACAAAACTAAAGTTAGAATTCCGAAAATATCCAGTTTATGCTTTGTTGCATTTTTTCGGTAGAGTATCTCTCTTTTGCATTTTTTCTACCAGAAAAGCCCAGATTTTTCCTTTTTTCGGGATTATCAATTAAAAATTGGAGTTTTGAGATAAAATTTTCTAAATCACCATAAGGGACAACCAAGCCAGATCCTTCAGTAATTTGCGGTAATTCGTCAATATCAAAAGACACTGTCGGTATACCCATGGCCATCGCTTCAAGAATAGCCAAAGGGCAAGATTCGCATTCGCTCATTAAAACTAAAATATCTGTAGACGCCAAAACCTCTCCAGAATTGGGCTGAGGAGGTAAAAATTTAATTTGAGAAAATTCCACC
>Ga0172371_10014770_pt1 | contig 10029 bp, 9 predicted proteins | sample Lak12m_FD_114543 | JGI IMG/M metagenome (GOLD analysis project Ga0172371, IMG submission 114543) | Freshwater microbial communities from Kabuno Bay, South-Kivu, Congo - kab_022012_12m | ecosystem: Environmental > Aquatic > Freshwater > Lake | place: Democratic Republic of the Congo: South-Kivu... | reverse complement strand
TTCGCTCGAGCGAATCTATTATCGCCGGCAAGTATGAAGAAAGGGTTAAACAAATGTGATGTTTTTATGAAGACTTTTCGGTGAACCAAGGATTAGCTTCGAGGTTTGTGACCGGCATCAGAACCGCTGGCTGTGATTCTTAGCTGCATCCGGAATGCCTTGAACAAGGCATTTTCAGAGGTACGAACAATGGTGGAGGCGGTGCAACGTTATTTGAACTCTGAGGTTAATATTTTAGCCAGTTAGAGCGAGCCATGGTGCGGATTTCTGCATAATAAGGCAATACTTCCAGGATTAGCAGCAGGTGTCTATATTACTGGCCGACAACGCTAGTCGAAGTTGATGCGTTTTGCACCCTCGTCAACTCGACGATGATGTTCCTCGCGTGCAGCCTCCTCGCGTGCTCGCAGATAATCTTGATTGTGCTTCCATTCACGGTATTGTCGGTTTGCCTGATCGACTGCGAGCTGCAGAGTATCCCGATGATATTGCTCGACTTCCTCAATGGTCGTTCCGTTGAGTGTAATTGTAGAGCCGCTGAGGCTGGCAATGCCAGGCCTATGCATTGTCGTGAATTGTGGAGGCCTGTCCCAGTTCCTGATGAATAGCTCCGCCCATTCATATGGCGGACGGCTGGAAAGCGCAAATGGTATCGAGTAAAGAGCGCTTCCACGGGTGCCGTCAGCACGCGGCTCAGTGACATTCTCGACAACGACACGAGCAATTCTAATGTCCTCGAACTGGTCTGTGGGCCTCTTCTTCTTCGGAACCGACATAGTCTGGTTCTTCTTAATGGTCGACAACCGTTCACCCAAAGGTGGGGCATCTTCCCATATTTTTAACAACGTCCTCACCATGTCCTCATACTCTCGCTCAGAGAATGGATCACCAGAAAGGTTGATGCGGTACTTGCCAGCAAGCCAAGTCGGCGCAGCGTCCGCCCAAATTCCGTGGCGCAAAACGGGTATGAACTTGCGATGATTCTGCTTGTTAATGACCTCTGCAGTCATTATGTCACCCTCGTAACCAACTCCGCCTTCGCGATTATCTGACCGCATCTTGTAACGCGGCGTACAAATAATAACGACGAATTCATTTTCGCGAATGGCTCGCTCCATGAACGCCGGCAGTTGGTCGCCTGGTACTGTCCCCCAATGGTCAAGAAGGACATCAACACCATCGGAGCGCAGACGTGTCGCCAGTGATTTGACCCATTGCTTGTGCGGTTCATCGTCCCAAGAGTAGGAGATAAATATCGACATAAAAACACTCTCTAGCTTCTATTGGCCCGTCGTTATTCGAAAAACTACTTCTTCTTATCCTCAGATTGTATTCTTTTTCCAAGGAGCTGTTGTTTCCAAGATGGCCAGTCCTTAATTTCTTGGCTAGTTAATTTGATGTTTTCAGAAAATTTTTGATCCAGTGTTTTTTCCTCAGCTGCGCTCATGATGCTCCTCCTCGGATTTCAATAAATTCATCGAATTGACCAATTGCCACCTTCTCTAATTCAATATATGAACTAGGTTTCATCTGCGTTTTAAGACTAGCTTCTTCTATCCGCCAGTCATGAACCTTACCTTCCTCATTCTTCCTATAATGTTCTGTTCCTGGTGGAATAGAAAAAAGATCATAAAAACGTCTTGGGCCAATCCCTACGAATGGTTCAAAACAAACTTTCTTTTGCACCTGTTCACCATGATTTTCATGAAATTCGAAAGAAATAGAATCATTGTGAAGCTCTAATGCCTTGCTTTTCGGATACGGTTCGATGAATACGACGCGTTCGATCCCCGATGCAACGATGTGCTTAGCGCAATTGTGACAAGGAAATGTTGTGGTATAAAGGGATGCATTACAACAACTCACGCCATTTCGACCACAGGCTAAAATTGCCTCCATTTCCGCATGTACGACACGGCCAAATTCAGTCAAGTCTGTAATTTTGCTGTTCTTTAAAATTTCTCGTAGTAGCTCTTCTTCAATTCCTTTATCTGCTGCCGTTTTAACAATTGCATCAATGATTTTGGCTTGCTCGGTTTGGTTCGAATCATGGCCCCGCATATAGTCTCTGCCGTTATCTTCATCTCTAATCTTTTTCTCTTCAGGACTGTATTCCGACCAATAAAGGCCTCCGCCATACCTTGGACAATCATTTGCACCCGTCCCAAGAATCTCTCTATCCCTAGCAATAACAGCACCAACTTGTCTTGAGAGATCGCCGGAACGCAGAGACGCAGCAAAAGCGAGAAACATGGCATATTCATGGAATGTTGGTGTTTGATAGGGATTTCCAAACAATAAATCTATAATGCGCCAGAGATCATTTTTTAATCTGTCGCCAATGCCATCGATCCGGACGAAAAAATCCGCAGTATGAAATGTCTTCCTAACTAACTGACCATGATCCAAATGCTCGTCTTCATCTCGATCCATTAATTTTGCAATATTATCTTCATCAGTTATCCGCTTATCATCCCGAAGGTAGTCGTGACGTCTTTCCTTGTCACTAAACACACTTAACAGATAAAATCCTTCAGGATAGATTTTTCTCAGCACCTGAACTTCTTCTGGATGCTTCAAAGAATTGATTATGTATGCTCTTCTTTTTGGCTCCTCCTCTGCGTCTTCTTTCCGCTGTGTGTTGATAAAAGATGCTGCGCCCAAAGCTAATATTCCATTATCTCCAGAGGACCTTCGTGCCTCATTGCCGGCGTCCATTAAATTGCTAATCCTGCCGAACTCATTCTCGTGATCTGCAACTTCTGCCACTCTTGGAATAACACGAGATGAGATCTTGACTTCAAATACCTCATAACCGGCAATAGTTAGTCTTTCTTGAAGTATTGATACAACCTTGCTCAGCTCTGTTCCGACAGCCCCGACAAGGCCAATTATAAATTCCGATGCTGAGAATTCCTTTGTTGCAGGGTGATTTGGCATGATTACCTTAAATTAATGGAAAGGTTCTTTGGCCGATTCTATCCTTTTAATTCTAGATTTCAATGCGGACAGATACTTTCTGTGAAATCGTGAGAGGAAGTTCGATTCCCGCGGGCTGTTTACGATATTGAAGATGAAAAATGCCTTAAACATGGCATTTTTAGGGATGCGAAGTATGGTGGAGGCGGCGGGAATCGAACCCGCGTCCGAAGCCATCCAAAGGGGAGCCGCTACAAGCTTAGCCTATGCTTTAGTTCGCACGTCCCGGCTCCGCAAAGGCAGGATCCGGTCCGCCAGCCTCCCTAAGATTTCCCAACCGCGGCGAGAGGCGACCGCGGCGGTTGAGTCCACTAATTGGCGCCGTTGACCAGCCCGTGGACGTGGCTGGGACGACGAGCCGCAATTAAGCGGCTAACGCGAGATCGTTGTCTGCGTCTAAGTTAGTTTCCCGGCAGTTTAACGAGCCCACCGGGAGCTCGGCTTGCTGCTCCGATCCAGATTGACCCCGTCGAAACCAGGTCGCCCCCACGTGAAGTGAGGAGGTACGAGCCGCGCAGGGGCTCGCGAGTCGTGATCGATAATGCATGATTTTGCTGCGGACCTCGCGTCCAATATGTATTATACCCGGTTACTGGACGGAACGAAGCGTGTCGATCCCCTTCCAGGCCAGATATACGGCCAGCGCATAGATGATCACGATGATAATGTAGCGGCCGTAATCCTTGAGCATCCTGTCAGCCCAGGCCAGGAACTTCGCCGCGGTGTCGGGCGCGAAGACCGCGAGCATAAGCGGCATGAAGATGGGGAGCGTGAAATAGAACCCGGCTATGCTAACGGCGACGACCTGCAGCGTGGCATTCAATCCTGAATCGAGGGTCAGTTTGATCGACGCCAGGTAAGCTGTCAGCGATGTCGGATTGGTGATGGTCAGCAGAAAGCCGACGCCGGCGAATTTGAGGAAATGTGTCTTGCCCGGCCCTTCTGATTTCCTGGCCTTCGGCTTTGCTTCTTTCTCAGGCTTCTTGAGGAACCGCCGGGTTCCGGCCAGAACCAGCAGGGCGGCCAGCACCAGGTCGATCACACCGGATGCGGTGGTGGGTTGCCGGGCGTGCGTAGCCTGGCCGCCAGCCAGAATTCCGAAGATGCCGAGGACGGCGACGGTCACGGCACAGCCTATGAACGCGGCGAACGCCCTCTGGCGGAAATTCTTCTGGTCGTTGAAGACGAGCAGCATGCCGGCGTACATCGTCGGACTGGCCAGAAAGACCGGAAGGAAGGACGATATCTCCGCCAGCAGCACGCCCACGGCTTACCGCTGCCTTTTCTTGTCGTCGAGCTTCATCAACGCTGCCTGTCCTTGAAGCCGCGCTCCATCTCGCGCTTGGCGTCCTTGTCCGCCATGGCGCGGCGTTTGTCAAACAGTTTCTTGCCCTTGGCCAGACCGAACTCGAGCTTGGCGCGCCTGTTCCGGAAGTACATCTTTGTCGGCACCAGCGTGTATCCCTTCTCGCGGGTCTTACCGATGAGGGTGCGGATCTCGCGCTTGTGCAGCAGCAGCTTGCGTTCGCGGTCAGGGTCGACGTTGTGGATGTTGCCCTGCTCGTAGGGGCTGATATGCAGTCCCACGACATAGACCTCCTCGCCCTTGACCACGCAATAGCTTTCCTTGAGGTTGGCGCGGCCGGCTCGCAGCGATTTCACCTCGGTGCCCTTGAGCTCTATGCCCGCCTCGAACTTGTCCTCGATGAAGAAATCGTGGAAAGCCTTGCGGTTGTTGGCTATAGGTTTGATGCCTTCTTCTGCCATGGATGGATTATATTCTACCGCCAGCGCGGATGGTTCATTCTTCCCGATGCTGATCGCGTGGTTACCGCGCCGGCTCCAACTCCACTTTCCCCCTGAGCTTGTCTATGCGCACGACCCGAACGGTCATACGGTCGCCGAGACGGAAGGGGCGGCCGGAGCGGCGGCCGATGAGGGCGCTGCCGGTGTCGTTGAGCTGATAGTAATCGCCCCAGAGTGCGCGCGCGGGTACGTAACCCTCGTAGCTCTCCTGGAAGCGCACAAACACACCCGAGGGGATGACGCTCACGATCTCGCCCTCGAAGACCTTGTCCCAGCCCTCCTCGTAGAGCAGCCGGTCGAGCAGGAAAGCCAGGACGATGTCGTCGCCAGTGCGTTCGGCTAGCGCGGCGCGTCGCTCGTTCTCTGAGCTTTGCTGCGCGGCTTCGGCGAGCTCCAGGCGGCTGCAAGCGAAGTCAGCCAGGTGCAGCTCGCGCAGGAGTGCCCGGTGCACGACGAGGTCAGGGTAGCGCCGGATGGGTGATGTGAAGTGAAGGTAGGCCTCCGACGCCAGGCCGAAGTGTCCCAGGTTGTCCTCGAGATAGCGCGCCTGTTTGAGTGAGCGCAGGATGATCTCGCCGAAGACAGAGCGGTTGCGCTGCTGCTCGGTGAGCTTCTGTGGCAACGAGCGCAGGAGGTCGCGGATGGCGGCGCCGGCCATCTCGGGTGTGCCGTTCTTGAGTGAAAACGGCGGCGTGGGAATGCCCAGCTCGCCAAGCAGGTCGAACAGCGCGTCGACCGCAGCGGCGTCGGGTTCCTCATGGACGCGGTAGATGCAGTCACCCTGCCGGCGCTCCAGGAATCTGGCCACTGCCTCGTTGGCGGCGATCATGAACTCCTCGATGAGCGCGTGCGATTCGGACTGCGGTCGAGGGCGCACACCGATGACGCCACCGTCCTCAGCCAGCCGGAATTCGGGCTCGAAGGTGTGGATGGCGAGTGCGCCCCGGGCGTGGCGGGCGTCGCGCAGGTCGGCGGCCAGCTCCCGGCAGCGGATAAGCAGTTGCTCGAGGCTGGCGGCGTCTGAACCCCTATCATCCTTCTGCCCGGCGAGCAGCTCGCCCGTCTCGCTCAGCCCCCCGGCGCCCTCGAAGAAATCGTCGACCTCGTTGTATGTCAGGCGCCGGCGGCTGCGGATAAGGCTGCGGTAGAAGCGGACTTTGTTCGGAAGCAGGGACGCGCTTTCCGATTTCCCCTGCAAAGAATCAGTATGGTGTCCCTGAGTTTGCTGATTTTGCCGCAAATTGCGCTCGTAATTAGTAAGGTGTCCCCGGTTGAAGGTCATTTCAACGGTCACGCACTTGCGATCCACGCCGGGCCGCAGGCTGCAGACATCGTTGGAGAGCAGCGCCGGCAGCATCGGTTCGACCGCTATCGGCAGGTAGACGCTGCATGCCTTGTTGGCCGCCTCGCGGTCGACGGCGGAGCCCGCCGGCACGAAGTAGCTGACGTCGGCGATGTGAACATAGAGGGTGACCTCGCCCCCGCCGGGACCATCAACCAGCGAGATGGCGTCGTCGAAATCCTTCGCTTCATCGGGATCTATAGTGAAGGAGACCAGGTCGGTCAGGTCACGCCGCTCTTCATCCCTCTCCGGAGCCAGCGCCGCCTGGGCTTCAGCTTCCTCGAGCGCTCCGGGCGAGAAGCCGCGCGGCACCCGGTAGTAGGTAAGGATGCCCTCCATCAGCACCTTGAGCGAGCCGGCCTTGCCCAGCCGCCGCACCACCTCGCCACGGCCACGGCCGTCCGGCCGCAACACCACCAGCTCCCCCGGCCGCGCGCCCTTGAGAGCCTTGTGGCCGACGAAGATCTCCTTGGCGTTCTCAAAGATGGGGTCGGCGCGGTAGATTTTGCCGCTCTTGGTGATAACCGCCACGAAGGGGCCAGGGGGTCGTTCCGGACGGCGTTCCGCACGGGTTTGCTGTTTCTGTTTCCGGGCCATGTCAGGCGGCCAGGGTCATGGTGTACTCCTCATGACACCTATTATGCCCCAGTAACGCCTCAGCCTGACAGCACCGCGAGCCCGCGCTGGAGCACTTCGTCCTCCGGCGTCGCCGGATCGTCACTCACGGGTATGTCCGGCTCGATCCCGATCTTGTTGATGTCAGTCCCGTTGGGCGTGTGATAGCTGCCCGAGGTGTACTTGAGCCCGCCGCCGTTTGTAAGCGGCACGATGTTCTGGACCACACCCTTGCCGAAGGTCTTCTCGCCGACCAGCTTTCCGCGGGCGTCATCCTTGATGGCGCCGGAGACGATCTCGGAAGCGCTGGCGGTGTAGCCGTTGATGAGCACGACCATGGGGATGGTCTCGTTGGCGTCGCCGCGGGCTTCAAAGACCTGGCTGCCGCCATCGCGGCCGACGACCGATACGATCGGGCCGTTCTGGATAAAGACGCTGGCAACGGTCACCGACTCGTCCAGCAGCCCGCCGCCGTTGTTCCTCAGGTCGAAGACGATGCCCTGGGCGCCCTCGGCAACCAGCTTGTCGAGCGCGGCCTTGACCTTGATGCCCGAATCCAGCGAGAACTGGTCCAGGCGGATATAGCCGATCTTCTTGCCGTTGGCCTCGATCATCCGGTCGGTGACGATGGGCAGGTCGATCGGCCGGCGCGTCATGGCAAAATCAAGCTCCTCGCTCCCGCGGCGGACCCTGAGGGTCACATCGCTCCCCGAGGGACCGCGGATGCGCGTAGATGTCTCTTCCTGGGCCTGGTCCCCCACCGGCTGACCGTCGACAGCTATGATGATGTCGCCGGCCATCACCCCTGCCTCCTGGGCCGGCGAGTTATCGAAGACCTGGACTATCTGGAGCTGGCCGTCCTTTTCTTCCATCAAGACGCCGATGCCGGTGAACTGACCGCTGGAATGAGCGTTGAACAGCTGGTAATCCTCGGGGCTGAAATAGGCGGTATAGGGATCCTGGAGGCTGTTCACCATGCCCTCCATGGCGCCGTTCTCCAGGGTCGCGGGATCGACTGGCTTGTAGAAACCCTCTTCGAGGATGCCTTCCACCTCCCGCTCGAGCTGCAGCGTGCTGTCGCCGGGGAAGAAGGCGTTGCGCACCGATTCCGGGAGCAGGTTGAACACCGGCAGCAGCCGGTAATAGTGCCCGCCGAAGTAAATACCCGCCAGAAAGGCGACAGAAATCGCCAGCGCGATGAAAAATACCCTGAAAAAACGTGGCATGCCCCAAGGTTAGCTACTTTCTGCGATGAGCGCAATATATGCCCGGGGGTATCTTGACAGCTCCGGCAGTTAGTGTAATTAATTACTTCGCTGACGCCGCATGCCTATCCCGACAAATCCCCCAGTCTTGCCGGTGGGTACTGTCGGACGCGGGGGGGGTCTGGCGCCTGCCGTTTAGAATCTTTGCGCCTAACCACGTATTTCCGGAGGATGCCCCAGCGTCTTCCGTCGAGTCGCTGTCCGTAAGCTAACTGCGTGTAATAAGAAGTAACTAGGAGGAATAACATGGCAGAAGCAGCCAAGAGTTCGAGAAACAAGATGTACGCCGCGATGGTGGTGATATTCCTGGCGATTCTCTCAGTCCTGTACTATATATCCGCGCCAGTGTATCTCTACATCGTCGCCTATATGTGGTTCGGGTTCATCTTCGGCATCCTGCAACAGTACGGCCGTTTCTGTTTCGCTTCGGCCTGGCGGGATCTCATCATGGTCAAGGTGCCACGCATGTTCGTGGGCATCATGATCGGCATGATGACCTTCAGCATAATCGCCGTCTTCATCTTTTCGTATTATCCTGAGCGTTACCATACGGCGCAGATCGGCCTGCACACACTAATCGGCGGACTTATTTTCGGCCTGGGCATGGTGTTTGCGGGAGGTTGCGCGACGGGCAGCCTGTACAAGACGGGTGAGGGTAACATGATTTCGCTGACCGTACTGCTGGCGCTCTCCTTCTCCCAGGCGATCTTCGCCATGACCGTGTGGGACTCGATCTTCGAACGCTTCATCCAGAGCCTGCCTTCATTCTCGATGGCAGAATTGATCTTCGGCACGCCGGCCAGCGCACCGCCGGGGGAAACCTATCATATCAAGTACGGCGACTACTCCTTCTGGCAACATATGTTCGCTGATGCGGGCGTCAACGCTATCCTCGTCGGCCTGATCCTGCTGGTGATCGTCTACGCGGTAGTGGTCCGCAAGGGATTCCTGAGGCGCCGCAAAACAGCGATGGCGGCCAACGCCGACGGCGGTGAAGTCAAGATGGGCTTCAAGGACGAGCTGGCCGGATTCTGGTCGATGATCACCTCTTCTTCGCGCACCTCGATCGCCGCTATCCTAATCGGCATCGCGGCTGCGACGATGGTCTTCTCCCTGGGCTGGATGGCCAAGCATTACGAATTCAACAACTTCGGCAACGTACTGGCAGGAGAGCCCGTTGCGCCCGGCACCAACGCGCCCGCCGCTCAACCTTCCACCACTCTGCCCGCTTCACAGGGATGGCCTGACCAGACATATCCTAACGACGTAGCCATTCGCAGCAAGAACACCGTTTTCGACCCAGGTTACTGGTACATCACTACCCAGGAAGCGATGGCTGCCGCCTGGACGATCAAGGCAGTCGGCGGCTCGACCAGCTTCGTTGAGGACAACCACTATTTCGGTGACTTCAACGGTGTGCCGGTACCCTGGAGAAGCCCGGCGCTGCTGCTCTCCTTCGGCCTGATCCTGGGCGCTTCGTTCAAAGCCCTGCTGGCCAGGGAGTTCAAATGGAAGTTCCCGACGCGTGAGCTGTTCTTATATGCGGTCCTTGGCGGCACGATGATGGGCATCGGCGCCCGTATAGCGCTCGGCTGCAACATCGGCGCCTTCTACGCTCCGGCCGCCTTCGGCGACCCCAGCGGCTGGGTGTTCTTCATCGGCATGGGCATCGGCGCTTACATCTCGGCCAAGTTCGTGAACTGGATCGCCAACCGCAAGATGGCGGACATGGACATGGATTTCGACATCGAGCTCTAATCAGGCTAAACTATATAGGCTGGAAGTATCACTAGGAGGTGAAAGCAAGATGAAGTTCAACAAGAAGGAAGACGGCACCTATGAACTGGACGTGCGTGGCTATGTCTGCCCGCATCCGCAGCTTTACACGCTAAAGTCCCTGGAGAAGATGCAGGACGGCATGATCCTGGAGGTCCTCATCGACAACCCCTCCTCAGTGGAGTCGGTTACCCAGGCTTGTAACGGCAGGGGGTACGCGATCCTGGAGCAGAACTCGCCGAAGGC
>Ga0172371_10014769_pt1 | contig 10029 bp, 6 predicted proteins | sample Lak12m_FD_114543 | JGI IMG/M metagenome (GOLD analysis project Ga0172371, IMG submission 114543) | Freshwater microbial communities from Kabuno Bay, South-Kivu, Congo - kab_022012_12m | ecosystem: Environmental > Aquatic > Freshwater > Lake | place: Democratic Republic of the Congo: South-Kivu... | reverse complement strand
GTGCCCCACCGAAATTGCTTGTCTGGTCTGACGACCAGCAGCCCTGTTTAACGTGAGATCTCAGCGGTAATACCGTTGGAATCAATTCGGGGTACGAGTCGGTGCAGGCGTGCCAAGTTAGCTCTGTCCCCAACTGATCAAACCTTGCGGGACAGATCTTCAGCTCTGTCCCCAACCGATCAAACCTTGCGGGACATATCTTCAGGGCTTTGACACAAATAACTTGTACATTTGACTCGCCTGATTTGGGCGCATTGTGTCATTGCAAATCATGGGATAAAACTCCATAATTGCAAGGATGTTTTCACGCCACCTGCTGCCACTGCTCACACAAGAGCTTCAATATTCACCCGCAGTTGCCCTGCTCGGGCCACGTCAATCCGGTAAAACCACCCTGGCGCTGGAGGCCGCCAAAACCACTCCCAGCATCTACCTGGACCTGGAATCCGGGCGTGACCGCGCCAAGCTGGCACAGCCCGAGTTGTACTTGGCGGACCACTTGGACAAGCTGGTCATCCTGGACGAAGTGCACCGCACACCAGCGTTGTTTCCGGTTCTGCGGGGGCTGATCGACCAGGCCCGACGCAATGGCCGACGCGCAGGCAACTACCTGCTACTGGGCTCCGCTTCGCTGGATTTGCTCCACCAATCCGGCGAAACCCTGGCCGGGCGCATCACTTATCTGGAGCTTGGCCCCCTCAACCTGGTAGAAACCAGCACTGCAAAACTGGATGCCTTGTGGCTGCGTGGCGGCTTCCCGGAGAGCCTGCTCGCACCCAGCGATGCGCGTAGCCTGCGCTGGCGGGAGAATTTCATCCGCACCTACCTGGAACGTGATATCCCGCAATTTGGCCCGCGCATCGCAGCCGACACGCTGCGCCGCTTCTGGACCATGTTGGCACACCACCAGAGTGGCATGCTCAATGTGGCCCAACTGGCGCGCAACATTGGGGTCGATGCCAAAACCGCCAACAGCTACATTGAACTGCTGTGCGCCCTGTTACTGGTGCGCCGACTGCCACCGTGGCATGCCAACGTGGGCAAACGGCTGGTCAAGACACCCAAGGTGTATGTGCGCGACAGCGGTCTGGTGCACGCCCTGCTGGACATTGAAACCAAGGAAACCTTGCTGTCCCACATGGTGCTGGGCGCCAGTTGGGAAGGCTTTGTGATCGAGAACCTGCTGAGCTGCGCCCCACCCGGCGTGCCAAGCTACTTTTACCGCAGCAGCGGCGGTGCCGGGGTCGATTTGCTGCTGCAATGGCCCAACGGTGGTCTCTGGGCCATCGAGATCAAACGCAGCCTGACACCCAAGGTGGAGCGCGGCTTTCACGCCGCCTGCGCCGACCTGCAACCCACCCGTAAACTGCTCATTTACCCCGGTTCGGAGCGCTTTCCACTGGCCGCAGACATCCAGGCCATGCCGCTGATCACCTTGTGCCAGGAACTGGCTGCCAAGTGTCGTGCCACACCCTGAGGTGTCGAGCACCTACCAAAAAAATTGCCATTTCAGCGTGGCGGATCAACACCCACCTCGACAAAGGCTTCATGGCTCCAACAAGCGTCGAAATGGCGCAGTGCCCAGCGGACTGCCAGATGGCCCACCTGCTGCGTTGCCTCAAGGCCATGGCCTACGTCAAAGGATCATTTTCTAACTGGTGTTTGATGCGAACGATAAAAATGTCGCCATCTTTTTCATGCCTGAATCGAGCAATGTAGCCGCCGCTTCCAAAGTCGATAATGATTTCCCGAAAGTGCATCAAATCCGGCACCGGACGGTATCGGTCTGGCAATATGGACGCCTTTTCAATTTCTGATCGAATGATGGAGATCGCTCTCTTTGCGACCAACTTGTCTTTGGCGCTGAGAAATTTGGCAAGCCGAACCAGGTCGGATATGGCAGCAGGCGTGTAAATTATGCGTGGCATGCTGGCGGTGGCAATTCATTGTCTGTCAATAACGAATCCAACCACGGCACGAGTTCTTCGTGTGTGACGTGTAAACCGGTTTCTTTGTATTGGTTGTAGCTGGCGATACAGCTCTGGTTGAACGCATGCTCACGTTCTTTTTGTTCAATGAGTGCGGTAATGGCTTCGGTAGCAAGTGCATGGGCCGTGCGTTTTTGCCGAGCGGCGATCTCTTTAAGCTTTTGCCGAGCACGGGGATCAAGGCGGATTGACATGGGTACGGTAGTAGCAGTCATGATTTGTGCCTGTGTAGTGATTTGTAGTGCAAAGTATAGTGTTTCACTACAAAGCATGTTGCCTGCACAAGGACGTGGCCTTGATTTCCAGACGAAATTTCAGACAAGGCCGCAGGTGGGAGCACCTACGCGGATGACGACCGGCGCAGATGACTCGGCCACACCGGTCAGCGTTGGGCCTCAAAACCGCCCCAGGTTCGTCACCTTGGCCCAGGCGGCGACAAAGTCTTTGACAAACTTGTCCTGGTTGTCGCTTTGCGCATAGACCTCGGCGATGGCGCGCAACTGTGCGTTGGAGCCAAAGACCAGGTCCACGCGGCTGGCGGTCCACTTCAGCGCGCCGCTGCGGCGATCGCGCCCTTCAAAGGCGTTGTCGCCGGTGGATGCCCACACCGTGCCCATGTCCACCAGTTCGGTGAAAAAGTCCGGCGTGAGCTGGCCCGGCCGCCGGGTGAAGACACCGGCTGGGTTGCCGCCATGGTTGGCGTCCAGCACGCGCAGGCCGCCCACCAGCACCGTCATCTCTGGCGCGCTCAGCGTGAGCAATTGCGCGCGATCCAGCAACATGGCTTCGGGTGAGACACGGTACGCCGCCTTGCGCCAGTTGCGAAAGCCGTCGGCCTGCGGCTCCAGCACGGCAAATGATTCGGCGTCGGTCTGCTCTTGCGTGGCGTCGGTGCGGCCCGGGGTGAAGGGCACCGCCACCGCGTGGCCGGCAGCCTTGGCCGCCGCCTCCACCCCGGCATTGCCGGCCAGCACAATCAGATCGGCCAGCGAGACCTGCTTGCCGCCAGTGGCGTTGGCATTGAAGCTGGCCTGGATGCCTTCGAGCACCGCCAGCACCCGCGCCAGCTGATCGGGCTGGTTGACCTCCCAGTCTTTTTGCGGCGCCAGGCGGATACGCGCGCCGTTAGCACCGCCACGCAGGTCCGAGCCGCGGTAGGTGCTGGCCGAAGCCCAGGCCGTGGACACCAGTTCAGACACCGTCAGGCCGCTGGCCAGCACACGGGCCTTGAGCGCTGTGGCGTCGGTAGCATCAATCAAGGGGTGATTCACTGGCGGCACCGGGTCTTGCCAGATCAAGTCTTCGGCCGGCACTTCCGGCCCAAGATAGCGGCTCTTGGGCCCCATGTCGCGGTGCGTCAGCTTGAACCAGGCGCGGGCAAAGGCGTCGGCAAACGCGTCCGGGTGGGCCAGAAAGTGGCGCGAGATTTTTTCGTACGCCGGGTCGAACTTGAGCGACAGGTCGGCTGTGGTCATCATGGGCGCGTGCTTCTTGCCCGGGTCATGCGCGTCGGGGATCATGTCTTCTGGCGCCACGTTTTTGGCGCGCCACTGGTGCGCACCGGCCGGGCTCTGGATCAGTTCCCAGTCGTACTTGAACAGCATCTTGAAGTAGTCCATGTCCCACGTGGTGGGGTTGGGTTTCCAGGCGCCTTCAATGCCGCTGGTGGTGGTGTCCGCGCCCTTGCCGCTGCCGTGTGTGTTGATCCAGCCAAAGCCCATCTGCTCGATGGGCGCGGCTTCGGGCTCGGGGCCGACCAGCTTGGGGGAGCCCGCGCCGTGCGCCTTGCCAAAGGTGTGGCCGCCGGCGATCAGCGCCACGGTCTCAACGTCGTTCATGGCCATGCGGGCGAAGGTCTCGCGCACGTCACGGCCGCTGGCCACCGGGTTGGGGTGGCCGTCCGGGCCTTCGGGGTTCACGTAAATCAGGCCCATCTGCACGGCGGCCAAGGGGTTTTCCAGGTCGCGGTCGCCGCTGTAGCGGCTGCCTGGCTTGTCGCTGGTGGCCAGCCACTGTTTTTCAGCGCCCCAGTAGATGTCTTCTTCCGGCGCCCAGATGTCGGCGCGGCCGCCGCCAAAGCCAAAGGTCTTGAAGCCCATGGTCTCCATGGCCACGTTGCCGGCCAGGATGAACAAGTCGGCCCACGAGATGGCGTTGCCGTATTTCTGCTTGACGGGCCAGAGCAGGCGGCGCGCCTTGTCCAGGTTGCCGTTGTCGGGCCAGCTGTTGATGGGCGCAAAGCGCTGGTTGCCGGTACCCGCGCCGCCGCGGCCGTCGGCCGTGCGGTAGGTGCCGGCGCTGTGCCAAGCCATGCGGATGAACAGGCCGCCGTAGTGGTCCCAGTCGGCGGGCCACCAGTCTTGGCTGTCGGTCATCAACGCGGCCAGGTCTTTCTTCAGGCCGGCGTAGTCCAGCTTTTTGAAGGCTTGTGCGTAGTTGAAGTCCGCGTCCATCGGGCTGGACACCGGCTGATGCTGGTGCAGGATGGCCAGGTTGAGCTGGTTTGGCCACCAGTCGGCGTTGGACGGGGCGCTGTGCGTGGCACGGGCTCCGCCGCCGGCGTGAAACGGGCACTTGGAAGGGGTGTTGGGCTGGCTCATGGCATGCTCCTGGTGGGTTGGGATGCCTGAACTTTAGGATTTGGCTATTGATTTGTATATTTGATTGGTTGAATGGATGAAATAGGACAAAACAATCTGTGGGTCCAACACGCAGGATGATCAATCGCCTGGCAGCGCAGCTACACACCAACGGATTGTGCAAACGTGGTGGCACCCGAGCCCATACCGTGAGAACATACCGTGAGAATTCAGACCGCTTTGCAGCGATTGCAGGCGGTCGCCTTGATCGAAATAGACGTCGGCTCGCGGCCACAAGCTGCAGGTCTCCGCGAGAAACTTTCGTGAAGGATGTCCTCGGAACCTGAGCCCCACATCGCCGTAAGCCTAGACAATTCTGCTCATTCCTAACACTCGTTCTTCTTCTCACGCCCCCGCCGATGTCGCTCGACCGCTGCGCCAGTCCTCTTGCCACGACGCTAAACTGAGATATATCTGCTGACTGGCATTGCAGTGCTCCATCAGCGAATCCACGTTCTGGAATCGTCTTTGCAGCTCTTCATTCCAGCAATGAGGCGGTTGTTCCCAGGTCAGCAACTCTGCGCCAGTGAGGATCAGCACAGGATTTTTAGGGCGATCCGCCTTCCAGTACTTGCGCCCGAACTTTGCGAGGCGGGTAAGTGCCGCAATCTCCTCCTTGGTGAGACTCGCGCGCAGCGTACTGAAGACTAGGATTGCCCCGGGGAACGTCTCGGCGAGGTAACGCATGCGCTGAAAATCTTTGGGCTTGAATTGCCCGTAAGTCTTGCATTCACCGAACAAGATGCCCGCGGTGTTATCGCCATCGCTCCCGTCTCGCCAGAACATGGCGAGATCAGCCTCTAGGGCCACCTTGCTCGGCGCCGTCGCCTCAAAACTCAGGACTGCCGTACTCCGACGCCCCGAAGTGATTCGCCCGGCAAGGGCCTCCAGCGTCAGCAGGACCGAGAAGGCGCCATCCGCAAAGTTTGGCACGCTGAATGGACCGGCCGTCCGATAGAACCAACCACCTCGCTCCCGGTCAATATTGCCTGCGGCCGGGAACGTGTTCAAGCATTTCGGGCAATCAAGCTCATCCTTCAGCGTCGCCATTGCAAACCAACTTTTCCGCTGGCAATTTGGACACTTCGTCTGCAGTCCGAGCTTGAAGATACCCTTCTCAAGGAACCATTCGTAGCGATTGGCGTTCAGTCTTCTTTTAACCTCAGCAACGGAGGTTTCCCGCTCAGCGATAACCCTGTCATCCTTCTGCGAGCCGCCCCTGCTGACCGTGCCGCCGTTCATATTCTCGATTAAGGCAAGGACATCCTTGTCGGCGAGCATGCTGACCGCGCCCCCGAGCCGTTTGTAAATCTGCTTGGCCAAAATGCCTGGACTGGAGAGCTTCGCCTCCCAGCCGCGATCCTTCAGCCATGCGAAGAAGATCTTCTCCGACTCGGGTGCCATACGCGACACGCTCGACAAGGAGCGGACGATTCTGACCAAGCCATGGCGTCCTACACGCCACTCGCCGTGGCCACCAATGTTGCCCGTAATGGCACTTAGTAGATGGTTCCCTTCGACCTTCGGATAGACCTCGGCCAGGTGCACATCGGCGCCATAAAAGCGCAAGTCGAATTCGTTCACGCATCGACCTCGACTCGAGTACCAGCGCTCGCGCCCAAACGACGGGATGAGGGATCTCAGCCGCATCGAACGATGCTCTTCGCCTTCGATGTCGATGGTTTCCTCATTCTTGCCGTACACATCCGCCACTCCGCCATCTATGCCGCGCGCCCATTCGTCCCACAGTCTGGGGTACCAATGCTGAAGAGACATCCGGTAAGTCGAGGGCCCCGGCTTACCGCTCGCTGATGAAGGAGCCAGGGACTTTGCAAAGGCTTGCATCTCCTCCATCGTGCTGTGGCGACTTCGAATCAAGCTGGCAACATCGAAGTGACTGCCATCCTTCCCCCATGGACGACGATGTTCGTCGAGAAATTCCGCAACGACCCCTCTGAAGGAGTCCTCCTGCAGGAACTGCTTTGGCAGCGGTAGCACCTGGCGTCCCGACGCCCTGAGGTTCCAGAAATCGATGACATCCTCGACCTTCGAGGCGTCCATGAAGAAGACCGAGGCATTCCGGCGAAAACCGCCCCTCCCTTGCACGCGCGTTTCCCATTGAGTGACTCGCCTTGGAAAGAGCACGTTCCCTTCTGTCAGTTCGCGAAAATTGTCCGGGCGCACTTCTGGCTTCGAAAGATTCAAGGCGTCGGCAAACTCCTTGTCGATAGCCTCGGCAATGTGCGCGGGGTACTCGCCGAAGACGCTGGCCCAGAACAGGCCTAACCCCTTGGGTATGACGGGAAAGATAGCCTTAAGGGGGTACTTCGGCTTGAATTTGAAGTGTTCCCGGAAGACCTCCAGCAGTACATCGAGTACACCGATGCCGTAAACGGGCTCGTTCGCATCTTTGTCGCGACCGCCGCTCCAGAAGTTCTCTGGTTTGAGTACATTGAGTTTCAAGTCGAGGACGTACTTGGGCAGTTCCTTCCCGAACCGGACCAGGATGTCTGGATCAAAACCGTCGAGGTATCCCTTCACAACGTCATGTGCGAGAGGGGTTTTCAACAGTCCGTCTCGCCAGCTGGCAGGAATGCGCTTGTGCACGGGGATGATCGGAAAGTACATCCCACCCCACTGGGTGCAGGCCAAGCGGATGGCCTCGCGCACCTGCGAGGAGCTGTTCGGGTCGACCATAAGCGCCAACTTGAGCGGCCGAACCTTGATGTCTGCGAAACCGATCATTTCTCCCCCTAACTGGGACCGCGGCGACGCGCCAAAATCACTCCACCGTCACACTCTTGGCCAAATTCCGCGGCTTGTCCACGTCGGTGCCGCGCGCGCAGGCGGTGTGGTAGGCCAGCAATTGCAGCGGCACCACGTGCAGCATGGGCGAGAGCTCGCCATAGTGTTCGGGCATGCGGATCACGTGCAGGCCCTCGCTGCTTTCGATCTGTGAATCGGCGTCGGCCAGAACGTACAGCACGCCGCCGCGGGCGCGTACTTCGTGCATGTTGCTCTTGAGCTTTTCCAGCAGCGCGTCGTTGGGTGCTACGGTCACCACCGGCATGGCCGCTGTCACCAGCGCCAGCGGACCGTGCTTGAGCTCACCGGCCGGGTAAGCCTCGGCGTGGATGTAGCTGATTTCTTTGAGCTTCAAAGCGCCTTCCAGCGCAATGGGGTAATGCAGGCCACGGCCCAGAAACAGCGCGTTTTCCTTGGCAGCAAAGTCTTGCGCCCAGGCCATGATCTGTGGCTCCAGCGCCAGCACGGCCTGCAAGGCCGCGGGCAGGTGGCGCATGGCGTTGATGTGGCGCGCTTCATCTGCCGAATTCAGCAGGCCGCGGGATTGCGCCAGTGCCAGCGTCAGCAAAAACAGCCCTGCCAGCTGCGCGGTAAAGGCCTTGGTGCTGGCCACGCCAATTTCCACTCCGGCGCGGGTGATGTAGGCAAGTTCACATTCGCGCACCATGGCGCTGGTGGCCACGTTGCAGATGGTCAGCGTGTGCGTCATGCCCAGGCTCTGCGCGTGGCGTAGCGCAGCCAGCGTGTCGGCGGTTTCACCGCTCTGGCTGATGGTGACCACCAGCGTGCGTGGGTTGGGCACCGAGTCGCGGTAGCGGTATTCGCTGGCCACTTCCACCTGGGTTGGAATCTTGGCGATGGATTCCAGCCAGTACTTGGCGGTGCAGCCGCTGTAGTAGCTGGTACCGCAGGCCAGGATCAGCACCGAATCCACGTCTTTGAACACGCGCGCCGCGCTGGTGTTTACGCCGTCAAACAGCTCGGGCACGATGCTGTCCACGCCTTGCAGCGTGTCGGCTATGGCGCGCGGTTGCTCAAAGATTTCTTTTTGCATGTAATGCCGGTACGGCCCCAGTTCGGCCGCGCCGCTGTGCGCGTGCACGGTCTTCACCGGGCGCTGCGCGGAGGTGAGCGGCTTGAAGGCCTTGTCCACCAGCCAGTACTTGCCCAGTTGCAGGTCGGCCACGTCGCCCTCTTCCAGGTAGACGATCTGGTCGGTGACGCCAGCCAGTGCCATCGCGTCGCTGGCCAGGTAGTGCGACTGGCCGTCCGGCCCCAACCCCAGAATCAGCGGTGAACCGGCGCGCGCGCCCACCAAGCGCTGCGGTTCGTCCTTGCAAAACACGGCAATCGCGTAGGCACCGTGCAGAGAACCGATGGCCGCCTTGACCGCCTCAAACAGATCGCCGTCGTACAGGCTGTCGATCAGGTGCGCGATGACTTCGGTGTCGGTCTGGCTCTGAAACACGTAACCTTTGGCCTGCAACTGGGCGCGCAGGGCGTCGTGGTTTTCAATGATGCCGTTGTGCACCAAGGCCACGCGGCCCGGCTTGGCCGGGACGCCTTCCACACCCTGGCCCGGCTTGCCGTAGGCATCCCCCCCCGGCCCGTGGCTGAAGTGCGGGTGCGCGTTGTGTACGGCGGGCGCGCCGTGGGTGGCCCAGCGGGTGTGGGCAATGCCGGTGCTGCCAGCCAGGTGCGTGCTGTCAATCTGCGCCTGCAATTCCGACACGCGCGCGGTGCTGCGCGCGCGCTGCAAGCCGCTGGCGTGCACCGCCACACCGCACGAGTCGTAACCCCGGTATTCCAGCCGCGACAGGCCTTGAACCAGAATGGGAACGATGTTTTGGTTGGAAACTGCACCGACGATGCCACACATGCAAAGCTCCTGAAATTGAGGGGCGCATAGTAGATGGCATATAGAAAAATTTGCGATCTATTTCGCTGATTTTTTGGTTATATATTTCATACATTTCCATGAAAAGCCGATAATTTCATAAACAAGTATTTTTTGCATGAAAACTTCACTCTCCTGGCGGCACTTCTTGCTGGCACTGGCCGTTGTGGCCGTGTGGGGCAGCAACTTTGCCGTCATCAAGCTGGCGCTGGGCCAGATGCCGCCGCTGTTGTTTGCCACGCTGCGTTTCACGTCGGTGGTGCTACCCATGGTGGCGCTGTTGCCGCGCCCGGCGGTGCCATGGCGCAACCTGGCAGCGTATGGCCTGCTGATCGGCGTGGGGCAGTTCGGACTGCTGTTCGTGGCCATGAACGGGCACATCTCGCCCGGGTTGGCTTCGCTGGTGATCCAGATGCAGGTGTTCTTCACGATCGGACTGGCCATGATGTTGGCCGGCGAGCGCTTGCAACGCGTGCAGTGGGTGGCGCTGGCACTGGGCGCAGCGGGCCTGGGCGTGATCGTGGCGCACACCGACGGCAGCACCACCGTGTGGGGGCTGGCGCTGGTGCTGCTGGCCGCGCTGGCGTGGGCCGGTGGAAATTTGGTCAGCCGTGGTGCCGGGCGCGTCAACATGGTGGCGTATGTGGCGTGGTCCAGCCTGTTTGCCGTGCCGCCGCTGGCGCTGCTCACGCTGTGGCTG
>Ga0172371_10014768_pt1 | contig 10029 bp, 10 predicted proteins | sample Lak12m_FD_114543 | JGI IMG/M metagenome (GOLD analysis project Ga0172371, IMG submission 114543) | Freshwater microbial communities from Kabuno Bay, South-Kivu, Congo - kab_022012_12m | ecosystem: Environmental > Aquatic > Freshwater > Lake | place: Democratic Republic of the Congo: South-Kivu... | reverse complement strand
TGTAACAGATGGTAGGTGTTAACCAATACTCCCGGCGTTCTCGTGTTTTCAATATCCACGCTGTCCAGTGATCTGATTACCCCCCTTGTTGCGTCCGGGAAGAATATCGGCAAGGGAATTTCTCCACTAACTGACTTAAAAAAGCTCTTACCCATCCGTATATTCTACCCTGAGATATAATTCCTACATGATTTCTCTACCAGACATAATAAACCAGAAAACAGACTTCTTACTTCAACAAATCAAGGATACTGAAAAAGCCAGAGATGAAGCCGCTACTCCCATGGAAAGTCATTCCGACCAAACTCGTCAAAATGCCGAGCAACTAATCTATGCCCTAAAAGACGAAGTCAAAAAACAAAAAATTCTATTAGATAAAGTCTCTGGTTTCAAGGTGATTATTTACTCTGTTCGCGGTCCTCTTGGATTAAAAGACTATGCCATCGTCCCCGATGGGCTAGGGGGTCAGTCAGTTGATAACACCTATTTACTCGCCGAAAGCACCAGTCTAGCCAAGAACCTTCAGGGTAAGAAGCAAGGGCACACCTTTACCCTTAACGACTCACCCCACGAAATCGTCTTCCTCAAGTAATCTTTCCACATAAAACTCAACTTATCCACAGATCATAATTAATTGGTACATCGTCACAAAAAGTTGGAAAAATGTGCAATGTGAAATGTAAAATCTACAATATACAATTGTTCCCATGCGTTCCTTCTTATCTCAAAAGGTTAAAGCCTTAAAACGCCAGTTTGGCCCCGGCATCATCACCGGCGCCGCCGACGACGATCCCTCTGGTATAGCAACCTATTCCCAAACCGGTGCCCAGTTTGGTTATGGAATGTTGTGGACCGCCCTCTACATGCTTCCCTTTATGGCCGCCGTTCAAGAGGCCTGTGGTCGTATTGGTGCTATTAATGGCAAGGGTATTGCCGCCGTTATTAAAGCTAACTACTCCAAAAGGGTTCTTGTCTTTTTGGTTAGTTTGGTGCTTATTGCCAACACCTTCAATATTGGTGCGGACATCGCTGCCATGGCATCTGCTGTCAAGCTCTTGGTCCCTGTTCCTTTTTTTCTGGCAGCTTGTTTTTTCGCCCTTTTTTCCGTCTTCCTCCAAGTTATTCTTTCTTACAAGACCTATTCAAAAATCCTCAAGTGGCTTTGTTTATCTCTACTTGCATATCCTGCCACCGTCGTCATTGTTAATCAGTCCTGGCTTGAAGTTGCCCGTTTTACTTTTATTCCCCATTTTGAACTCAACTTTCAATTCCTTTTTGTTATCACGGGAGTTCTTGGTACCACCATTTCCCCATATATGTTCTTCTGGCAAGCCTCTGAACAAGTCGAAGAGATCAAAGAAAAACGCCCTGTTTTAAACAAAACTTTCTTTACCAATCTAAACTTCGAAACCATTATTGGTATGTTTTTTTCTGAACTTGCCACCTGGTCGATTATTCTTACCACTGCTACCGTTCTACATAATCATGGAGTTAGTGACATCAAGTCCGCCGCTGACGCCGCCAGGGCTCTCGAGCCATTGGTTGTAGGTTTTCCCAATGCTGGATACATAGCCAAAGCCATCTTTACTACAGGTATCATCGGCCTTGGATTGTTGGGGATTCCCGTTCTTTCTGGGTCAGCTGCCTATGCTCTGTCTGAAAGTTTGGGGTGGGGAGGCAGTCTAAATGACAAATTTCACCAGGCCAAGGGTTTTTATGGCATTATTATTGCCTCAACCTTGATTGGTTTGTCCTTCAACTATTTTGGTATCGACCCCGTCAGATCGCTTCTTTATGCCGCCGTCCTAAATGGGATAGTTGCCGTTCCCTTGATTTTTTTTATTGCCAAAATCAGTTCAGACCCCAAAATCATGGGTCAATATGTTTCCACTAAGATTGCAAAAACCCTAATTTGGGGTACTTTTATCTGTATGTCCCTGTCTGTCCTTGGTATGCTAGTTTACCGTTAGAACTGCGCAAAAAAGTAAGGGGATTAATATTAGAACCATTTTTTCTTATCTCTAAGTGTAAATGGTATCCAGTCGTGTGGCCAGTTAGTCCAACTTCCCCCAACACTGTCTTATCGTTAATCTCCTGACCTTCGTCAACCATAATTTTACCCATGTGAGCGTAAAGTGAGGTCAATCCATCACCGTGGTCCAAGATCACCGATCGACCATAATCGAACTTGGAAACACTGATTTTAAGCACCCTACCAGGCTTAATAGGGTAAATGTGGGCGCCCTCTTTGGCCGTGATGTCAGCGCCAGGATGCAAGGCATGGAAACCCTGAGAAACCCTGATAAACTCCGGTAAGGTCTTGGCGGGGCCATTCTCGGTTCTGTCAACGATGATAGGCATCTCCAAAGTAGTTCCCTGAGCCTGTACGGGCATCTCAGACGGCAGAATAGCCACGGTTCCGAACAAGACGGCAGCCGCGACAATGGTCCCGCCAACAACGGACCTGACACGTTCACGCATCAATAAATGGGGAAGCTTTTTTATATGTTTAGGCATAAGCCTCGAATACACGAGGTTTTGTGTCTAGCTACCCTCATTTCGTGGCTAAAGTGACCGGCTACGGCTAATACTCTAGCTTCAAATTCGGATAACTAATAATAAGCCCCGAAATACTACCAAACTATCCCATAATTGTCAAACCGATCGTTATTTTGACATAATTATGTCTTTATGTTAATAATATAAATATGTTAACTCAAATGGTTCGCACCACCATCTACTTACCTATGGATTTGGTTCAGATGGCGAAATTAACCGCCCTAAAAGAGAGAAATAGTCTAACTGGTCTTATCAAAGAAAGTTTGGAGGTAAAGTTGGGGACAAATAAAAAGACAGTTAAAAAGATCAAATGGGTTGGTAAAAGAATTGGTGCTGGTAAAGTAACCAGAGACATGGCTTATGAGATCTAAGTCCGTCAAAGTATCGATCGATGCCAATATCCTGGTATACGCCTTTGATCTCAACTCTCCATTTCACCTAGTCTCAAGACAGAAGATTGAAAAACTACTGGGTAGTAATCCCAAGATTTATTTATCTTGGCAGACTTTATTAGAGTTTTCTTCAGTCGTAACTGGATCGAAAGTGACAACAAAGTCCAGCTCAAAAGCAGCTTGGAAATTTATCGAGAGCCTGCTTCAGACAAGCTCTTTCGAAATTATATTTCCAAATGCCCAAACGATGGCGATTTTCAAAAAATATCGCGACTTGAAAGAGTATCCAGGCCCCAAAATCTACGACCTGTTTCTAGCCAGCACCCTGATCTCAAATGGTATCTCGGTTTTACTAACCCAAAACGACAAAGACTTTTTCAACTTTGAAAATCTAAAAATTGTAACCCTCGACAATGCTAAGATCTTTACTAGATGTTTGATAGACAGCCACCAGGATCATCGCTAGACCAAAAGAATTCAGCAACAGATACCATCAATGAGACAAAAGAAACCGATAAGGGGGCAATTGGTTTTGATAGTTTGGGCAAGCCGATACTTCGAGGTTCTACTCTAGTCTATCAAGAGGGAGAAGTCTTTTCAGTCATAAATGGTACAAATCCTAAAAACATTAGAGACTTTGTCGCCAAAGATGCAGTTGGATATGTGCTTACCCCCGAGTCCGTAGATCAAGTTGTTGACAAGGTAAAAATCACTCCAAGAAGCAAGATTCGTCTTAATCAAAAATTCATTGATAAATCTAAAACCCCTGAGTACATAAATGAAGTTAAGGCAGAAATCAGCGCCCAAAAAGATGATAAACCTCACGACAGAAATTTTGACCGTCATCCCCACCTTTCTTTGGGGAGGTTTAATAACTTTGCCATTTGCAATGTTAGGATGTCTGAAATCGATATAACCTTCGACCTGGAAGGGTTTGATGATGATGTGGAAGTAGCGATCAGCCCCAAAGATGGATATGTGTACTTACAGAACGATCGAAAGCCCTGCATTATTAGTTGCAAGCCTGATCCTGAGGGTGGGTTTACCCTTAACTCCTACAGGGTTGATTCACTAGGCGGAGACAAAAAAATCCACCCAGTTGAGTTGGTCAGAATCGATTCACCAGAGGCGGTAGTTGACAAACTTAAAACAGAATTTCCGTGGGTGGATGTTAAGGATATTTTTAACGATTCAGACAAACCGTCTTTCGCCAACCCTAACGGTTGGATATCAATACCTCAAAAAGAGGTGTTATCAAGAAGATTTGATCGACTTTATCCCAATTCAGATCTTCAAGGTGTAGTTCCTAACATTGCCGAAATTTTTTATATGGCGGCAAGGAGTTACTTAAGGTTTCTTGAAATGTCTGTCACTCCAAGCATCCTCGAACAATCAAACCCAACGACAAGAAGGGAAAAATTCATAGAATATCTTGAGGTGTATGATAGTTCGCTAGACAATTTGATTAATAGAAGAAGAGGTCTTGAGTTTAAATATCTTGGGGAGCCTCTTATCGACCGGTTCTTGGAAACAACAGACCTTCCTTCCAGTGTCGCCTCAAGCGATACGCTTGGTACTAAATCAAGCGTTATTGCCAGAATTTTCAACAAAGAAGAAATAGTTTGGGTCGCGCCAGAGAAACAAGTTAGACGTCCAAAAATATCAGCTGAAGCGCACGCTCACGAATTAGGTCACAGGGTTCACTCGCATGTTGCTTCTCGTAGCACGCCAGCCGAAAGCTCTACAATTGGGAATAATTTTATTAACAAGCTGATTCGACAGCTCGATCGGACAGTCGGGGAAACAAAAGATTGGAATTATGAAGAAATTTACAATCAACTTCTTTCGGTCATACTACCACTAGGTGAAACGAGAGACCCCCTTCTTGATTGTTCCTATCATTATGATGTTGATCAAAATGGTCACTCGATCGAGGGCAGGGGGGGTGCATATCATTTGCAAGACATGATTAACTTTTTAAAAACAAAGAAGCTTTCCGAAACAGAGATAATGAAATCATTAATGCTAACTTATTACTATTGTCAAGATCGTGGAAAAATTATTCACAAAGGAGAATCGATAATTGCTTTTGGGGATTTGTATGATAAATACGCCCCGGCAGATAAAAAATACTCAGATGTTTTATCCCACTGCAAAAACAGCGACTACGATCGACGTAGAAAAAGAGAAGATGTCGGTTCTACTAATACAAATCAGAGCCCGTCACAGGAATTAGTTCAACAGTTCTTTAGAAGATTATATGAAAAGGTAAAAACAAATGATTAACGAAGAAATTCTTCAAGATAAAGTCGTTTTGGTTCGTGCCGACCTGGATGTCCCCCTAGAAGGGGAGAGGATTGTCAATGAATATCGCCTAGAATGCTTACTTCCAACCTTAGAACTCTGTCTTCAACACGCCAATAAAGTCTTTATTATTGGTCATCTCGGCCGACCAGAGGGTCCTGATCCTAAATTTAGCCTCCTTCCAGTCAGAAAGTGGCTAGAAACTGCCCTCCAGCAGTCTATTTCCTTCGTTTCTTCGGGTTTTTCTCCAGGGGAGTGGATGGGGGAGAAAAATAAAATAGTTATGTTTGAAAATATTCGATTCGATAAAAGGGAACTCGAAGATAATTTTGAATTTGCTCGCATTCTTTCCTCTGGTGTCGATTTATATATCTACGAAGCCTTTGCTTCCTACAACGACTCAACTAGCCTCCAAAGAATACCCGAAATACTACCCACCTACCCCGGACTGCAATTTGAAAGGGAAGTCGAAGCCTTGAATAAAATCATTAATACCGCCAAAAATCCCAAAACCTTAATCCTCTCGGGCGCCAAAGACGATAAAAAGAAATTCTTTGATCCCCTTGTCTCTAAATTCGACGACCTGCTAATCGGGGGAAAACTAGCTACTCTGATCCCCTACCGCAATTCTGCCACCTTAACCGAGGATGGTTTTGATATTGACCTAAAATCAATCCAGAAATTTATTAAAGTTATTAAAAAATCCCAAACTATTGTTCTTAATGGTCCCTTGGGCAAATTCGAAGACGGTACCCATTACATCGGCACTAAGGCAATTTTGACTGCCATTAAAGAAAACAAAGACGCCTTTTCTGTTATTGGCGGCGGCGATACCCTTTCGGCCATTAAGATGTTTGGTTTTAATTATTCTGACTTTAGTTTTGTCAGTACCGGCGGTGGCGCCATGCTGGAATATATGGCCACTGGTACTCACCCCCTCCTCGAAATTATTAAACACAAATCTTAAATGTCATCCTGATGACAATAAATGGCTATATACTAAATACTAGATACTAAATACTTTTTAAAAATGGTTTCATTTGCAATCAATGGTTTCGGTCGAATCGGTCGTTCAGCTACTCGTGTTTGGCTAAAAAAACACACTGAAAAATTAAAACTTGTCGCTATCAACACCTCTGGCTCGATGTCCGCTAGTGCTTGGGCCCACCTACTTAAATACGACACCGCTTATGGTCCACTCTCCTTCCCCATTGAAGGTGAAGACTTACAAGATCCTAAGCTCGCCACCGATGCTGACCCCTTAATAGGATATATAAAAATAGAAACCGAAAAAGAAATCTATAAAATCCCAGTTTTAGCACAGCGAGATCCCTTAAAAATTCCTTGGTCTAAATATAACGTTTCTGTTGTTGTCGAGTCCACTGGTGCCTTTACCAAAGAAGATTTGGCCAAACAACACATCACCGCTGGCGCCAAACACGTCATCCTCTCTGCTCCAGCCAAGGGCGGCAATGTTGAAACCGTTGTCTTGGGTGTTAACGATGAATTGTTAAATAAAGATCATCTGAACTCGATCTCAGTTATCAGTAACGCTTCCTGTACCACCAACTGTGTCGCCCCTGTCGCTGCCATTATGCAACACAAACTGGGTGTTAAAAAAGCCATGCTCTTAACCGTTCATGGTTATACCGATGACCAAAACCTACAAGATAATTCACATAAAGATTTACGCCGCGCTCGGGCAGCTGGATCAAACATCGTCCCCACTAGTACTGGCGCCGCTATCGCTGCTACCCTAGCCATTCCCGAACTACGTGGACTCTTTGACGGCATTTCCCTGCGTGTTCCTGTCATTACCGGCTCTATCACCGACTTCACTTTTATTACCAACCGCACCACCAGTGTCGAAGAAATTAATCAAATGTTTTTAGATGCCGCCCGCGATCCATTGTGGAAAGGAGTTCTCGACGCCACCTTTGACCCGCTTGTCAGTAGCGATATTATTGGTCGCTCTGAATCCGCCATTGTTGATCTGGGTATGACCCGCGTTGTCGATGGGGATATGGTTAAGGTTTTGGCCTGGTATGACAACGAATGGGGTTATAGCAACCGCCTCGTCGAAGCCATCATCAAAGTCGGAGAATCTAGTTAATGTTTTTTATGTCGTGAGGCCGGGATGGGATTCGAACCCACGAATCGAAGGTTTTGCAGACCTCGCCATTAGCCACTCTGGTACCCGGCCAATCTCCCCAATTTTATCACCAAACGAACCTAGCCTCTGTTGGCCGGTATCTGGTAAGATAGCTTGACCATGAAAAACAGGTTCAGTTTGTTATTCGTTATCATTGCTAGTTTCTTTCTCGCCGGTTGCAATGTGCCTTTTATTGAACAAAAGGCTGGTCTTCAGGTCACTGTAAATCCCCAAGCTAATATTTTTCTTGATGGTAAAGCCTTGGGCCAGAGTCCTTTCTATTCTGAAACTCTCAAGGCTGGTCAATATACCGTCAAAGTCACTTCCACCGATCCCTCGCTTTCATCTTGGGAAGGTAAGGTTACTTTGAATCCAGGAGTCTTAACTTATGTTGAACGACAATTATCCGCCGATAATTCTAAGGCACACGGCCACACCCTCTCTTTCGAACAACTTACTAAAAAGGATTCCTCTGAAGTTAGTGTTATTTCCAATCCAGACACTGTTTCCGTTACCATTGATGGTGTTCCGTCTGGTTTTACTCCCTTAAAAACTGACTCCGTTACTGTCGGTCCTCACACTTTTACCTTAACTAGTCCGGGTTACCAAGACAAAATTGTTAAAGCCTCAGTCAAAGCCGGTCAAAGGTTGGTCATTAATGCTCAGCTTGCCACTCAGACCATTGTCCCTGTTCCGACCCCAACCCTAGAGGTTGTTCCTGTCGCTACCGTCAGCGCTACCCCGACTCCGGCGGTAAAAGGTTCAACCACCCCAATTATTCAACTCCCCAAGCAGGCCAGCGGTTCCGCCGTCCCAGCTCTTCCTTACGTTGAGATTCTTAATACTCCGACCAATTATTTAAATGTCAGATCCAATCCCGAATCTTCAGCCGCCATTCTTATTCGCATCAATCCTGGTGACAAATATTCATTTATTCAGAAAGACCCTACCAACCAGTGGATCCAAATCTACTACCAAACCCAAAACAAGGGTTGGATCTCTGCCCAATACGCCAAACTCGTTCAATGACCCCCCTCAAGCTCCTACGTAATAGAGGAGCCCGACAGTCAAAAAACCCCACAAACCCATCGCTGTTAACAGCGCTTTATCGGTCAACAAAATCCGCTCTGGGCTTTCCCCTTCATTCTTTTCATAAATAAGCTGTAAATATCTCATCACCCCATATATCACCAGCGGGGTGGTAATCATCAAAAGTTTTTCCGAAATTAACGTCCTCGGTAAGTCAGTCATAAATGTCAAAACCAACCCCTTAGGGATTATCCTTGGGTGGTTAAAAGTAAATAAGGCATAAGTTACCCAGGTTGCTGTGGCAAACATTGCCGTATAGATGTCCAAAAGAGACTCGGTGTAGTGTTTAAGAGTTGCCCTGACAGCCCCCCCACCTCCCTGTGCTTTCATTAATGTCATCTCACATCGTCTTTTTCCAACTGCCAAAAACAATGATGCAGAAACTACCGTTAATAAAAACCAAACGTCCATATGGGCGTTAATTGCAAATCCTCCTGCATAAACCCTTAGAATATAGCCCGACGCAATCGTTAAGACGTCAACAATTGTCACCCGTTTTAAAAACAAGGTATAGCAAATCTGCATAATCAGATACGTCAATGCTGTTAAAAAGAAAAAATACGTAATCTGTAATGACCAAGCCAATGCCACGACAAATAAGGTAATCATCGCAAACACTGCTATCGCCACTGGCAATTCACCAGAAGCAATCGGCCTTTTCTTTTTAAATGGATGTATTCTGTCTGACGGGACATCAATTAAATCATTCAATAAATATACTGCCGCCGACAAAACCGTAAAAACTACCGCCGCTTCCAGTACCGTCCAAAAATACCCTTCTGTAAACAATAGACCTGAAAAAACAATAGGTGCAAAAAGAGCTAAGTTTTTTATCCACTGCCTCGGTCTGGTCGTTTTGAATAAACCCCAAAGTATAGCCATATGACTAAGCCTAATATAGCAAATAATTTGGTCTGTGCGTTAAATTTGAGCGCCGTCATTCCCAGAAGACCAGTCGCCGTCCAATAAAACAAAGCAATTCTCCTTTTCCCCCAACCCCTTTCCAGCATTCGATGGTGAAGGTGTCCCCTGTCTCCCAAAAAAGGTGATTTTCTTGCCGAGATTCTCCGCACGATGGTGTACACGGCATCTATCAGAGGAATCCCCAAAACCACAATCATCGTCCCAATTTTTGTCGTCGACAAAATCGACAAAACACCAAGCAGCAACCCGACGCCCGTCGTCGCCCCATAACCCGGCATAATTTGTTGTGGATAGAAATGAAAAATGGTCAAGGGAACTAAAGTTCCCAGTAATCCGAAAGCTAAAATGGCCACATTCCACTGGGCAATGTCTGCACTGTACGACAAAGAAAGTAGGCCAATTATCAACGCTGCTATCGCCAGTACCCCACTTGCCTGGCCATCAGTTCCACTTGACCAGTTGACCGCGTTCATTACAAATGGAATCCAAATTAAGGCAAAAATATCTGGCCAAAGCCAAATTTCGTGATGACCAAAAAGGTCAATCCCTATCCTTGGTCTTGTCAAATCAATCACTCCACCCCCCAAAGGATTGGTTACAAAAGCAATC
>Ga0172371_10014761_pt1 | contig 10032 bp, 8 predicted proteins | sample Lak12m_FD_114543 | JGI IMG/M metagenome (GOLD analysis project Ga0172371, IMG submission 114543) | Freshwater microbial communities from Kabuno Bay, South-Kivu, Congo - kab_022012_12m | ecosystem: Environmental > Aquatic > Freshwater > Lake | place: Democratic Republic of the Congo: South-Kivu... | reverse complement strand
TTTTTTCAAATATCTTATGATGTTGTTGTTATGGACTTTGCTTTCGACGGCAATTACAGCTAAAAGCTCATACGGTAAATTATGAATCAACTTAAATAAATTTGAATTACTGGAAATTTTTTCCGAAAGGCTTTTTCTGGTACTTTCAAACTTTTTAATAGATTCAATTATGACTGACGAGTCTTTATTCTTAATTTTCATTTCAAAGCACCATTGCTTTACAGAACTTGTGCTGCTTTCCATCAATATTACTGCAATTATCAGCCGCCATTTTTCAATTCTTTTTCCCAGTAAAACTTCCAAACTCAAGCATTTCTTCAAGACTCTTTCAATATAATAAATAAACTCACTGGTGAGCTCCCTGTTTATACCAATTTTTTTCAATGCACCAAGCTCATGTAACCTTCTTAAAGCTTCCCATGGCTTTTCTTCACTTAAGATTGATATAAGCTCATCTCTTATTCTGATCCCTATAAGTTCGGAAACGATGTTCATTTCAATCGCAGAAATTGCTAACTTTTCGGTCTGGCTGTCCATTTTAAAACCAAGTCTCTGCTCAAACCGTACAGCTCTGAAAATCCTTGTAGGATCTTCTATGAAGCTTAATTTATGAAGTACTTTAATTCTTTTTGCGGCAATATCTTTACGGCCGCCAAAAAAATCAAGTATTGAACCGAAATCATTTTTATTTAAGGATAAAGCCAGGGTGTTTATTGTAAAATCTCTTCTAGCCAGGTCTTGCTTGATGCTTCCCATCTCAACATCCGGAAGTGCAGCCGGTTTTTCATAATATTCGATTCTTGCTGAAGCTATATCGATATGCTGTCCATTTTTTAAAATAAGGACTGCGGTTTTAAACTTTTCATAACTGTCAATACGAGCACTGAGTATTTCGCTCAACTTCCTGGCAAATATGATCCCGTCACCTTCCACAACGATATCGATATCAAAATTTTGCTTACCCAAAAGCAGATCTCGTACCATTCCTCCCACAAGATAAGCTCTATACTTAAGTTCCCTTGCAGTGTTGGAAACTGCTTCAAAAATATTTTGAATATCCTTTGGAAACAAGTCGAATAATCTTTCATAATTCTGTTGCCTGAAAGGATATTTCAGAAAAGCAAGGCCATGCAGATACCTTAATATATCTTTTCTGGTAACTATCCCAACAATTTTATCTCTATTGATTATCGGTATCCTCCCTATTCCATTTTCTATCATGAGATTCTGGATCTCATCTATTGTTGTATTGAGACTTGCAGTAATTATGCCATGCGATCTGAAACCCTTTACGGGAGCATGTGACAGGCCGTGCTTTATAGCTTTATCTATATCTTTGCGGGTGATAATTCCAACAAGGTTTCCCACGGCATCAACAATTGGTATTCCTGAATGGCCATACTTCTTTAAAATCTCATTTACCCTGTAAATACTTTCTTCCTCATTTATTACCCTGACAGGATAAGACATTATGTCTTTTGCAGTTACAGGCTGCTTTATATATTTTTGCATTGAAGAAATAATTTTGCTCTCAATTTCACTAAAACTTAAATCTTTTGCAATGCCAGATGAAGCCTGAGGATGCCCCCCTCCTCCAACTGCCGTCAGTATCCTGGATACATCAACCTCTGTGTCATCGCTTCTTGCAACTATATATGTCTTTTCTTTCATTTTTACCCAGCAAAAAACCACTGCGATATCTTCAACCTGGGCAAGTTTCCTGGTAAGAACTGAAAGACCTTCTATAAACTTATCAGTTACGGCATGAGAGATTATTACTTCTTTTTCATTTATTTTAAGTTTCCTGCAGTTTGATATTAATTTTTCAAGCAACTTGTGCTGCTCATCTGAAAGTGACAGGTTTAAAAATTTCGATATGACAAATAAATTTGCACCATTTTTTAATAGATACGATGAAACATTGAAATCCTTCTGGCTTGTGGCAGGATAAGTGAATGATCCGGTATCTTCATAAATGCCAAGTGCAAACAGAGTAGCTTCCAGAGGCGTAATCGTGATTTTTCTTTTTTTAATTATATCCACAAGTATGGAAGTTGTGGCACCTATTTCTTCAGAATAATCAAGCCCGTAGCCGATATCTTCCCTGGATTTCCTGTGATGATCATATATTATTATTTCAGCTTTTTTTGCTTCAATTAATTCTTTGACCTGTCCAAGCCTCCCCGGTATTTTTGTATCAATCATTATGACTTTTTTTACGCTGCTTAAGTCAATATCTGCAGGTTCTTGAAATGCTGGCAGCGAGTCTTCATATAAAGCTAAAAATTTTCTTACGTTTTGATTGATAGAGGTTGGCAATACTACTTTTGCATCGGGATATATTTTACTTGCAGCTATCATGCCAGCAAAAGAATCAAAATCGGAGCTTACATGAGTTACAATAATTTCCATATCAGGCTTAGTCTACATATTTTTCATAGCAAACTATCTCTGACAAAGATTTGCTTCCCCTTTTAGACGGGTCAGCCGTAGAAGAAGGATATCCAACAGGAGTAAGCGCAACAACCCTTATATTTTCAGGTACCCCAAGAATTCCTTTTACAAGATTTTCTTTAAATGCCCCAATCCAGCAAGTACCCAGGCCCTGTTCTGTAGCTGCTAAAATAAGATGTTCCATTGCAATTGCAATGTCAATTGGATAACTGTTCATATAACCACCCATAATCCCGTAGGCTTCTTCTTCTTTTGCGCAGGCAGCTATTACAACGGGAGCTTCTGAAATAAATGACTGGTTATTACATGCAATTGCAAGATCTTCCCTCTTATGCTTATTTTTTACAACAACAATCTTCCAGGGCTGAAGATTCTTTGCTGAAGGTGCCTTTCTGAATGCTTGTAATATATAATCCATTTTATCATCTTCTATCTTATCGGATTTATATGATCTGATGCTTCTTCTATTTGTAATTATTTCCATGAGACAATTAAATTTTCGCAAAGTTTACACTCCCATTTATAGAGTTGATCTACCCAGGTAAAAGGAATAACTTTTACGCCAGTCCTTAAAAAATTATAATACTTAGACTGAATAAACCATTTTATATTATATAGTTTATGTTTTTAATTGCTATAGGAAATTTTCTATTTCTTTTTTGTACAGCTCCAGTAACTTGCAGGTTACGGGGCCCGGAATTTTACATTCAACCTTATAAATATCGATTTCTTTAACAGGCATTATTTCCATCACAGAATTTGTTAAAAAAATTTCGTCAGCTTTTATTATATCAAAATAGTGAATTCTCCTTTCGCTGACTTTTATATTGTTTTCCCTGCATAAATTAATTACAACCTGTCTTGTAATGCCTGGCAGGATATTCTGTGTTAAAGGAGGAGTAATGACTGTACCATTTTTTACATAAAAAATATTGGACATGGAACCTTCAAGAATCAGGCGGTCTCTTGTTAAAAAAATTCCTTCTAAGGACTGCTTGCAGTAAGCTTCATTTCTTACATATATATTTTCGAAATAGTTTAACAATTTGAACTTGTAAAGGTCGCTGCCAGTTGCACTTCTTTTCAAATCGGATGTAGCAATTTTTATGCCATCTTTATAATACTCATCCGGATAAGGGTCCAGTTTTTTTGCAATTATTATTAAATTAGGTTTAATTTGTAAGTCATAACGAAACCTTTCACCATATCTGTTACGCGTGACTATTATTTTTATATAAGCATGCGTTTGCGAAAGTTTGTTTTTGGAGAGTATTTTATAGACAGCAGACTTAATATACTTTTTATCAAAATGCGGGTTATATTTTAATAGTTTAAGTGAAGAGAGTAGCCTCCCGATATGTTCATCAAGTTTAAAAGGCTTTCCATAATAACCTCTTAGAGTTTCAAATACCCCGTCTCCATACAGGAACCCGGCATCATCTATGGAAATCCTGGCATTGCTGCCGGATATAAATTTGCCATTGATAAAAGTATTGTTAAATATTTGGGTCATGCAAACACCTCTGTATAATATTAATTAAAATTATAACACAAAGTCTACTGGAGTATTACCGGCCTATATTTAAAAGATTTTTTATCTCAAAAAACTTCAAAGCTTCCTGAAGAGCCATCCCCTTGTCAAGGGTTTCCTGGTATTCATCTTCAGGGTTGGAATCTTCAACAATACCACCACCGACATTATAATAAAGCTGGTTGCCCTTTATTATGAAAGTTCTTATGACTATATTAAAGTCCGCTGTTCCATTTATGCCTGCATACCCTATTGCTCCGGTGTAAATGCTTCTTACCGTTGGCTCAAGCTCATCAATGATCTGCATCGCCCGTATTTTTGGTGCACCGGTAATTGATCCCCCGGGAAACGTTGCTTTAATTATGTCAGCAAAATCGTAACCTTTTTTAACTTTTCCCGCAACAGTTGATACAAGGTGAAAAACCCGAGCATACTTCTCGATAACGGCATGCTCCTTTACATTTACAGTGCCGTACTTACAAAATTTTCCAAGATCATTTCGCTCAAGATCAACTATCATATTTAACTCAGCATGGTCTTTAATGCTATTTTGCAGTTCAGACATATATTTTAAATCTTCTCTTTCATTACTGCCCCTGGGTCTTGTGCCTTTTATTGGCCTGGTTTGGATAAAATCATTTTTTAAAAATAAAAACCTTTCAGGAGAAGAGCTGCCTATCTTAACTTCAGGGAAACTCAGGAATGCTGAGAATGGAGCTGCATTTTTTTGCCTTAATACATAGTATAAGCTGTAAGGATCGACATCCAGGATACATTTAAACCTCTGAGTTATGTTTACCTGATAAATATCACCATTATGAATATACTCTTTTGCTTTTTTTACAGCTTCCAGGTAATTAGTTTTAGTAAAATTTGAATCAAGGATAACTTCTTTGATGCCTTTTTTAATGCAGTCCTGCACTATTTTACTTTGTATCTTTTCTGAGCTTACATTTTTGTCAAATTTACCGGCACTTCTTTCTATTTCCTTAATTAATTTTATTTTTTCTTTACTGGCAATTTCAGTAATTTCATAATCGCTGATACCGGCGCAAATTAAATTGCTGCTGTCATTAAAGCAATCACGAAAACAATCGGGAACCGACCCGCTTGTTTTATTCATTTCTTTATACTTTAATACAAAATTTTTTATAAAAAACCATTTTTTATTATCAATGTCATAAGCCATCAGGTTGTCATAGTAGACAAGCATAAACAAGGGTAAAAAAATGTCATCTCTGGCTTTCTGCGGTAATCTCTCAATATAGTTTTTCAGGTCATATGAAATATATCCTGCAAGTCCACCAATAAAATCCGGCAGGTTGTTATTTCCACTACTGGCAGAATCATGTTCCCGGTCAAAATGGTAAATTATATTATTTTGAGTAATTGCTGCATTCGAGATTTCTTTTAAAAATAATAGGGGATTAATATTAAAGGTTTGCTTTTCTCCTGACGAGCAGTTTAAAAATGTACTTTCTTTTTCATTGCTTTTTATAACAAACCTGGGTTTGAAGCATACATATGAAAATTTTGAATATTTATTTGGAACCAGGCTCGAATCAAAAAAGCATATATAATCATATCTTCCTGCTGAGTCTAAAAGATAAACCAGGTTTTGAGGTAAAATATCTATTTCAATTGGTACTACTGTTGAAATAACATCCATAATAAAAATATAACCTAATTAAACTAAAAACTTATAAAATTCTTAAAAAATAATTAAAAAGCCTGTCATGACAACTATATGGCCAAATTAGTTTGCCAGGTTAAAAAAATGTTTTAATAATAATATACTATTTTTATTTTTTTGAAAAAACAGCCAATATTTAATATAATACTACCTTATGATTCATGTTGAAAATTTAACAAAAAAATTTGGAAGTATTATTGCAGTAGATAATATTTCTTTTGATGTCCAGGAAAGTAAGATTTTTGGATTCCTTGGACCTAATGGAGCCGGCAAAACAACCACTTTAAGGATGCTTTCTACTTTAATACAGCCCACAAACGGACACATTGTCATAAACGACCATGACTGCCAAAAAGATGGTGAATATATAAGGTCAATCATCGGCCTTCTTACGGAAACCCCCGGAATGTATGAAAAAATCTCTGCTTATGAAAACCTGAATTATTTTTCCGGATTTTACGGAATTGACGAACAAAAAAGAAAAGCAAATATTGAAAGATTCTTGAAAATGTTTGACCTCTGGGATAGAAAAGACAGCCTGGTAAGCACTTTTTCAAAAGGCATGAAACAAAAGCTGGCACTTGCGAGAGCTCTGGTACATGAGCCCAAAATATTATTCCTTGACGAGCCGACTGCAGCTCTGGATCCTGAAAGTGCGCATATGGTCAGGACTTTTATTGAAAGCCTTAAAAATGAAAGAACTACTGTTTTTTTATGTACCCATAACCTGGAAGAAGCTTCAAATCTATCAGATATTGTATGCATAATTAAAAGTAAAATCATAAAGATCTCAACACTGGATGAACTTCAAAAAAATAAAAAAGGAAAGAAGATAGAAATAGTGTTTAAAGAAAATGCTCAAAAATACATTGATTTGCTTAAAACATTTAAAGAAATTGCATCACTTGAAGTAAAAGAAAATAAGGCATTATTTGCACTTGAAAGTCCTGAAATTTTAAATCCAAAAATAATAAAGTTGCTTGTAGATAATGGTTCGGAAATTGTATATTTCAACGAGATCAAGGCAAGCCTTGAGGAAATCTATCTGGACTTGATCAGAGGATAGTATTTAGGGGGAAAAACATACCGGTGAAAAACGCATTAAAAATATTTAGAAAAGAAATAAGGGAAATTATAAAAAACAGAAGCATATGGCTCCCCATACTTGCTGTAAGCTTCCTGTTTTCTATAGCATTTCCTGCAATACTTACTATGTCGGTTGAACCCATTGTAAAAGACCCTGATACTGCAGGATTTATAGCAAAATTCTTCGGTGCCTCCACGAATGTTTATGAATCAATGATCTTATTTATGATTAAACAGTTTATAATATTCCTGTTGCTTATACCCGCCATGCTCCCAAGCCTTATCGCACCTGCATCAATTGTTCTTGAAAAAGAAAGCAATACCCTGGAACCTCTGATTGCAACTCCTATAAAAACAAGCGAGCTTCTTTTAGGGAAAACCTTAACGAGCATGGTACCGTCTTTGGTTATCTCTACGACTAATTTTATCTTAATTACTATAGTTGTTGATGTTTTTTCCTATATAAAGATAGGTATTACTCCCCTGCCTACGTGGGAATGGGTGATTGCTGCTTTTGTTTTGAGTCCGGTGATTTCTTTTATTATAACAATGATAAGCATAATTGTTTCTTCAAAATCTACAGATATCAGGTCTGCGCAAGGTATAGGAGCCGTAGTGATATTTCCAATTTATGCAATAATCGGATTTCAAATTGCCGGATTTTTCATGCTTAATATTAAGTATCTTCTGGTAGGATGCCTGATTTTAATTGCAATTTGCCCACTGATGCTTAAACTTGCAATTAAAGTATTCGATAGGGAAAATATCCTAACCAAGTGGAAAATGAAGTAAAAGTTTAAAACTTTGTTTATTAAGCCTTAATGTCTTTCTGCTCCATTATGAATTCCTTGATAAGATCAAGTTCTTTTTCTGTAAAATCTCTTACCTTTTTGTAATTAGTAATAACCGTATTTACAATATCTTCATATTTATCTTTTGTTAAATCTTTTATCTTGCCAGCTTTTTCTTCAGCTTTATCTCTTATTTCAACAGCAATTCTCTTCACGTCTGCCCTCAATTCTTCACCGGTTTTTGTTGTAAGGAAAAGAGCTGCTAAAGCTCCGACAATTAAACCAAGGCTAAAACCAATTATTCCACCCTTAATTGTTGAAAATCCGTTATCTGAATTACCGCACATATGTCCTCCTTAAAAATATTTCTTAAAGTCTTTCTTTCTGTTATTATGATTTAATCCTATTTTATATTATAGCAGAAAATTTTTTAAAACATAAAATCAATGAAATTATACAGCTACACCAGTGATGTTAAAACAAATTTAAAGATTAAAGAGGTCATGGCTTTTCCGGAAATGGGAAAACCTGGGATTGGCTTAAAGAAATACATTTTAGAGTATGATTCCCCTTACAAGACCGGAATTAAAGAAAACGACTGCGTTTATGCAGAACTTTTTCTGGGCAAAAATGACACGCTTTTTATACTTGTCCATGGATTTGCCATAAACCAGAAAAAGATAATTAATTATAACAGCTTTATATACAATATGGTTAGTAAAAATTTTAACTGCGCATTTATAAACCTGCCCTTTCATCTAAATAGAAAACCAGGCAATGAATTAAGTGGCCAGAGGCTTACTGGCTATGATGATAAGGACACACTTTTATTTTTTCATCAAAGTGTCGTTGACATCAGAAAACTAATCGATATCAGTCTTGATTTACTGCCTGTAAAAAAAATAATAATATGCGGTATTAGTCTTGGTACTATGGTTTCTGTAATAGCCATGGCTTGCGACAGCAGGATTTCACAGGGTATATTTTTAATTGGCGGTGGAAACTGGTTTGAAATCCACTGGAAAGGTTTTTTGAGGTTCAAACTCAAAGGCAATTGCAGCCAGGAAGGTTTTATAACAAAAGAAAAATGCCGCCAGTACTACGAATGCTTTCCGGATTTCCTCAATGATTTCAAAGAAATTGAAATTAAAAATTTATCATGGGATCTGGAAAATTATCCCGAACTGAAGCAAAATACACAAAAAATGTGCTTTCTCTGCGATCCTGCAGCTTTTGCTAACAGGATCAATCCTGAAAATGTTATTATGATTAATTCAAGATTTGACCATTTATTTTCAAAGAAATCTACTAAAGAATTGTGGGAGGCACTTGGAAAACCACAAGCTCACTGGTTTAATAAACTGCACACAAGTAAAATGATTTTAAATCCAAGGGTATTTGAAAAAATATATGAATTTATCACACGGTAAGCAGTTATACTTCAGGTTTTAATATATCCTGATTTTAAAAGTGTTTTTAAGGCAAAAAATGTGACCCACTTACTCGGTTTGTTCTTTTTTTCTATATCAACAAGCATTCTGCCATTTAATGTAAACTCCATTTTCCATGTTCCATCTTTTTGCCTTTTCGCGGAAATATATTTTAATGCAGCCTTGAGATTGGATACATTTTTGCTGCAGCCTGCATCTACCAATGCAGAAGTCAGCTCCAGGATGTCACTATGGTAACCTCTGGGAAATCCAAATAAAAACCATTGACTGCTTCTTGTTTTTTTTCTTGGATATTTTGCTTCTACTATATTATGGCTTAAGAGAAATTTTATTGCCCTGTTTGCAGCGCTGAGGACTGTCTCATCTCTTTTGTCCTGAGGTATTAAATTTAAAGCCTTAAGAATTTTAATAGTACCCCAGGGACACCTGAAATTTTGCCTGTACTTGCACCTGTAATCAGTCCTGTAAACAAAATCCGTTATAAAACCTATGGCTTTTTTCATGAAATCTTCATCTGCATATCCCAGCCTTAAAAGCATTTCAAGTGTTATGCCTTGCATGCAAGCAAGATTGCCTGAATATCTTCCAACTGAAGGAAAAGAACCCTTATCGTTCTGCATATGCTTGATTATAAGATGAGCGGCTTTGTCTACGGTCTTATTACTGTTATTTATCCCAAGTTGTGAAAGAAAATAAAGCTGCCAGAATGTATTTTTATAAAGCGGATTAAAAGTAAAATTATCCTCATACCACCAACCTTGAGAATTTTGAAGCTCTAAAATAGATTTTGCTGGTTCGCTTTTTAGTATTTCTCTGTTTAAAGCGTTGACTTCTTTGGTACTAAGCTTATCCCCAAGGATATCTTTTCTGGTAAAGTACTTAACCGAGGGATTATCATCTTCTAAAAGCCAGCTTACTATTTCTTCCATAATGAGATTTTTGATATTTTTAAAAAAATTAATATAAGTAAAAAGTATTATAACAAATATTAATATATTTTTTAAAGTAAAATTTTAAAAAATTTTA
>Ga0172371_10014760_pt1 | contig 10033 bp, 13 predicted proteins | sample Lak12m_FD_114543 | JGI IMG/M metagenome (GOLD analysis project Ga0172371, IMG submission 114543) | Freshwater microbial communities from Kabuno Bay, South-Kivu, Congo - kab_022012_12m | ecosystem: Environmental > Aquatic > Freshwater > Lake | place: Democratic Republic of the Congo: South-Kivu... | reverse complement strand
TTAGCGTTTTTATAATCTTCCACATCGTGAAATATTCCTATGATAAAAAGACCGCCTTCTTGATGTTGGTGGTTTTTTCGGTGTTTACGGGACTTTTATTTTTTTCCAACTTGATATTGTTCGTCAATTTGCCGCTTGAAGAAATGCTTTCATCCATTTTCTAATTTTTCGATCCAAATTATGAACGCTTTTAAAGATTTTAGGTTCCACGGTATCGGTCCCGAAGAAAAAATAATAAAGGTCTTGCATCGGAATTGGTTTGATATCGCCAGTCAGTACTTGTTGGTTTTTTTGGCGACCGGTTTGTTTTTCTTCGGAATATCGATATATCCGGTGATTTTTCCCCAACTCGGCAGTTCCGAATATAATATTTTGTTTTTGTTTATCGAGAATACTTTTTTGTTCGCGGTTTGGATATATTGTTTTTTGATTTGGGTGGATTATTATTTCGACGTATGGGTGATTACCGATGAAAGGATTATCAATATTGAGCAAAAAGGACTGTTTTTGCGCCGGGTGAGCGCGGCGGAATATGAAAAAATCCAGGATATTACCGCAGAAGTTAAAGGATTTTTGCAGACGGTGATAAATTTCGGAGACGTGAGCGTGCAGACCGCCGGAGAAACTGACAATATAATATTGCGCAGAATAAGCGATCCGTATGAGATAAAAAATTTGATTGCAAAGATGCAAAAAGAAAAAAAGGAAAAAAGAATAAACGCTTTCGGAGAAATGATCAGGGAGAACACCGGAAGCGATATTTCCTAGCATCGTTACAAAAGCATTTAAATACGGGTGGAAAATAAAAATAAAAACAAAAAACTCTTTTTAGAAAAGGCGTTGCTTGTGTTTTTTATGGCGGCGCTTTTTTTGTTTGCAGAAAATGTTTTGGCGGGTGATTCGGAACAGTGTGATATCCGCCTGACGGAAATTTATCCTTTTTCCTCCACCGAATTTATTGAGATTGGAAATTTCGGAGAAGATGACTGTGATATTTCCGGATGGAGCGTGACAGATTCTTTGGGAAATGAAAATAATGATACGCATAGAAAATATTTTCAAGAAATCTCGATAAAATCGGGAGAATATATTTTTTTGGAAGGGAATCTATATCTGAATGATACCGGCGATGAAGTTAAGTTATATGATGCAAGCAAGAAAATTAAACAAAATATTTCTTATGGAAGCGGAGGCAATGAGCGGTCTTTTGCGTTGGTTGGCGCTGAATGGAATTGGACTTTGGATATTAGCAAAGGAAATGTAAATCAGATTCCGGAAAAAAATGAAGATAAAGAAGAGCAAAAAAATGAAACTTGTTTGGCGGATGTCATTTTGAGCGAAGTTTTGCCCAATCCGAGCGGGGAAGAAACCAGAAATGAATATATCGAGATAAAAAACAATTCTAATTCTTCGATTAATCTTGGCGGATGGAAGTTGTATGATTTGGCGCTTAAATCCGCTTATGATGATGAAGGAAAAGATTCCGGTTATGCGATTCCATCCGGAACATCCCTGGAAGCCGGTGATTATGCGATTTTTTATCGGGACGCATTCAAATTTTCACTGCACAACACTCAGGATGAAGCGGTTTTTTTGAAAGATCCTTGCGGTAATTTTATTTCCCAAACGGATGTATTCAAGGGTGCCAAAGAAGATTATTCCTATTCTTTTGACGGAAAAAAATGGAGATGGACCAGTCGTTTGACTCCGGAAAGGGAAAATAAGTTTGATGATATACCTCAAGTTGACGTTGAAATCGATGAAAATATTTTCAAGAATATTCCCGCTAATTTCCAGGTTATTCTTAGCGGTAGTGGAAAAAGTAATACCAAGATAACGTGGGATTTCGGTGATGAAAAAGGAAGCAGTAAGCAAAAAACGACGCACACTTATTCCAAAATCGGAAAATACGAAGGAAGTGTCAAAATAACCGGAATGGGAGAGGATGTTATTGAAAAATTTTCCATTTCGGTTAAAGAGTTCAAATATCCAAAAGTGAAAATCATCAGCGTAAACCCCAATCCGATCGGAAAAGATGCGGACGCGGAAAGCATAACCGTGGAAAATAAATCAAAAAAGCAAATCAATTTGAAAGGTTGGAGCATCGCTACGGGGACTTCTTCAAGTAAACTGGCAAATCATCCGATAACTGAAAATCTTTTTGTTAAAGCCGGAAAAATTTTGGAAATCACTCGCGAATTTTCAAGATTTACGCTGGGAAATGCCAAAGCGAAAATAGAATTGCGTTATCCGGATGGGAAAGTCGCGCATAGCGTTAAATATAAAAATGAAAAATCGGTGGCAGAAGGAGCGGTTTATGAGAAAAAAGATGGCGAATGGAAGTGGAAGGAAGACGTTCAAGATGTTGAAGATGTTCAAGACGTTCAAAATGCTCAAGGCGTTGAAAGCGGGGGAGAGCAGCAGTTTGAACAACTAGAACAATTTGAACAAGCAGACAGCGGATTTTGTTTCGGCGACGAAGAAGATGCGCTGGAAGTCGTTGAGATGCTTATTGATGAACTGGAGCGCGAGATGGAATTGATTTTTGCGGATGAGGAGGTTCAATATATTGAAGTTGTTCAAGATGTTAAAGACGTTGAAAACGTTCAAAGCGTTCAAGATGTTCAAAGCGTTAAAATCGTGTTTCCGGGTGGTTCTAAATCAATCATAGAAGTAAAGATTATTGGAGAAAATAAAATTGGAACCAAAGTAGTGGGAATTGAAAATAATCAATATAAGTTTACCAAAAATATCCCTGAAGAACGCCACTATACTATAAAGCTTGCAAAAGGAATCGCGGAAACTGTTAATATGGAACTAAATAATTTTTTGAGTTATTTTAGCAATAAAAATAAATAAGTTATTATGCATCTAAATTGTTTTTTAGCTATTGATAATAACAAAATAATATTTAAAATCAATGGATCATCTCGAGTATATAAAAAGAAACAAAAAATTAATTATCGATAAGTTTGCAAATAAGGAAATTTATCAACCTCAAAAAAATCCAGCAACTATTTTTATGGCAGGATCTCCTGGGGCCGGAAAAACAGAATTTTCAAAAAACTTGATAAAAATATTGGATAAACCGATAGTAAGAATAGATGCGGATGAGATAAGAGAGTTAATTCCAGGGTATATAGGATCAAACTCGCACGTATTTCAATCTGCCTGCAATAAGGGAGTTGAACTTTTGTATGATTATTTATTGCATAAAAAATTGGACGGAGTTATAGATGGAACAATGGCAAGTATAAGTGTTGCGAGAAAAAACATAGAAAGAGCGATAAGTAAAAACAGACAAGTGGCTATAGTTTATATTTATCAAAATCCTGAAGTTGCTTGGGAATTTACAAAAGCTAGAGAAAAGAAAGAGGGGCGACATATAACTAAAAAGGTTTTTATAGAATCCTTTTTTAAATCGAAAGAAAATGTTAATGAATTAAAGAAAATTTTCGGCAACAAAGTAGTAGTATATTTAATAGAAAAGGATTTTAAGCATAATATTGAGAAATTTCAAATAAATATAACTAATATTGACAGTTTTTTGAAGATTGAGTACACTCCACAAACCCTCGAAAAAGTGTTAAAATAAATATATGATGATTAAAATGCTTAAATTAATTGGTATTAATAGTGGCGCCACGAGTTCTACTGTATTTTTTGATTTGTCTTCCAGGGATAAGAAAAAAGTCATCAAAAAAGCCATTCATTTGGCAAATAGAGATCAGAAAATGCTTGTTGAGTCAGTTAAGAAAAGAAAGGTATCAAAAAAGTAAAATAAATCTTTTTTGCAATTTGTATTTCAAAAAGTGGATATGGCAAAAGCACCTATCCATTTTTTATTTGAGGTAAATTATAATGCTTAGCAAGATGCTTCCCTTGAAGCGTTTGTTCTTGGGTGGTAGTATAAGCTTGCAAGGCAAGCAGTCAAAAGTCTATCAAGTTTCAAGTCTATCAAGCCGAAAAGGATATTTTTGATTTGAAATTAGAAATTTATTGCCTAATACCTAACACCTAAAACCTAGAACCTAAGGATATGTCAGGACACAATAAATGGTCGGGAATCAAACATAGAAAAGGAGCACAGGACGCCAAAAGAGCCAATGTTTTCACGAAAATGGGACGGCTTATCTCCATCGCCGCCCGCGAAGGGGGAGGAAATCCCGAGTCAAATGTGAAATTGAAATTCGCTGTCGATCAGGCGCGCAAATTCAATATGCCCAAGGATAATATCGAGAAAGCCATCAAAAAAGGGACGGGAGAGTTGAAAGACGGAAGCATAATTGAAGAAATTATTTATGAAGCTTATGGTCCGGGCAATGTGGCGATGATGATCAAGACTGCGACCGACAACAAAAACAGAACTTTCAATGAAGTGCGGTCTATTTTGACCAAATCCGGCGGAAAAATGGCGAATGAAGGAAGTGTGGCTTTTAATTTCCGCCAAGTCGGCAATATCGCGATTCCGGTGACGGCTGAAAAATTGGACGAGACGGAATTGGCGGCAATCGAAGCCGGAGCTGAGGACACAATTTATGAGGGGGATATGCTTATTGTTTATACGAAAGTCGAAGATCTTTGGAAAGTGAAAAATGAAATTGAAAAGAAAGGATTTCCAATTGAGGGCGCTGAATTGGTTTGGGCACCGCTGCAAAAAATGGAACTCGATCAAGAATCAAGTATCGATTATGAAAACTTGCTTGAAAAATTGGACGAACACGATGATGTGCAAGAAATATATGACAACCTTTAAAAATTGAAAATGTAAATCTCAAAATGCAAAATTACAGTTAAAAATAAAAAATTAACTAAATCCAAAGAAGTTTGCATTTTACATTGTCATTTTTAGTTTTGATTTTTAAATTTTACATTACTTCTGGGAGGTACTTATTAATAGAATGGTAAAAAAACAGGAAAAAAATAAGAAACTTAGAGTGTTAGGCATTGATCCCGGAACCGCTATCGTCGGCTGGGCGGTTTTGGAAGAAGATAGGGGAAAAGTGAAAACAGTGGCCTATGGACACATCAGCACTTGCAATGACGATTCAACGGCGTGCCGCTTGCGGGAAGTCGCGGATGATTTGCAAGAAATAATCAAAAAATACAAGCCGCACGAAGCGGCAGTTGAAGATTTGTTTTTCTTTAAAAACGCCAAAACTGTAATTAAGGTGAGTCAGGCCAGAGGGGCGATTCTATTGACTTTGGAGCGATTAAATGTTATAATTAAAGAATATACGCCTCTTCAAGTGAAGCAGGCGTTAACCGGTTATGGAAGGGCTGAAAAAAGCCAAATTCAGGCAATGGTCAAGAATATCTTGAAATTAAAAGAAATTCCCAAGCCGGATGACACCGCCGATGCCATCGCCATCGCCCTGTGTCATTTGAATTCTAGAAAAACTAATAACTTAAAGCGACTCTAATTTACAAATAACATCCTAATGACCCCAATGTATTTCCATTCGAGACATTCGAGTGCGGATTAGAGTCATTCGGGTCGCTTATGATTAAAATGGAAAACATCAGTCCGATAATCAAATATTTTATAGCCCAGGGGTTGCCTTTGGATACGGTTATAATGCTCTTGATGCTGCCGATTGTTGTTACGTTGATCGCTTTGTTTCGTCAGATCGCGGGAATTAAAGCTTTCGGTATTTATACTCCCGCTATTGTTACATTCGCTTTTTTGGCTATCCCCCAATTGCGTTATGGTGTGATAGTTTTTGTGATTGTCATTGTGATTGGGATGATGATGCGCTATCTTCTTTCCAAATTGAGGCTCCTTTACTTGCCGAGAATGGCGATAACTTTGAGTGTTGTGGCTTTTTCTATTTTGGCACTTTTGGCTTTAGGTGGCTTACTGAACAGAACCGGTTTGGCGGCGGTTTCCATTTTTCCGATTTTAATAATGGTAACCTTGGTGGAAAAATTCGTCGGAACCCAAATTGAAAAAGGAAACAAAGCGGCGCTAGTATTGGCTTTGGAAACATTATTTATTTCTATTGTCGGTTTTTATATCGCCAGTTGGACGGGACTTATTAAGCTCGTTGTGGTTTATCCCTGGGTTATCCTCTTAACTATTCCTGTAAATATTTTTCTTGGAAAATGGGACGGTTTGCGGATTTCGGAATATGTCCGCTTTCGAGATGTTTTGAAAAATATGTAAAAAAAGCGACTCTAATATACGAATTACACTCTAATGATTCGAATAGACATCGGATTAGAGTTATTAGAGCGGACATTAGAGCCATTAGAGTCGCTTTTATAAACAATGCTAAGACTGCTGAAAAACAGGAAAAAATTATTGGGGATGAATGCGAGAAATCTCGATTATATCCGTCCATATAATCATAAAAAAGCCAAGCTTGTCGCTGACGACAAGATTTTAAGCAAGCGCGTTTTGAAAAAAGCCGGTCTTCCGGTTCCTCGGCTTATCGCAAAAATAAAGACGGCTGAGGAGTTGGAAAAGTTTGATTGGAGTAGTTTGCCGGGAAGTTTTGCGCTTAAACCCAATCGCGGTTTCGGTGGAGAGGGAATCGTGGTTGTTTATGGAAGAAAAAAACCTGCCCGCAACGCTTCGCGTAGCGATGCAGGCGGGGGGCGCACCGACGCTTGGGTCAAAGCCAATGGAGATTTGGTGACAGTGGACGATTTGGAAAGCCATATCCGCAATATTATCGACGGATCTTTTTCACTTTCCAACACGCCGGATATTGCTTTTTTTGAGGAAAGATTGACGTTGCTCAAATTGTTCAAGCCCTATGCCTTCAAGGGTATTCCCGATATTCGTGTTATTGTTTTCAATAAAGTGCCGGTGATGGCAATGTTGCGATTGCCGACCAAGGAATCGGGAGGAAAAGCCAATCTTCAACAAGGAGCGATCGGTGTGGGAATCGATTTGGCGACCGGAACGACCACAACGGCAGTTTTGGGAAAGGGTCGGCACATCGAATATGTTCCGGGAACAAGAATGTTGCTTTCCGGAATCAGAATTCCATATTGGAAAGATATTTTGAAATTCGCCGTGCAAGCGCAAGAAGTTTCCGGGTTGGGATTTTTGGGAGCGGATGTGGCGATCGACAAGGAGCGCGGGCCGGTTTTTTTGGAGCTTAACGCGCGTCCCGGACTCTCGATTCAAGTTGCTAATCTCGCCGGACTCAAAGAAAGACTGGAGCGGGTCAAGGGGATAAAAATAAAAAACATCGAAAGGGGCGTCCGCGTGGGAATGGATCTTTTCGGCGGGGAAATCGAAGAAGAAGTGGAGGAAATTTCAGGAAAGAAAGTGATCGGTGCGGTGGAGAAAGTGAAGTTTGTCGGAAAAAATGGTAAAGAAGTTGAAGTGGAAGCAAAAATAGACACAGGCGCAATGTCAACATCAATAGACGTGGAGTTGGCAAGGGAACTTGGATTTGGCAATGTGTTGGATTTTTTTGATAAAATAGAATTGCCGACGGATTTTGTCAGAGAGGATGCTCAGCGAATAATGAAAGAGCTTAAAGAAAAACACAAACATCCCGATCTTTTCGATATAGATATAATTTTTTCTTCACACGGAACGTCCATCAGACCGAAAGTGAAAATGAATTTTGTTATGGACAAGCTTATTGTTCCGGCGAATATCAATATTGTTAAAAGAGAAGATTTAAAATTTCAAGCCATTGTTGGAAAAAGAAATCTGGGAAGATTTCTTGTGGATGTTAATAAATAATTTTTTGAAAAAATTTATGAAAAATTTGGTTATTGTTTATTTTGGAGACGATTGGCACAGGGATATTCCCATAAAAAGCGATTTGACCAGAGAGGCAATCAAGGGTTGGATGAAAATGGGAGAGGATATCGGAGTTGCCGTATATCGGGCTTCAATATCCTGGTATGACAAAGAAAAAAATATATTCACAAAAGCTTGGACATTCAGGAACGGCAATTGGTTGAAAATTGAGAATCCTGTGACGCCCGATCTCATCTATGATAAGGTTGCAAGCTCGCATGATTATGAGCTTTTCAATCTCAAAAAAGAAATAGCCCGAAAAGTAAGAATATTCAATGACCCACAATTCAGGGCCATAGCAGGAAACAAGGTTTCACAATATGTTTTGTTTGGAGAGTTTATGCCGAAGTCATTTATTTCAAATAATGAAAAAGAGCTGAAGGAGTCGATAAGAAAAATAAAAAGCTCAAAGGTTGTTATAAAGCCGTTGTATGGTTGTGGCGGAGACGGTATAATTATTGATGAAAAGGAGAAAGTTTTCGAATATGAATATATTTTTCCTGTTTTGGTTCAGGAGTTTATCGTGAGTGAAAAAGGGATTCCAGGTTTTTCCAAAAAAGACGAGATTTCCGATCTCAGGATGGTTTTCAATCATCACAAACTTACTTATGCGCTTTCGAGGATTGCAAAGCCAGGATCTCTTTTCACTAATTTGCATCAAGGCGCAAGCGGAGTTATGGTTCCTGAGGAGGCGATTCCGGAAAGCGTTAAAAAAATCGTTAAAAAAATAATCAGAAGGCTGAAGGTTTTTCCTAAAGCGCAGTATTCTTTGGATTTTATGTTCGATAATAATGGAAAACCGTATTTGGTCGAGCTTAATACCACTCCCGGAATGGATCTTATTTATACACTTGGAACCCCTGAGATAATCAGCGAAAACTTTAAAGCACTGGCGGGCTTGATTAAAAAAAATATTAAAAAATAAAACGAACAAAATGGAAAACGAATTAAAAATTTTCGTTTTACAAAAAGTTACTGACGGTGAACTGGGTGAAATTTTGAATTTTCACAACGGCAATTTCGATGAGTCCCGATGGAGCAAGGCGTATCTTTCGTCCTTTTTCGATTCCGAAGATGGGAGTTCGATTTGCGTAGTCGCTAAAAAAGAAAATGAAATCGCGGGAATAGTCCTGGGAAAATATGACAAATATAATCCAGGAAAAATGGTTTTGCAGGCCATAGCGGTAGGAGAGAAATTCAGAGGTAACGGTTATGCCAAGAAACTGCTGGGTTTTTTCATGGAGGATGTTTTCAAAAGAAAATATGTGGATGAAATAATTTTGAATTTCAGGGAATCAAAAAATCTTGAAAAATTTTATCAGCAATTCGGATTTTCAAGGAACGAATCGGTCGGGGAATATAACAATGGCGACAAGAAAATATCGATGAGTTTGGCGAAATAATCGCACAGTTTACGATTGAAATAAAATCAGAGCGACAGGCCTTGACCTGTCACTCGCGACTGACGGGTCTTGATAAATAAAAGCGGCTGTGTATAATATAGCTGCTTTTGTTTTTCGCAAACCTTTTTGATATATGCCGGTTTTTTGGCTATAATTCAAGAAAGATAAAAATTAGAAAAAAATAAATGAATCTGATATTTAAAAATAATTTCAAAAAACCGTCCAACGGTCTCAATTGGAAACTTTTTATGAAGATCTCCGCGATATTGGCGGGAATTGGAGCCGTTGCCGTCGCCGGCGTTTTCATTTATTTCGCTAAGGATTTGCCGAGTCCGGGAAAAGTGAATAAACGGATCGTTACTGAATCGACAAAAATATACGACCGAACCGGTCAAAATATGCTTTATGAAGTTCACGGTGAGGAAAAAAGAACATTAGTTTCCTTGAAGGATATTCCCGATACGGTAAAATATGCCACCATCGCCTTGGAAGATCAGGACTTCTATAAACATCATGGAGTGAAGGTTACTTCGATAATGCGGGCGGTTATCAAGGATGTGACGCGTGGCGGGGCGGTGCAGGGAGGCTCGACGATCACCCAGCAATTCGTGAAAAATTCTCTTTTGACTTCGGAAAAAGCTTTGACGCGAAAAATAAAAGAATTGATCCTTTCGCTTGAAATTGAACAGAAATTCGAGAAAGACGAAATTCTTGAAATGTATTTAAATGAGATTCCATACGGCTCCAATGCTTATGGCATCGAATCGGCGGCGCAGACTTTTTTCAACAAGCCTGCCAGAGAACTTTCGTTGGAGGAGTCTGCTTTGTTGGCATCGCTTCCGCAAGCGCCATCCCGATATTC
>Ga0172371_10014759_pt1 | contig 10033 bp, 4 predicted proteins | sample Lak12m_FD_114543 | JGI IMG/M metagenome (GOLD analysis project Ga0172371, IMG submission 114543) | Freshwater microbial communities from Kabuno Bay, South-Kivu, Congo - kab_022012_12m | ecosystem: Environmental > Aquatic > Freshwater > Lake | place: Democratic Republic of the Congo: South-Kivu... | reverse complement strand
TGAGAGGCGACCGGTCTGGCACAGCGCTGCCTTATGGGCTTCGGTGGGACAGGCATCTTGCCTGTCATTCGTTGACAGGCAAGATGCCTGTCCCACCAAGATGGCCAGCGAAGTTGCCACCTTTGAACGCGGTCGGATGACACGGGCCCTGGAATATGTGACCGTATTTAAGCAACGGACTACTTAGTCAGCTCCGAACATGAGTGCGAAACCATTCGCCGTGGGAGCGCACCCATTCGCAGTCATACACGCTCGGCCCGATCGTTCTGTCCGACATCACGAATTTACGAAACAATATCGTAGTATGGAATTTTTCCCATGGCGGGTCAATAGTTAATGATTGATAGGGTATTGGGTAGCAAATCTACCCATTCGGCCGGGGGGCGTATCTCAGTATCTAATTTAGCGGCGGGAAGATATGGCAAAATGTCGCGAAATGACCGTGGGCTGCGCGGCCGTCAAACCTTCCTCCTCAGAAAGGTCGTGAGATCTTGATCGCTTCCTGCAAGATTCAGCTTCTTCCTGGCGCTGGATCTGTGGAAGGAAACGGTGGCAGCGGTCACGTTCAGAATGTGGGCAATTTGCTCCGTGGTAAGGCCCGACCTGATCAACTCACAAACGCGGAGCTCACTTGGGGTCAATTTGTCGGCAAGGCCCGAAATACTCTGCTCAAAAGTCGACAGGGCACCCGCCAGGTGAGTCTCAATCCCGGTCACCAGCAGTGACGCACGTTCTGACAGGTCTTCGGTCTTGAGTTGATCTAGCAGGGGCCTTATCCGAAGTTCCAAATTCTGTGATACCCGATCGCGGTCCTCTCTCATCTTATTCTCCATGCCCCCGATCAGCACCCGCAGTGCTTCTTCGACATGGCCGCGTCTGACGATTTCTTCTCTGAGCTCCTCGCCAAGCTCTTCGAGCTCTGCGGTCCTTTCTGTCACACGCTTCTTGAGCTGGTCCCGGTAATAACGAAGCTCTTCCTCCCGCTTGCGACTCAAGAGGAGCTCATTCCTTTCATGCGTCAAGTCCTCGACAAGGACGAGAACAAACCTCTGATCTTGAATCCTGATGGATCGAAGGGTCAGGCGGCTCCACACTTTGCGTTCGGCGACCTCTAACAAGGCTTCGGCGACCCGTGGTCTTCTGGTCGAGAAGACCTCTTCGAGAAGAGCTCGTGCTTTGCCTGCTGCCACGGAGGTCGGCAACAGGCAGGCAAAAGCAGCCCCTTGAACACCATCGTAGTTGGTGGAAATGCGACCGCACGCCTGATTGACCACGATTATTTGGTGGGATCGATCGATGAGCAGGGCGGGTATCGGCAGGGCTTGAAGTACCTTTCCAAAGGTGGTGGCCCAAATACCGCTTCGAATGTCAAAACTCCCCGAGGTCGTCAATTCCTGAGTGAACAGGCGGCTCAGATCAATCGTCTCGGTAGAAAGCCCAAGACCCGCGAGCATGCTTGGCCCCTTCCCGTCGACATCCGGTTGACCGAATTCTAGCTGCTCATCGTCTTTCATGCTCCCCCCGTACAGTCTCGGTAATTTTCTGACGGATTAGCCGGAATCATACGACCCATCTACCGTCCCGGAGCGGATCGGGGTAATGGGTGGGCGCAGGATCGTTCCGCCGGGCCCCAAAGGACGGAATCCCTTCTCACCTGTGCGTTGTCGGTGGATTTACCTCGACCGCCTCAGGGGAAGCTTTTGTATGTCGCCGCCATCGTCGAAGTTACCCTGACAGGGCCTTGAAAGTCAACAGGCCGAAATCGCCGGAAGCGAGGAGCTACCCTTTCCTTTCACCCGGCATCCAGGATGTCGCGAACCGCGCGGAGGAGTCGTCTCATGTCAAAGGGCTTGCCCACAAAACCGCGTGCCCCGGGTTCAGTATTATGCCCGGCTCCCTCCCCGGAGGAGTAGCCGCTGGCGACCAGGACCCGGACCTGCGGATCGATCCGGAGAAGCTGTTGCAGACACTGCTTGCCCCCCATCTTCGGCATGACGAGATCGAGGATCACCAGGTCGATGTCTCCTCCGGAGCGTTTGTATATCGCCAGCGCTTCTCTGCCGTCCCGTGCTCCCACCACCTGATATCCGGCACGTGTCAGGTACCTCTCTCCCAGGTCGCGGATGAAATCCTCATCATCCACAAGGAGGATGGTCTCGGAGCCGCCGGCGGGAATTGATTCGTCCCTCGCTTCCTTGAGTGAGCTCTCCGGTTGCAGTCGTGGAAGGTAAATGTTGAAAACGGTCCCGGTTTCCGGCCCGCTGAGGCACTCGATATAACCGCCATGCTGCTGGACCACGCCGTGGACGATGGCGAGGCCCAGGCCGGTCCCTTTCCTCGCCCCCCGCTCCTTGGTGGAAAAGAATGGATCGAAGATGAGCTGGGCGGTTTCTTTGTCCACGCCGCCGCCGGTATCGGAAACACTCAGCAACACATAATCACCGGGTTTGATTCCCGGATGGGTCCGGCAAAACTCGTCGTCCAGAATAACGTTTGTCGTCTCGATGGTGAGCTTTCCCCCCTCGGGCATCGCCTCGGAGGCATTCAGCGCGAGATTCATCACGATCTGATCTATCTGAGCCGGGTCAGCATTGATCTGCGCCAGGTCCGGGGCCAATCCCAGTTCTATTTCCACCATTTTGGGTATGGTCTTGGACAACAGCTTGCGGATCTCCACGATTCGGTCATTGAGGTTGAGAGAGCGGGGTTGAGATTCCGTCTGACGGCTAAAGGTAAGTAACCTCTCGACGAGGTCCGCTCGGTTGGGGTCGCCTTCTTTCGTATCCTCGAGGAGGAGCTGAGAATACCCAAGAATGATGGTTAGCATGTTGTTGAAATCATGTGCGATACCTCCGGCAAGTGTCCCGACGGCCTGCCTCTTCTGGGCCTGGAACAGCTCCGCCTTGAGGCGCTTCTCTTCCGAGGTGTCAATGAAGAAAACAAAGAGGGCCGGCTCACCGAGGTAATCGATCTCCTTCGGCCACACCTGCATGGAGAAAACCTCTCCGTTCTTCCTGATCCCTGTGACTTCGGAAAAAGGAGCCAAGCGCCTTGCGCTCACGGCATCCTGGAACAGCTCCCTGATCGCGTGCGAATCTTCGGCCGCGGCCAAAACCTCCACAGGCCGGCCGAGCAGTTCCTTGGGATCGTCATAAGCGGAGATCGTCGCGAGAGCAGGGTTGACGTAGACAAAACTTCCGTTCCGGACGATGGCCATTCCGATGGGTGACTGTTCCACGAGAAGGCGACTGCGTGCTTCCGATGCTTTCAAAGCATTCTCGGCTCTTTTCCGGGGCGTTATGTCCATGAGGGTGGCAATGGTCCCCTTGCCAAGGTCCGAAGGGTCTATGGCTTTCATGGTGATGTGGCAATCAAAGACGGCGCCGTCCTTTCGCCTCATCTTTGCGTCCACCTCGTTTGCCCGGCCTGTGCTCAGGTTCGCGTACAGGATCTCGCCCGCGCGGTCGAATTCCTCTTGCGTTGGGTAAAGCTCCCGGACACTGGAATTCAAATAGCCCACATCATCCTTGGAAAATCCCAGGATTTTGGTCCAGGCGTCGTTCACCCAGATCATTGTCCTGTCCTTTGCCAGACCGATCCCGACCGGAGACGTGGCCAGGATCGTCCTTTGCAGCTCTTCACTCCTGCGCAGCGCCTCTTCAGTGCGCTTGCGCTCCGATATGTCCCGGACCACGGCCACGACGCGGTCTTCTCCTCTGAGTGTGGCCCGCTTGAGATTCACTTCGACCCAAGACAGCCGGCCCTCTCTGTCTCTACACAACCATTCGAAGAGCTGCGGCCCCTGTTCCGCGGCTTTTCGTATCCAAACGAGTGCATCGTCGTGCGAATAGGGTGGTTGGCCGAAGCTGATATCCCCCACCGAGAGCTCGCGGGCTTCCTCAGTGGTGTACCCATACATTTCGGACATTTTCCTGTTCACGTCGATGATCCGTCCCGTATCGATGTCGTGGATGAAAATGGCATCGTTGACGGAATCGAACATCGCCCGATAACTGGCCTCGGATTCCTGGAGAGCCTTTTCGATCAGCTTGCTTTCGGTGATGTCCCGGATGAAGACGACCATTCCGGTGGGATTCCCTTCATGATCGTTGAAACGCGAAGCGCTGAGACTGACGTCGAGAAGCCTCCCGTCCTTGGTGCGCCGCTTCGTCTCGAATCCGCAGGCGACTCCTCCCTGATCGACAACGCAACTAATACAGGCCATCGTAGCCTCTTTCTCGGAATCGGGAACATAGGGCACTCCTTTTCCGGAAAGGTCTTCCATGGTCCATCCGAAGGTCGTCTCAAACGCCTCGTTGACGTACTGCGTACGGCCTTGCATGTCATAGACGACAATGCAATCGGGAGTCGAGGTCAGGAGAGATTTGTGTATTTCATGCGACTGCTGCAATTCCGAGATGCGTCCCCGGCAGTTCTTCAGTTCAATCAGAAGCTGTTCCTTCGTCTTTGCGGAATCTCGCATGAAGATCACCTCAGCGGTACGGCGCGTCTTGTTCGGTAAGCGTTCACCATGATTGTTCCACGAATGCGACCGAGAGCGCCTTGTCCGAGCCTCCCCATCCCCTAGCCCCTTCCCCAAGTCTGGGGAAGGGGGATCAGAAGCCCCCTCTCCAGACTTGGAGAGGGGGGTGGGGGTGAGGATTCTTGAGCTCGCGGTGAACGATTACTTTTTCGTCTTGCTCCCGGCCATCTTGGTGGGACAGGCAAGATGCCTGTCCCACCGAAACCTGCAAGGCGCCAGTGTGCCGGACCGCCCAACTCTCAGGGCACGGAAACACGCAACCGTATTTGCGCCGTAGACCACTCAGCCGCCTTCCATCTTCACTGAATCCAAGGCCTCGCGAACGGACCTGAGAAGCTGTCTCATGTCATAGGGTTTACTCACGAAGTCTATGGCTGTTCCGGCAAAGGCGTCTTTCTTCGGTCCCTCTGCGGAATAGCCGGTTGCAATGAGGACTTTGACCCCCGGATCAATCTTGAGGAGCTCTTCGAGGCACTGCTGGCCGCCCATGACCGGCATGATGAGGTCCAGGATCACGAGACCCACGCTGTCCTGATGGGCTCGATACGCGGACAACCCTTCTTCCCCATTGGCCGCGGTCAACACCGCATAACCGGCCTTCCGAAGAATCCTCTCACCGAGATCTCGTACCAACTCTTCATCGTCAACGAGGAGGATCGTCTCCGACCCTCCCGCGGGCAACGATTTCACCATCGGTTCGTCGGATCGGCTTTCCGAAACCAAAGCGGGGAAGTAGATCTTGAATGTGGTTCCTTGATCGGGCTCACTGTAGCACATGAGGTACCCGCCGTGCTGTTTGACAATGGCGTAGACCATGGCAAGCCCGAGTCCCGTTCCCTCACCGGGCGCCTTGGTCGTGAAGAACGGCTCGAAGATGTGCTCTATCGTTACCCTGTCCATGCCATGGCCTGAATCGGTCACTTCGAGCAAAACATAGTGCCCCGGTTCCGCATCGAGATGAGCTTTGCAGTAGTCCGAATCCAGGAAAACGTTTTCAGTTTCGATCACAAGTCTCCCCCCATCCGGCATGGCATCCTTGGCATTCAGGGCCAGATTCATGAGGACCTGTTCGATTTGGGTGGGATCGGCATTGACAGGGGCCAGATCACTCGCCAAAATGACCTCGATCTCTATCATTTTCGGGACCGTCCTGGCAAGTAGTCTCTTCAGTTCATCGATGCGATGGTTCAAATTGAGCGGTCGAAGCGAGGTTTCAGTCTTTCGGCTGAACGTCAGGAGCCGCCGCACGAGGTCGGCCCCGTTGAGCGCGGCCCCATGGACTCTGTGGAGATCGTCCTTCAGGCGGAAATCCAATCGTTCATCCATGAGAATCAATTCGGAATATCCCAGGACAACCTGAAGCAGGTTGTTGAAATCGTGGGCGATCCCACCGGCCAGCGTTCCGATCGCCTCCATCTTCTGGGCCTGAAAAAGTTGCTTCTGTAACTGCACCTCCTGGGTGATGTCGCGCTTGACCGCGACCAGGTTGGTGATCTTCCCGGAGGAATCGCGCACCGGCGAGATGGTGGCGTCCGCCTCATAAGAGGTTCCGTCCTTGCGCTTCTCCGCGAAACGGCCGGCCCAGGTCTCGCCGCGATTGAGCCGCTCATGCAGGCCCTTGGGGATCCGTGCATCGTCGTCGTCAGCCCTGAGCCAGCATGCCCTTTGAACAACCGCTTCTTCCCGCGTGTAACCGGTGATTCGCTCGAACGCGGGGTTGACGTATTCAATTTCGCCCTTGGGATCGGTGATGATGATCGCTTCCGCGGCTTGCTCCACAGCCGTCGCCAGACGTCTCAGAGCAAGCTCGGAATGCTTTCGGGCCGTAATGTCCAGATACGTTCCCGCCATCCGCAGGGGGTTGCCTTCGTCATCACGCTCGACTACCTTGCCGCGGGAAAGCACCCACTTCCATTCCCCGGACTGGGCCCGAATGCGGTACTCGTCTTCATAGTACGGGGCTCGCCCGTCAAGGTGAGAAGAGAACACCTCCAAAGCCCGCTGCCTGTCGTCAGGATGAATCAGGTTCTCCCAAAAGCTCAAGGTTGGCTCGATTTCATCAAGGGAGTACCCGATGAGTCGGGCAGAATGCTCGGGTATGCGGCCGCGGCCGGCCTTCACGTCGAAATCCCACAGGCCGAGGTCCGCGCCTGTCAAAGCGAGCTCCAGAGTCTGTTGACTCTCCCGCAATTCTTGCTCCCACCGCTTTCGCTGCAATGCCAGCGCATAGTACCCGGCCAGTCGCTCGACAGCACCCAAATCCTCGGGAGTGTAGTCCCTGTCGGGATTGGCCAAGGAAACTTGGCCTACGAGCTCCTCGCCGATGATGACCGGCACCGACAAGAATCGGTTAATGGGGATATGTCCTTCGGGAACGCCGCCCGACGCGGGGTGGCTCTGCGGAGAATTGGTGAAAAAGGCTTTTTTTGTGTTGAGTGAATGCCCGAGCAGCTTGGGATAGCCTCCGTCGGGGCCTTTCGGAAAAGCGATCTTGCCTTCTGCAGAAACCTCACAGCCGTATTCCATCATTCGTGTGAGCGTATGTCCCACATTGTCGCCCGATTGAGGGTCGATTTCGGATACATACCCGTGTTCACTTCCCGTCAGAGTTTTTGCCTTGTCAAGTACAAGGTCTGCTATGTCTTCCACTGAGGACGACTGAGACGACAAGGGGACGTAGAGCTCGGCCAACGCGGAATTGACGGCCAACTCCCATTCCAGTTTGAGCCGGGCGAGCTTCCGGTCGCTTACATCCTCGATCACCGCCTGACATCCCTTGACTTCCCCCTCTCCATCCAGGAAGGGAGTGAGGAGAATCCGTAGGTAAGCTATCGTTCCCCATGCGCTCGTATACGGAATCTCGGCAGTCTGGGGCTTCGCCTCTTCCAAACAGCGCCGGAAAACCGCGGATATGCCTGCATCCACGAGAGGCTTGAACGACAGAATATTGAAAGCTTTTGTGGAATCCGCGCCGGGGGAGCCCATGATCTCCACGAGCTTGCGGTTCACCTCGAGAATCCGGCCCGTTTCGTCCGCGGAAAGGATGCCGATCGGGGCATTGTTCACAAGGACACGATATTTTTCTTCGGACGCGCGCAACGCCAATTCGGCACGCTTGCGCTCGGTTTCATCCGTGTACACGGTCACTACTTCACCGGACGGGAGCTTGTACACGGAATTCTCTCTCCATCCTTCGATGCGCCCGTCTCGATAGAGTGAGACCGGAAAATGCTCAGGCTTTCCCGTTCTCCAGACCCGCTGAAAAACCTCAAAGAGACCGAATTCCTTAACGCCGGGGAACACAGCCGCGACACTCTTGCCTACGATATCGGCCCCCTTGACCCCTTCGATTCTCTCGGCCCCTCTGTTGAAATCCAGAATGGTAAAATCTTCGCCGTTGTCCGTCGCCCCATACATGGCTACGCCGACGGGCATGTTATCCAACAGGGCCCGGTACCTGGCTTCGCTCTTTCCCAGGCTCGATATCGACTCTTCGAGCTCGACCGTCCGAGCCCTGACTTGTTCTTCCAGATCCTGATGCCAATGCTGCATACGCCCAAGCATGGAATTGAACGTGCCCGCAAGGATGCCCACCTCATCCGAGCCGGTCACCGGCACGCGCACGTCGAGGTTGCCGGTTTCCACCTCCTGAGCAGCCTTGCTCAGGGTCTCGATCGGTCGGGATATTCTCCCCGCGATCAATGCGCCAACGATCCCCGCGGCTGCGATGCTCAACAATGTTAGGATGAAAGAGTAGAAGACTCCTTGCCGGAGCGGCCCGAACACTTCGTCCACGTCACGCTTGACGACCATGCCCCAGCCCGCGTCCAGGGTCACTCTCATATGCCGGTACGCGGCTACGACCGGCACATCTCGGTAATCCTTCTCAATGGCGATGCCTTCTTTCCCCTGGCTGGCAAGTATCGCGGGTATTCGGGTAAGCCGATATTCCAAAACCTTCGCTGCGCCGCCGCCGGGCAACGGGTGTTTGAGCGGCGCCAACAGGCGGGCCTTCTCGTCGACCAGAACGACTTCTCCGCTTTCGCCGAGTCCCCCGCCCATATGGAGCATCGGTCTGACGAAGTCGACGGTATCGATGTACAGAAGCAATACCGCGGGAGTAGCGTCCTGAAGGTCTTCTACCGAACGCTCGTCTCGAACCGCTCGAGAGATGACAAGGTAGTTCTTGCCGTCGAGCGCTCCTTTCTGAACGCCAACCCATGTCCCGTACCCGTTGATCAGTGCGTTCGTCACGTACCATTTGGGCGATACGATGCCGCCGACTTCGGCCTCCCGGGTGGAGGCCAGTATCACCCCGGTTTGCGCGTCGGCCACCTGGATCTTCTCATACCCCGGGTAAATCCGGCGGGTGAGCATCAGGTGGCGCATGAGCTCATCATATGCCGGCTGCCTTTGCAGGGCAGGTCGAATTCCCTCAGCCGTTCGTGCGAGCTCCGAATCCGGTCGAGCGACCGATTCGAGCTGCCGGACCGCGGATTGCATTGTGGGGTCCTGCGCCAGCACGTCTGCATCACGCTTGCGCTCATCCAGCCACAGAAGGAAACGCTCTCTCTTGAGGTCTGCAACCAGGCTCAGCTCTTTCAACACTTCGGATCGGTCATGTCCGTACCAGCCCGATTTGCCGGTAAAGGGCAAACCGAACAGCCAGACCAGACAGACAAGCGTCATGGTACACGCAGCCAGGAGCCCGAAGCTCAAGAGCATCTTCCACCGCAGGCTGAAAGGGGCCGACAAGCGCCAATATTTCGGGGAGGAAGCCGGGTCGGGCATCGTCATTGTCCCGTTGTTCCATAATCGGATGTGTCGAGGAGATACTCGGCAGGGTGGGCCAATATCTCTCGCGTGATCAGTTGATCGAACATTTTCAATACTCTTTCCCAGGTGACCGACTCCGGAATCTGACGCGAGGCTTTGAGAAACTCGAGCTCCCGGTGGAGAAGTCCGTCCCGCCTCATGTCACCTTTGGGAATGATGGGAGCCACACTCACGCCGCCAAGATCGATAATAATATCCGAAAATTGCTCCGGAGAAACGTCCCATTTGTAAGCCGAAAGCTCTTTTCCTCCCCCGATGGCCCACATGCTCGACCGATCGAGGTGGGATCTGTCGGCGCGCAACCACCGAATGGCTCTGATCTCCGCGGCCACGATCTGACGGAGAGCTTCCGGATGGGCGTCCGCGAAGTCCTTCCGGAAGTACATGAATCCCAGGTGCCGGCTTCGGTGAATCGCCACGGTCCCCTGATACCGCATAAGCGTCGTCGAGGCCATCGGCTCCCAGGCCGCGAAGGCGTCTATGATCCCCTTGTGCAACGCCTCCGGCATCTCGGTGACGTCCATGGGAACAAGCAGCAACGAAGAGTCAGCGGCCAATGGGCATCTCAAGTTTTCCCCTTGAATGGTGTCCGTCCCTGGCCGATCTCAGAAGGGCGAACCGAGGCGCGCACCGGAATCCGGCGAGGGAGGGTTT
>Ga0172371_10014758_pt1 | contig 10034 bp, 2 predicted proteins | sample Lak12m_FD_114543 | JGI IMG/M metagenome (GOLD analysis project Ga0172371, IMG submission 114543) | Freshwater microbial communities from Kabuno Bay, South-Kivu, Congo - kab_022012_12m | ecosystem: Environmental > Aquatic > Freshwater > Lake | place: Democratic Republic of the Congo: South-Kivu... | reverse complement strand
ATCGCTCAGGCAGTGACGGCCCTGGACCACCTCAAGCAGGAAACCGCGGCCGTCCGGTCGCTGGCTGGGTGGCCTTGGATCATGGCCGTATTACGATCAACTTGAACGCGACTTTGAATGAGTTCTTCGGGCTTGTCAGGAAGCCCAAGTACCTCCTTGGGACCACTTACACGCTGAGTCTGGCCTTTTTCGAGTCCGTGGTGCTTCCCTTTGTCGACAGATCCCGGCTCCGATCCTGCCTGATCATCAGCGACGCGGTCGGCTATGGACGGGCCCTCACGGAGGGGCCGGCTCTGCGGGAAGCGGCCCAGGGCTACATGGTCGTCCCCGCTCCGAGTCCCGGCTGTTTCCACGCCAAGGTCTGGCTGGTGGTCAGTGACGATGAGATGGCCATCCTGGTCGGGAGCGGGAACCTGACGCAGTCCGGATTCGTGGGGAACGCGGAGGTGTTCGATGCCTTCCGCTTCACCTTGGAGGAACCGCCGGGCAGGGCGTTGCTGGATGACCTGACAGCCTTCATCGCAGGCCTTGGGTCGCTGTGGAGCCCCGAGGACCGCGACCGCCTTCTGTGCGTGGAGGTCCTGGCACAGATCCGTGAGGCCCTGAGTCCATTCCGAGCGGCAGGGGGTGTGACGGACCCCCGACCACGGCTACTGCACACACTCCAGGGCCGTCTCATCGACCAACTGCCCAACCTGGCCTCATGCTCGGACCTCTTCGTTGCGGCTCCCTTCTTCGGTGGTAGCGTCTCCGGCCTGGATCTGCTGGCAGGGAGGTACGGTGACGCGAAGCTCCACGTGTTCCCGGGTGTCCACGACGGCGAGTCGACAGACCTGCCGCTCACGGAGGTGAAGCGGCAGCACAGGCCAGCCACGCTCGCTCCCCTTCGCATCGCGCCAGGCAGAAACGCGTTTGCCCACCTGAAGCTCTATGGGATCAGAGCCACCGCAGGAGAGTCCTGGCTGTTCTGCACGAGCGCGAACTGCACGGCGGCAGCCTGGCAGGGCCCGAATGTCGAGGCGGGCATCCTGCGCTCGGTGCCCGCCGCCGCACTCGCCAGCTACTTCGTGGCCGACAGCAGGCAACTGCCCCAAGGCCAGCTCGTGCATGCGGACCAGAGGGGTGATGCAGGCGCCCTGCAGTTCTGGGCCGTGGACACAGGCGCCGGCGTGGACCTGGCCGCCCCAGCCGCCAGCAGGGAACGCCTGCCCCTCCATGGCGTCGAGCTCATCGCTCGCGCTGGGTCCCAGGCGGTCCGTTGCCCGAGGGAAACGCTCTTCGCCGACAGTCTGACGACGCATCTCCTGTGGACTGCTTTCCCAGGCTGGACGCGCCCCCGGAACCTGAGCACCTCACTGGAGCTCAGCGCCACAGACCGGTACGGGCAACCGGTGCGCGGTGCCTGTTTCGTAGAGAACCGGATGGTGCTCACGGCAGACCCCATGCATCGGAGCGCCTGGCGTGGTGCCCTCGCCTTGCTGGCGGCCGATGCGATGCCGGACCTCGCCGACATCGCCGCCATCTTCGGTCTGGCCGACAGCATCTTCGCCGGACGCGCCCTGTCCCGTTCGCCGGAGGGGGCTGCCGGCGAAGGACAGCCAGGCGAGGATGCCGCCTTGCGGGATCCAACGGTGCACATTGCCATCTGGCCACCTCGCGCCGATGAATCGGACTTGCACCGGCGGATCGGCGCTAACGGCCTCGGCCGGTTGCAGTGGTGCCGGGCGGTCCTGGAGACCTTCCTCCGGCCCGGCAACGCCGGAGCATCCGGGGCTGAGCAGGCAGCGGCCGCCGCCCAGGACGACGGGGCCGACGACGAGCAGGACCCCGTCCTCGCAGTGAAGGAGCGCGAAGAGAGCCAGACGCAGGACCAGAAGGCAGCAGACCGCCTGTGGGACCGGGTCATGGCGGACTACGACCGCCTGCAGGGGAAGCTGCATAGCTGGGCCCCGACCGAGGCCGAAGCGCTCAACATCTGGCCTGGCGCCGTCATTGTCTTCCTCGTGATCGCTGCGGCTCGCCGTATCGTCAGACGCAAGCATCCCAAGATGGAACAGGAGATCAGCATAGGCGAGCTCGGCGAAGGCTTCCTGAGGCTTGTGTTCGACGAACGCAGGCAGCCTCCGGACTTCTGCTGCCCCAGGTGGTTCCGGTACCGGAGGGAGACCTTCCCTCCTCTTGCGGAGGACATCCGGAAGACGTTCGGCATCGTGGTTCATCCGGACCTGGCCATAGTCCTGCTGGCACTGGTGGCCGAGCAGAAGATGAGGCTCGACCCTCAGAACGAGCGCCCGGCCATGGGGCGCCGCTACCTGACGCAGATCATCAGCGACGACCTACACCTGGATGCGGAGACCAGGCAGGCGTGCTGCCGGATCTGGCGTCACTACCTGTGCGACGATGCCACCAAGCTTCGCGACGATGACTTCTGTGCCACGCTCGATCGGCTCTGGCAACTGGCGACCAAGGTGTAGGCATGGGCGCGTTACCCGACAGGCCCTTCCTGACGGAGGACTTCTCGCCCCGTGGCGGGGGCATCGACTTCCTCGGCTTGCGCTACGTTAACCTCCACATGGTGGCCAACTACCTCATCCCCGAACTGAACAACGTCACCCGGGACATGGGCATGTTCTTCCTTGGGGCATGGATCCCGTGGAAGTTCAGGCAACTCTGCCGGCCGCGGGACTTCACCGAGGGGAACTACCGGCGGTTCCGAGAGAAGGCAGAGATCGCGACCTCGCTCACCATGCGCGATGGCAGCCCGGCCGTTCGGCGCTATGGGCCACCGCGCAACCGGGTCGGAGTTACACAGCGCTGTGAGCTTCCCTGCGAGCTGACGTTCAGCCAGGTGAAGCGTACCCCGCAGAACAGCCTCTACGCAGCCGCCATCTACGGACCTTCCCTGCGCGCGCTCAATCTGGTGGCGGCATACCGTGCGATGGCGAAGGACGGCGCGTCCTTGAGCATCACGCTGGCCAGTGAGGATCCCGACACGCTCACGATCGTCAAGGCCATGGACGCAAGCCTGGCCGCAGCCGATGGCTATCGTTACCTGGCGTCCCTTGAGTCCCCCGTGTTCACGCAGGCCGAGATAGACAGCCTCGGCGACCATGGCCTCAGCCCTACTCGTTACCGTGCGTCTGAATTCGACCGCCTGAAGCCGTGCTTTCAGCGGAAGCTCCTGCCGGGCGATCCTCGCGACCCTGGGTACCCCCGTACGCGCACCGCTCGCCTGCTACTGGCCACGCTCAGGCAGAGGGACGGGTTGGCGACGGCCGCGATCCGTGACGCCTGGTACACGGGGATGTTCGAGGACGGCACGCCGCTGCGTCCCTTTCCCGACGATGACCAGCGGGACCAGTGTGCGCACTGGGCCTACTTCATGGCGCGCCAGTACCAGCGTTACGCCATCGAGCTCTTCCTCTGGTGCTTCGAGACAGCGCTGGTGGACAGTTGCCACTCCATTGATGACGTCGTTGACCACTGGGCTGCAAGGTCTCAGACGGCCGGGGCCGCCTTGCGGGGCACGTTCAGGGACGTGCTCCAGTCGGTAGCTGAAGGCATGGAGGGGCCCGACGACATGGGAACCTCGCAAGCATGGAACAGGCAGGTCTATCCCGGGCACGAGCGGTTCGAGAACGTCGTCGAGCCCCAGGACGACGGGGCCTGCGTCCACGGGTTGCGCATGTTCGCCGGTTGGTTCTGGCGCATGCTGACTCGCGAACAGGATGAGGCCTACAGGCACCTGATGGCTCTGGGTGCGTCGGAGCGCATCGGGATGGGTTGGTTCATGGACTGGCTCCGGCGTCGCCAGGAACTGCCGCTCAGAAGCCTCCTCTCGGATGTGTTCTCCGATCTGGTCTTCTCGCAGCACATGCGTGTGGCTCTGGCCCGGTTCGATGGCAGAGCACAGCGCCTGCGCTTCATTCTGGGCGACAACGGCATAGAGCCCACGCGCAGCGCGCGGGCCGACCTCGGCAAGCTGAACCTGCCCCACATGCCAGACCGTTTGGACACGCTCGCCGGCCTTCTCTGCGATATCGACGTCTTGACCATGGACGGAATGGGCCGGCTCCGCCTGGGACCACGCGCTGACTCGGTGGCCGCGCGGTGAGGGTGGCTCGGGGGCCGGCCCGGCCGGCCGGGAGCCGCCGGTCCACTGATGCCGTCGGCTCCAGGCGGCCGCCGGAGCGACCGGCTGGTGCAGGGATGCCGCGTGGGAGGCCGTCGGACCGCCCAGGTCGGCGCCGGCTGCCTGCGCGGGTGAACGGAGGAACAGGCTGAATGGCAGACGCCCAGGGGCAACCGAACCGCGACGTGCTGGGGTTCTTCCTTGGTCGCTTCCGGCTCTTGTGTCACGACCTCATCGAAGGGACGCGGGACTACGAGACGCAGAGCACCACCATCGGTCACATCCAGCACGACTACGAAGGTCGGTTCGTGATGGAGCTGATCCAGAACGCCGACGATGCAGCAGAGCCCGGCGGCAAGGTGGCGATCCTCCTCGACCAAACCCAGACGCCGCCGCTCGCGATCGTCGCCAACACGGGCCACCCATTCACGCGCGATGATGTGGACGATATCCGCAACATCGGCCTGTCGCGGAAGGACGCCAATCGGTGCATCGGCAACAAGGGTCTGGGGTTTCGCTCCGTCCTTCAGGTGACCAGGAACCCACGCATCTTCTCGGTGCGCAGTGGAGACCCGGCCAGCCCGGGTTACTGCTTCGGCTTCAGCGATAGCACGAGGCAGGCGGTGCACACCGCGCTCATGGCCGTCCGGGACGGTGGAGATCTGGACCAGGCTCTTGGCCAGAGCCTCTGTCAGCACCTGAGCGAGTCGGTGTTCGCCCCAGGCCATCCTGCACTGCCGCGACTGGCCGACCGGCTGCGGGAGGACCCGGAGTTGATCGAGAGGGTGACGGCCCGTATTGAGCCCAACATCTTCCCATTGCCGGTCGATCCCGCATCTGGCCCCTACCAGGCTCACATCGCGGCTCTCTGGCGAGGCGGCTTCTCCACCGTGGTTGTGCTGCCACTCGATGCCGCTGCGGGCAGTGTCAATGTCGCGAGTGCCGCGATCCAGCAGCTCGACGAATGCACGCTCCTGTTCCTGCGTCGCGTCAAGGAGCTGAGCGTCACGACCCGCGATCCGGAAGGCGAACAGCGCCGCCTCTACCGGGTGACGGCCCGGCGGGCCGGTCGGCTCATCGAGAGGACCATCGAGGAGCAGGAGGGCTCAGAGCCTCCGCGTCGGCGGTCCTTTCTGCTCAGCCTCAAGACCGTTCGGGGGCCAGCGCTGGTGGAGACGCAGACGGAGCCAGGCTCACGGCCGCCGGGATGGAAGCTCATCACGAAGGCACGCGTGGCTCTCGCGGTCGAGCTCGGGGAGCCGCGGGATACCGTTGCGGGCATGGTCTCGATCGGACTCCCCACGGCCATCGGGACAGGTTCCGGGCTCTGGCTCGATGCGCCTTTTGAGGCGTCGATCAGCCGCAAGCACGTGGACTTCGGCGTGCCCTACAACCAACTGCTGCTAAGGGAAGCGATGTCCGCACTGCCGGGTTTCATTGAGCGGGTAGCCGCCCGCGGCGAGGAGCGTGCCTTCGTCGGCGTACTCAGCGCCCTGGCCTTCTTCGGGGACGCGACCCCTGTGTCCGCGGCAGTGCCGTTGGAGGACCTGCGAGGTCTGCCTTTCATCCTGCGGGCTGCCTCGGATGGCGTGGGGGCGGGCCAACTGCTTTCACCCGAGGAGGCCGAGGTGCTGCCCGATGGGCCGCAGGCACCGGACACGAACATGGTGCTCACGACCCAGGCTCTTGCGGCTTACCTGCGTCTGCCGGATGGGCTCTATGGGCAGGGGGATGAGCGACCCGCGCTCCTCGACTGTGTTCTGCGCCGGTTCGGGTCTGGCCTCCCGGACTACGAGTCACTGGCGCACGCGGCGGAGATCATCGCTGCCATTCTTGCCGATGACGTGAAGGCAGGGCGCCGGCCGGCGGCCTGTTTCGGCACCTTCTTCACTGAACTGGCCAGCTGGTTCGGGCCTGGCCAGCGGCGGCTCCTGGAAGGGCGCCGCATCGTGCCAGACACCGATAGTGGCCTGCACCGGGCGGGAGACGTGAGGCCAGCCGTTTTCGAGTTGCTGCAGCGGGTCGATGACGAAGACGCTCTGACGCGACTGACGCAGAACCTGCCGGCCTCCCTGAGGCCCTTCGTGGCGTTCGTCCACCCCGACGCTCTCGGCGCTCGCCCGGCTCCCGGTGCCCCCCTGCCAGCCACCATCCAATTCCTGCGTGATGGCGCACCACGCATGGTCCAGGAGTTCGCCACGGAACCCCTCGTGACACGGGCCCTCATTCCCGCGATGGAGGCGCACGCGGACGATGAGATGGCGCTGGCGCAGTTGCTGTGCTGGGCCCTGAACCTGTGGTTGGCGCCCCAGGAGAAGGCCACGACCGACCGAGTCCGATGGCGGGAGGTCCGCGTTCCAACGAGAGCGGGCTGGCGGAAGGCAGGGGAGTCCTACCTGTCCGCAGACTGGGACGAGAGCGACGGAGCCCTGCTGGAGGACGCTCTGGCGGAGACTCGTGCCGATGGAAGCGTGCGGCCCTTCCTGATTCCGTGGCCACGGTTTCGCGAGACCGTTCGGGCCGCCACAGGGGACCAGATGGAGCCGAACCGAGAGAGGTGGACCCGTTTCGTGGGGCATGTCTTGAGCGTCAACCGGTCTCCACAGGCCATCGTCCAGACCTCCTTCACCGGTAACCCTCCGCCAAACGAGTGCGGCTCCCGGTGGGACGAAGTGCATGCGGAGGAGCTCGGAAATGCACTCCAACTGCCAGATCCCGTATGGGAAGCCTTCACTCAGGGGGTCCGACGGCATGCCATCCATGTGGCGGTGCGGGTTCGGAAACGGTGCGCTGTGTCGGCTTTTCACTCAATCGACGGTTTCGGCGAACTGACGCCCCAGAGGGGGGTGGCGTTCTTCCGCCTGGTTGCGCGCCACTACGAAGTATACCGGGCGCATCTGACCACCGTGCTATACAGGAAGGACGGCTCGGCCAGGTCAGTCTCGATCCCGAGCACGCTGTCGGCCATCCTGCAGCACTCCTCCTGGTTACCGATCGAGCAGGGCTCCGGCGAGGTCGTGCTCGCACCTCCTGGTGAGTGCGTGCTTGTGGATCCCCAGGACCTACCAGGGCCCCGCCGGCCTCCCAACCCGTTCAGTCTGCTCCCGCATCTGCACCCCCAGGCTGCGGCTGAGCCTGCCGCCGCGCAACTGGTTGAGCAGGGAGGAGGCCTGGTCCTCGACCGTATCACTGCGGTCCAGGGGTGCAGGCTGCTGGGTCAGTTGGCTGGGCGCTTTGACGACATCGGCCAGCGCTCGTTGGCCAGGGGGCTGTGGCAGGAACTGCTGCGGCGCACGGCGGAGGCGTTCGCCGCCAGTCCCCCCGCCGATGCGGACGCGCTCGGGAGAGAGGGCTGGTCCGCTGTCCTGGTGGACAGCCCCGTGGCGGGGAACCGGACCGAGGAGGCCTTGGTGCTGGAGCAGGAGCTTGCCGAGGTCGGTCCCCTCTACGTCATCGACGGCCCGCACCGTGCGGCTCCGCTGCGTCATCTGCTCAAGATGGTGGTCTTCTCGGGTGAACCGGAGGGGACCGTGCGCCTGCTCCAGGCCCGGTTCGGGAACGCGGCGGTCAGACGGGTTTCGGAACTCAGGCTCATCCCGTATGTGGACGGTGCTGTGGAGGAGTTCCAGGACAGCACCGGCTGGGAACTCCTCACCGAGAAGGCGCACTGGCTGGAGCTCACGACCCTCGCCGTCCTTGCCTACGGTCGTCCCAGCAGGATGAGCCTGGATAGCCGTGAGTTCGGGCGGTACGTGGAGATGCTCCAGGCAGCCAGGGTTCGCATCGTCGGGGAGCTCCAGGTCCGCATCGATGGGGCAGAGGGTGCCATTCTGCCCGAGCCGTGCTTCGCGGATCCCGAGCGCCGGACGATCCTGGTTGCCGACCGGCATGCCGATGATCTCCGGGGCGTCTTGGCGTGCATCGCCACGTACCTGAATGTGCAGGACTTGGCGGCAGCAGCCTTCGATGCGATCTCCTGCCTGCCGGGCGAAACGAGGAGGTTGGGCCTTCGCGTCCATCCTGATGAGACTCACCTCGAGACGTTGCTCTGCCAGCGTCTTATCGGGCCTCAGGAGTACCGCCGGTTCTGCCAGAGGCTGCAGGAGGACACGGACTGGTACATGAGGCGGGTCCTGCCCTGCCTGCTGGCCTTGGCCCCGGAAGACCATCCCGTGGCGGATGCCGAGGCCGTCGCGGTCTACCTCAAGGCCTTCCAGTACGCGAGGCGGCATGAATGCCTCGCCAGCACGTGGCTAACGCTCTACCAGGACCCGATGCCGGCCGTGGCTGCGGAGTTCCTTCGCCGGGCTGACAACGCGAACGACCAGAAGCAGGCTGCTCGGCTGGCCTACGAGGTCGCGGGGGTGGAGCTGCCGCTCTGGAACAGCATGCAGGCCGTCGTCACCCCGGGCGGCCCGGTCGTGTGGAACCCGGACGCAGACCAGGTGATGAACCGGGTGCACGCCGACCTGTACCCCGTGGCCCTGGCGCTGCTCCGTGAGCACCTCGTGCAGACCCGGAGTAGGGGTGTGTACCGTTCCCGGCGTCGCGGCATCGAGTCCCTGAAGCGGTGCCCCCCGGACGTGCTGGAAGCATGGGCTCCAGGCCTGGAGGCACTTGTGCGCCCGCTGGCCGAGAGCCTGGCGGATACAGGTCCATCCGACTGCCTGCCGGACTGGGCTGCGCGCATCCTCCCTCTCCCTGGCGAGACGTCCGCAGCCGACATACGGCGCCGCATCGAGCAGGATGGGTCTGACGTAAGGGACAATGACGATCTGGTGGCAGACGCGAACCGCGACCGCCTGGGGCCGTGCATGCTGGATGAACTGCGCACCGCCGCCGTCGCAAAATGGCTCAGGGATGGTGGCGCGGGCGATCTGCCGGGCGCGCTCTGCGCGGCCGTGCTGACCGTGGGCCTTGGGCAGGAAGCCGAGGAGCAGTTGCTGTCGCTGTTGGACTTCGCCCCTATGGCGGAACCGGACTGCATGGCATGGCTTGGCGAGTGGTGGGTGGCGCACGGGCTAGCGGCCATCGTGGGCGCCCTTCCCGCCGTAGGCACGCCCGCCGACCTTCCGGGCGCATGGGGGCTGGACGATGGGGTGCTGGCCCGTGCTCGCGAACGGCTCTGCAACGAGCGCCTGGGGATCCATCGGCGCCGCCCGGTCCTGACGGTACTGGGCGCGGACTATGAGATCCCCGAGGAGGGGCTGTACCAGGGCCTCCGGGAGATCGTTGACGGGCGCTTCGATCCGGCAGCCCAGCCCGACTTCGACCCGGTCCGCCCGGCCAGGTTGTCGAGTCTGGAGCCCTCACGCGTGCCAGGCCACCCCACCGACGGCGGGAAGCCCCGTCTGCCACGGGCCACCCGTGAGGACGAGGTCCTCGGCGCACTCGGCGAGTACCTGGTCTGGCGGAAGATCCAGGACCTGTCTGGCGGACGAGTACGGAAGGAGGCCTGGTGCAGCGGCAACCGCAGCCATTTCCTTGCGGATGGTCTCCCTGGCGACGATGAGTGGGGGTATGACTTCGCCTTCCAACTGGCCGGGATACGCTACGAGATCGAGGTCAAGACCACCAGGAGCAAGCAGGCCACCCAGGTGCGGCTTGGCCCCACGGAGGTCCAGCGGGCCGAATACCGTGCCCGTCAGACCAGAGGTCCCGTATGGCAGATCTGGCTTGTCACGGACGCGTTGGCTGACCCCGTCTTCCACGCCCTCGGCAACCCGTTCGCCGACGAGCACAAGAGCCGCTTCGAGGTGCTCCAGATGGGCGTGATGCTGAGGTTCCGGCTCCAGAAGGAGTAAGCCCCTCAGCGGCCTGGTCCCCTCTGCTTCCGCCCCGCCCGCCGTTCCAGGCGCGTTCGCGCGGCTTGATCCCGCGCGGCTATGCGGCCTGGTCCCCT
>Ga0172371_10014757_pt1 | contig 10034 bp, 9 predicted proteins | sample Lak12m_FD_114543 | JGI IMG/M metagenome (GOLD analysis project Ga0172371, IMG submission 114543) | Freshwater microbial communities from Kabuno Bay, South-Kivu, Congo - kab_022012_12m | ecosystem: Environmental > Aquatic > Freshwater > Lake | place: Democratic Republic of the Congo: South-Kivu... | reverse complement strand
TTTGCAAAGGTTATGCTATGGAGACAATGATCGAAGTCCGGGACCTGACCAAGTATTATGGCCCGCACCTGGCCATCAGCCGCCTGGAATTCCAGGTGGCGGCCGGGGAGATCGTGGGGTTTCTGGGTCCGAACGGCGCCGGCAAGACCACCACGCTGAAGATTCTGGCCGGGTTTCTGGCGCCGTCGGCGGGCACGGCCCGGATCAACGGCTACGACTGCGTCACCGATTCCCTGCCGGTGCGGCGCTCCCTGGGTTACCTGCCGGAGAACGTGGCCATTTATCCCGACCTCTCTGTCACCGAGTTCCTGCGGTTCGCCGCTCGGGTCAAGGGAGTGGAAGTTCGGGCCGAAAAAGGGGAACTTGACCGGGTGGCGGGGGCCTGCGGCCTGGAGGAGGTCCGGGGAAAAATGGTGGGGGCCCTGTCCAAGGGTTTCCGCCAACGCCTGGGATTGGCCCAGGCCCTTTTGAACCAGCCGCCGCTGCTCATCCTGGACGAGCCCACTATCGGCCTGGACCCGTCCCAAATCGTGGAAATCCGCCAGTTGATCAAGAACCTGGAGGGGGCCCACACGGTGATGTTGAGCAGCCACATTTTGCCGGAGGTCAGCCAGTTGTGCCACCGGGTGATCATCATCAACCGGGGGCAGATCGTGGCCGGAGACACCCCGGAAAACCTCTCCCGGCAGTTGGGCCATGGGTGCCGGGTGTTTCTCACGGCGGCCGGACCGCTGGAGCAGGTGGAGGCGGCGCTCAAGGGGGTCGCAGGGGTGAGCCGGGTCCTGCCCCAGGGAGGGGGGAGCTTTCTGGTGGAGGCCGACAACGGCATGGAACTGCGGCCGGAGCTGGCCCGGGTAGTGGTGGAAAAGGGTTGGCGGCTCCTGGAATTGAAGGCGCAGGAGTTCAGTCTGGAAGAAGTGTTCCTCAATCTGGTAACGGAAGAAAAGTCATGACACAGATCAAAAGTTGGCTGGCGGTGGTGCGGAAGGAATTGACCGTCTATTTCGGCACCCCGATTTTTTATATCACCGGGTTTTTCTTTTTGCTCCTGGCGGGATATTTTTTCTACACCAATGTCTATTATTACAGCATCATCAGCCTCCAGGCGGCCCAGCAGGCCGGCAACCCCCAGATCGCGGCCCAGCTCAATCCCCAGCAGATGGTCTATCGGCCCCTGTTTGCGGTCCTGGCCATTATCCTGCTGTTTCTGGCGCCGTTCATCACCATGCGCCTGCTGGCCGAGGAGAAGCGGTCCGGGACTGCGGAGCTGCTGTTCACTTATCCGCTGACGGACTGGGCGGTGATCTCGGGGAAATTCGGGGCGGCCCTGCTGGTCTATCTCATCTTGCTGGCTTTGACGGTGAGTTACTCCGTGGTCTTCGGCCTGATCACCCGTCTGGATTGGGGCGCCCTGGGAACCGGCTATCTGGGGCTGGTGTTGCTGGGGGCCGTCTGCCTGTCCCTGGGGCTGTTCGCCTCCAGCCTGACGGAGAACCAGATTGTGGCCGGGGTGGTGGCCTTCGCCCTGCTGCTCCTCTTCTGGATTATCGGCTGGGTCCAGGAGTTGGGGGCCGGCGACCTGGGAAGGGTCCTCCAGTATCTGTCCCTGTTGGAGCACTACGAAAATTTCTCTAAAGGGGTGATAGATATCCGTGATCTGGTTTACTGTCTGAGTTTCATCTATTTCTTCCTCTTTCTCACCAAGAGACAGTTGGAATCCCGGCGTTGGAGAGCTTAACCGTGAAATGGGCAGATCGAATCCAAAAACGCGCCGTGCTGTATGGGGCCGGTTCCGCGGCGTCGGCGCTCCTGGTGTTGGGGATATTGTTCATCGCGTCCCTGCTGGGCAACTGGCGGCCGCTGCGGTGGGACACCACCCGGGCCCAGACCCAATCTTTGTCGCCGGTGAGCAAGGCCCTCCTGAAAGAGGTGAGCAAACCTCTCAGCCTGACGGTTTTTCTGCCCCAGGGGGCGGGGGAACGCCAGCAGGCCAAAGAGGTCTTGCAACTCTATGTCTATCACAACCCCCGGGTCAGTTACCGCTTTGTGGACCCCGAGCGGGAACCCCTTAAGGCCCGGCAGGCGGGGTATCGCTTTGCCGGCAATGTGCTGCTGGAATATCAGGACCGGCGCCAGATGGCCGACCAGCCCGACGAAAACGCCATCACCAACACCCTGCGCAAGGTCCTGAAGATGGAGCGCAAGAAGGTGTATTTTCTGGCCGGGCACGGGGAGCGGGACCTGAATGACCCCAAACCCGGGGGGTTCCAGGCGGCCAAGCGGGCTTTGGAAAACGAAGGGTACGAGATTGAGGCCCTCAACCTGTTGAGCCGGGGGGCGGTCCCGCCGGACGGGGCGGTGGTGATTGTGGCGGCGCCCAAGAAACCGCTGATGAGCACCGAGGTGGACACTCTGAAGGCCTACCTGGAGAAGGGCGGGCGGCTCCTGATCATGCTGGAGGCCTTTGAGGACGGCGGCCTGAAGGGATTTCTGGAGCGCTACGGGGTGGGCCTGGATGACGGCATCATCCTGGACGTGAACCAGGTGAGTCAGGCCCTGGGGGTCAGCGCGGTCATGCCCCTGGTCTCCCAGTACGGCCCCTCCAAGATCACCAAGGATTTCACCAACCTCATCACCATTTATCCCATGGCCCGGCCTCTGATCCTGAAGAAGGACCAGCCGCCGGGCGGCCCCGGGGCCCCGCCGGCGGTTTCCCTGCTGCCCCTGGCCACCACCATGCCCACGAGCTACGAGAAGCTGGGGAAGGAATGGATCAAGGCCGAAAAGGCGGGGTTCGACGCCAAGACCGACAAAAAGGGGCCTTTCATCCTGGCCGCCCAGGTTGAAGTCAAGGTGACGCCCCCCAAGGAGGAGGGGGCGCCGAAGGGCGGCAAGACCAAGAACCCGGCGGGAGAGCAGGCCAAAGCACCCCAGGAGAGGCAACCCACCTATCTGGTGGTTTTCGGGAATGTGGACTTTGCGGCCAACGCCTTTTTCAACCTTTTCGGCAACGGCGACCTGTTTTTGAACGCCACCAATTTTCTGGCCCAGTCCATGGAGCAGATTACGGTGCGGGCGGCCGGCAAGGCGCAGCTCTTGACCCTCAAACGGGGGCAGGCCTGGGGATTGTTCCTGGCCAGCCTGGTTTGGGCCCCTTTGGTGATGCTTACGGTCGGCATCTGGACGCACCGGCGCCGGAGGGCCCGGCGATGACGCCCCGGCGACTGATTCCTTATCTGGTGATTTTCCTGATTTTGGCGGGGACTTATGCCGGTCTCCGCTGGCGTCAGGAAAGCCAACAGGCTTGGGAGGAACAGGCCAAAAAAGTCTTCCACCTCCAGGAGACGGAGATCAGCGGCCTGAGCCTGATCCGGGGTAAAGAGGAAGTGCGTCTGGCCAAGGAGGACAGCTTATGGCGTCTCACCGCCCCCCTGAACGCCAAGGCGGACCAGGCCACGGTGGCCTCCATGCTCACCACCCTGGCCCGGCTCCGGAAGGAGCGGGTCCTGGAGGTGGAAAAGGACCTCAAACCCTTCGGCCTGGATAAGCCCGGCCTGGTGGTGAAATTCACCGCCCAGGGGCAGCCGCACCAGGTGGCCATCGGCGCCAAGGTGCCGGGCAGCGAGAATTATTACGCCCTCAAGGACCAGGACCCCTGCGTGCTGGTGATCAGCCGGGGGGGCAAGGATTCTCTGGATCGCCAGGTCCTGGCCTTAAGGGACAAGGCCTTGCTTTCCTTTATTTCCGGTGAAGTCAAGGGCCTGAAGATCACAAGGGATAAGACCGAGGTGAACCTGGATAAGACCGGCCCCCAGACCTGGCGCTGGGGGGGCCGCCCCGATTTCCGGGTGCGGGGCGACCGGGTGGAGAAACTCATCCAGGATTTGCACCTGGCCCAGGCCAAAAATTTCCTGGAGAAGCCGCCCAAGAATCCGGCGGACCTGGGTCTGGTCCCGGCTCGCCGGACCGCCATCACGGTGGTGACGCCCGGGGGGGGGCAGTCTCTTTTCTTGGGAGTCAAGAAAGGCGAGGCGGCGTATGCCCGCCAGGGGGCGGCCGGCCCCGTGATGCTGGTGGACGCCGGCCTGCTGGATAAGATCAACCGAACCCTGGCCTCTCTGGAAGACCGGCGCCTGTGGACCGGGGACATCGCTGCGGTCCGCCAGGTTGTTTGGGGCCCTCCCGGCAAGACCTGGACCGCCCGGAAAGACCAGGGCAAAGATACCTGGCAGATCACCGGGCCGGGCCAGGCGGCCGTGCAGCCAAACCCGGTGCGCCTGGAGATGGCCCTGTGGAATTTCCAGAATCTGGAAGGCGTCCCGGAACCAGCCAAGGCCAAGATCACCACGGGGCCCCCGACCTTTGTCCTGAAGCTCCTGGACCAGGCCGGTCAACCCCTGCTCAACCTGGAGGAAGTGGGAGCCCTGGGGAAAACCGGGGTCAAGCTCATCAAGCGGGCGGGGGATAAGACCGAGACGGCCCTGACGCCCACGGCCCCTTTCCGCCAGTGGCAGGCAGGGATGCAGCGACTGGCCGTGGACGGCCAAAAGGCCGGGGGACCTACCAATAAAAGCAAAGCTGCGAAGTGAAGTTAATGTTAAACTAATATTTGCCGATGAAGGTTTTGATGCCCGCTGGAAAATCAGGGAAATCCTTCCCATAAATCAGGGTTTCGCCGAAAGTTTTTGCTTGACAACATCCTATATCTGGTTAATATATAGGTGCAAGTCGGGAGAGCTGCTTGGGAGCGGTTCGATGGGGTTCACTCCCCACCTGGCAAGCAAAGGTCAGGAAGGCTGCATTAAGCGGTCTGATGGAGAGCAAGCTCCACCTGGCTATTTTGGGCCCCTTGTTCTTCTGAGCAAGGGGTTCAACAATTTAGGAGGACAAAATGTATTTCCTATATTTAGATGATTCAGGAAGTGTTCAGAACCCTACTGAGCATCATTTTGTTCTCGGAGGAGTTTGTGTACATGATAGTAAAATTTATTACCTTAGAAAATATCTGGATGGTGTAGCTAAAGAAATATCTCCTACAAGTCCAGATTCCATCGAATTTCATGCTTCTGAAATCCATGCGGGCCAAGGCCCCTGGAAAAGTTTTAAAAATAGAAAAGACATTATAAAGAGGGTATTAAAGTCCCTTGAGACACAATGGTCCAAGACTGCGGCCTTCGCCTGTGCGGTTCATAAGGGCGATTTTCCTACACTTGACCCAGTTGAATTTGCTTTTGAAGATATATGTAGTAGATTCCAGCTATTTCTTGACAGAATATATCATCAAACCAAGGTGCGTGAGAAGGGAATAATAATTCTAGATAAAAGTATATATGAAAATGTTCTTCAGAAATTGGCTATCACCTTTAGGCAGAGTGGCACAAGATGGCGAATTCCCAGGGATTTAATTGAAGTTCCCATGTTTTTGGATTCCAAATCTTCGCGTTTGATTCAATTGGCTGACCATGTTGCTTATGCTACATTTAGAAGATATCAAGCAGCCGATTTGACATACTTCAATGTTATCGAAGGGCTATATGATTCGCATGAAGATATAATTCACGGCCTGTCGCATAAACAGCATTCAATATCTAAATGCACCTGCCCAGCTTGTCTACGTAGATAAATAATTCCATTCAGTCGTTTGTTATGCCAAGCCAATAATCGTCTTAATTGTTTCTGCAGGAACGAAATTAATTTCGCTTGAGAGACATGAAAAATTACGCCTCTGCAGACGTTACCTAGAAGGCTTATGCAAGGAGAAAACCCCTTGACCATATTGCTGACCAACGACGACGGGATTTACGCCCCGGGGCTGGCGGCCCTTTACCGGGAGTTGAAGCGCGGGGGAAAAGTGCTGGTGGTGGCCCCGGAGAGCGAACAGAGCGCGGTGGGACACGCCATCACCCTGATCAACCCTCTCAGGGTGAAGGAAGTGTCCATCGACGGCGGGGTGGAGGGCTGGGCCGTGAGCGGCACCCCGGCGGACTGCGTCAAGATCGCCCTGGCGGAGCTGCTCCCGAACCCACCGGAGGTGGTGGTCTCGGGCATCAACCTGGGCCCCAACGTGGGCATCAACGTGCTGTACTCCGGGACCGTGTCCGCGGCCACTGAGGCCTCCATCCTGGGGGTGAAGGGGGTGGCCTTTTCCCTGAATTCCTATGACCGGGAGGCCGACTTCGCGGCGGCCGCCCGCCTGGCGGTGGAAATGCTGGAGAGGCTCCGGGGCTGGTCCCGGTGGGCGAACGGCCTCTGCCTCAATATCAACCTGCCGGACCTGCCCCGGGAGGAGGTCAAGGGGGTGAAAGTGACGCGGCAGCACAGCGGCTTCCTGCAGGAACACTTCGAACGGCGGATTGACCCCCGGCGTCACGTCTATTACTGGCTGGCGGAAATCAACCGGCAACCCGCCCCGGACCCGGGCACGGACTACGGCGCCCTGGCCCAGGGCTATGTCTCCGTCACCCCCATCCAGTATGATCTCACCAATTACGGCAGCCTGGATGATCTCAAGGCCTTGCAGTGGGAGTGAGACCGAGTCGTCAGGTTGCCCCCCGGAAGACCAAGAATTGTTCCGAATCCCGGCAGTGTCCGGTCAGGGTTTGGCAAAGGGGGATTCCGGTTATCCACAGGCCAACAAGTCATAGAGCGATTGCCGAAAGTTTTTTCTTACCCCCCTCACCCTAATCCTCTCCCCCCGTTGGGGGGAGAGGAGACAAAAGGAAGATACTTTTGAGCCTCTGGCAAAAGTCTTTTTGCGTGTCATTCGGGGGGAGCGAATCGACCGAAGAATCTCGTATTTTTAGATGGTTGAGACCCTTCGCTTCGCTCAGGGCGACAGAAAAATCCATTTTGCAAGAGCCTCTTTGGGCAATCGCTCTAACAGCGGGAAGCTGGCAGAGCGAAAGGTCGAGCAGGAGGAATGGCGGGCGGGGCGCTACGAAGCGCAGGCGAGACGCCTGCGCCACCAACGAACCGGGACTTTTCCTAACAGCCCTGGAGGGGGGGTCTTAGGCGCCATAGACGGCGGCCACAGGCCGCCTTCTAGAAACTTTTCCTAACAGGAACAGGGGGGACAGGGACGCGGCGAGGCCGGGGGGCCGGAGACCGGTCGGCCCCTCGGGAGGCTTTTACCATTTGGCGTCGAAGATGCTGGTCAGACCGGAGAGGATACCCTTGGGCTTGTCCTGGGCGGCCAGGAGTTCCTGACACTCCTTAAGGTGCTGCTTGGCCTGGGCATTTTGGGGGAAATTGGGATATTCCTGCATCAAGCCTTGATAGCGATCGATGGCGGCCTGGTAGCGTTTGGTCTTGTAATAGAACTCGGCCACATAGAATTCGTGTTCCGCCAGATCCTTCAGGCATAAGGCCAGGTATTTATCAGCCTTGGCGATAAATTCGCTTTGGGGGAATTTCTGTTTCAGTCGCTTAAATTCATCGATGGCCCGGCGGGTATAGGTCTGATCCCGGTCGATGGTGGAACGCTGGCGGTAGCAACTCAGGCCTTCCCGGTAGATGCAGTAAGGCACGGCTTTGTTGGTGGGATGCAGTTTCTCGAATTCCCGGTAAGCCTGGTAGGCTTCCTCGTACTTCTTATCATAGAAATAGGCGTCGGCCACCTTGATCTGGGCCAGGACCGCGTGTTCGCTATAGGGGTGGCGGTCCCGGAGTTTTTCGAAGGTCTCGACGGCATCCGTATAGTTTTTCTTTTTCAAATCCTTGAGGCCTTCCTGGGCCAAGGCCTCCGGGGGCATATCGGGTTTTTTGGATTTAAACCAGCCCTTGACGGCGCCGCAGCCGCAACAGGCTCCTATCAGGACCAGCGCCAGGAGACCTTGGACAACGGTTTTTCTCGTCATAAGGTTATCCTCCCTTCAGCTCTTCCAGATAATTTTCGGCGGCGATGGCCGCCACCGCGCCATCTCCCACGGCGGTGCTGATTTGCCGCCAGAATTTGGCCCGGATATCTCCTGCGGCGAAGATACCGGGGATGTCAGTGGCCATGACCTCGTCGGTCAACAGGAAGCCCCATTCGTCCGTGGGGAGCAGGTCCTTGAGCCAGCCGCTGTTGGGCTGCATGCCGATGGCGATGAAGGCCCCGGTCACCGGGAGTCGGGTAAGTTCCCCGGTCTTGACATTCGTGAGTTTCAGGGCCTCCAGGTTGTCCTGGCCGGTAAACTCCACCACCTGGCTGTCCCAATGGATCTGCACCTGGTCCAGGTTAAAGACCCGTTCCTGGAGATACTTGGCGCCCCGTAATTGATCCCGGCGGTGAATCAGGTGGATTTTTTTGGCGAAGCGCGCCAGGAAAAGGGTTTCGGTGAGGGCGTTGTCGCCGCCGCCCACCATGGCGATTTCCTCGTCTTTAAAAAAAGCCCCGTCGCAGGTGGCGCAGAAACTTATCCCCTTGCCCACCAGCCGGTCTTCCCCCGGCACCCCCAGGCGCCGATAATGCGCGCCGGTGGCAATGATGAGGGCCCCGGCGGTCAGGCTCCCGTCCTCCAGGACCACCGTGTGCGCCGGTTGGCCGGGTTTCACTTCCAGGACTTCCCGGCTGCGGATTTCCAGGCCGAAGCGTTCGGCCTGCTGCCGCATCCGGTCGCCGAGTTCGAAGCCGGTGATGCCTTCCGGGAATCCGGGGTAGTTCTCCACCAGGTCGGTGGTCATCATCTGCCCGCCGTGGATGAGCTTTTCCAGGAGCAAGGCCTTGAGGCGGGCCCGGCCGGCATAGATTCCGGCGGTGAGGCCGGCAGGGCCGCCGCCGATGATGATGAGGTCATAATTCCACGCAGTCATAGCGGACTTAGGGTTTAGAGGGCTTTCTTGATGGCGTTCTCAATGATGGAACGGGAGACTGCGCCGGTGATCTGCTCCACCACCTGCCCATCCTGGAAGATAATCAGGGTCGGGATGGCTCGGATGCCGTATTTTGCCGGGGTCTTGGCGTTTTCATCCACGTTCATTTTGGCTACTTTGACCTTGCCCTGGTAATCCCGGGCCAACTCTTCCACCACCGGGGCGATAGCCCGGCAGGGGCCGCACCAAGCCGCCCAAAAATCCACCAGGGCCGGAATATCTGACTTCAGGATTTCTTGTTCGAAATTAGCGTCGCTCACCTGAAGAGGTTCAGCCATCCTTTTCCTCCTGAGAAAATTTTAGGACTAATTTTTATATTCCTATCTTTTTTGAGCACTTTTTGTCAATGACTTTTCGGGGGAGGCATGGGGGGATCGGCTTTGTATGGCCGCCAGGGGAGCAGTTTGGGGGGGGGCCTTCCTCTCATTCATTCTAATCATTCTGAGGCCCCGGGGGGGACGAAGGATTATGAAAATAGCAAGGTAATGGCCAACCCGGGGGGGTTTGGCAGCCGAAAACCTTAGCTAGCGCAGGCTGAAGCCTGAGGCTACCAGAGAAATTCCAGAGCATTTGCATCTTCCGTGGTGACCGTAAGGTTATGATAGTTGTCTCAGGGCGACAAGAAAATCCATTTTGGAAGAGCCTCGTCCAAGTAATGAATTACAGTCTCCCAGGGAGGAAATGTAATAACAAACCATTAAGTTAATATAGTTGGAATGAAATTTTCTGTCTGTCCGGACTCGAAACCAATGTTGGGGAGGATAGTGCTCAAGGAAGTTTCAGCAGGGTAAATCAGGGTCAGAAAATTATTCAATCCAATTTATTGTTTGGTCCATTCTTATCAGCCGATCCGCTGCGGAAAAAAATCATCCGGATCACCTTTCCCAACAAAGCGGTTCCCAAAATAAGGGCCAGGATTAGGCCGATTACCACCGCCAGATAAATACTCACCTTGAAAACCAGGACCAGGATCGGCACCACAAGTAAGGCGGCTATTACCGCCAGGCAGCCGGTGAAAAAATCTTTCGGCCCCAATCTTTCGAATCCGTTTGACACGCGGATTACCTCCGACAGCTCGGTTGCCGGGGCGGACCTCATAGTCCGCCCCGGCTGGTCTTGTGTCCCGGAAATACTTTGGATAAATTCAGGGACTTTAACTTCCCCTCCCCTGGTGGGAGGGG
>Ga0172371_10014755_pt1 | contig 10034 bp, 11 predicted proteins | sample Lak12m_FD_114543 | JGI IMG/M metagenome (GOLD analysis project Ga0172371, IMG submission 114543) | Freshwater microbial communities from Kabuno Bay, South-Kivu, Congo - kab_022012_12m | ecosystem: Environmental > Aquatic > Freshwater > Lake | place: Democratic Republic of the Congo: South-Kivu... | reverse complement strand
ACCAAAAATCGGAAAATAATATTTAAAGACTTTTTTTAAATTATTTTAGAAATTATCTAAATAGCTCCAATTAAGATAATGAAAGTTGTTTACGCTTATTTTTTGGATAAATTAATGCTATTCTGGTCCCGGCCCCGGGGGTACTAGTAATATCCAAGAAAGCCCCGGCAGTTTTTGCTCTATCTTTCATTAATTTTAATCCAAATCTTTTTTTAATATCATTATTGTTGATGTCAAATCCCTTGCCATTGTCGGTAATATTAAGTTTGAGATCATCAGGATATAATGCTAGATCGATTTTTACATAGTTTGCTTTGGAATGCTTTAATATATTATTTATTGACTCCTGTGCAATACGATAAACCTGATGTTTTATTTTATAATTAAAATCATAATTCCCTTTAACGGTCATATCTATTTTAATATTTGACTGCCTGCCGGCTGCATCCACTAGCCTCTTTATTAAATTCTTCAAGTTTTCCTGGGAAATTTTTTCCGGCATTAACTCGTAAAGTAAAATCCGTAATTCAGAAAATGCTGAGCTATTTAAATCTATTATCATTTTCAAATTTTTTAAGACTTTTTCAGGATCTTTTTCCCAGGTCTTTAAAATACTTTCTGCTAAAAGACTCGATGTAAAAATTATTTGCGTTACTGAATCATGAAGCTCTGCTGCAATTTTCTCTCTTTCTTTTTTGAGTATAACTTTTCTTATTTTTTCAATACGATTCTTCTCTTCTTTTCTGCGTTCCGTGATATCTCTGAAAAGTACGGCAAACTGATTTTTGCCTGTATTGTAGGTGTATGTTTCAAACCATTTCTTCAAGGGAGTACTATAATTTTCAAAATGATTCGGTTCCCCGGTCAGGACCACCTTCCCATATGTCTCAATCCAGTAATAATCAGTATTCGGCATCACCTCTTTAACCGTTTTACCTATTATTTCTTCACGTGAAATTCCGGTCAGCATCTCAAAAGCATCATTTACTTCAATAAATCGGTAATCACAAGGTTTACCTTCGGCATCAAATATAATCTCATGCAGTCCAAAGCCTTCACTCATGCTGCTAAACAGATCATGGTATTTTCTCTCATTTACTTTTAATGCTTCTTCTATTTGTCTTCTTACAACAATTTCTTTCTCCAGGTCTGCTTTAGAAGCGGTAACTTCTTTTAAGCTTATAGTCATTTGATTGAAAGCTCGTGACAAATCACCTATTTCATCATTCTTTAAGTCATCGAATTTATAATCCAGTTTGCCGGATCCAACAATAACAGTAGCATTTTGCAGAGTTTCGATAGACTTAAGTATCCGCCTTTGTATCATTAAAAAACTAACAATAAAAAATATTAGCAAGATAGCTCCCAGGACAAAACTAACGATGATATTTATTTTATGATAATAGTCCAGTTGTTTAATTAATAGCTGAGATAATTGGGAAGCATCGGAAATTAATCCCTGACTCTGGACCGCTATCCTGCTTGATGATAACTGAAATGATGACCGGTCAATGGTTCCTTCCGAATCCGGAGATGAGTTGCCAATGGCTGAAACTGAGCTTTCAAAAACAAATTTTAAACGCTGAGAATCAGCTTCTAAAATATTGACAAGAACTTTCTGTTCCTCATTTTCAATTTGAAGGCTGGATATGTCATTATAAAAAGATACAAATCTATTTCGCCATCTTTCAAGTTGTTGGCTTTCCCGGTAAATCAAATAATCATTTGCAAGATAGCCTAGCTCGCTGGCACCTTTAATAATATTAAATACCGTATCTTCTTTATTATCTATTCTCTCTACTTGGATATTTGTAATTATCATAGAGGCAGAAATAACAACTGATATAAAGCCAAAGAAAATCATATTCATGGTAAATTGAGCCCTGATTCTCAAGATTTTTTCCTTTATCTAATGATATTAACTGCCTCGGGTTTTATAACTTCGAGTCCACTTTCATCAACAAAATCCAAAAAATTTGGTATCTGTTTTTCATTAGTATGATTATTGGCTATCATCCATCTGGCCTCGTCTTCCATGGCCAAAATAAGTGATTGTTCAAGTGATAATCCAAACTGGTTTTGGGACCAAACTGTCTCCATATAAGCTGCATCCAGATCTAATTGTTTTTGTATGCAAGCTTTTGCTTCAGAAGGATTATGGACAATATATTCTTCAGCATCTTTCAGAGATTTAAAAAACCTTTTTACCTGTTCGGGATGGTTTATTATCCATTCTTCCGTAGCAATCACATTAGAATATAAAAGCTGGCCACCTTGTGCAGACCAGAAAACAGCGTTAGGGCCCAAAAGCTCTGCGGCTGAATTGGCATAAGGTTGAGCAGTCGCCACTGCATCTACATCTCCATTTACGATTGCATCCACCCATTCTGCCGGTGTTTTGAGATCAATTATTTCTATTTCATTTATAGTTATTCCATTCAATTCAAGAAATCTGCTAAGATAGAATTCTGCTATGGTCCCAAAGGTGGTGCCAATACTTTTTCCTCGTAAATCTGAAGGCTCCTGTATCCCCCGATCTTTGCGCCCGACAATATAAATTATCTCACTCTTCGCAATACTTCCAATTATTTTTATGTTTGTTTTCTGAAACACTTTTCCCACTATCGGGAATTCAGTTGTCCCAACAACTATATCTGCATCACCGCTTAATATTCCATTTAAGGCACCTGCTCCAGTGTCGTACTTTTGAAGGATAATTTTAATATTATTCGAACTAAAATAATGCTGATCTTCAGCAACCCAGACAAGCCCTGTTGTCTCGAAAGGTGAATATGCCATAACAATCGAATCAATTGTTCTAGAGCAAGATTGTAATCCAAGTCCATATAAGAGAGCGAATAAAATAACTATTATTATGATAAAAAAACTTTTCAAAGTTTTTAAACATAGCATATTATATACCTGCTTCAAGTTTTATTTCTTCTAATTTAATCATAATTTGCAATATTATGATATTGCCCAATTATTTTTAATATTTTGTAGAGTTTCTGTACAAACATGAGTACTGATCATAATTTAAAATTATATCCGATTAACCAAAATTAGTACGATTTAAATATGAAAATTATTTTTTTGCTGCTTAGTAAATCTTCTTTTTTCTTATCAACTGTACAATAATTCCAAGGCTCACTAATGATATACCGGCAATACTTGCAATTATTACTGATTGGTCAGGCATACTATTATCGGCCATCCTCTTTAATAGTATTCCAACCAGCGCCCATATAACTACAAGACAGTAAAAAATATCATTTCTGGAAAATACAACTGCCAATGCTATAATGACTCCTGCCGCAATTATTATTACTGTCCATAACTGATCACTAATACCAAATTTATTCCAATTAATCTTAACAAGTAAAGCAGTGATGTTTGCAATTGTTGCAATGGTTATCCAGCCAAGGTATATGCCAAAAGGAATATTTACCATAATTTTTTCAGAATTTTTTATCCCGGGTTTGCCTGTTCCAAGTTTTACGTAAATGGATATCAAACTTATAAGAAGCAATACCATTATTATCAGTGACAGCCAGACAATTTCATAATGCCATGCCAGTATCCAGCCAACATTTAAAATACAGGAAATAAAAAACAATATACCTATTTTTTCAAAAATATCTTTCTCAAGTGAGCTTTTTTTAAAAGCAACAATAAACTGGTATATGATAAATACCAACAGAAGTATGTAAATAATTCCCCATATCGAGAACGTAATACCGGCAGGGACAAATAAATTGGGATATTTATCTGAAAGCTCCTGAGTGGTCCTGTTATTTATCGGAAGTATTACCGCCAGCGCATTTACTATAACCACTGCTAAAAATCCAATGAAATTTAGAAATGAGTAAGTTATTCTTATGGATTTTTTTAACATATTCCCCCCCCTAATTTCAGTAATTGTTATATTAAAATACAGAGAAAAAATAATATTATCATTATTATATAATAGATCCTTTATAAGGTTAAGTCATGGGGAAAATGCTCCCTTACCAAGTCAACTGCTTATGAATATTGCAGAAAGCAGAAGTCTTGATATGGAAAATAGAAAATATTTTTCCCATTATTCACCTGAAGGAAATACTATATTTAATTTGTTTAGAAATTATGGAATTGTTTATAAAAGGTGTGGAGAAAATCTTGCTCAATCTTTTCCATCAGCTTTGGGCACACCTGAAAATTTTGTTATTGCTTGGATAAATAGTCCGTCACATTTTGCCAATATTTTAATTAAAGAATACAAAAAAATTGGAATTGGAGTAGTAGATTATTCAAATAGAAGAGTCTTAAGTGTTGTTTTTATGGGTTAGAAACATCATATATAGCTTTTACAATCAAGTAATGGAATTACTGAATCAGACATTAATATCAAGCATATTGCACAAGTATATTAACAAATAGCAAGTTATAGCATTTTACATAAATTTTTGTGAGGTGTAGGTATCCAAGGTGCACCAAATAATTGAGCCAATGATTTAAAAATAATGCTAATATTATTAATATCGCCTCCCAAATATTTTTATTATTTATAACCCCTATTTTTGGTCAGTGGAAATATTAATAATTTTTAGTAAACACAGAAATATTGAAAACTTTGTCTTCAAGAGTGCCATTAAATGATGGTAAAAGGCCAATTATTATTACCATAAGAAAAATAATACCTATAAATATTAATATTATTTTCGTTGCCTGCCTCTTTTGCTATAAAATGATTTTTTCCGTTTCTTCATACCAGGCTTCCTTAAAGCTTTCATATGCAGTGGATTCATATGTGATCATTTTCTCTTTAATCAAATCATGAATAAGTTTAATTGCAGCGTATCTTCCCATATCTTTTGCTTGATCAGGTTCTTTTTTTGCTTCCATTAACATTTTTTAAACCTCTTTTCATTTAAAATTTTATATCTTATATCCGCTAGAATATTGTTTTTTATATCATGCTTACAAGGCTTAAAATATAAAGAATCAAAAATACCAGAAACAGTACTTCTCCCAAACATCGTAGGTCCTGTCATATAGAGGTGAAGCACTTTACAAAATTACTTAACAATATTTTTTAATTCTTCAATTTTTTGTTTTCCTGTTTCTACAAAGTCCTTTGTTTTTTCTACTACATCCGAAACACTTTCCTTGCCCATTTCCATAAATTTTTCGCCCTTATCCATCAGATCTTTTCTTATTTCTTTTCCTGATTTGGGGGCAAATAATACTCCAAGAACTGCACCAACTGCCAAACCTGTAAAAAGTGCAACTACTACTCCAATACCATTACTTTCAGATTTCATTTTTTACCTCCTTAAATTGATTTTTATTTTTTGTTTGTAACTTTTTTTATGCCGTTTGTAAGTCCGGCACCAATACTTATAATTTTTATAATCGGACTTGTAACGATAATCCTTGCAAGTCTTATAATTTTTTCAAGTTGACCAACTATTGAACTGGCACTTTGTGTAAGTTCACCTATTGAACTGATCTCACTATTTAGATGAGATACCGTATTGTTTAATTTTTCAATTATGGGAACAAGACTCTCATTAAGTTTTTCTATGAGAAATCTTATTCGGTTTAGAAACTTGACAATCGGAATTGCTACTATAATACTGACAACTGCAAATGCGGAGATCAGAATAATCGAAATAATTCCAATTATCTCTAGTGGTGACACTTTTTACCTCAAAGATTTTTATAATTTTATTAGGTCAAGTATAATCTTGCAACTTAATAATATTAACAGTACTTTGGCCAGTTTTACCCTGGTAAATAGAATAGTACTAAAAAGCTTTTTGCTATCCTTATAAATCTACAAAAATGTGAAAATCGTTCTGTTTGGCTGGGGATATTGAAAACATTTTGAACTTTCTATTATGAATATATAGTAAGTTTTAAATATAAAATAGAAGAATTAAATTTAAAATTAGTTTCCCAATAACGAGAAATATAGATCCATTAATTGATAATTTTCAAACTTTGTATTTCAAAGAATTTCAGACACTCATTTTTAGAATTCAGGTTCTAATTAACTACATTTAAATAAAATCAAGCAATATAATTTACATTATAAATATAAAGTATTGACATTATAAAATAGTTTCTTATATTTAAACTTATGATTATCTGTGATAATGAAAAAGCAAAAATATTAAAATCTGATAGGGATATTGATATTAATGAAATCATAGACCTTATTATCGATAAAAAATATCTGGATACATTGGAAAATACTAAAAGAGAAGGCCAGCAAATATTTATATTATCTTATAAAAAATTATATACATGTCGTCCCTTTTATTATTGATGAAAATAATAATATTATTATTAAGACTGTTTTCCCTAGCAGAAATTTCCAAAAAAATTTATAAGGAGAAATTAAAATGAATTTTAAATTAGATCACGATGAGAAAATGATTGAAAAAGAGGCTGGAGACTTTAAAAAAATATCTGATAAAAAAAAGAAAAAAATTGAAAAGATTCTGGAAAAAAGTTCCAAAAATAAAGTAATAACATTGCGGTTAAATGATCATGATCTTGAACAAATACAATCCATCGCAATTAATGAAGGAATTCCTTATCAGACCTTAATATCAAGCATATTGCACAAGTATATTAACAATAGATTGATTGATAAAAATGAAGTCTTTAAAATTTCAGAATTGTTAAAATAGCCAGCCAGTAGCCTTGTGTTGGCACCCTCGCTTGATAAATTTCGAACTTTCTATTTCAATGAATTAACCTTGATAAAACAAGACTATGAATCTTTTTACAAAAACTTTGAAATTATGGTAGCCTAAAAATAATTATTCTTCAAAGTGGCTCCCCGGGTAGGATTCGAACCTACAACATTTCGGTTAACAGCCGAACGCTCTACCATTGAGCTACCGAGGAAAACCGGTTGCATTGTGATATTATAAATTCTTGAACACTATATTTCAACTAAAAAATATCGACATTAAAAGATATTAAAAATGGATTTCAAAAAAGTATATTAAGCTGCTTATGTTTCAAGAAAATCCTTTAATGCCCCGCTTCTATTGGGATGTCGAAGCTTACTTAACGTCTTTGATTCGATCTGCCTTATTCTTTCCCTGGTTACACCAAACTCCCTGCCAACTTCCTCAAGGGTTCTTGGATGACCATCCTGAAGACCGAACCTGAGCTGTATGACTTTTCTTTCACGCTCGTTAAGCGAATTAAGGACCTCACCTAACTGTTCCTGAAGCATCGTAAATGATGCTGCATCTGATGGAGCTTCAACTTCGGAATCTTCGATGAAATCGCCAAGATGACTATCTTCTTCTTCTCCAATCGGAGTTTCAAGCGAAACAGGTTCCTGAGAAATTTTCATGATTTCCCTTACCTTCTCAGATGTAATTTCCATATATTTTGCAATCTCGTCCGGGGTAGGTTCCCTGCCGAGCTTTTGAAGCAACTGTCTTTGAACTCTTATAAGTTTGTTGATGGTCTCTACCATATGAACAGGGATCCTTATCGTTCTTGCCTGGTCCGCAATGGCGCGGGTTATTGCCTGCCTTATCCACCATGTTGCATAGGTTGAAAATTTATACCCCTTCTTATAGTCGAACTTTTCAACGGCTCTTATCAAACCAAGATTACCTTCCTGGATAAGATCCAGAAATAACATTCCTCTGCCGACATATTTTTTTGCTATGCTTACCACAAGTCTTAAGTTCGCTTCGACCAGACGACTCTTTGCGGTCATATCGCCTTTTTCAATTCTTTTGGCCAGCTGAACCTCTTCAGCAGCAGTCAACAGTCTTACCTTGCCTATTTCCTTCAGGTACATTCTTACGGGATCGTTAGTCGGAGATTTTACGCTAAAATCAAGCTTCTTGTTCTTAAGTATCTCTTCATCTTTTTTCCTCTGGATTATATTGTCAATATCTTCATCCTCTTCACTGACAATTTCTATACCCAGATTCTGTATAACGTCATAGATATTCTCAATCTGCTCTTTACTCAAATCTATGTCCGATAATGTCTCAGTAATTTCTTCGGTAGTAAGTATACCTTCTTCCTTGCCCTTATTAATGAGATCTTTGACCTCCTCGAGTCTAAATTCGGACATTCTTTTCATATTCTAATCACCTCAAATATATAAAAATACATAAAATAAAAATATAAATATAAAAATTTGCAGCACAAAACTGCAAAAACAAAACAATAGGAAAAAGTAATTCTACATCAATTTAATAAAAAATCAATCTATCTACCCGGTTATTTCTTAGTTATTTTAATTATTAAGAATATAATTTCTTTTTTCCTGCTCCAGGTTATTCAATTTATAGCTTAACTCTCTTATCTTGTTTGCCAGTCTTACCCCTTTATCTTTGATCTCCTGGCTTTCCGTATCTTGCTTATTGAATATCTTACTGTAATTCTCAAGTTTTGAAAGCTCTTTCTTGATTTCTTCTATCTGGTCCGAAATATAAATCTTTTTCAAATTATTGTAGACTTCAAGACTGGCAAGGTCACTGTCCGTGTAATTTATAGAACTGAATAAAATAAGATTATAAAGCTTTTTCTCATCCTCTTTCTCAAGTTTATTTGACGAAATTTCTATAGGAAAGTTTAGCTTTTGTTCTTTTTTGTTTTTAACCTCAATTTCTGCTCTTACAGTTTCATAAATCTTCCTGGTATCATCGAATTTGAAATATTCGGAACCTATATCAAGCAGATCTTTAAACTTGCTGCCGATTCCGTTAATGATAATCTTTAATGCTTCGATCTCTATATTCTTAAATGGTGAAATTGATTCAGTTTCTTTATAGTCATCGTTTATTCCATCGCTTGCAGAATAAGCTTTGTCTTTTTTAACATGCGATTTTTTAAGCATCTGCTCAACCAGAAGATTTTCCTTAAGATTAAGTTTTAGGGCTATTTTTTTTATGCATTCTTCCTGGACTATTTTAGATGAAAGTGTTGATGTAAATTTCAGCAGCTCGTCTGCCGCTGCAAGTTTTTCATTTAAATTTGAAATACTATATTTTTTCATAATCATACCGATTGTGAAATCTATGATAGTGACCGCTTTTTCAAGTTTATCCTGGAATTTATCTTTACCATTTTTAATTACATAATCTGCCGGGTCATATCCTGCTTCAAGAACAGCAACTTTTATATTTATGTTGCTGTCATGGAAAAGGTCAAGCTTTTCGTTATACTCCCTGAGTCTTTCAATGCCTTTAAGCGAAGCATTGACTCCGGCGGTATCGCTGTCAAAAACAAGTACAATATTTTTAGTAAATCTTCCAAGTAGCTCAATCTGCTCAGTTGTTAAAGCTGTACCAAGGCTTGCAACTGCATTCTTTACTCCTGACTGGTGCAGAGCCATAACATCCGTATAACCCTCAACTATTAAAGCCTGGTCGCTGTCAACAATGCTGTTTTTAGCCTCAAATAATCCGTAGATATTTCTGCTCTTTGAATAAAGCCTGGTTTCAGGCGTGTTTATATATTTTGCCTGCTTTGTCAGCTGATTTCCGGCCTGCTGTCTGGCAGCCTGATTACTGCTTTGCCGTATATTGGTTTGCTGACCGGATGCTTGGGTTTGCGGACCGGATACTTGCTTACTTCCTGCTTCCTGCCGCTCGGGAATTATCCTCCCTCCAAAACCGATAGTTTTTCCTATAAGGTCCTTAATGGGAAACATGATTCTTCCCCTGAATCTGTCGTAAACATCGCTGGCAGCTTTACTGGTGCTTTCAATTGCAAGTCCGCAATCTACAATTTCCTTCGAAGTAAATCCCCTTTTTTTTGCAAAATCAGTAAAATTTTCCCAGCTGTCTATACTGAATCCGACTTCAAATAATTCCAGTGTTTCTTTTTTAAAACCTCTTTTAATGAGATAGCTTCGAGCCGGGGCCGCTTTTTTACTCTTAAAAAATACAAAATTATAATATTTTCTTGCAAGCTCATTCAACTCTACCAGTCTGCTTTTCTTTTCTGATGCTTCAGGAGAACCTGTGTAAACAAATTGCAGGTTATAATTGACCTTTTTT
>Ga0172371_10014752_pt1 | contig 10035 bp, 10 predicted proteins | sample Lak12m_FD_114543 | JGI IMG/M metagenome (GOLD analysis project Ga0172371, IMG submission 114543) | Freshwater microbial communities from Kabuno Bay, South-Kivu, Congo - kab_022012_12m | ecosystem: Environmental > Aquatic > Freshwater > Lake | place: Democratic Republic of the Congo: South-Kivu... | reverse complement strand
GATTCGAACCCCCGTAGGTACAAGACCGGCAGATTTACAGTCTGCTGCGATTGACCGCTCCGCCACCCTCGGTAACATAAAAGCAACCGTTTGCTACGGTGCAACTATAAAGTATCAGAAATAAAAGATTAAATCAATGTGTTAGCGGAAGAACAATATTTCATTTCCCATTTTTCATATCTCACATATCTATCATATTTTATTTTCCAATATTATTAAGAAAGTATCGATTTGTTACGATTACAAGAAACCCTCCGACCATGGCCGTTGCCAACTGCGGCCAGCTCATCATGAGAGTTACCGTCGAAGAAGAGTTTAGGAATAACCAAACCGGAAGGAAAATAATCAGAGTTTTGATTAAGGAGGCAAGGAATATCTGCAGGAACATGGCACAGCCATGTTCTCGAACAGAGTAACGCCGTATTCCAACAAACGTAATAATCATCGCGCAGTTGCCCAAAATTATAAAGGGTATAGCCGCAGCAGCCGAAGGCGGAAGCAGCCCTCTAAATAAAGCGATTAGCGAGGGGACAACCGCAATAAATAAAGCGTTCGCAATGCCCACGCGCAAGGCTACCCAAAATAAAATCGCATTCACGACCGGCCCGACTATGAATTGGTTGCTGGGAGTGTGAGCAAAAACAGCGGGAACAACCACAGCGATAACTGTACAAACAGCAGTTTCGACAAGCGCTTGATTTTGTATATTAGCTAGCGGCCGTGCTAATACTTTTTCCAGTCTTTCGTTGTCCGACATGAGAAGTTAATTTGAAATTTAAAATTTGAATTGAAAGACATTTCAAATTTCAAACTGAAAATTACTAGCCGTAATTATCTCTTAATCTCCTTCCTCACCACTTTTTCCGGCTTGAACATCTCAGCAATCAAATAATCAAATATTTCCCGGGCTTTTTCAGTGTTGTCCCTTTTGTAATTACAGACAAAGACATCCAGACTGGTATATTTTTCTTCCCCCCAAGTGTGAAAACTGATATGCGATTCAGACAAACAAACAACTGCCGTAATCGAATACGGCCCAAAATAATGATAAAAATTTCCCAGTTCGGTAAGTTCCACCCTTTTAATCTTTCCACTGATTATTCTTTTCAGTTTTTTTACACCGGCTTCGTTTTCCAAATAAGAGGAAAATTTACAATTGTGGAGATCACCAATTAGGTGAATGCCTGTTTTCATTCCACTTATGACAATTAAAGATTGACGGCTTAATCCATCAAATTAAATAATAGAAATAAAAAAATAAATGTCAAAATTATTAAAACCGTCCGATAATGGCAACGTCTAAATTTCGACCTCGTAATTTGTGTCTTGAGCTCCTAATCGTATTTACTTGATTCCCATATCGCTTTCGGCCGAAATTGGAGAAATAGCGTTCTCCGAGCTGTTTTTAAGCCGAGACAGGATCTCTTTTTCAATTTCTTCGCGGGGCCGGCCATACTTATTGCGCGAACGTTCTTTGGCAATATCCGCCACAGATTTGTTTTCTTCCTGCGAAGGAAAAGGCATCATACTGAAAGGCATAGCCACTTGTCCGTTGATAATAAGTTTGAGATATACGTTGAAATTGTCCAGGTTGATTAAATCATAAGAACTGAATACCGGCTCAAATTGTTTAACGATAAAGTCCGCGTCTTCCGGACCCACTCGGAAAGCTGCTATCGATCCGACATTCCCGAAAACTCCGTCGCGGATTTTTTCGGTTAGCTGTTTGATAAATTGGTGAGCGATAATCAAGTTTAGTCGATATTTTCGGGCTTCCGATAAAATCGAAACGATTGAATTAGTGGTGAAGTTGTGAAACTCATCAATGTAAAGATAGAAATCTTTTCGTTCCTCCTCGGGAACATTCACCCGGCTCATAGCGGAAATCAGGATTTTACCCACCATTACCATGCCCAAGAGATAAGCGTTAAGCTCGCCTATACTTCCTTTGCTTAAATTCATAAGCACGATCTTTTGCTGGTCCATAACCTCGCGTAAATTAAACGAGGAATTTTGCTGAGCAATAATAGGACGCATAATATCATTGGCAATAAAGGAAGTGAGTTTGCTGGTAATGTAGGGAACCATGTTGGCTAAAGCTGCCTCTCCTCCAGCTTTCTCGGCTTCTTTCACCCAGAAATTGACTACAATAGGATCGGAACAATGATCCAATTTAAAACGACGAAATTCTGGATCGGAGAGAACCCTGGAAATTTCCAGTAAGGTCGATCCAGACTCGGGATGCGCCATTACAAGAAGCATAGCATTACGCATGTACTGTTCGAACATCGGACCGCCCACCTGACGCATATCGTAAAGTTTGTCAAAAATATCGATCATTTCGTTAATAACAAAAGTTTTTTGCTCCGGCCGACTGTATTCCAAAAGGTTAAGTCCCATGGGACGCTCCACATCAGCCGGATCAAACAGAATCACATCGTCCACCCTGTCTTCGGGAATACAAGCAAGCACCTTGGAAACCAACTCTCCATGAGGATCAATCACGCACACCCCTTTTCCGCTTTGGATGTCCTGTTTAATCATGGCGGCAAGCAGAGTGGATTTGCCGGTACCCGTTTGCCCTATGACATAGAAATGGCGGCGGCGGTCATCTTCTTTTATGCGCACGGTGGTCTCCTGGTCACGATACACATTTTTGCCCAAAACGAGCCCTTCGGAGGTCATATTGGGAGGACAAGGAGATCTCTTGGATTTAGCCACGACAATGCGGGGAGCCGCTTTTAAAACATTGACTCCAAAATGAAACATGCTGGCCAATTCTTCCTTGCAGAGCAAGATAGCTTGCTTTCTCTTGAAAACCCGAAAAGTGTAATTGTAGATAAACTTTTTGAGGTTCTTGGGGCTAACGGTTCTAAAGCTATTGCCGTTCACGCTTTCAAACTGGGCAAAAGAGTTGTTTATGTGCGAAACTATTGCTAAAGCCCGTTCTTTTTTGGGTGCCGAAGCAATCAATCTTATATCCACTTCGAAACTGTTTTTCCGGGCTTTGTTTTCAATCGACTCAACTATTTGTTCTTCGCCTGGCGTCAGAACGTGCCGCTCTTTCTCGGAGGCTAACCGGTCGCCCCCAAGCTCCGATTTTTGTTTCAGGGGCTCACTGAATAATCCTTTTAAAAATTTTCTAAAGGGATGGTTTACCGTCTCTTCTGCCTGCTTCAGAGTTTTGCCCTGTTTCATTTCCCGTGCAATTTCCACCGCCCCATAGTTCTTTCCGGATCCAAGAGGCTTCACGATTATTTGAACGGCGGCTCCTTCTTCTTTAGAATCGAGTTTAGTAAACGCGTTGGTTATACTGTTTAGAGGATCACTTTCCAGTTCGCGATAGGTTCGAAAGGGAAGATGCTTCTCTTTCGTCAGTTTTAAATAGCTAGCGGAAACTTCCCCTTTAGGAACAAAGATATTATAGTTGCTTACCTCCTCAACCGATACCAGCGGGAAAAAACTGTGAATTTGTTTTTCCACCAAATCAACCTGGTCGCGAGGAACTGCCATAAAAAAGGCTATTCCTTCTTGATTATAAGGCACGGCAATTTCCAAAGTGAAATAGGGAAACTGAATAAAGCTTTGCCAGAAAGTCTTAGGTCGAATACTGGAAAGCGTTGAATAGAGCTGCTCCATTACCGCTATTTTTTCCCTGATAATTTCCATGGACTCACTCTTAGCTTGAGGAGAATGAGGATCGGCCGAATTGGATTCAACAACCGGCACAGCTATCCGCAGGAGTACCAGCTTGAAAGAATGAATAAATTTATTACGCCGGCGGGAAAGATAGAATAGACCAGTAGCACAAACTACTATCGCGAATATGGTTATAAGTAAAATTAAAGAAAAACCGCCCGAAATAAACTGGGAATCTTTCGAAAAGGCATAATACGTAGCGTTACTGGAAGGTTTTACTGTATTTGAAGACATTTTTTGTTTTGATATTTTACTTACTAACTCAGGACTGTCCTACTATTTTCCCATTCCAAATATCCCTATAATGAGCCCTGCTACACCGGTAACTCCCGAAATAATCCACAATCTCATTACGACCTTCGATTCCGGCCAACCGATAGCCTGCAAATGGTGGTGAAAAGGGGCGGAAAGAAAAACTTTTTTACCGAGTAACCTCTTGGAAGTAAGTTGGATGGCGGCCGACAGCGACTCAATCAAATAGACAAAACAAACGATCGGAAGAATAAGAGCTGAATTGGTGATAAGCGCTACTACGCCAAGAGCCGCACCCAAAGATATGGCACCCGTGTCACCCATAAAGAAACGGGCGGGATGGACGTTAAACCAAAGAAAAGCCAGTAAACTTCCCGCCACCACTCCGCAAAAAGCGGCCAAATCAATTCTATGTTGAATGAAAGCGATAACGCCGTAGACCGAAAAAGCCGTGAGCAGCACTCCGCCGTTTAAGCCGTCCAAACCATCAGTCTCATTAGAGGAAATAGCAGTCGCCATGATAACCAAAACAAAAAACGGTACATACCACCAACCAATATCGAAATCTCCCAAGCCGGGAACGTGGATACCGGTAAAATCCAGCTTAAAATAAAACCACACGCCTCCCAAAACAGCTATCAACAGCAGCCACCAAAAACGGTAAAGAAAACGCATTCCGCCTCCTTTGTTGGTACCGGTGCCCCTGGCGCTTTTGATATCATCAATCGCTCCCAAGATTCCAGTGCTCACCAGAGCAAAAATTGGCAGCCAAGTCTGGGAGCGTCTAAGAAAATCTAAAATTTTGACATAACCGTCCAGCCAATTACCTAGAATATTAAATAACACTGCCAAAACCAACACGGTAACCCAAACCAAAAGCCCTCCCATAAGTGGCGTTCCAGCTTTTTCTTTGTGTAGTTCGTGAAAAATAGGAGCCTTCTTGCCATCCACCGACCTCTCTTTAATTTTAGCTTTTACGCCATATTTGTAAAGAAAATTGGTAAGCAGAGGCGTCCAAGCCATCGCCACAACAAAAGCAATGAGAGTTAAAAGAAAAACTCTTATAACGTCCAGATAGAGAGGAACGGTATATATTTCAGCGAAACTCATCGTTTTAGATTTTTTTTACTTTTATTAAATTATCTTTTTTTTGAGGCACCTCTTTCATCAACCCTTCCGTGTCGTCAAAAAATTCAACAACATCATCATCTAGAGCGTTCTTTTTTCTAAGTTGAGGAAATTCTCTCTCTTCGGGACTAGTCTTCTCGCTCAAAGAAGTTTTTCCTTTTTCTTCGGCTTTTTTTATTATTTGGACAAAACCCAAAATTTTCTCGAGATCGGTAAGCAAAGTTTCTTTCTCGTCCGATTTAAGTTTCAGATGGGAGAGTTTTATAGAATTGTTGAGCTGGTCTTGAAGATTATTCATTGTTATCATCTTACCCCATTGCTTTAAAAAAGCAACATTTGCAGCTGAAAATCTTGGAAAAATAAAAAAATAAGGATAGACTAGTTGCTAGCAATAAATAATTGAATATCGTCTTATGGACCTATCGATCGTGGTTCCCGTGTTCAACGAACAAGATAACGTAAAAAAGTTGCACGAGGAAATCGTGGCAGTCTTGAATAAACTGGGTAAATCCTATGAAATTATTTTCGTAAACGACGGCAGTCTGGATAAAACTCTGGAAAACTGTCTTGATCTAAAACCGCTAAAGATTGTCGATTTCCGTCGTAATTTCGGCCAAACGGCCAGCATTGATGCGGGAATAAAGGAATCAAAAGGAGACATTATCGTTACCATGGATGGCGATATGCAAAACGATCCCCGCGACATTCCGCGGCTGCTAAAGAAAATGCGGGACGATAAATACGAAGTGGTGTCGGGTTGGCGAAAAAACCGAAAAGATCCTTTTAGCAAAAAATTTGTCTCTCACGGAGCCGAGGTATTGAGAAAATTCCTAATTAACGATGGCATTCACGATTCCGGCTGCACTCTCAAAGTTTATAAAAAAGAATGTTTCGAAAAAGTAAACCTAATGGGGGAAATGCACCGCTTTATCCCTGCCACTCTGGCCATTTATGGCTTTAAAGTCGGAGAGTTGGAGGTGAATCACCGACCAAGAATCCACGGCATCACTAAATACAATTACAAACGCACTATTAAAGGATTTTTGGATATTATGGGAGTTTGGTTTTGGATGAAATATGCCAGCCGGCCATTGCATTTGTTTGGCGGCGCGGGCCTTTTCAGTTTTATTTTGGGAGGCCTATTCCTCACCGGACTGTTCATTGCCAGAATATTCTACGCCTATTCGCTTTCCGATAAAGTCTGGCCGCTTTTAGCAATTTTCCTCATGATGGTGGGAATGCAGCTTTTTGTCTCCGGCCTCATGGCTGACATCTTGGTAAAAAGCCGTTACCGTGGAAAGGACATGAACTACGCGATAAAGAAGATTGTTGAAAACAAGTAATAATTCGAAACTCAGTCTATGTTTTGGCAATCTAAACGTATTATTTTCGCCGGCGGTACTAATTGGTCCACCGATTTTTTAAAACTTCTAGTAGACGAAGGTTTTTCTGTAGTTGGAGTGCTAATCCCGCCTGACACTAAAAAGGATCGGGGGCAGAAAACAACTGTCCACATGCTAAAAACTGAAGCGGCAAAACTGAACATTGCAGTGTTTCAGCCGAAAAAATTAAATGATTCGGATTTTTTGAGCAAATTCAAACAACTTGAACCTGATCTAGTCGTGGTCGTTGCTTACGGTAAAATATTTTCGAAAGTAGTTTTGAATATCCCTTCGTTTGGATTTATCAATTTTCATCCTTCTTTACTGCCGAAACTGCGAGGTCCGTCGCCGATCGTAAGCACTATTTTGGAGAATTTTACGGAAACGGGAGTCAGTATCATAAAATTGGGCGAAGGAATGGATGACGGCCCGATTTTAGCTCAAGAAAATGTAAAAATAGATCCGCGGGAAACCAGCAAGAATCTGACAAAAAAGCTAGTTGAACTAGGAAAAAAGATACTGCCGAATGTTTTGAAAAAATACCTCAATGCTATAGAGATGCCTGTCAGCAGGCGGATGTCTTTATATAAAATACAGAACAACACCCAAGCCACTTACTGCAAAATCATCAAAAAATCGGACGGCGGAATTGATTGGTCAAAAGAAACCGCGGAACAAATCGATCGCAAGATCAGAGCCTTAAACCCACAATTCAAAACGTATACTTTTTTAAAAAAAACTCAGAACTCGTACGTTTGTCATCCCCGCGAAAGCGGGGATCCATGTAAAAGCGTCAAGCGTATAAATATCCTGGAATCTGCGGGTATTCAGGATGGGGAATTAAGCCCTGGCCAATACAAATTATTAAACAACTATCTCGCCGTCGGCACCAAACAAAACATTTTATTAGTCTCCGAGCTTCAAGTTGAAGGCAAAAAACCGATTACCGCCAAAGAATTTATGCAAGGTTACGGCGGTAAAGGCAGTTTTTTATCCTCGCGAGAACATAATTGATTATATTCTCGCTCATGTTTAATATTCCGTGTTCCGTATCGTACGATTTTGCTGGCTAATATTTTTCTTTTGATATAAGGTTGTCCTAACCTTGACAAGGAGGAAAAGCACATTAAACTATATAATTCATCCAACACCTAGACCAAAAAGGAGGTTACACAAATGAAAGACGAAAATCACCAAAATTCCACAGAAGCATATGCTAAAATATGCTGGAAGTGCGGGTTAGAGAGCGGCGAGTTAGAACAGTGTCCCATGGATGGAGCAGAGATGGAACCGCGATTAAATCTCAATCCCAAAGAGGTGTTGGCTTTGCGGGATAGATTCAGAAGTACAATGGACACTATTACCGTCATTCCCGAAAAATAGGAGGTCCAGATGAACAATCCTTGCCCCAATTCATACGCTAACGGAAAACACTTCGACAAGAGAGACACCGAGACAATAGGAATGTTAAACAACGGAGTGTGCACCGGATGCGGACGAAGATTTGACGATGAATGCTTGGCGGGCGGACGAGGAGTAAAGAAAAGTTTCTTTGAAGAAACCATCGGAGACTATTCCGGCCATTGCCCTAAAGACGGCTGCTAGCCAAAACTCTGGCAGGAATATCAATCTTGTCTAAAAACACCCAACGCGGTCCAAAAAGGTCCGCGTTTTTCTTTTTGTCCGAAAAAATCACATATGTGAAAAAATCGGACAAAGTTTCTGAAAATAATGATTGAATATATACAATAGTGTGGTTAGACAATCTTTCGAATAGCTTTTTTTATTCTTTCGACAGTTTCATTTTTGCCCAGCATCCAAGCACATTCGAAAGGACTGGGGCTTTTCTGTTGACCACTGAGCGCAACACGAAGGGGCCAAAGAAACGGGCCGCGATCGGCGCCAGCAGCTTCCATAAGTAACTTTTCCAAAATAGACAAACCGAATTTTTTCGCGGGAATTTTCTCGATTATCCCAAGTGCTTTTCTTAAAGAATCCACCACCACTTTATCTTCCGTGTCCCGCCAGCGAAGCAGCCGCTTGGAATAATTCGGCATCTTAAAAACAAATTCGATGTCTTGAGTAATCTCACCAAGAGTTCGCATCCTTGGCTGCTGCACAGTGACAACTTTTTTTATTAATTCGTTATCCTTCGTTAAACCGCTCAAGTAGGGACCAGTCAGTTTAACCAATTCGGAAATTGACTTTCGTTTAATGTAATGGGCGCCGAACCATTCCAAACGGTTCTGATCGAAACGGGGCGCAGCTCTATTGAGTTTTTTGACGTCAAATTCCTTTATTAATTCCCTAAGAGAAAATATCTCCTGAGTCGTTTTGGGATTCCAGCCTAGAAGAGCGACAAAATTCACGACCGCCTCGGGCAAATATCCTTTTTCGCGAAAATCAGACACGGAAACGTCGCCATCCCGCTTGCTTAACTTTCCGCCTCTCATATTAAGAATGTTGGTTAAATGGCCAAATAAAGGAACATCCCAGCCAAAAGCTTTGTAGATTATAACATGTTTCGGCGTACTGGAAATCCATTCTTCTCCCCGCAAAACATGGGATATTCTCATCAAATGGTCGTCTACCACCACGGCAAAATGGTAAGTCGGAAAACCATCAGACTTAACGAGAATTTGATCATCCAGTATTTTGTTCTCCACTTCAATTTTCCCGCGTATTAGATCGTTAAAAACAGTTTTACCCGCGTTCGGTACTTTAAGCCGGAGCACGTAAGGCTCTTTCGCCATCCTTCTTTCAGCTTCAACGATTGAAAGCCCTAGGCAACATCGATCGTATCTCGGCGGTAGCCCCCGAGACAAAAAATCCTTTCTAACCTTTTCCAGCCTCTCCGGACTGCAAAAACAAGGATAAGCGATTTTTTTTCGCACCAGTTCGTCGGCATAGCGCATATAGATGTCAAGGCGTTCCGACTGAATGTACGGTCCAAAATTTCCTTTTTGAATAACGCTTTTTTTGATCAAACCGTAGGCGTTAGCCGCATCGCTTTTTTGGTCTTGTATCTTTTTGGCATCATAATTACTTATTCCGGTTATTCCCTCATCAACATCTATCCCTGCCCAGTGCAAACTTCCCAGTATATCCGGAATGGCTTCCGGCACAAGCCGCGTTTGATCGGTATCTTCGACACGAACAACAAAAACGCCCTGCTCTTTGCGAGCAAATAAATAATTGGTAAGGGCGGTACGCAGAGTTCCCAGATGGAATAGACCTGTAGGAGAAGGAGCGATTCTGACGCGAACTTTAGACATTTGGCTTACGACTTACAACTTACGACTTGCAACACAAGTAACACTAGGCTTTTGTTTGAGCTATATATTGCAAGTTATGGAATCGAACTAGATCGTTATTTCTCGAATTTTCCGTTCTTTCCTACGTTTTTTTGTCCTGTTTCGGTCTTTTTTGATAGTGTGTTTTTGTTTCCGTTGTCAGTCGTAGGTTGTGAGTAGTTAGTCTCTTCCTTTTCAGACTTTTTCTCTTCGGCTGCTTCCTTCTTTTCTCCATCCTCTCTTTCCCTCTTAGTTTCTTCTTCTTTCTTTTTTTCTTTTTC
>Ga0172371_10014749_pt1 | contig 10038 bp, 8 predicted proteins | sample Lak12m_FD_114543 | JGI IMG/M metagenome (GOLD analysis project Ga0172371, IMG submission 114543) | Freshwater microbial communities from Kabuno Bay, South-Kivu, Congo - kab_022012_12m | ecosystem: Environmental > Aquatic > Freshwater > Lake | place: Democratic Republic of the Congo: South-Kivu... | reverse complement strand
TTTCAACAGAAGATACCTTCCAGGTAAAAAGATATGTGGACTGGTCTTCCTCTGAATTTTTAGTCTGAATTGTCGGAATAATTATTAGAGACTGGTAGTTTTTGCTGTAGTCCTCCAAAACTATTTTTCCGTCCTGATATTCGTCTAAAGATAGAAACTTAACCTGACATTTGTCCTGAAAATCACAAAGGAGATAAGCCAAAGAAAATTCCCCTTCGTTCTGCCCGTTAAATTCCAAAATCAATTTTCCTTTACCTCCTACGATTTTATACCAATTGCCAGACCAGTCATAAATGGCGTTGGTAAACTGAAGAGAGCTTTCTCCCACCAAAGGAAGAAAATTAAGCTGGGGAATAACTTTTACGTTTTTTAAATTAGAATTCTTATAGCAATATTTGGGAGTCCTCGAGCAGTCATTCGCCAGAACGGCAACTGACCAATTTTTAAAGATTTGGGCCATATCATCGGCAAACCCCCTCTTTTTCAAAGCCTCGTTTAAGCTGTCTACCCCTGTTTTATTTGAGAAAATGGAACTGGTAATTATCTCTTGCCCGTAATTTTCAACCAGATATTGGACGAATAAATTGACTACTCCGTAATCATACTTTTTGTTTTCCCAAACTATTAGGGAATCTGACGGCTTTTCAAGAAATGCCTTCACCCTTGTCTGCAAATTTGAACCGTCAAAAGTATCGTCATAACCCAATAGAGTTGAAGTGTAATCTGCTCTGGCTTCGTTCAACCAGACGTCTTCAGAAACTCCGTAAGTTTTTTCCTTCTGGTTAAAAGTTATCAAATGCATGAATTCGTGGGCCAAAAATCCGTTCAACTGCGAATTCCCGATATATTGAGTATTCAAATAAACCATTTCCCTCTGGTTCGATTTTGGATTCTGAAGTTTGAGGTATTCATCTACACCATTAAAATATCCTGCTGCCCCGTCATTCAAAGAATGGAATAAAACAGTAATTCTGGTATCGCTGTCAATTCCCGGCCTCCACTCAGGCCCGAAAGCAGAAACCAAAGTCGGATATATCTTCTTATCAAATTCTTCAGCCAAACTATCCAGAACTAAAAAAGCCTCTGTTTTTTCTGCAGAGCTCAAACTATTCCACCAGCTGTCATCGATATAAAAATAGGCTTGACCCGAAACTGTTTGCAGGGTTGCAGCAACCTCTTCCCTTTTCTGCAAATCAAAAGAAGAATCTACAAAAAAGCTCAACTTCTGGCCAGAAGTGTCCGCAAAAACAAAAAACGGAAAGGAAGATAGAACCGAAACAATAGAAATTATTCTAGAAATTTTTCCCATATATATAATCCTATCATAAATGGTTTCCAAATCAAAAGACGCGGCTTGCGCCGCGCCTTTTTTAGCCTCACAAGGATAGGCAAATAAACTAGTAGGTAAGAGTTCCACCCGTAATCGGCAGGTATCTTGTCCTGGCCGATACGTCGGCGTTCCCGTCATTCCAGGTAAGATCGCCTGCAGCAGCAACGTCAAATCTGTAAGCCGCACCTCCCTGTGAACCCACATCAGAGGTTTCGAACTTAAGAATGACTGTCTTTGTTGCTCCAGCGCCAATCGCCAAAGGAGTGGTCGGGGTGACAACAAATGCCGCTCCAGAGATAGCAGTCGATGATGCGACACAGTTGGCAGCCGTATATATTGCGGTTCCCAGATCTGCGCTGTCATACAAAGAGCATGCTAAATCAGAGGATGCAGTAGCGTTCCCTCCCGTTCCGGCATTGTATCCGATGGTGAATGTTGCGGCGACAAAGGTTGCCTCATAAGCTCCTATATTGGAAAGATCCATATAGAAAACGTTCTGAGCTCCACCTTTAATCGAAGCGCCTGTTGGAGAAGTGCTGGCAAGTTTTGCCTCCACAACTGTCTTGTAGACATATTGTGAATTACCTTCTGCATCAGCGCCTACGCAATCAATTGCTTCACCAGATGACACACCGATGGCCAGAACAGTCGTGGTGCCAACTTTTACCTTGGCATCATCTCCTGTTACAACAGCCGCGCCGTCAACACCAGCCAAATCAGCCTTTATCGTTAAGGTTTTCTTTGAATTGGCAGGTACGATGACTGTAAGGTTGTCAAAAGTGGTGTAAGCTGCGCCAACAACGAATCCGGTTCCGTCAAGCAAGGTTGTTCCGTCATAAAGGTAGATAGCGTTATAAGCCTGTACTGTGCTACTTCCTGTTTCGGTTACCCTGATATCGGTTACCTTGACATCTTCCTTTGTTGCACTGAAGTCAAATGACAGTAAAGTTACTGCCGCTTTTCCGTCGTTCTGGCCACCAACAGCCACATTGGCCGTAACAGGGGTCTGAGCGGCGTTCAAGCCCAAAGTAAGTGTGCCTTTGGTCTGAATGGTCGCGTAACGTGATGGGGTTGCCCCAAGAGTTACGATGTTTGCGCCAGTCAAACCAACAGAGACAGTGTTGCTGTTCGGATCAACCACATCAACTGTAGTTGTCGGGACTTCAACTGCGACATATCTTGTCGCTGTCAAGTTGGAAGCAGTGTCAACCTTGATAGTCAAAGATTTTGTGGTGTTCTTGGTGACCGGAATGCTAAGGCTGTCAAATTGGACAATACCATAAGCATTGGCTCCGGCTGTTCCGGCTTCCGTCAATGTTTTCTGAGAAAGCAAAGTCGTGCCGTCATACAATTTAGCCAAGAGAACCACTTCTCTTGTGGTCAAGGTAGATGTGGCGAGGAAGTTTACGTCTGAAGCGACATAAATGTTCGCGTCAATTTGTCTGATTGTTACATCAGAACCGCCTCCAGCGCCGAACGCCAAACCAATAGAAGGAACTTCTGTCGCTCCTGTAACTACAGTCTGGGAAATCGGGGTAGCGCCCAAAACTAAGTTCAAGGCTGCTGCCTCAATTGTCTGGTTATCCCCGGAAACTGTTGAAGGAACGATTTCTGTCGTTAAGATGTAGTCGCCCGTTACAGTGTCGCGGATATAAACCTGAGTTCCGCTGTAAGCTATCATGGACAAATTGGCCTTGAGAGTTGCAGCATTCAATGTGGCACCATTTCCAAGATCCACTGTGATTGTAAGATTCCTGGTGGTGTTAGCCGTTAAAGAGAAGCTACCAGTCATTGTGATAACTCCTGTTGTGTCTGTAGCCGTTGTTGACAGAGTTCCTGTCATCAAAGTGGCTCCAGTGTCGGCATCTTTAATTCTGACATCTGTTACCAATGTGGTGTCGTTCCCGTCAATGATAGCAGCTGACCCGATAAGAGCAACGCCGAGTCTTATTACCTCAACGGTTCTGCTCGAAGTCATGCCGAATTTTGTCAAGACAACATCCTGTGTTTGCTTGGATACTTTTCCAACTACTGGGCCATTATCAGCCAAGGTGATGGTGCTACCTTTTAAGGTAAGACCTTCTGCACCGTTACAGTTGACAGGGGCTCCGGCAATTATGGCTCCATAACCGTAGGATGACTCTGTCGCCAATACATCGCCATTTTCAAGGATTCTGACTAAGAGAGTCTCGTTGAGTCTCCCGCCAAGATCCGCTTTAATGGTGAATGTTTTTGTCAAAGTTTTAGCAATGGCAAATGGCGTTGACAAGGTCAAAACTGCATTGTCGTAGCTGTCTACGCCTGCAGCTTCGGCCAAAAGCGTGTTCTCGAAGTAGAGTTTGATGTTTGTGACATTGGCTCTAGCCATGGTACCGGTAATGGTTAACACTACCTGGCTCAAATTGGTTTCAGAATTATTGGTAGCTGTTACTTTAAAGCTTCCAATTGTTGCCTGTTGAGCTCCAACCGCTGGGTTGGTAATAGTGTTTCCGGAAGCTATCGTTGCTGTTCCTGCGCCAACTCCGCTGATGGTCATTGTATAACCAGTGATCGGCAGACCGGCAAAAGAAACATTAGACGAAATTAACTGAAAAGCACTTTGATTTCCAGCTGTAGCTCCGCCTCCGATGGCAGCGACGTCACCTCTTAAAGTGACTACTTTAGTTTGTCCAGCAGGAATAGAAATATTCAATGCCGCAAACTCAACAGTGTTGTCGTCAACACTGATTGTTCTACCGTAGGTTGTGACTCTTACGCCATCAACATACAAATAGAGGGCTGCCCAGTCTGTGGTAGCACCGACTCCAGCTCTTTTAAAAGTCAGGCCGGTGATATTTAAGGCTGTGCTAGCAGCTTGAAGATTGACTGACAAAAGCGCTACTTTTGATGCTTCTGCAGGAACGGTTGACGCTCCAGGTGTGGTGGAAGACAAACTTGCAGTCGGAGAAGAAACCGGTGTGGTTGTCCCTCCTGTTGTTCCGCCAGTTGTTGTTCCAGCCAACATTGCATTCAATTTGGCTCTTGTCATTGCTCCGACAAATCCTGTCCCCTGGGTTAACCCAAGAGGAGTCAGACAGTCAGCGGCATATTTCACCTGAAATTTGATAACAGCTGCTCTGGTTAAATTACCAAAGTAGGTGGTTTCACTTCCAGGAGAACCGGCTCCGGTGACAGCTATCTGAGTAGCTGCGTCCTGATTCAATAATGCCTGTAGGCATTTGACATCAGCACCTGAAGATCCCAATGCCAAATTTCTGCTGAAGGTTACCCCTGAGCAGGCAGCAATAGAATTACCGGTTACGGTAGTGCCCACTGTTCCCAATTGAGCTTGTAATGCGGCTAACTGGGCATTCAAAGCCACAATTTGGGCTTGAAGTTCCTCGGCTGTTAAAGCCTGAGTTGTGCCAGCTCCACCAAACAAGAAAACAGAAACAGTCAAAGCAGTGATAATCGATACGATCTTTTTGTTAATAGACATTTTGTTATTTTGTTAATTAATTTAATGGTTATCTTATTTATTTCTTCGCGTCGACCTTCTAACCCTAACAATAGAATTATGTTCGTATCGGGATCGCGACCTTACGTAATGGCCACGAAAAGAACCCGCTATCGAACTGCTCTTGTAGGGGTCTGCGATTATCTTAATTTTGAATGGAATGAAAAATCAAGCTTGTCTTATTTTTAAGTTAATGTATCTGTCAATTGCGGTAAGTTAAGGATTATTGATTGATTAAATATAGCTCAAGGGCTCCTGAATAATTCTTTTCCGAGAAAAGAGCCTTCATCTGATCCAAGATATTTACTTTATCTTCGCTTAAAGTCCTGCTTTCCAAATCCTTTATAATATTCTCAACTATCTTTGACATCGCACTGTCGAATTCAGCACTCCCCTGGTCGTCAATAATCACCCCCAAAGATTCTATCTTTTGCCTGTTTTCCTCCAGTTTCTTAGCTTCCTGGGCAATTTTCTTTATGGTAGCGTTTGAAGCGGCAACATTCATCCCAGATAAGTTTTTGGCTGCCTGGGAAATACTGGCCTGGAATTCGTTAATGGTCGGGGCTAAATTCTTAGCTGGGGCTTTAGCCAAATCTTCCAATCTGGCGTTAGCCAATTCCAACTGATATCCGGGCTTTTCATCTTCAGAAACAAAAACTGCCAGGACTTTTTCGTAGGCCCCTTTTACTGTATACAGAGGGTCTCCTGGCAATGAATTCTTGGCAAATACGGAAACTCCAAATACGACCGTAAAAACCATCAAACCGGCAAATGCCGGTTTCAAATATGGGAAAAACGGAAAGTTATATACGCTAACAGTATCCTGCCCTAAAATCTGGCTTTTATTAAAAACAACCCAATCGTGGCTGGGTTTAATTTGTCTGAGTTTTTTTAAGCCTTTAATTAGGGCTTTATCCTGTGTCATATAGATATGACGTAAAAACCTGACTTTTATTACACCTCGTTGAAGGGGAAAACTACCGAGGAAGAATCGTTGAGGTTAAACCTCAACAAGCCAGTAGTTTAGGGCATATCTGATTAAGAAGTCTGATTTTGACCTTTGACACGCTCTTTTAAGGATTTTAGGGCCCGGTGCAAAAGGACACGGGTAGCGTCTTCTGACCTGTCCATCATATTTGCCACTTGCTGTATGGGTAGGTCATCTAAATAGTGCCAGATAATGACGTTCTGGTAATCCTCCCTTAAATCAGCCAAAACCACCTTAATTTTATCCAAATCAAACTTAAAATTAGCCTTTTCCTCTAAATCCTCCCTAGGATCAATAATCGGGGTGGATTCGGTTGAAACGAAGTTAACTTTACCCTTTTCCCGATAAAAGTCAATTACCAGGTTCCTGGCTATTTGATATAAAAAGGCCTGAGGGTTCTCAATGTCAGTCCTGCTTTTAAAGCTTTCCCAGCCCCGTAAAAAGGTTTCTGAAGTCAAATCCTGGGCGACATCCTGGGAGCTTACCTTTAAAAAGACAAAACGATATATCTTACCGATATATTGGTCATATATTTTACTGAATTTTTTCTTCTTACTGTCCATAGTTGATAGTGGGTAGGCGCTTGTCCTACCTATATATATGTATGTCCTACCCCGTTTTAAGCAACAACTGTCTTTATTTTATAAAAAGTATCGTTCCTCTCGCCTACCCTCTCAATCAACCCCTGTTTCAGCATGTTTTCAAAATCTCTTCTTAATGTCCTTTTGCTGACTTCTGGGAAGACTTTCTTTACCTGCCAGACTTGGATCCCGCCGTTTTCTTTCAAAAGATTCATTATTTTCCCCTGGCGGTTCTGGATCTGGTCCTTATTAAGAAATTCGTCTCTGGTGACAGGCGGCTGAAAGGCAAATTCTGGCTGGTTCTCAGGGATTTCCGGCTGTTTTAAGACTTCTTTTAATTTATTATATTCTTCCTGTACTTTCAATACTTCCTGCAAGCTGACCCAGTTTTGGGATTTTGCTACCTCAAAAAGACTGTCCAAAACCTCCAGTTTTTCAAGGCAAATATCCCCGTTTTTCTGGCTGGGAATTAAAAATTCCAGGACCTCGTCAGCCAATTCCCGGACCTTATACCTTAAAGGATCTTTTTTCGGGAAAAGCAAGGTTAAATTATAGGCGTTTTTAGCGAGTTGGATGAGGTATTCTTTGTCCATAAACTCTATGCACGTATAAAAAATTATAGCAAAACCAAAGGATTCTTTCAAGAACCTAGTAGCCTTACAAGGACTGTTGAGGTTAAACCTCAACAAACAAATCTGCCCAAAAGAAATCGTTGAGGTTAAACCTCAACAGAAGATAAAAATAAAAAAGAGGGCGGAGTGGTGCCCTCTTTAGTTTAGAACTGGCTAAACCGTAAATTTACTAGCCCTTTTTGCGAAGTTTTTTGTAAAGTACGAAAAAGATAGGCCCGACACAGTACAAAATGGCAACAAGAAACGCTATCTTGATCACAATATGCTCTGATGGTTTTGCGATGTCGAGACGAAACCCGATAATATATGTTAGAACTATCGCGACAACTGAGGTAAACGCAGATACGATAACGGCTGACATAAGCCACCAGTCTAACCAATTACGCTTTTTAAGCATTTTATGTACTACCTCCTTTAAATATTCCACATTAACATAGAAGTTAAAAAAGTCAAGCATTACCAAAAGGAAAAAAATCGTTGAGGTTAAACATTAACGGGAGATAAAAATAAAAAAGAGGGAGCGGCTCCCCCCTGGATTCGAAATGGACTAGGTTCGAAATTATTAACCCCTCTTGAGAGACGCGCCCATTGTCATGACGATAAGCACCACGATTAATAAAGTGCCACCGAAAAGCAATGCCCAAGGGATAATAGGGTCTAAAAGGTTTCCTCTGATAACGTTGAGTTCCACAAGGGACCAGAGAATAATTATTCCGAAACTAACTAACCCGGTTACGGCTATAAGCGACAGCAATAACCAACCTAACCAATTAACTGGTTTTAACATTTTATGTGCTACCCTCCTCTCAAAGAATATTTAAAACTAACATTAAAATAAGAAAAAATCAAATATCAACCAAAAAACCGCCTTGTAAGCGATTTTTTGTTTTATCTGATAAAAAATTAAAGTCTATTACTTCTTTTCTCTAAGATGGTTTTCATAATTTTGGAAAATCTTGCTAAAAGAAAGATGGCCGCAACCTCCAAAGTTATAATAGAAGCTTCTGACAGGCATTCTGCAGGCTTGCTCTCCAAAGACATGCTGAAATAATCTTTTGTTATAAAATTGATGACGTAGAATACCGTGGTTAATCCTATCCAAGAATAAAGGAAATACTCTCCCTGCCTGTCTATCCCTTTTTCTTCCATCCACCTTAAAAGTTCCTTATGGATAGAATAGATAAATAAGACTCCAATATAGAAGAAGCCTATTCTTGAAGGAAGAAAATTACCCCGGCTGAAAAACTCTATCGTGACCATTAGCATCACTATAAAGGTTATGATAAGACAGATCAAAAACAGTTTGCTGCTTACCGAATGTTCCACTCTTCTTATCTCTGATAAACTTTTCCCGTTTATTTGAACCATATATTTCTATTTTTAATATTTGATGCTTGTTTATTTACTAAATATGTTAGCACATAATCTTAAAAAAGTCAATCCCGACCAATAAAAAACGGGTGAATCCATCACCCGGTTTAAACTGCTTAACTCCTAGCCCTATTAAAAGAATGATGGGGCTATCTTGTGGATAGCCCCATAATTATATTCAAAAACAGATATTATCCGTATTTTTTATGAAACTTTTCGTGAGCATTATCATGAGACTTTTCCGAAGTGCGTCCCCAGTCTTCGACATATTCTCCGTTGGGACCAGTGAGTCTGGTTGTTATGCCGCCCGAGGTGAAAATGTCTGCCGGGGTGATTGTCTGGCTTTCTCTCACGATTCTGACTTCTTCTTTTTTCTCACCCATGGTGATGTTTCCTCCTTTTTCCATATTTTATATCCTGTCGACCTCAGGTGATGATCAGTCTTCAGAATTTTACGGATAGATACTTTAAAAAAATTGGGAAAGGTCTACTTTTATATTACCAGAGAAGAAGCTTGTCAACAATAATTCCTAAATTGCTTAGCATTTCCTCAACAGAAAAAACTGCGACAGCTTGACCTGTTGTAATCTTATCATTAGTATAGAAATGCGAATAATAGCTGCACATAATATTTAAATAAGGAGGGATAATGTCTATACATGATTGCAAGGGGTGTCTTTCTATAAAAAGGACTCGCGACGAAGACGCGCGGAGACGAAAGCCGACAGAGTCAGACGAAGATGTTCTTATGCTGACCATCGGACACAATTTCGCGGCCGATGCTCACCAGAAGATCGGACCGAGTAAGGCGTTGAGAAGGATGGGAGACAAAACTCAGGTTTTAACAAAGGCCACTATAAACGCTCACGTGCGTGACCGGCTTACCCACACGAATGAGGTCGCAAACATCGCCACCGCTATCGCCAGGATTCTGGGACTTAATGAGAACTTATGCCTCGCCATCGCCAAGGGGCACGACATAGGGCACGCGCCGTTCGGCCATCTGGGAGAAAAAGTAATTTCAGAGATTACGGGCAGGAATTTCCGCCACGAAGTGTTTGGGGTCGTAATCGCCCAGTACATTGAACGAGGCGGCCAAGGGTTGAATCTGACTTACCAGGTCCTTCAAGGAATCCTAAATCATTCCCGAGGAGCGCATAATCCCGTGAGAGCAGGGAATGTATCCGAAGAGGCTAACGCCGTCATATTCGCCGATAAAATAGCCTACGTCTGGGACGACGTCAAGGATATTTTTGAGAGAACTAAGACCTTGGACTACGACGATTTTCCTAGGATCAAAAGTCTCGTTGACCTCTGCGGTAAAAACCAGAGGGAGAGAATATCCTTCTGCGTAGAAAATCTATGCTACGAGTCCGCAGAAAAAGGTTATGTCTTTTTCGGCGATTCTGAGGCGGCGAAACTCTTTTTTAAGCTGAAGAAAGAAATGCACGAAGTTTACAGACAGACGAATGTTCTAAACGGAACAGAAATACTAAAAAAAGCATACGACTTCCTGGTGAAAACCGACCTGATCGGAGACGCTGACCCGGCTGTCGTTCTTGCTTTAATGACCGATACCGATGTTATTTCTCTATACGGAGAAAAATGTCTTAACATCGGGGATTTCAAAAGATGCTCCG
>Ga0172371_10014748_pt1 | contig 10039 bp, 9 predicted proteins | sample Lak12m_FD_114543 | JGI IMG/M metagenome (GOLD analysis project Ga0172371, IMG submission 114543) | Freshwater microbial communities from Kabuno Bay, South-Kivu, Congo - kab_022012_12m | ecosystem: Environmental > Aquatic > Freshwater > Lake | place: Democratic Republic of the Congo: South-Kivu... | reverse complement strand
GTCAACCGTGGGAATTAACGAGGAAATAATCAGGCGTTATGTCAAGGAGCAGGCCGAAGAAGATGCTGGACAAGCACAGCTTGAGCTCTGAGGCACCACGCCTGTAAAGGCGTGGGGTTCCATTAATTTTCGGAACATTTGAATGATGGATTTTGGCATTTTTTTTACCGACTTTGAAGAGATAGGCTTTCTCCTCTACGCAAGCGTCTCGTTTCCTCGGGTCGTCCCAAATCTGTCCATGAAAATTTACATCCTTAATTTCTGGTGTTGCCTTACCTTCCAGCCGCGCGTTTTTCAGCATTGCTTCTAAAGGCTGGACATAGCTCACAGAGATGGGCCAGAGCGATCCGTCGCCTCTCTCGAGGATCATTCTGGGAATAATGTATTCGCAGACAAGTTGGTCAACCTTATCGTTCAGATGTGATTGCAGGTCGACGTTCCTAAAGCCCCTTTGTCTTAGCAACTCAGAAAGTTCTGCGGGCTGCAAGACTGATAAAGGCAGCCTTGTTTTCATGTTATGTTTGCTCCTCCCTGTTAATATACTCGGTCAAAGACCGTCAATCAGACAATCCAAGCACATATAAATTGAATAATCAATAGAAAAAGGCCTGCGGGAGCACACTACTCTCGGCCCAAACTATTTTTTGGCAGAATATCTTTTCAAATTTTCCAGAATAATTTTTTTGAGCTCGGGGATATCTTCTTCACAAGTTTTGAGAATCCGCTTCTTGTTTATTTTATGATATTCGTGAGTAATCAAGTTTCTCAAGCCGATAATCTTTTCATATGGAATTTGCGGGTTTCTTCTTCTAAAACTATCACTTAGACTCTTCACCCTTTCTCCGATCACAGAAAGATTTAATGAGATTACGTCTAACAGAAATTCATCACCGAGCTGTTTTACGTAACGCTTATCTTTAAATACTCTTTCAATTTTTGCGATAGCTTCACTTATAAGTACTAAGTGAAATTCATCTCTTTTGATAGACCGTTTGGGCATTGGCTAAAATATCTTTTTTAATAAAATCATGGAGGCTGTCCCTGGTAACTAAATCAACTTTTTTCCCCACAGATTTTTTCATATTTTCTTGGATGCCGGCCAGCTCAAAATATCCGATAACGGCTCTGGGAGTGAATTCAATCAATACATCAACATCGCTCCGTTTACCCGGTCTTCCGTAAGCATAAGATCCAAAAAGCGAGACTTTCTTGATATACTTTCGGTGCGGATCTTTTTCGATGGCTCGCAAGAGCCTTTTTTTCACTTCCCCTTTACTCATATTTTCAGGTTATTTCTATTATATTTCTACACTTTATATTCACTTAAATCAAGACAAATTTTAGGCCTGCGGGAGTGAGCTCCAGCAGGCCAAAGATTCGGTTGGGGAGATTAGTTGATTACCAAATACTCGGGAACGAGATGGTCAATCTCGGGAAATGGCGCTTGTCTGAGCTTCTCATCGATAACAAGGTTTTTGAAAGCAACCTTTTTCTTGAACGGGGTGTCCCCGAAAAGATCACTGAAATTAAAATGATTTTTACCAAGCGCTCCTTTCATGTACTCAAGAAACTGAGCGACATCGCCATAATTGCCACCAGCTTTTTTCATAGACCGGCCATCGACAACGCTCACTAGATAAGCCTGATCGCGAATCAAACGGGCCCGTCGCTCTCGACTTAAATTAGCTTGGAATTGCTTGGCAAAATAGTGATGCAGGGTCAAAAGCAATGCATTGTCCGCAATGTCCAGCAAGCGGTTGTCGTAAATCCTAATCCCGTCCCTAGTCACATATTCGATACAATTCCTATGTAATCCGGCGAGAAAAACCTCTTCCCTTTCGGGATTAAAGGGAAAATCAGCGTCAAATTTCCACTCATCGGCCGGGTAGATGAATCTTTGAATGTCCCCAATGCCGCTAGGTTTACAGCCATTTTTTTCGGCAACAATTCTCAGCCCAATTGATTCGGGACAAATGAACTTATCAAAATATTGGCAGGGAATAGTATAGAAATCGTAAGTGGCGGTAAACCTTTTTCTTTCATCTTGAGGGCCGTTCCCGAAATAGGGTCCAACACAAGAATTTTGCGACATCTCGAATTCCTGAAGACCAAGCCCGAAATTTTCGAGAAAAAATTCATAAAAGTCACGGTCTTCTTTTTCACTCAAACCAGCTTTGCGTTTGGAGGTTGCAAAATCCAGCCTGAAATATTTTCCCTCGTTCAGCGCGGGATAAATGACGATCTGTCGCCTTGGTGGCCGTTCTTCCCTAACCTTCTTTTGGACCGTCCATTGTTCAATTCTTCCGAAAATCGGTATTGAACTGTGTAGCCCTTTGGTCTTTTCAATAAGATCGTTGAGTAAGGTTTCTAACCCAAACCAGATGTTACCTTCTAAAACCAACTGGAAAAAATCATAAGGTGGTCTCATCTCAAATCTCCTTTTTCAAGGTACGTATGACAGCCTCCCAAAAGGGATAAGGGCTGGCTCTTGAAGAGCAAGATTATCTAATCAGGCTTTTATTGGAATGTCTATAGATGAAAACAAAACAGGCCTGCGGGAGCGAGCTCTGACAGCCTAACAGATTGGCCATGCCTGAAAAATATTCTTATAATATAAAATGTCGAATTTTAATAAGGAAACTAATCGGCGAATGAAAAAGATTAACATTTGGAAAAACTGTATGAATTGTGATTCGAATTGCTGTAAAGTCATTTGTAAGTCCGGGTACAAACTTTTTCTGACCAAACGAGAGAGAGAGATTAGGAGGTGCTTTTGATCTGCCATGCGCTTCACTTGATAAAGAAGAAAGGTGTGTTATTCATTCTCAACGGCCAGTAGATTGTCGACTGTGGCCTTTCGACATAAACCAGAGAGAGGGGAAATATTATTGGGTATATTATAAAACTGAATGCCCAATAACCCAAAAACATTCTATCAAAAAATTTGAGCCGGTACTCAAGGATTTTGAAAGAAAGATAATCCCTGAATTCAAAAAATATCTTGAAGAATATTCAAAACATAAATTATCGGAGCTGAAAAAAGCTTTAGGCCCAGCGGTGATTTTGAGAGAGGTCAGGCAATAACTTTGGAAGGTGTAATTTTCAGCTTCACGGTTTTGCGCCGGGGGCCTTTTATATTTTGGCGAGGAGGCCGAGGAGGATGCCGATGAGAGCGATGAGAATAACGAGAATGGTGGTGGGGCTGAAAATGTAGAGCCATTTATATTTGGCTTTCGGGGGCTGGGTGGCCAGTTCGGGACGGGTGGCGCGGAGGCTTTGGAAAAGCGCGTAGGCGTAGGCGATGCTCAAAGGGATGGTGAAAAGCGACAAGAGATTGGTGATGATGCCCCGGGAGATGGCCAGGGCGTTGGGGATTTTGGCGAGTCCGGCGGCGTTTAGGATTTGCGCCAGCAGGATGCCCAGCAATTGAAAAGCGAGCACGATGACAATCACAAACAGCACCCGGCCGGCCACGCGCCACCAGCGGTGCACCACGTATTCCCGACTGCGCATCAGGGCGACAGGGCCGAAATGATTTTCGGTGACCATCACGTAAGCGGCGAAGCTGAACCAAACAAAATATATTACGGCAGTGAAACCCAGCAAGAAAAATCCGGGGATGGTGGCGATGGCGATTAGGATGTTGATATAAATGTAGGAAGCCAGCTTGGGCAGAGAAAGCTTGAAATTTTCAATCATCGTCCCCCCGTCTTTGACGGTGAAAAGTATGGTCAAGAAAGCCCAAGAAGAAAACAGAATGGAAATTATCGCAGTCAATATTTGATTGAAATGAAGGAAAGTTAGGGCGAGATCCAACACAATCGGCAGCAGCATTATGCCAACCATAGTCCGCCATCGTGAGCTATAAAGCGCCAGGGCGTCGTTGAGCAGGGAAAAAACTCCCGGTAATTTTTTTTCTTTTGACTTCATTTTATTTGAGCTCGACTTTCTTAAACAAAGGTTCGGGCTTGTTTATTTTGTGGCCGGCGGGGATTGCGAAAAATTTCCATTCTTTTCTGGCGGGAACATTCAACTGTTTTGCAATTTTCTCGGCAGTGAAAGGAATAAAAGGGGCGCTGAGAAGTTGGAGGACGGAGATGGCCTGGACGCAAACATACAAGGTGTTGGCGGCAGATTGTTTGTCGGCCTTGATGGTTTTCCAAGGTTCTTTTTGATCGATGTAGCGGTTACATTCTTCGGCAAATTTAATAATCAATTTTAGCGCGGCTTGAAATTTTGTTTCCTCGATTAATTTGCCTACCTTTGAAAAAATTTCCTTAGAATTTTTAAGTTCAATATTATCAAATTTATCCAATGATTTATGCTCTGGAACAACACTTTCAAAATTATTTTGAATAAAGTTTAGAACCCGGTTAATAAAATTCCCAAACTTCCCCAGAAGTTCAGTATTGGTTTTTACGCCAAACTCATTCCATGAAAAATCGGCGTCTGCATTCTCCGGCCCATTGACTCCAAGGTAGTACCTTAACGTATCAGGATCGTAATCCTTCAAGAAATCTGGAATCCAAACTCCCCAACCCCGAGACTTGGAAAATTGCTGGCCCTTGAAAGTAAAATATTCCGAAGAAACAATTCGGTCGGGTAAATTTAAATTACTTAACCCCAGTAATATCGACGGCCAAATCACCGAATGAAAAAGAATGTTGTCTTTGCCGTGGACATAATAATGAATAGCTTCTTTGTTCTGCCAAAATTTTTTCCAATGATCCCGCTGTTGAATATTTTTTGAGTATTCTTGGCTAGCCGTTAAATATCCCGATACCGCTTCAAACCAAACATAAAATGTTTTTTTCTCAAACCTCTTGACCGGAACCGGGATTCCCCAGTCGGAATCGCGGGTTATAGCTCTGTCTATGACTCCTTTTTCTAAAAATTTGGTGGTAAAAGTGATTGCGTTTAACCTCCAACCCTTAGCTTTTTTAACCCAAGCCTTAAGCTGTTTTTGAAAGGCGGTGAGTTTGAGAAAAAAATGGACTGAATCTTTCCAAATCGGTGGGTTGCCGGAAATTTTACAACGTGGGTTAATTAAATCCTTAGCATCTAGCAATGTGCCGCAGTTATCGCATTGGTCTCCTCTGGCCGGAGAGTAATGGCAGACCGGGCACTCCCCTTCCACATAGCGGTCTGGCAAAAAACGGTTGCATGTTTCACAGTAAGGAAGGTTCTGAATTTTTTCAAATACAAAATTTTTCTTTTTCAGATCAAGAAAATATTTTTTAACCAAGGCATAATGGTTAGGATTGTCGTGAGTCTTGGTATATAGGTCAAAACTAAATCCCAACTCCTTGAAATTTTTTAGAAACTCATGATGATATTTCTCTGAAATTGCCAAAGGGGTAGTGTTTTGTTGTTCGGCGCGTACTTCAATTGGAGTTCCATGGCAGTCACTGCCGGATACAAATAATACCGGATGGCCTTTTAAGCGGTAATAGCGGGCTAAAAAATCCGCTCCGATAAAACTGGCAACATGGCCCAAATGAAGTGAAGCATTCACGTAGGGCCAGGCCGAGCCGATGAAAATAGGTGGTTTGTTTTGCTTCTTTGCGGGCATAAGTTAAATCTAAATTAATGTAGCCTATATTACTATTATAGTTGAAACAAGCCTAAATCTTGCATTCGATTGGTAAAGTCAGGGTGACTTCGGTGCCTTTGTTCTCTTCGCTCGCGAGGGTGATTTGGCCGCCGTGCTTGTCGATGATGTTTTTGACAATGAAGAGGCCCAGGCCGGTGCCTTCGGTTTCCATCAGCACCACGTTACTGGCGCGGAAAAATTTCGAGAAGACTTTTTCCTGCTCCTTTTTGGGGATCCCCACCCCGCTGTCTTTTATGGAAACCATCAGCTGCTCGTCGGAGGATTTTTTAATGGTGATGGCAATGGTTCCGTAGCGCGGCGTGTATTTGATGGCGTTCTCGATTATATTTTGCATGGCCAAAACCATTTTTTCCTTATCCAAACAACACTGGGTGTGTTTTTCCAGGTTTTCGATATTCAGGTTGATGCCGGCTTTGTCGATCTCGGGTTTCACATTGGCGACCACCGTGTCCAATACTTCCTGCACGGTGATGTTTTTGAAATTATAGCCGAAGCGGCCCTCCTCGATGCGGGAAACGTTCAGCAAATCGTTCACCAAGGCGATCATGGCTTCGTTGCTGACGTAGCTTTTGCGCAGAAGGTTTTCCTGCTCAATGTTGAGCTCTCCCACGTCGCCGTTGAGCATCATGCCGGTGGACCATTTGATGGCCGAGAGCGGGGTGCGCAATTGGTGGGCGGCGATGGATATGAAATCCGATTTCATCTGGTCGATCATTTTTTCGCGGGTTTGGTCATAAAACAGTTTCATCACGCCGGTATTGTTCTCCCAGCTGTCTTTCACCCGCACGGTGACCACCTTGAAAATCACTTCCCTGCCCCCATCATTAATCCGCATTTCTTCGGTGAGCAGATTATCTTCTTTTTCAACTTTGATTTTTTTGCAAGTGAAAACTTTGCGGATCAGGGGGCGGAAACTTTCCAGACTGTAGTCCTCGCCAACGTTGACGGCGGTTCCCAGGTCGGTATTTTGGAGACCCAGGGAAAGTTTGGCCGCCAGGTTAAAAAGGGTCAGCTTGTTTTCTTTGTCCAAGACGATGATGGGATCATTAAAATTGGAAATGATGGCCATGGTCTTGTTTTTTTCGTCCTCCGACTTGATTCTTTCCTGCTTCACCTCGTTAAGGGCATTGGTCAGGGAATTTTTGGAAGCCTCCAGCTCTTTGATTTTGGCGTCGAGCACCCAGTTTTTTTCCGAGAGCTCCTGGTCGCGCTTGGTGAGCAGCTGAGTGGTCTCGTCCAGCTTCTTCACCTCCGTACCCCGTAATTCGCTTTCCTGAGTAAGCTTATCGGTTTGCCCGACGACCATTTTTTTCAATTTTCGGGAGATGAAAAAGAAATACAGGTTAGCAAAAATAAATATGGCCGCGAGCATCGAAGCCATTATAAGGAAATGAAGTTCGGAAAAGCAGGCGGCGGCCACCAGGGCGAAAGAAATCAAAGTGCCCACCGCGTAAAACCAGCGGGTCCGATTGATCCAGCGGCGCACTTCAGCTTTTGTATCTGTTTTTTGGACTGCCTCCATTTATCTTGATGAGTAACTAAATTAAAATATATATTATTTATTTTATTAAGTCCTAACTTTTTCTTAAGGCTTCCATGGGACTTAGCTTTGAGGCCCGGAAGGCCGGGTAGATTCCAAAAATTATTCCGGTGGTGACCGAAAAACCCACCGCTAAAATTATTGAGTTTAGGGTTACGGCCAACTCCAGGTCGTAACCGAGTTTGGAAAAAGTGAATGTGGCGAGCGTGGAAAATAGATAACCGAAAATTATGCCGATTACTCCTCCGGCGAGGGTAATAAAAACCGCTTCCAACAAAAACTGGCGCAGGATGACCCGGCTGGTGGCTCCCAGCGCCTTGCGCAAACCAATTTCAAAAGTCCGCTCCACCACTGCCACGTACATCACGTTCATGATGCCCACTCCGCCGACCACCAACGAGATTGAAACCAGGGCTAGGAGCAAAATGTTCACCGCGTTGAAAACGCTGGCGATGATGTCGCGGGCTTCCTGAGCCGAGGAAACAATAAAATCATATTTATCCTCCGTCGGAGTTTTGTGGCGGCGGCTCATCAGGTCGGTGACGTCCGCTATAGTCGATTCAACCTGATTGAGGTCCTTGACTTTCAGGGTGTAAAAGGCGATGTAGTCGGTGCCGTTTATCTTCTTTTGCAGGGTGCGGATGGGGACATAAATGACCTGGTCAAAACTGAAAACCCCCATCGAACCGCGCTTTCCCAGCACCCCGATCACTTTGAAATTTTCTCCTTTGATTTTTAGGTTTTTGCCAATCGGGTCGCTGGCGCCGAAAAAAGTGTCCTTGATTTCAGAGCCGATCACAGCCACTTGAGCCAGACTCCTGTCTTCTTCGTCGGTGTAAAAATTACCTTCTTCCAGTTTGATTCCTTCGTCTACCCCGGGCGCTTGGGCGCTGGCGCCAATCAGCAGAGTTCTTTTATTGATGTCCTGGTAGCTGACAATATTTTGGCCGATTGAGCCGCCGTAGAAACTTTTTATATTGGGAAGTTTGGCGGCCGCTTCGGCATCCTCCATTTTTAAGGTGGTAATCTGAATGGCCATGGTGTTGATGTGGCCGGACATCCTGTCGGGACTGGGGACTTTCGGTTCCACTTGGATATAATCAGAGCCGTAGGAATTTATTTCCGCCAATAAATAATTTTGCAGGCCCTGGCCGCTGGCCGAGATTAAGATTACCGCCGTAATGGCAATTACAATCCCGATCAAAGTCAAAACCGTCCGGCCGAGATTGCCTTTCAGGTTGCCGAATGCCAGCTTAATGGAGATTGATATTTCGTGAAGCATATTGTTGTTTCTCGTTTATCAAAGGGACAAAACTAAAGCCGTAATATTCTTTTTCCTTGAATTTGTTTTTGGCCGTTCGCTCGATCAGCCAGATGCTATTGCGAATCGGGATGACTAAGCGCCCTTTTATTTTAAGCTGTTTTTTCAGGGGCGCGGGCAGCTTGTCGGGGGCGGCGGAAACCAGAATTCTATCGTAAGGCGCTTCTTCCGCGTACCCTTTCGAACCGTCGGCGCAGAGATGGGAAACGGTGGAAAAATATTTTTCAATATTCTTTTTCCCAAAGTCGCATAATTCCGGGACTCTTTCCAAGGAAAAAACTTTCCCTTTCTTCCTCACTATTTCCGCGAGCAGCGCCGAGGTCCAGCCGGAGCCGGAGCCGATATCGAGCGCCTTGTCACCGGATTTTGCCTGGAGCAGCTCCAGCATGAAAGCCACGGTGAGCGGCTGGGAGATGGTTTGGTTCTCTCCAATCGGCAGCGGTACGTTGGCGTAAGCCGAATCAACAAATTCTGGCAAAACGAAATCCTTGCGGTCAATCTTCTGAAACGCTCGAATGATCCGAGGCGTTTTCAAATACCCCTCGGAAACAAGCTCTTCTATTAATATATTTATCTCGTAATTCATATTCTTTTTGTGGCGGGATATATGTTTTTCGCAGCGAGGACTGTCGGGCCGCAGACCGAAAAACATATATCCCGCCACAAAGATTATTCATAACGCAGCGCCTCCATTGGAGAGACCCTCCCCGCTTTGCGGGCGGGATACATGCCGAAAAGTATTCCGATTAAAATGGCGATTCCGGCGGCCAGCAGAATTGATTGGAGAGTTAAAGAAAATTGCCAGTCGTAGCCCAGACTCTGGATAATTAAAGCGGCCAAAAAGGAAATTGCTCCACCCAAAATTATCCCAGCCATACCGCCGGAAAAAGTGACGAAGATTGATTCGATTAGAAATTGCAGCATGATATCTTGCTTTTTGGCGCCCACCGCCTGGCGCAAACCGATTTCCCAAATCCGCTGTTTCACCGAGACCAGCATGATGTTCATAATCCCTACTCCGCCGACCACCAAGGAGATGGCGGCGATGCCGGCCAGGAAAAATTTGAGCACATTGGTGATGTTGGTTAACACTCCTAAGGCTTGGGCGGTACTGCGGACGGTGAAGTCGTCGTCAATCGGATTGGTGATGTTGTGGCGCTCGCGTAAAGTGGCCCGGATATCTTCCATGGCGCGCTCCACGTTTTCGTCCGTGTCCACCTTGGCGCTCACCGAATTCAAATAATTGATGCCTAGCAGATTTTTTTGGGCCGTGAACAGGGGCAGGTACATTTGCTCGTCAACATTGGTGAAGCCGGTGCTACCCTTTTTCTTGAGCACGCCCACCACTTTGAAAACCTGGTCTTTGATCTGGATGTCTTTGTTGATCGGATCGACATTAGGAAACAAATCTTCCGCCACGGTGCTTCCCAAAACGGCCACCCGCGCCATATTAGTGTCTTCTTGGGGGAGCAAAAACCGTCCTTCGGCCACGTCGGTTTTTTCCAGTTCGGCCACGCTAGCCGTGGTACCGACATAATTTTGTTGTTTGGTAACGCTAGCGCTT
>Ga0172371_10014746_pt1 | contig 10040 bp, 10 predicted proteins | sample Lak12m_FD_114543 | JGI IMG/M metagenome (GOLD analysis project Ga0172371, IMG submission 114543) | Freshwater microbial communities from Kabuno Bay, South-Kivu, Congo - kab_022012_12m | ecosystem: Environmental > Aquatic > Freshwater > Lake | place: Democratic Republic of the Congo: South-Kivu... | reverse complement strand
TCGGGTGAAAGATATCTGGCAACCGGAAAAGAGAACCTTTCCTTCAGAAGATTTTTTAAATTGATGAAGAAAATGTATAACTATACACAATACGTGATTATTTTACCTGGTTTTGTATTTAAATTTATTGCGGCATTCGGCGATATTATCAGATTTTTCAGGATAAAAACATCATTGAGCAGTAAAAATGTAAATCAACTTTTAATAAAAGAATATTATACCAATCAAAAAGCGAGGGAACAATTACAAATGCCCGAAACTTCACTTGAAGATGCAATCAGGGAAGCAGTTGACTGGTTTATTGCCCGCGGAAAAATAAAAATCTAACATTATTTTGTAGTATAAAAAAAATATTCTATTTTTGCAGTCCCAATTCAGAATAATAATAAAAAAATATAAACAGCAATGAAAAGGACATTCCAACCTTCCAACAGAAAAAGAAGAAATAAACACGGATTCCGTGAAAGAATGGCTACAGCAAACGGTCGCAGGGTATTAGCAGCCCGTCGCGCAAAAGGAAGAGCAAAACTGACCGTTGCAGATGAAGGACGTCACAAAGCGTAATTTATCACAAACAACGTATAAAAGAAAGTAAGAATCTGTAAAGGTTTTTACTTTTTTTTATTTAATCTGATATAGAATTATTGCAATTAAGTTTAAACAATGATTATCAGGCTTTGAAAAAAGTGAAAAATTATTGTAAAAAATCAAACTTAATGGATTTTTAATTAATTTTGGAAACAAAATAATCAAGGTATTTGAACCGGAACTTATATCAATATGAGCATAAAGAGTTTCTTTCAGGAAAGTGCGATAGGATTTATAATTAAAAGAATCCTGTTGGCTGCTGTCATAATTGTTATTTTATCCTGGATAACATTACTTTTAATCGATGTATATACCCGTCACGGTGAATCAGTACCTGTTCCGGATGTTCGCGGTTTATATTTTGAAGAAGCAAATAATATTCTGAATAACAGTGATTTATATGCACTGGTAATTGATTCTGTTTATGTGCGGGATAAAGCCCTGGGTACAATTCTGGAACAAATTCCTGCTGCAGGATCATCTGTAAAAAAACAGAGAAATATCTTCCTGATTGTCAATAAAAATCAATTTAAAAAAGTGCCATTGCCAGATGTAAGTGATATTTCGCAACGTCAGGCTGATGCTTTATTGAGATCGGTGGGTTTGAACGTAAGTAGTGTTATTTACAGTCCTTCTGAATTTAAGGATTTGGTAATTGATGTATTGTATAACGGAAAGAGTATAACAGCCGGAAGTCGTATTACAGAAGGCGCTTCGGTAGTTTTGGTTGTTGGAAGCGGAATGGGTGAAAATATTACCAGGGTGCCAGCATTAACCGGTTTAACGTTAACAGAAGCAAGGGAAATAGTTATTCAATCATCCTTCGTACTGGGTGCCGTAAATTATGATGAAGCACCAGCTAACAACGAAAATAAATATTTTATATACCGTCAAAGGCCTTCCGGAAAAGAGGCAGCATCTGCTGGTTCAAGAATTGATATCTGGCTAACAAAAGATCAGAATCTATTGAATGAATCCATTGAATCAGAAGACGAAGAAGCAGAAGAAACATTTTTTTAAAAAAAACCAGGGAAAAAGTGCAGGAAGAATTTCTTGAAGAAATTGAGGATGATGAAGATGTAGTCCGGGAAAAGGAACTATTCGAACATTTCCGCTTTGTAGTTGACAAAGGTCAGTCTATGATGCGGATAGACAAATATTTGGTCAATATTATGGCCGCTGTTTCCCGCAACAGGATTCAGGAAGCTGCTGATGCCGGAAATATCAGGGTGGATGATAAACCTGTTAAATCGAGTTACAGAGTAAAACCCGGCAATATCATCACCATCGTTTTAGCATATCCGCCATCTGAGTATGTCATTGTTCCTCAGGATATTCCTTTGAATATTGCTTATGAAGATGATGAACTTATCCTGGTAAACAAGCAACCAGGACTAGTTGTACATCCCGGATTTGGAAATTTCGACAAGACATTATTGAATGCCGTTGCCTGGCATTTGAAAGATAATAAAAATTTTGATGCCAATGATTCGCGTGTCGGATTGGTGCATCGGATTGATAAAGATACATCAGGATTATTGTTGGTTGCTAAAACTGAGATTGCAAAATCAAATCTGGGTAAGCAGTTTTTCGAAAAAACAACGCACAGAAGGTATCTTGCGCTGGTTTGGGGAAATGTGAAAACGGATGAAGGTACAATTACCGGCGACCTTGCAAGAGATCCCAGAGACAGAATGTGTTTTACTGTTTTCCCTGAAGGTGAAAATCCCTATGCAAAACACGCTGTAACGCACTATAAGGTTGTTGAACGTTTTGGTTATACCACATTGGTGGAATGCAGGTTGGAGACTGGCAGAACGCACCAAATAAGGGTTCATATGAAGCATATCGGACACCCTTTGTTTAATGATGAAAGATACGGGGGAAATGTGATCCTCAAAGGTTCAACTTCTGCCTATTATAAATTGTTTGTTAAGAACTGCTTTTTTACTTGTCCGCGACAGGCTCTCCACGCAAAGACACTGGGTTTTGTGCATCCTGTTACGGGTGAAGAATTGTACTTCGACAGCGAATTACCTGATGATCTGAATAGTCTGCTGCACATGTGGCGGGAATATGCAAAAACGCATTTGAATTTATAAGAGTAATTTATATTATATGCTTAAAAATATCGCAATTGTAGCCGGTGGTGACTCATCTGAAGTCGTAGTTTCGTTGAAAAGTGCTTCAGGAATCTATTCTTTCATGAATAAAGTACAATATCAGGTTTATGTGGTTATCATAACCGGAAAGAAATGGATAGTAAAAATATCAGAAGATCAGGAAATTGATATTGATAAGAACGATTTCAGTTTTTTGTATAATAATGAAAAAATCAGTTTCGATTTTGCATATATAACCATTCACGGAACTCCGGGAGAAAATGGAATTTTGCAGGGGTATTTTGAATTGATTGGTTTACCTTATTCATCCTGTGGTGTTTTAGCATCAGCACTCACATTTAACAAGTATTGCTGCAATCAATATCTAAAGGGTTTTGATATCAATGTGGCTGCATCTGTAGTCTTGAGGAAAAATGATAGTATTGTTACTGATAAAATCCTCAGTATAACATCCTTACCATGCTTTGTAAAACCAAATGTGGGCGGTAGTAGTTTCGGTGTTACCAAGGTGAAGAATGCAGAAGATTTGCTACCGGCTATAAACAAGGCATTTCAGGAAGGAAATGAAGTGATTATTGAGGCTTTCATGCAGGGAACAGAAATTACCTGCGGTATGTATAAAACTGATGAGAAAACAGTTGTATTGCCGGTTACAGAAGTGGTTCCCCACAATGAATTTTTCGATTTTGATGCAAAATACAAAGGTCAGGTTGAAGAAATTACACCAGCCAGAATAGGGGAGGAGCTCACATTAAAAGTGCAACAACTTACATCACGTATTTATGATCTTTTAGGTTGTAAGGGTATTGTCAGAATTGATTATATCATCACTGAAGGGAATATGATAAATCTGCTTGAAGTGAATACAACACCGGGTATGACCGAAACAAGTTTTATACCTCAACAAGTTCGCGCTGCTGGTCTGTCGATGCAGGATGTGATGAGCGAAATCATTGAAAATGAGTTAAAAATTTGATATTATGTTGCATTCATTTCAGGAAATATCAGAAATTATCAATCTGAATTTAAATAAGCTTCAGCTCGATAAAAAATCTCCTGCAGGCTTATACCTTCCCGCACATTATACACTCGAACTTGGTGGTAAACGAATTCGTCCGGCATTGGTGTTAATGGCCTGTAATATGTTTTCTGATGAGGTGGATGCTGCAATTACACCGGCTTTGGGCATCGAGGTTTTTCATAATTTCACTTTGTTGCACGACGATATCATGGATCATGCTGATATCAGAAGGGGACAGCCAACAGTTCATAAAAAATGGAATGAAAATACGGCAATTCTTTCAGGAGATGTTATGCAGATAATTGCATATCAGTTAATTGCTGAAACACCCGCAGCTTGTTTAAAACCTGTGCTTGATTTGTTTTCAACAACTGCTGCTGAGGTTTGTGAGGGACAGCAATTCGACATGGAATTTGAAAAAAGAATCGATGTAGATGCTGATGAGTATATCGAAATGATCAGATTAAAAACTGCAGTACTTTTAGGATGTTCACTTAAAACAGGAGCGCTAATCGGAGGTGCTGATGAAAGAAATGCTCAGATTTTATATGATTTTGGAATCAATATAGGATTAGCCTTTCAGTTAAAAGATGATTTGTTGGATGTTTATGGAGATGAAGCGGTATTTGGGAAGAAAATAGGTGGTGATATTCTGTGTAATAAACATACTTTTCTACTCATTCATGCAAAAAAACGTGCTTCGGGTGAAACAAAAGAAAAATTATTTCATTATTTAAGTGATACTCATATTACACCCAATGAAAAGATTTCAGGAGTAACTGAAATTTATAATCGACTGGAAGTCAAAAAAATATGCGAAGACGCAATGAGTTTTTACTTCGAAAAGGCAATCGCAAATCTGAAAGATATTCAAATTCAGGAAGAAAAAAAGAAAGAATTACTTAAACTTGCTCAAAAATTAATGCATAGAAATGATTAATTTTTTTATCTTTGCGGTAGTGTAAGTAAAATTTAGATTTTTGTTTTTGATATGCCTTATCGTCGTTTGCCAAATACAGATCAATCAAGATTGAGATCGCTTCGTGTTGTGATTCAACAGGAAGACAATTCGGCATTTAACGAAAGGATAGTTAATTTTAAAACTATTCTCGAGGCAAGAAACTTCCTTACTGTGTTTGAAAAACAGTTACTTCAGTATCAACAAACACTCGAGAATCAGGTAAATGCAAACAAGCGTTACCAACAGATTATTCACAATGCCAGATTATACATTTCTCACTTTATACAAGTTTTCAATCTGGCAGTAATCCGGGGCGATATTAAAAAGGAACACAAACAATTTTATCAGTTGAATCCTGAGATTCATAATGTACCGGACCTAAGTACCGAACAGGCATTATTACATTGGGGAAAATGCATCATTGATGGTGAAAATGAACGCATCAGAAATGGTGGTTTGCCTATTTACAACCCCGCTATTGCCAAAGTAAAGGTGCATTACGAAGTTTTTAAAGAGTATAAATCCACTCAAAAAATTCATCAAAACGCTACCAACCGCAACTGGGAGGAGCTTGACAATCTCAGAAAAAGGGGCGATGATGTTATCCTGAGTATCTGGAATCAGGTTGAAGCAAAGTTTGCAGATCTATCTCCATACGAGAGATTAGAAAAATGCAGGCAATACGGTTTGATTTATTATTACAGAAAGGGAGAAGCTGAAATTACAAAAGAGTAACCTCTGGCGTAATAATTCTGTCCATAGTCACATCAAAAGCAGCAGAAGGGATTATTTCGTACAACTGACAATCAAAACCAACACCCCATTTCATAACTCCCTTGTGTTTTAGAAAACGGTCATAATATCCTTTACCACGTCCTAATCTTCTTTTTCTGCGGTCAAAAGCTACACCGGGAATAATGGCCAGTTCAATTTTCCTGAGATAATCTTCTTTTTGAGTAGGCTCCATAACTTTGAATTCGCTTTCATTTAACTCACTTTCAGTAGAAAATATTTTTATCGTGAGATGATGACCTTTTACAACCGGTAATAGAATTGTTTTGTGTTTACTCCATTTTCTGATAAAGGCATGGGTTGATAATTCATCCGACATTGACCAATACATCAAAATAGTTTGAGCAGCCAGAAATTCCGGCATTTTTTCAATTTTTGAAAACACCTTTTCAGCCTGACTGTTTTTTAACTCTTCAGACATTTCAGCTTTTTCAGCTTTGACTGTTTTACGGATGATGTATTTTTCTGAACTCATTTTCTCCTCCGGAGTGAGTTTACCAAACAGATGATACAGGTATGTCCTGAGAGATTGAATGATATTTTTCTTTTCCATAAGTTATTATAACTGACCAGCTTCGACAAGTACTATAACACGCTCTACTATTTTGTCGTTGCCGGATGCATCGTATTGTGATTTTAAGTTTGATCCAAAAATTCTTGCCACTCCCTGCCAGAAAAATGCAGTAACATTTCCTCTGTAAGATTTAATCAGATCATAGGAAGTAGTATTACATTCTCTGTCAATAAGTTTCAACAACAACCTACCCTGATTGATGGTAAGTTTTACAAGTTCTTTTTCATACTTATTGAAAATATCTTTTTCGTATTTTGCAAGATATTTCTTTCTTTCACTTTCCTTTTGAATGTCCTGTAATAAAACATTTACTCTTCTGAGTTCAGCACCAACAATTTTTGCATAAGGTAATGCTCTTTTAACATCACGAACAGTTCTCCAGTAAAATTCTTCCTGTTTTTTATTTTTAAATTTCAAAGGAGGATAAACATTCAAATCTCTCAGATAAGCCAGATATATAGTATCCTGATTAATTACCTGATAGGTAAGCCGGTTAGGGGCATGAGACAATTCCTTATGCTGTAAATTTTCTGCGGATTGAATAAAATCCGATTGTAAAAACAATACAATAAATATGAAAATTCTGAAAACTGTTTTCATTGTGCAAAATTAAAAAAAATATTTTTGTATTTTTGCCTTATATCTGTTTTACCTGAATAAATTATTTATGAAACCTGCAATTTTTATCATTGCCGGTCTGTTGTTTACATCAAAAATCGTACCTCAGACAACATTCCCTGTTTTTCCTTCTGCAAGTATTGCAAATACTTCAGTAGCTGATACTTCTACCTGGGTAGCTTTTCAAAACCCTGCTTCTTTGGCATTTGTTGAAAATCTATCAGTTGGATTATTGGCTGAATCCCGTTATAAACTAACAATTCCAACTACAGAAAGTTTAACGATCTCTTATCCTACATCTGTTGTTAATATGGGCATGTCTCTCAGGTATGCCGGTTTTTCAGTATGGCACGATGTGTATTCCGGATTCGCTTTTGCACGAAATTTTGCAGATAAATTTGCCCTGGGTATGCAGTTTTGCCTCAATTCTGCTTATGCTTTTCAATCTGATAGTTATTATCACACATTCATCATGCAGGCAGGACTTTTGGTTCCTGTTAGCAGTAAACTGATGGTTGGTTTCCAGGCCTTTAATATGTTTGGAGCATCATTAAAGGCATCATTGGTTACGTATGCACTTCCATCAGTTTATAGTCTGGGTTGCAACTGGAAGGTTAAAAACGCTTTCAATCTGCGATTTCAGGCTGATAAGGAATCCGGTCATCAATATCGTTTTGCAACGGGTGTGGATTATCATCATAACAAACAATTCCTGCTACAACTGGGTGTTTATGGTTATGAATATGCAGTGCCTGTTTTTGGAATAGGTTTTCAACAGGGAAAGTTCGACTTCAGACTGATGAATGAACTGCATCCCATGTTGGGTTTGATTACAAGAATTGGTATTTGCTATTCGAAATAAAAGATTTATCTGTTTTTGCTTTTTACGTTTTGGTATGAAAAAGTTATTTGTTTCATTGTTTGTCGTACATTTCTCTATAGCCTTTTCACAAAATTCTGATAATAATATTGCTTCCATTATTACAGAAATTTATAAGTCATATTCAGAAGAGGAAGAAAAGGAACTTGATTTTGATTCATTTATGGAGGAATTGATGATACTTTCTGAAAATCCTGTAAATCTGAATAAGGCTACAAGATCCGATTTCTCTGGTATGGTCTTTTTATCTGAAAATCAGATTGAAAATCTATTGTCGTATATTTATTTCTCAGAAGGATTGGTTAATCTGTATGAACTGCAACTGGTTGAGGGTTTGGATATGACCGACATCAACAGAATGCTTCCTTTTGTCACACTGGGAGAAAAGAAAAATAAAAAAGATTTTCCCAATATGTATGAAATGGTAAAATATGCCCGCAGTGAATTGCTGTTTCGGCTCGATTTTTATCCTCAATTGAAGCAGGGTTATATTGCGACTCCTGAAAAACAAAGTGTTTATCAGGGAGAAAACTTTTATAACTATCTAAAGTATCAATACGACTGTAAAAAAATGATTCAGGCCGGATTTACTACAGAAAAAGATCCCGGAGAAATGATGTTTGGTGAAAAAATTCATGGCTATGACTTTACATCAGGATATGTACAGTTGAGTTCTGTCGGAGTTTTGGATAAAATCGTTTTAGGTGATTTTAAGGCCACATTCGGTCAGGGTTTGGTTATCAGACAGGGTGGAAGCTGTACTTCAGGTGCAGGATTATCAAATCTTATACAGATTAACCAGGGTTTCCGGAAGTATAGTTCTGTCGGGGAATATGACTTTTTCAGAGGGATTGCGGGCTCAGTTTCCCTGAAAAATTTGAATTTGCATGCGTTTATTTCTTACAAAATGGTGGATGGAAATTATGATAATCACATATTGAAAAGTTTGTTGGTTAATGGTTATCACAGAACTTCTTCAGAACTGGAAAACAAACATAATGTAACCAATTTTACTACCGGAGCATCGGTAACATATGCTAATAAAAACAGCGTATTGGGGTTTACATGCTTGTATAATCAATATGGTGATAGTATATTACCTGATATAAAACCCTATTCACTTTTTAAAGCCAGCACATCTGATAATATCTTTTCCGGGATAAATTACCGTTTCAGGACAGGGAAATTCAATGTTTTCGGAGAATTGGCAATGAATAAATACGGCAATATCGCCTCGTTAAACGGATTTACTTTTATTCCTGTTTCGGGTATTACCATGGGAGGCTTATTCCGGTATTACAATCGTGCTTACGATAATCCCTTTGCATCAGCATTCAGCAAAGGGTCACAGGTATCCAATGAAACAGGTTTTTTTTCAGGACTTGAAATTGAGACTATCAGGAAAATAAAGATATCACTTCAATCGGATTTGTTTCAGTTTCCCTGGCTTAAATATGGTATTGATTTTCCATCTTTGGGTGAAGAATACAGAATTAAACTCGTTTATACACCCGCTGTTGGTACTTCCATCAATATAAATTTCAAATTCAGAAAAAAGGATGATGCAGACAATATTGAAATATATCATACCCAACAACCCATTCTAAGTTCATCTGCATCTTTCCGTATTCAATTTCAACAACTTGCAGGACCTTGTGAGTTCAGTTCAAATTTTGAACTAAAAACTACTGATAAATATGGTCAGTTAACAGGTACAGCTTTTTGGCAAAATATTAGTTTCTATAAAATTAAATTTCCCCTTAAAATTGATCTTAGATGGATGATATTTGATATTCCGGAATATCAGAACCGGATATATGCTTATGAGAATGATTTGTTGCATGCGTTTTCTATACCGGCATTTTACGGAAAAGGAACTCGCCTTTATGCGCTTTTCAAATACAGTTTAACAGAAAAGCTGGATTTTTATCTCAAACTTGCTGAAACTATTTATGCCGATGGCAGATTAACAATTGGTTCCGGTTATGACGTAATTCAGGGCAATAGAAAAACAGATATTAAACTATTATTTCGTTGGAAAATTCCTCATTTTTGATAAAATCAATATGTTATTTGTCACAATAACAATTATATAGCAAATAAATGCAATCCCGACATTGCAATTTCTCAAATTATGTACTACCTTTGTATTCTCAATTCCAGAGTACTTAATCATCATTATTATAACAAAACATGAGTTTACTAAACCAAATTATTGATCGCGCAAAAAAAAATCCGCAAACGATTGTTCTCCCTGAAGGTACCGAAATCAGGACATTAAAAGCTGCAAATGCCATTCTAAAGGATGAAATTGCAAAATTGATTCTGATAGGCGACAGACAAGAGATTTTAAAATTAGCAAAGGAAAACAATCTGAATGATATTGATAAAGCTGAAATTATTGACCCGCAGGCTGATCAGAGAATGGCTGTATATGCAGAATTATTGTATCAGATCAGGAAAAGCAAAGGTATGACTTTGGA